>Ga0335079_10001127_pt1 | contig 30499 bp, 28 predicted proteins | sample Lox_Sample_33_FD_206719 | JGI IMG/M metagenome (GOLD analysis project Ga0335079, IMG submission 206719) | Soil microbial communities from Loxahatchee National Wildlife Refuge, Florida, United States - Lox_Sample_3.3 | ecosystem: Environmental > Terrestrial > Soil > Wetlands | place: USA...
TGCCGCATGATCTCGGCTGTCTTGGCCAAAAACCTACACGCTGCTCGCAACGGGACCGCTATGTATCAAGAGCTACGCGCGTCAGCGGCCCCCGTGGTGCACTCGAGCGTTGCTCGGGTATGATTCGTCTCAATGAAGTCCGTGATCGTGGGCACCGCCGGGCATATTGACCACGGCAAGACTGCGCTGGTCAAGGCGCTCACCGGCATTGACGCCGACCGCCTGGAAGAAGAAAAGCGCCGCGGAATTACGATTGACCTGGGCTTCGCTCACCTGGAGCTTCCCGCCCAAGACGGCGAAGCACTGCGCCTGGGCTTTGTGGACGTTCCCGGCCACGAGCGCTTCGTGCGCAACATGCTGGCCGGAGTCGGCGGCATTGATCTGGTGCTGCTGGTGATTGCGGCGGATGAATCCATCAAGCCACAGACCCGCGAGCATTTCGATATCTGCCGCCTGCTCGCGGTGCGCCGTGGCATCACAGTCCTAACCAAGTCTGATGTGGTGGACCGCGAGACGCTGGATGTGGTCCGGTTGGAGGTGGAAGAATTTCTGCAGGAATCGTTTCTGGGGCGAGCCCCGATCATTGCAGTCAGTTCTCTCACCGGAGCGGGGATCGAAGAACTCAAGCAGGCCTTGGTGAACACAGCGACCGAAGTGCCTGCGCGTGATTCCGCCGCGCTGCCCCGCCTTCCCATTGATCGCGTGTTCACCATGAAAGGCTTTGGCACGGTGGTAACGGGAACGCTGGTTTCCGGAAGCATCCGCAAAGAGGACGAATTGGAAATTCTGCCCGGCGGGAGGTCGGTGCGGGTGCGCGGTGTACAGGTGCACGGGCAGCCGGCGGAGCAGGCCGCCGCGGGCGAAAGAACGGCCCTGAATCTTGCGGGCGCGGCCACCGAAGACCTGGCCCGGGGCATGGCCCTGGTGCCGCCGGGTGTGCTGCGCAGCACCTCGCGCACCGAGGTATCGTTGACGCTGCTTCCTTCGGCGCGCCCTCTCAAGGACCGCAGCCGTGCGCATTTTCATGCTTACACCTCAGAAACGGTCGCGACCGTTATCCTGCGCGGCCCAAAGCAAATCGCTCCCGGGCAGACCGCCTTTGCGCAGCTGCGCCTGGCCGATCCCGTTCTTCTGTTGCCGGGCGACCGCTTCATTCTTCGCCAATTCTCCCCGGTAATCACACTCGGCGGAGGGGTTGTGCTTGATGCCTCTCCCCTGGTACGCAAATTGCCGCCGGAGCAGATGGCTGCCTCTCTGCGGACGATAGCAGAGGGCTCGGACGAAGAGATTCTGCTGGCGCGCATCGGCCGCCGGGGCGAACGAGGTTTGACCCTGCCCGAAGCGGTCGCAGAAACGGGTTGGAAGCAGGGGCGCCTGGCCAAGCCATTGGAGGTCCTGCTCAAGGCCGGCAAAGTGGTCCGTTGCGGCGCAACTCTTGTGGCCGCGAATGCATTCCTGGCAGCCCGCGAGAAGATGTTTTCCGCCATCGTGCTCTTTCATGAAAAGAACCCGCTGGTGGCGGGAATCAACCGCGAGGCGTTGCGCGAGCAATTGGAAATGGAGCCCGAGGTGTTCAACTCAGCCCTGGAAGCTCTGGCCCTCGAGAAAAAGCTCGCCTCCAGCGGCGAACTGATTCAGGCTGCAGGGCGCGGCGTGAAGATGAAGGACGAAGAAGCGGAATCGAAGCGCATAATCGAGCATGCCTTTGCCTCTTCGGGCTTGAAAGTGCCATTGCTTAAAGATGTGCTGGCGGCCCTGAAAGTTGAGCCGGCGCGCGCCCACAAGATTGTGACGCTTCTGTTGCGCGAGAAGGTTCTGATCAAGGTCTCCAACGATCTGGTCTTTCATCGCGATGCTCTGAACGACTTGCGGCAGCGCATGGCAGCGGAAAAGTCAAAGTCCCCAAGAATGGACGTGGCCCGCTTCAAAGACTTGACTGGGATAACCCGCAAATACGCGATTCCCCTGCTCGAATACCTTGACCGCGAGCGGGTTACCCGCAGGCTGGGCGACGAGCGGGTGATTCTCTGACATTTATAATGGCCGCTTGTGGTGAGGCCACTGTGAGCTCCCGTTTTATGCATTCGATTCGACCCGCCACTGTCGAGGATGTTCCCCTGCTGCGCGCGATGATTCAGGAACTGGCGGAGTTCGAGCGCCTCGGCGATGCCGTCATCATCACCGAGGAAGACTTGAGGCGCGATGGCTTTGGCCCCAATCCTAAGTTCCGTGCCCTGATAGCCGAGTGGGAGGGGCAGCCCGCCGGTTATGCCTGCTTTTTCGGCTTCTACTCCACCTTCGAGGGAAAGCCCGGCATTTTTCTGGAAGATTTATTCGTGCGAGAGAAATTTCGCGGCAAGGGACTCGGCAAAGCGCTGCTGGTGCGAGTCGCGCGGATGGCCCGGCAGGAGAATTGCCTGGGATTGCGCTGGGAGGTGCTGGACTGGAACTCGCGCGCCATCGAGTTCTACATGAGCCTGGGGGCGGAGTTTCGCGATGGATGGAGAGTCGTGATGCTGCAGGACGACGCTTTTCACGCCATCGCTGATGAGGCGCGCGGATGAAGGTCAAGATCATCGGGGCAGGTTTGGCGGGTTCCGAGGCTGCCTGGCAGTGCGCCCGGCGTGGGCTCGCCGTCGAGTTGTGCGAGATGCGGCCGGTGCGCTCCACGGCCGCGCATCAAACCGCAGATTTTGCCGAGCTGGTGTGTTCGAATTCTCTGAAATCCGAAAGCGAAAATACCGCACCCTGGCTGCTGAAAGAAGAAATGCGCCGGGCGGGTTCGCTGCTCCTGGAGATCGCCCGCGAATGCGCGGTGCCCGCCGGGCACGCGCTGGCCGTGGACCGGACCGCCTTTGCCGCCAAAGTCACGGAGGCAGTCTCACAAGAGCCGCTGATCAACATCCGCCGCGAAGAAGCTACGCGCATTGATGAGCGGGAGATCACAATTATCGCCACTGGGCCGTTAACCTCCGAGGCCCTCTCGGCCGAAATCGCACGGCTGAGCGGCGGCGGCGAGAGCGCATCCCGTCTGTATTTCTACGATTCCATCAGCCCGATCGTGGAAGGCGATTCGATTGACACGTCGAAAGTCTATCTGGCGGCGCGCTATGACAAAGGCTCGGCCGATTACGTCAACTGCCCGCTGACGAAAGATGAATACGACCGCTTTTACGATGCGCTGCGGGCGGCGCAATCGGTCGAAGAGCGCGACTGGGAAAATCTCAACTATTTCGAAAGCTGCCTGCCCATCGAAGAGATCGCCCGCCGCGGGCGTGATACGCTGCGCTTCGGCCCCATGAAGCCGGTCGGACTCAAAGACCCGCGCACCGGGCGCATGCCCTATGCGGTGGTCCAGCTGCGGCAGGAAAATCTGCGGGCCGATTCTTACAACCTGGTCGGTTTTCAAAACCATCTGAAGTTTGGCGAGCAGGCCCGCGTGCTGCGCCTGATTCCCGGGCTGGAAAATGCGCGCTTTCTTCGTTACGGGCAGATTCACCGCAATACCTACATCAACGCCCCTGCCCTGCTGCGCCCGACTTTGCAGATGCAACAATATCCTCATGTCTTGTTCGCCGGGCAGATTTGTGGGGTGGAGGGCTATGTCGAATCCATTGCCACAGGATTGCTGGCGGGCATCGGCGTGGCGGCCCTGGCCGCCGGCGTTGAGCCCCTTCCACCTCCCCGTTCCACGGCTCTGGGCTCTCTGTTGCACTACATCACCCAGGCCGATCCCAGGAATTTTCAGCCGGCCAATATTACCTTCGACCTGCTGCCGCGTCTGGAAAACGCCGTTCGCGACCGCAACGCCCGCCATCAACTGCAGTGCCAGCGGGCCCTGGCGGACCTTCAGGCCTGGCTCCCTTCTTCCGAGTTCTCATCCTCCCTGGTTTCCCGTCCTGTTTGAAGCACATAACGCACCTTGTCGGCGTGAACTATTACGCCCCGGCCTGCGTATAGATCCATGAGCGGCGCTTCGGGCTTACGTTCCACCCGGAAGCGCGTCCAAGGCTTAGAACATGGTTCTGCGCGACCTGATCGGCGACGTCTTGCGCACTTTATGGGCGCATAAGCTGCGCACCTTCCTCACCATGTTCGGCATAGCCTGGGGAATTGTCTCCATCGTTTTGATGACGGCGGCCGGCGAAGGCCTCCGCAAAGGGCAGGAAGACCAGGCCCGCACCCTGGGCAAGGACATCATGATCGTGTTTCACGGGCGCACCAGCCTGCAGGCGGGCGGAACCCGCGCCGGGCGCCTCGTCCACTGGGAAGACCAGGATGTCGCCGCCGTGCAGGCTGATTCCCCGGACTGCCAGTACGCCCTGCCGGAGTTGGAGCAGGATACCGTCCGCGCCCACAGCAATTACAACAACGGCGCCTTCACGGTGACGGGATCATGGCCCGAGTTCGCCGACATTCGCAGCCTGGGCATTGGCGACGGCCGTTTCTACAACTGGGATGATCAGCGCGAGGCAAGGCGCGTGGCTTTCCTGGGCACCGACGTTGCCAAACAGCTCTATCCGGGCCGCAGCCCCATCGGGCAGAACGTCTATCTGGACGATTTTCCCTACGTCGTGATCGGCGTGATGACCACGAAAAAGCAGGACTCCAGCTACGACGGCTGGGATGTGAACAAGATTTTCATTCCCTTCTCCACCATGCACCGCGACTTTCCTGACAAGCCTCCGGGCACCGCTCATACCTTTGACCAGCTGCTGGTCACTCCCAGGTCGGTAAGACAGCACGAGGCGTGCAAAGGCGAAGTACGCGCCGCCCTGGCGCACATGCACCGCTACGATCCAACTGATAAAGAGGCCTGCCCGATCTGGGATACCGTGCAGGAGGCCCAGGCCTTCAAGCAGATGACCGACGGCATGAAGTATTTCCTGGGAGCGGTAGGCATTGTGACGCTTTTGCTAGGCGGCATTGGGGTTATGAACGTAATGATGGTCGCGGTACGCGAGCGCACCCGCGAAATCGGCGTGCGCAAAGCCATCGGTGCGCCGGCCCGCACCATTCTGCGGCAATTCTTCTTTGAAGCGATGCTGATCGCTGCTATCAGCGGCGGCGTGGGGTTGGGAGTCGCCTATGGCCTGTGCGCGCTTGTGGACCTGCTGCCCATGCCCGCTTTCTTTGCCGGCCTGCTGCCCACCTGGAAGACGGGCCTGCTGGCCTGCGGACTATTGGGAACCATCGCCGTGCTTTCCGCGCTCTATCCTGCGCGGCGCGCCGCCTCTATAGATCCCATTGAAGCCCTGCGTTACGAGGCGGGAGGCTAGGCAGGCGCCTATGTTGACCGAGATCATTCGCGAAGCCTGGGTGGCGCTCAAGCGCAATTACACGCGCAGCTTCCTTACCATGCTGGGCATTGTGTGGGGCATCGCCACGGTCACACTGCTCATCGCCTATGGCAGCAGTTTTCGCAGCATTTTGGTCAACGGATTTGACGCCTTCGGGAAAAGCGTGGTCATCTGCTGGCCGCAGCAGACCAGCGAGCAACCTGGCGGACAGCGCGCGGGAAAGAAAGTCGTCCTGGAGCAGGCCGACCTGGATGCGGTCAAAGCCGAAGCTCCGCTGGTCAAGCACGTCTGCCTGGAAACCGTTCGCCGCCCCGGCATTGCGTACGGCGACCGACTGGTCGGGACGGCTGCCATTCGCGGCGTTTGCCCCGAGTACGGGGAAATGCGCAACGAGGTGCCCTCAGAAGGCCGCTGGATCAGCGCCGGAGATGAACTCGAGCGCCGCCGCGTGGTCTTTCTGGGCGGCCGGGTGAGGGAGCAATTGTTCAGCGGAAGGCCGGCCGTCGGGGAACCGGTCCTCATCGGCGGCGTTCGTTTTACCGTGATCGGTGTGATGGCGCGCAAGATCCAGCTGAGCAATTATTTTTCGAGCGACGACGATTCCGCCTGGATTCCTTACTCCGCCGCGGGCGATTTGTGGAATACGCGCTATGCCGCGGTCATGGTGTTCGAGCCCATCGAACCCCGCTTCGAGAAACAGGCGATGGCCCAGGTGCTGGCCGCAGTGGCTCAGAGGCAGCATTTTTCGCCAACCGACCCCAAAGCCTTCCAGATGTTCGGGCGTGACGAGTTTCGCCCGATCATTGACGCCCTGACCATCGGTCTGCAGGTATTGCTGACCTTCATCGGCACGCTGACTCTCGGCATCGGTGGCGTGGGAGTGATGAACATCATGCTGGTCTCAGTGGATGAGCGCATCCGCGAGATCGGTCTGCGCCGCGCGCTGGGAGCCCGCAAGCGGCACATCAAGCTGCAATTTCTTGCCGAAACTCTGATGATCATGCTGCTTGGCGGCGCCGCCGGCGTGATCATTTCCTACGTGGTGGCGGCCGCCGTTGGCACTCTGCCCATGATGGGCCCGCTGTTCGAAGACACTTCCGGCAAGGGCGACATCCACCTGCATATTTCTCTGCTGACGGTGGCGCTTTCGGCCGTTGTGCTGCTGGTGGTGGGAGTGATCAGCGGATTGGTGCCGGCCCTTCGAGCATCGCGCCTCGACCCGGTTGAGGCCTTGCGCTACGAGTAGAAAGCTCTCCTGGCTCAGACGGGGAAGCTTCGGCCTACGTACTCCAGCGCCTCGGCCTTCGAAGTCAGCCGGCCCTCGAGTTGCCCATCTTCGACGGCCGATAAGATCTGCCGGAATTGAGGGCCGGGAGCATAGCCCGCGGCAATCAGGTCGTCGCCCGAGATCAGCGGCGCAGGTTGCAGGTCCGCAACCGGAGTTTCGTGGAGCTTCTCTCGCACAAATTCATAGGAAGCCAGATTGCCGTGGCTGGAAAGGCAATCGAGGCGGTGCAATTCCATGTGCTGCTCGAACTGGGGCAGGCGCAGAAATCTCTTGAGGGTGGATTGGCTCATCTGCTTCACCTGCGCAAAGCGCATATGGTTGGCCACCAGGGCCAGAATCTGCTGCGTATCGTCATTTGAAAAGCGAAGGCGGCGGCAGATTTCCTCAGCCATCTTCACGCCCACGTTTACGTGGTCGTCGAAGCGAATGCGGTCGGGGGCCACGCGAAAGGTTGGCGGTTTGCCCACATCGTGCAACAACGCTCCCCAAGCCAGGGCTTCAGGGCAAGGCTGCGGCAGCTTATCCAGTAATAGCAGCGTGTGAACGAATACATCTCCCTCAGGGTGAAACTGGGGCGGTTGTTGCACTCCCTTCATGGCCGCGATCTCGGGCAAGACCTCGCGCAGCAGGCCGGTCTCATCCAGCAGCAGGAATGCCTCTCGCGCGTGCCCTTCGGTGAGCATGCGGGTCAGTTCATCGCGCACCCGTTCGCGCGAGACCTGGCGGATTTGACTGGCAAGCTTTTGAATTGCCTCGAAGGTTGCGGGCTCAATCGTGTAGTGGAAGCGCGCGGCAAAGCGCACGGCGCGGAGCATGCGCAGCTTGTCTTCGGCGAATCGAAGCGCCGGTTCGCCGACGGCGCGAATAATTCCGGCCTGCAAGTCTTTCTGCCCGCCAACAAAATCGAGCACCTCATTCTTGAGGGGATCAAGCAGCAATCCGTTAATGGTGAAGTCGCGGCGCTGCACGTCCCGGCGAGGATCTTTGGTGAACTGCACTTCATCGGGGTGCCTGCCATCGGAATAGCCGATATCCGCACGGAAAGTGGCGACTTCGACGACATTGGGTTCCTTTGCTTCTCCGAGTCCCCTGTGCCCTCCGTGGTTGAGATCTGAAGTCCTGACCATAGAAGATTCCGGCACCAGCACCACCCCGAACCGAGCCCCCACGGCATAAGTCTCAGGGAAAATCCGCATCACTTCCTCAGGAGTGGCGCCGGTGGCGACGTCATAATCGGCCTGCTCGCGCCCAAGCAGCAGGTCGCGCACGCACCCGCCGACGAGATAGGCCTGGTGGCCGTGTTCCCGCAGCGTACGGACAATCGAGATGGCGAAGGATTTCGACATCTTTGCCGAGTCTATTTTACGTTCGCGATGGCTGCCCAGAGCGGCAGGCTGATTCACGTTCGGCGCAGTGCAACTTTTGGGGTGAAATCCATACTTGTCTTGTTCGTAAGGAAAGCCCGCTATCATTAGGCCGAGCGTAATGAAAGTCCGGGATGTCTTTGCCGCCTGTTAACTATACTTTCTAGCCAATTCGTATACTTGATGAAAGCAATCTGGAGATTACATGGGAACTCGCGGAGCGGATTTCGGATGCTGACCGGGCTTTGGGTGAATTGGCGGGCGTGGCCCGGCTCAGAAGAACGTGGACAAGCTTATTCGAGCAGAAAATCATGCAGATCGTAGAAGCCGATCGTGCACCCCGGCAGGTAGGATTCTCTTTGACGCCCGCGTCTGGCAGCTGGCTTTAGCCTCCGCCTGCAGCAAAATAGGACCAAGCAGATCCTCCGACGGCGCGCAAGCGAAGCGTACACCAGAATCGCAGCCGTCGCCCGGCGTCATGCTCTCGCGTTCCATTCCGCGCGCAGCTTCTCCCGCTCCGCTTGGCTCAGCGTGAACCACGACTCAGCCACGTCCCGCACGCGCTCCAGAGCTTTTTGCATCTCGGCGTGCTTGCGCTCGAGCTCTTCCGCATCGGCATCTTTGGCAACGCGCATCAGGGGCGCGCCGATGATCACGACGCGGGAAAATGGGCGCGGAATTACCATCTTGTCCCAGGCCTTCTCCAGGGTGTAGCCCTTCTCCACGCCGATGTGGAACACGTGAATGGGGCGCCCCGAGCGGCGGGCCAGCATCACGGGCCCGGGTTTGGCAACGTAGATCGGCCCGCGGGGACCATCAATGGTAAAGGCGCAATCCAGGCCCTCTTCCAGGCGGCGGGCCATCACCGCCAGGCCCCGCAGGCCTCCACGGGTGGAGCTGCCCTGCGCGGTGTTGTAGCCGAAATGCTCCACCACCTTGCGGGTCCACTGCCCGTCAAAGTTGGTGGTGTTCATGACTACGATCCCCTGATTGCGCCAATGCCAACAGGAGAGAATGTTGCAGCGGTGCCAGAAGGCGTAAATGATTGACTCGCCGCGGGCGTGGCATTCGTCAACCGTAGATTCCCCCAGAATTTCGAATCGCAGCGTTGGCCCGACCGCCCCAATCACCGCGATCACCGCCGAGGCGATCACGGGAATCTGCATTCGCCGCCAGACGGAATACTGCGGCAGACTGGTATCGTAGTGCTTGCTGACTTCGGCTGCTGGCAGCTGTGCGGAGTCTTCGGGCATCAGGCCCTATTGTAGGCGAAGCCGGCCGGCACTCCGCTGGCATGCTCGATTGCCGGGCGAGATCACCGCCGCCACGATTTACACTTGGAAGGTATGGCCTACATTCTCGGGATCGAGAGCTCGTGCGACGAAACCGCCGCTGCCGTAGTGCGTTCCGGCGAAAAGATGATTTCGAACGTGGTGGCCTCGCAGATCGCCACGCATCAACCTTACGGCGGCGTGGTTCCGGAGTTAGCCTCGCGTGAGCACCTGCGCGCCATCGTGCCGGTGGTGCGCGCAGCTCTGGCTGAGGCTGGGCAGAGCTACCAATCCGTAGATGCCCTGGCGGTCACGCAAGGTCCGGGACTGGCCGGGTCGCTGCTCGTGGGCATCAGCTATGCCAAGGCGCTGGCCTTCGCCCTGCAAAAGCCGCTGATTGCCGTGAACCATCTCGAAGGCCACATTCATGCCGTGCTGCTGGAAGAGCGCCAGCGCGGCAACCGCGAGCTTCGCTTTCCGGTGCTGGCGCTGGTTGTCTCCGGCGGCCACACCCACTTGTATCTCGCCGAACAGAAGGGCGAGAGCTGGACCTACGACAACATTGGACATACCCGCGACGATGCTGCCGGCGAGGCCTTTGACAAGGTCGCAAAACTGCTCGGCCTGGGTTATCCCGGCGGCCCGGTCATAGACAAGCTGTCGGTTCACGGCGATGCCCGCGCGGTGAAATTTCCGCCGCCGCAAATCAAACACGCCGACCGCCGCCAGAGGAACAAAGGCGAAGGCGAGGGCCGCCCGCGCTTTGACTTCTCTTACAGTGGAATCAAGACCGCGGTTCTGCGCTACGTCGAAACCCACGGCATGCAGCCCTCCGTTGCCGTCCGCCGCAAAGCGCTCTCAGCGATTGCCAAGCCCAAGCTGGAAGATTACTTGGCCCATTGCGACCGGCAGGCGCTCGACCTGGCCGCCTCATTCCAACGCGCGATGGTAGAAGACCTGGTCAGCAAGACTCTGGCGGCGGCGCGAACCTGCGATGCAGCCACACTCTTCGTGACCGGTGGCGTTGCTGCCAACAACGAACTGCGCAAGCAATTCGAAAATGACGCGGCCCAGGAGGGTCTGCCGGTTTTCTTTCCTTCGCGCCCGCTTTCGACCGATAATGCCGCGATGATTGCCGCCGCCGCCTATCCCAAATTCCTTGCCGGGAACTTCGCTCCCATGGATTTCTCCGCTGAGGCCGGCCTGCCGCTGAAATAGCTGTTACCGCGAGCTAGTCCAGCCGCACCAGAAAAATTGCTCCTTCCGGAGTTCGTGTATCGCGCGCAACCTCTTCCGCGCGCTTGCGGTCGTCATCCAGAACGCGAACCCGCACCCACCAATCCCCAACCGGACTGCTGAAGCGCAGAATCCTGGCGGTGCGATAGCGGCGCTCCAGCCGGTTGGCCAACTGGTCCGCGGTGTCTTCGTCGCCAAAGGCCCCAATCTGCACCGCCCAGCGCCCGGCCGCGGAAAGCGGCACGGGGGTTTGCAGTACCTCCATGCGCACCATGGCCACGCCCGCCCGCCAAATATTGATTTTTTTGGCCGCCGCCTGCGAGAGATCAAGCATGCGTCCCGGCACGAACGGCCCACGGTCGGTAATGCGCACCAGGGCCGAATCTCCAGTTTTCACGTTGGTCACGCGCACGATCGAGCCCAGAGGCAAGGTGCGGTGCGCCGCTGTCATCGCGTTCATGTTATAGACCTTGCCATCCGAGCTGTGCCGGTTGTGGTAAGGCGCGCCGTACCAGCTCGCAAGGCCGGTCTCCACCCGCAGGGGCTGGGTTCCCGGAGGAACAGAAAGAGTCTCCTTCTCCTCGGATGGTTTGGCCGGTTGCGGCGAGGCCTGTTCGGGAATTGCTGCCGGCGGCGCCGGTGTCTGGGTGCTGCTGATCGGCGGGGGCGGCGGCACCTGCACCCGCGCCTGCTTTTTTCCGCCGCAGCTGCTCAGCAGCGCAATTGCCAGCGCAAGAAAGAGAAACCGCAACCATGGCCCGCGCGCAGCGGATGCGGAGCGATTGAAACCGCGGAAATGAAACCGCCCTACTTCGGCTGCGATTCTGCCTTCTCCATATAGTCGGCCAGCCAGGCTAGCTTCTGCGAAGCCACGCGCAACGCCTTGGTCGAGTGCTGGCGCACGGCGGGCACTACCTCGTCGTTCAGATACTTGATGAACTCGGCCGCTTCCTCTTCCAGGCGCTCGGTGGTTTCTTCCACCTTGCGGTTGAAATCCGGCATGCGAACTCCTTGGCTCGTTCAGGACTGATGGGGCCACGCGCTGATTGCGGAAACCAGGCTTGAACATTATTTCGTGCCCTGCGGCGAGGGTCAACCGGGAGCATCGCAATTGCCACTCTCGGCTGCCCGTTGAGATGCATTGGGAGAGCCAAAGTTGGTTGCGGTAGAATCGCGCCATGCGCCATCGCCTGGCATTGTGGACTGTATTGTGGGCCGTCGTATGGCTGGCCGGCTGTACTCTATGGCCAGAACACCGAGTAAATACCTGGAAGGACGCTACCGGTGCAGAGGGCCTGGAGCGCAGCTTCTGGCGCGACGTGAAAGACAAGGACTGGGGCGAGCTGGAGCGGCATCTGTCGGGAAACTACGTCTCCTTCACCCTGGGGGAAGGACGCATGGACCGCGCCGCAGCCCTGGCGCGCTTCCAACAGCTACAGTTGCAGGACTATTCGTTGGGCGATATCCAGACGGAACTGAACGGCTCAACCCTGGTTGTGACCTACACTATTTTGATGCGCGGCACTTATGCTGGAGAGCCGCTGCCCGCAAGCCCGGTGCGCATGATGACCGTCTGGCAGCAGCAGAAATCGGGCTGGCTGGCCATCGCTCACGCGGTAAGCGGGCCGGCGCAGCCCGCAAACCCATGAAACGCGTAAGCCAGCCGCAGCCTGTCACCGAGGCCGCGCTACCCATGCTTCGCCACAAACTGCTCGCCTGGTACGACTCGAATAAGCGCGACTTGCCGTGGCGGCGTGACCGCGACCCCTATCGCATCTGGCTGTCGGAAATCATGCTGCAGCAAACCCGTGTGGCCGCCGTGCTTGAACACTATCGCCGCTTCCTGGGGCGCTTTCCCACCGTACACAAGCTGGCCCGGGCCCGCGAGGCCTCAGTGCTCGCCGCCTGGAGCGGCCTCGGCTATTACCGCCGCGCGCGTATGATGCATGCCGCGGCAAAGCTGCTGGTAAAGCAGCACGCGGGAAAATTTCCGCAATCTGCCGAAAAGCTGCGCGCTCTGCCCGGAATCGGCCGCTATACGGCGGCGGCCATCGCCAGCATCGCCTTTGGCGAGCCCGTCGCGGTAGTGGATGGCAACGTGGAGCGCGTGCTAAGCCGCCTTTCCGGGCAGAGTCTTTCGCCCGACGTTGCGTGGCGTGCGGCAGAACAGTGGCTCGATCGCGGCCGGCCCGGCGATTTCAACCAGGCAGTCATGGAACTTGGTGCCACCGTCTGCCTGCCGCGCCAGCCCCGGTGCCTCGCATGTCCCATCGTCGAGCTTTGCCGCGCCCGCGGAGAACTGCCGGCGCCTCGAAGGGAAATCCGCCGCCGCCGGGAAGTCCATTACGCGCTGGATTGCCGTAACGGCTCGGTATTCCTTGTCCAGCGGCCGCGTTCCGTCTCGCTGATGCCCGGCATGTGGGAACTGCCCGAGATCGCAAACCACAACGGCAGCCCTGGCTTCACCCTGCGCCACTCCATTACCGTGACGGACTATCTGGTTCGTGTGGCGCGGACCAGCGCCCCCGCGGCAAGTCGCGGAAAATGGATTGCAAGGCCGCGCCTGCCGGGTCTCGCCTTGACCGGCCTAGCCCGAAAAATCCTGCGGGCCGCGGAGGTCATCTAAACTTTGAGCTGGACGAAGAAAATCTTCGGAGGAAAGACCATGACAGCATTGACGCCGGGAAAAACTGCCCCGGATTTCACCTTAACCGCAACGGATGGAAGCAAGTTTTCTCTCAAAGACACCCTGGCCCGCGGCCCGGTGGTCATGGCATTTTTCAAAATCTCCTGCCCGGTCTGCCAATATGCCTTCCCTTTCCTGGAGCGCCTCTATCGCGCATACCGTAGCAACCGGGTGACCTTCATTGGCGTCTCGCAGAACAGCAAGAAAGACACGGCGCTCTTTCTGCGGGAGTACGGCGTGACTTTCCCCGTTCTGCTCGATGATATGCATACCTATCCCGCCTCCAACGCTTATGGCCTGACCAATGTGCCCACGATTTTCTGGATCGCCCAGGATGGAGAGATCGAAATCTCCAGCGTCGGCTGGGCGCGCCGCGATATCGAAGAGATTAACCGCAAAGCTGCGGAAGCCATCGCCGGCGAAGCAAAACCCATCTTTCAGCCCGGCGAGCAGGTCGCAGACTTCCGCGCCGGTTGAAGCTCGAAGAACTAGCCCGCAGGTTGCGGGCAGGAAAAGGCGGGGCTTATCCACGAAGCAGGTTTCTGGCCAGGAACAAGACGTTGGCCGGACGCTCGGCCAGGCGCCGCATCAAGTAGGGATACCACTCCGCGCCAAACGGCACATAAACCCGCATGCCCCAGCCTTCCCGCGCCAGCTTCTGCTGCAGGTCGCGGCGAATGCCGTGCAGCATCTGAAACTCGAATGCTTCTGGGGCGATCTTCTCTTTCAAGGCAAAAGCCTTGGTCTCGCGAATCATGTTTTCGTCGTGCGTGGCCAGTCCGTGGTAAACGCCGCTCTTGAGCAGCATCTTCATCAGTTTGACGTAATTGGCATCGACCTCGGATTTCTGCTGGAAAGCGATCTCCTCCGCCTCTTTGTACGCGCCTTTGCACAGGCGGATGCGAATGCCTTCCTTCAGAAGCTCCTCCACGTCGCGCTCGGAGCGCCGCAAGTACGATTGAATCACTGCGCCCACGCATCCCTGGTGGCCGGGAATGCGATGCAGTTCCCGCACCAGGTCGAGCGTCCGCTGCGTGTAAGGAGAGCCCTCCATATCAATGCGGACGAAGCTCCTTGGGGTCATCGCCGCCGCCTGTTCCACCAGGCCCGTGACCAGTTCGCGGGCGAGCGTTGGATCCACATCCAGGCCCATATGTGTCAGCTTGACGCTGACGTTAGCCTTCAGCCCGCGGGCCGCGATTTCGGTAAGCAGCCCGCGATAGATTTGCGCGCTCTCGCGCGCCTCCTCGGCCCGGGTCACGTTCTCGCCCAGATTGTCAATCGAAACGCTCAGGCCCAACAGATTCAGCAGATGAGTCACTCGCAAGGCATCTTCCGGCTGTGTGCCGGCAACAAATCGGCTGGAAAGCCGCCGCCCCAAAGAGGAGCGCTCCGCCGAAGCCCGCAAGGTGGAGCTCTCGGAAAGGGAAATGAAAAGCGCTCTCAACATGGCGTGCGGAAAGCAGGCGGTTCGGCGCTGGACGGCGTGCGCATGCAGATTCTATAAACTTGTATCACAAGGGATGAAGGGATTGGCTGCGGCGAAAGCAGCCGTACGAAATAAGGCTGGCTCTATTCGGTGAACTTTATTTCGACGATTTCTTTGCTTTCATGCGGCCCCGGAGCCCACTTCCACTTGTGCACCGCATCCACCGCGGCTTGAACGAGCATCGGGTGCCCGCCCTTGACCTCGACTGACTTGGCGCTTCCGTTCGGGGCGATCACAACTTCCATTTTCACCGAGCCCTCGATCCGCATGGTTTTGGCTACCTCGGGATACTCGGGATCTGCCCGGCTTATCAACTTGCGCTTGCTCTCGGCCTGCCCCTGCTCGGTCTGCTGCTGCGCTTGCGCGCCAACGCCGAGCGTGCTAATCGTGCAGCCAATCGCTAAAACCAGAAGCGCCGTGTAACGCCGCATAGGCTGGAAGGTCCTCGGCTCGTATGAGCTAACCTTCAGGGTACTGGAAAGTAATTCCGCGCTGAAGGTAACCACAGTCACCTCACGGCTGGAACTTTGGTGCGTCGCCGCAACGCGGAAGACCCCGCTGTTTCAGACATTTGGGTTCCCATAGCAGCGGGCAACCGGCCCTCGCCGGGCCGCATTGACTCCCTCCGCAATCCCTCCTAAGATTCTCCTCTTGGCGCCGCCCGGAACCGGGCCTCAGGGCGGCGCGGGCCACCCCAAGGTATGATCGGTCAGACAATTTCGCACTACCGCGTCATCGAGAAGCTCGGCGGCGGCGGCATGGGCGTGGTTTACAAAGCCGAGGACACCGCGCTCGGCCGCTTCGTCGCTCTGAAATTTCTTCCGGATGACCTCTCCAGTGACCCGCAGGCTTTAGAGCGGTTTCGCCGCGAAGCGCGGGCCGCTTCCGCCCTCAATCATCCCAACATCTGCACCATTCACGAAATCGGCCAGCATAACGGCAGTTTTTTCATCGCCATGGAGTACCTCAGCGGCGACACGCTGAAGCGCGAGATTCAGAGCGCCCCCATCGAGCTTGAACGCATTCTGACGCTTGGCATCGAAGTCGCCGACGCTCTCGATGCCGCCCACAGCAAGGGCATTATGCACCGCGATATCAAGCCGGCGAACATTTTCGTGACCGATCGCGGGCATGCCAAGATTCTTGACTTCGGCCTGGCCAAGATACTGCAGGATGGCAAATCAGCCTCGGGTGATTCGCAAACCGTCGCCGACGCCGCCGGCCTCGAACTCACTAGCCCGGGCACCGCCGTGGGCACGGTCGCCTACATGTCGCCCGAGCAACTGCGCGGCAAGGAGCTCGACGCCCGCACCGATCTGTTTTCTTTCGGCGTGGTGCTTTACGAGATGGTCACGCGGGTGCTCCCCTTCCGCGGCGAGACCTCGGCCGTGGTGACTGACGCCATTCTGAACAAAGCGCCCACCGCGGCCGTGCGCATCAATCCCGAGATTCCTCCCAAGCTCGAAGAGATCATCAACAAGGCGCTTGATAAGGACCGCGACATGCGCTGCCAGACCGCAGCTGAAATGCGCGCCGATCTCAAGCGCCTGAAGCGCGCCGTCGAATCTTCGAACACTTCGGTGGTCACCGAACCGGCGGCTGATTCCGGCACCAGCGCCATTACAAAGCTCATCCCCGCAAAGAAACGCCGCTCCCCGGGGCTGGCAGTGCTCTGTGCCAGCGTACTCGTTGCCCTGGCGGGAGGCTTGCTCGCCGGCAAAGTCATCTTCGGCTACACGCCGCCGCCTCCGCCGCTTTACCGCCAGCTCACCTTCCGGCGGGGCAGCATCCGGGCCGCCCGCTTTGCCCCCGACGGCCAGACCATTCTTTACAGCGCCGCCTGGCAGGGCAATCCCGCCGATGTTTTTACGGCCCGCCCCGAAGCCCCCGAATCCCGCTCCATGGGGCTGAACCGCACTCAGCTCATGTCAGTTTCCTCCAACGCCGAAATGGCCGTGTTGCTCGACAGCAAAGCCATCGGCGCCTGGGTGAGCATGGGCACGCTGGCGCGCGCTCCGCTTTCCGGCGGCGCGCCCCGCGAAGTTCTCGAGCAGGTGCAGTGGGCCGACTGGTCGCCCGATGGAACCCAGTTTCTGGTGGTCCGCGATATGGGCGGCATGAACCGCCTGGAGTATCCCATCGGCAAGACTCTCTATGAGACTGGCGGCTGGATCAGCCATCCCCGCGTTTCTCCCAAGGGAGACCTCATCGCCTTCTGCGACCATCCCATTCAATCCGATGACAGCGGTTCGCTGGCGGTGGTGGACCTTGACGGGCATAAGCGGGTGCTCTCCGGCCAGTGGTTCACCATTCAGGGCGTGGCCTGGGCGCCCGGCGGAAAGGAAGTCTGGTTTACCGCCAGCAAGTCGGGCACTGACCGCACCCTTTACGCCGTTTCCCTGGATGGCAAGCAACGCATTGTGGCCCGCCTGCCTGGCGCGCTGATGCTGCTCGATATCGCCAAAGATGGCCGCGTGCTTCTGGTGCGCGCCACCTGGCGCCGCGAGCTCATGGGCTTCGATCCCACCGACAACAAGCAGCGCGAGCTTTCTTGGCTCGACTACACCTATCCCGCCGATATTTCGCATGACGGTAAAACTCTGCTGTTCGATGAAGAGGGCGGCGGCGGCGCTCTCGATTACTCCAAGTCCAGCGGCTTTACCTACGCCGTTTATCTGCGCAAGACCGATGGCTCTCCGGCGGTTCTCCTCGGCGAAGGCGGCGCTGTCGCCTTGTCGCCCGACGGCGAGTGGGCCATCGTGCAGACCCAGGACACGCCCTCGCGCCTGCGGCTTCTGCCTACCGGCCCCGGCCAGCCCAGGGACCTGCCTGGCGGCAACATCAATCACGTATGGGCGCGCTGGTTCCCTGATGGCAAGCGCATTCTGATGTCGGCAGACGAGCCCGGCAAAGGCGTGCGGCTTTATGTGTACAGCCTCGAGACCAATCAAAGCCAGGCCATCACTCCCGAGGGCGTCAGCGGAGACGCGCTGGTCATCTCGCCTGACTCCGAGTGGGTAGCGGGCATCGGCCCTGACCACCGCGGCTATCTCTATCCGGTCGGCGGCGGCCAGCCCAAGGTCATCCCCGGAATGAAGCCTGGCGAGCAGCCCATCGTCTGGAGCGCCGATGGCCAGTTCCTCTACATCTACCAGCCGGGAGAACTGCCCGCCCGCGTGGACCGCCTCGATCTGCGCTCGGGAGAGCGTACTCTGTGGCACGAGCTCATGCCCACCGACCCAGCCGGGGTCGAGAACATCGGCCCCATCCTCATGACGCCCGACGCCAGGACCTGCGTCTTCGGCTACCACCGCATGTTGGCGGATTTGTACCTGGTGGAGGGGTTGAAGTAGAAGCGAGAGCAGCCTGCCCGGCTATAGATGCAGACTCTCGTAGCGGGCGATCTCAGCCTCATGCTGCAAGGTCATTCCAATATCGTCGAGACCTTCCAGCAGGCGATGGCGAACAATCTCATCCACTGGAAAGCTGGCTGAGAAGCTGCCCTCGGTCACTCTTCGCTGTTCCAGGTCAATGGTCAGCTCGTAATCTGAGATTTGCCCCGCCCGGCGGGCGATCTCGGCGGCTTCGCTGTCTTTCAGGATCACCGTAAGCACGCCGTTTTGCACGCAGTTATTGGCAAAAATATCCGCAAAGGAGGGCGCAATGACCGCGCGAAAGCCGGCGTTTTCCAGCGCCCACACCGCGTGCTCGCGCGAGGAGCCGCAGCCGAAGTTCTTGTCCGCCACTAGAATGCTGGCTCCAGCATAGCGCACCTGATTGAGAGGAAACGCCGCATCAAGCTTGCCCTCGGCCGTGCGGCGCCAGTCGTAAAACAGAAACTCGCCGAATCCGGTTTTCTCGATGCGCTTGAGAAACTGCTTGGGAATAATCTGGTCGGTATCAATATTGGCGCGATAGAGCGGCGCCACCTTCCCTCTATGTGCTCTGAACGGCCGCATGCCAGTCTCCTCTTTGGCCTCTGCAGTCAAGCTTTTAGCCGTGCCTTCACCGGAACTTCCACTCCCGGATATCGGTAAAATGCCCTTCAATCGCGGCCGCCGCCGCCATCATCGGACTGACCAGGTGCGTCCGCCCGCCGCGCCCCTGGCGTCCTTCAAAGTTCCGGTTGCTGGTGGAGGCACAGCGCTCGCCCGGCTGAAGAATATCCGGATTCATTCCCAGGCACATCGAGCACCCTGATTCGCGCCATTCAAATCCGGCCTCGCGGAATATTCTGTCGAGGCCTTCCTGCTCTGCCACGCGCTTCACCGCCTGCGACCCAGGTACCACCATGGCCCGCACCTTGGGGCTGACGTGATGGCCCTTCGCCACTCGCGCCGCGGCGCGCAGGTCTTCCAGGCGCGAATTGGTGCACGATCCGATGAACACGCGATCCACCGCAATCTTCTCGACCGGAGTGCCCGGCTCCAATCCCATGTACTCGAACATTCGCTGGGCTGCGGAGCGCTCGGCATCGCTGCCTAGCTCGCGCAGCTCAGGAACGCGCCCGCTCACCGGCACCACCATGCCGGGATTGGTGCCCCAGGTGACAAACGGCGCCAGCTTCGAGGCGTCTATTTCCACTACTTTGTCGTACCGAGCGCCCGCATCAGTTGCCAGCGAGCGCCAGCGTTCGACCGCTTTCTCCCAGGCGCCATTCTGCGGCGCAAACCGCCGGCCCTTGAGGTAGGCAAACGTGGTTTCATCGGGCGCGACCATCCCGGCCCGCGCCCCCGCCTCAATGCTCATGTTGCAGAGGGTCATGCGGCCTTCCATGGAGAGCCCGCGCACCGCCTCGCCCGCGTACTCGACCACATAGCCGGCGGCGCCATCCGTGCCAATCTGGCCAATGATGCCGAGAATCAAATCCTTCGCCGTCACCCCCTCGGGCAGCGGCCCATTGACATAAATCAGCATGGATTTCGGCTTGCGCTGCGGCAGGCACTGCGTGGCCAGCACATGCTCGACCTCCGATGTTCCTATGCCAAAAGCTAGCGCCCCCAGCGCTCCGTGCGTGCTGGTATGGCTGTCGCCGCAGACAATCGTCTTGCCCGGCTGCGTCAGGCCAAGCTCCGGCCCGATCACGTGCACGATGCCCTGCTCGGGCGAATCCATATCGAACAGCGGAACGCCGAACTCTTTGCAGTTTTGCTGCAGCGCCTGAATCTGCCGCGCCGCAATAGGATCGGTGATCGGCGTGCCCCGAGGCTCGGTAGGAATGTTGTGGTCCACGGTGGCAATGGTGCGATTCGGTTGCCGCACCTTCCGCCCTGCCGCCCTCAGCCCATCAAAGGCCTGTGGCGAAGTGACCTCATGCAGCAGATGCAGGTCAATGTAGAGCAGCGGCGGCTGCCCCGAAGGCGCGCAGACTACGTGCTCATCCCAGACTTTCTCGAACAGTGTGCGCGCTTGCGGCATGGTCACGGTTAGTTTATCAACAAACTCCAGCCGGAAATACCGCCCTCGCCCCACCCAAACGGATACCGGGAGAGGACACGTCACGGCTTTTTTCCGCGGCCTTCCTGCCAACCTTGGGCGCTCCTCGATTCGGGGTTTCGATCCATATGGCCCAGTGGTTCTCTGCCGCGAAAGGTCTAAGCGACCTCAGGCCATCCCCGCAACCTTTCCCGCCGCCTGCCTCAGGTAAAACCCCAGCAGCATCACCGCACCCAGCAGAGGTACTGCGAATCCGACTCGCAGCCCTCCCCCGTGGCTTGAGAGAGCGCCGACCAGCCAGGGTAAGGCCGCGCCGCCCAGGTTTCCGGCCGAAAAGATCGTCCCGCTGACCGCAGACACCGACTCGCCGAACCAATGCCGTAGCAGCGAAACGTTGATCGGATAGATCGCCGCCAACCCCAAACCGGCGACGCTTGCGCCCAGCATGATCTCTCCCATGCCCTTCGCGGCCAGTAACATCCCTACTCCCAGAACCGCGATACCCAAGCCGCCGCATGCCACGCTTACCTCGGACGCGCGGCGCAAGGCCAGGGGCGCCAGCACCCGCCCCAGCAGCAGGGCTCCCCAGAAGAACGCCGGCGTCATGGCCCAGAGATCGAGCGAAGCCGGCGCCAGCCGTTCGGCATAGGAAGCAACCCAGCCGCCGATCGAAGTCTCCGTCCCTACGTAAATGAAAAAGATCGCCGTGATGAGAATGACCAGACCCCGGCTGGCCCCCTTTCCCGCGCGGCCCGCAAGTTCTACGCCTGCTGGGTGCAAGTCTGACGCAAAGCGCACCGGCAATAGGCACACTGCCAGCACCATCAGAGCCCCCGTCATTCCGTACAGAAATAAGGCTGGCCGCTGCGCCCGCTCGGCCGCCGCCACCAGCAGCGGGCTGCTCAGGGCCCCGATTCCCCACGAAGCATTCACCAGGCTCAAGGCCGCGGCGCGCCGCCCGGGGTTGGCATCGGCAATGAACAGATTCACGGCCGGGGTCGTGATCCCGAAGCCGGCCCCGAAGATCGCAACCGCCACCAGGCCGAACGTCCAATCTGCCCGTGCCAGCAGGCCCATCCCCGCGGCCATCACCAGCAGTCCCAGCAGCATAGTGCGGCGGTAGCTAAGCCGCCTCGCCAACAATCCAGAGACCAGCATGCCCGCCGTCGAGCTCACAAACTGGGCAATGAACAGATATCCCGCCTGCGCGTCACTCAGCGACCAACGCGCCGAAAGCACCGGCAGCATGGGGCCAAGCAGGGTCATCACCACGCCGGTGAGCACGAAATCGGCGTGGGCAAACAATGTTCCCCGGATGCACCCGGGAGGTTGACTGATGAAAGGCTGCTGGGAGCTGGGGTTCAAGGCATCAGTATGCACGCCCGCCAGAAAAGTAGGAAGGCGATTGCGATCCGCCGCTAGCCATTGCGCCTCGAAGGGTCACGAAACCTTGGCTTCACCCGCTTTCCTTCGTGCCCTACGTGGTCAATGAGTTCCTCTTTGCCTTTCTTCGGCTCTGTGCGACAATCTCTCGCCAAAACGGAGGTAGCCTCATGGCGAAACGCTTTCTTGCCGCACTGCTTTGCGTCGCTTCCTTGAGCCTGGGAAGTTTCGCTCAATCCAAAAAGTCAGCCATGTCCGCGGGTGCTCCCGATAAAGCTCTCATGCAGAAGATCTGGGATGGCTGGGCCACGCTCGATCCTGCCAATGTCGCGCAGTATTACGCGTCTGGCCCGCATACCTTTTTCGACATCGCCCCGGTCAAATACGACAGCTGGGATGAGTATCAGGCTGGCGTCAAGAATGTTCTGGCCGATTACAAAAGTGCCACCTGCACCGTGAATGACGATGCCGTGGTGCACGTCCACGGCGATCTGGCCTGGGGAACAGCCACCATCAAGACCGACCTGGAACACAAATCGGGCAAGCGCGACCTGGCCACCATGCGCTGGACCGTGATCTGGGAAAAACAGGGCGGCAAGTGGCTCATCGTGCACGAGCACGTTTCTGAACCGCTGTCGTGAATCGGGATGGCAGAGGGCGGGCGCCATATCGGGCCCGCCCCCGGATCTTTCAGTACGCCTTCACGAAGAAGTACGTGGTCATGGCCACTCCCGCCAGAATTACGAAACCACGCACCCAAGTCTGCGGCAGGCGTAAGGCGTAGTGGGCGCCAAAGTATCCGCCGGCTGCGGCCCCCGCAAGCATAACCAGCGCCTCAGGCCAATATACCGCGCGCGCTATCACGAAAGCGATCACGGCTACTCCGTTCGTGGCCGCGCTGAGAACGCTCTTCAAGGCATTCATGGAGTGGATTTCGCTCATCCCCATGGCCGAGAGCATAGCCAGAATCACAATCCCCATGCCTCCCCCGAAGTAGCCTCCATAGGTGGCTACCGCCAGCTCCATGCAAGCTGCCGTAGCGATGGCGCCCAGGGTCGTTTCATGGCCCACGCTGGAGCGGCCCCGGGCCAGCTTTCCGCCAAAGATGAACAACAGCGTCGCCGCCAGCAACAGCCAGGGAATCACCCGCAGAAACGTCCTGGCCGGTGTATGCAGCAGCAGGACCGCTCCCCCCGCGCCGCCGGCAATCGCCGCCAGCAATAAAGGAATCAATACCCGCCCCGGCACGCTGAGCCGTCTGCGGTAGGCGCCGCTGCTGGCCGTCATCCCCATCCACAGGGCGACCGTGTTGCTGGCGTTCGCCGAAATCGGCGGCACGCCGGCGAACATCAGCGCCGGAAAGCCCACGAAGCTGCCGCCGCCCGCGACGGCATTCATCGCGCCGCCCAGCGCGCCGGCGGCCAGAAGAAAGATGGCGTGTCCTGGGCTCAAGGAAGTCAGGGATATAGGTGTATCACACAGCCTCTGTGCTGCCAGCGGTCATGGTTGCTCGCCGCTTCCCTCGAGCACAACACGATGAGGGCTGGCCCCATCCGAGGAGGCGATCACCAGAATCCCTAGCCGCCTCCCGGAAATTGCCGGCTTGAAACTGACTTCGAGGGCACAGCTCGCGCCCGGCTCCAAAGTCGCGCCGCAGTGATTGTCCAGGCTGAAGTCAATGCCGGAAGCAAAAACGCCGGTAATAGAGAGCGGCGCCGCGCCGCTGTTGCTGAGAGTCACGCTGCGCGGCGGGCTGGCAATCCCCACCGGCTGAGATCCAAATTCAATCCTCGCCGGCGTGACGGTCGCGGCAGGCTCGGCTTGGGCGCTCCCCGTAGCCGGACCTAGAACCTGCGCAAAGACCGCAAGCAGACAGGCGATACCGATTGCTCCACCGGCTCGTGCTTTCAAACGGCGGCTCCTGGTACCTGCACCTATTGTAGCGAAGTGCCGCCCGGCGGACCCGCTCCCGGCGAAGCCGGGCCCTCAATACGGCGAAAAGCCCATGGTTTTGTCGGATTTCTCCACCCACACCCGGGCGTGCTCCGAGCGTCCGTTAATCACGACCTCGACAATTACGCCGCTGCTGCCGCCGCCCGGCGGTGTGCCCGAAGCGTAAATCTTATAGGACTTGATAATGCCCCACTCTCCGCCCGGTCCCCAGTCGCGATAGAAGTCATTGAACGGATACTGCGAGTATTTCTGCGCATGCTGCTTCCACTGCGGGTCTTGCATCCAGATGGCGTACGCGGCTTCGTAATCCTGCTTCTGCAGTGCGGCAAAAAACTTGTCGGCTACGTGCTCTTCCGGCCAGTAGCGATACCACCATGCCAGCGCCCCTACAACCAGGATGGCAGCGGCCACGGAAACAATAATGATGTTGCGGCGGCGCTCCCTGGCGGGGTTGTACTCCTTGGCGTCGAGCAGGGTCATGGCTCTCTAAGCATAATGGATTCCGCGCGCGAACCGAAAGTTCCCAGCCGATTTTCCCAGTGGACCCTGCGTCCTCGCTGCCCTCTGTGGTTAAACGCCCTCCCTCGCGCAAGGACAGAAGAGGTCTGAACCACATGAGGACACGGAAATGGCCCCTAGAGTGTCCGCTTGAATAGCGGAACGGCCGCGCTCAGCGTGACCACGGCAAAGATCGTCAGGTAAATCATATCGGGCACGATGGCGCCGATGCTCGTTTCCTTGAGCAGCAATGCCTTGAAGCCATGCACCGCGTAAGTGAATGGGTCCGCAATGGCGATAGCCCGCAGCCATTTGGGGAACGCCTGAATGGGATAGATGGCGCCGCTGGGAAAGAACAGCAGCGTGTTCAGCACGCCGAACATGGCGCGCGGCACCAAAGGATCCTCCACCCGCACCATGAGCAGAAACATCATCGTGTTAAACGCGGCCGAGGTGAGCACGATCATCATCAGCAGGCCGAGCATGACCGAGGGATGAAAGATGGTTCCCACGCCCGCCATCAGCGATCCTATGATGGTGATAATCACGCCGGTCAGCACGGCTTTGATCGCGCCAGCCGCATTCAGCCCGAAAACCAGTTCGCTTTTCTTGATCGGCGTGACCAGATAGCCTTCGTGCACGCCGCGCGCTTTGTCGTCAATGTAGAGCATGCCGCCGCCGATCATCACCGAGATGTACATAGCCAGAGTGATCGAACCCGGCAGCAGAAATTTCATATATTCGATGTAGGGGTAAAGCTCTACTATCTCCAGCGCTTTTTGCTGCAGGATGCGGGGCTCAATGCTGGGCTGGTTGAGCGCATCCACCAGCGAGGTCATCTCCTGTTCCAGCGTCGAACTCATGAAATTGTCGCTGTTATCCACCACCAGCGCGATGCGGGGATGATCGTCTTCATACACCCGCCGCGAATACTGCGGCGGAATGATCACCGCGCCCTGAATCTTGCCGTTGCGCACGTCCTCCACCGCCTGCTTCTGGCTCTGGTAGTAGACAGGCTCGAAGGTGCGGATGTTCGCCCGGACCGAATCGAAGGCCTCGCGAATCTTCAGCGCTTGCGTGCCGCCGTCCTGGTCCACAATGCCCATCTTGGCGTCGCGAATCTTTCCCCCAAACGCATTGCCCAGAATAATGAGCTGCACCAGCGGCAGCACCATGGAAACCATCATCAGCGCCGGCGAGCGGAAGAATTTGCGCATCTCTCGCTCAATAATTGCCAGCATGTGGTTCATGGCGCCATCCCCGGTCTGGGCGGCATCACGAAGCTGTACGATTTCACCAGCTCATCGCGCAGCTGCCGCCCGGTGTAGTGGACGAAAACGTCGTCCAAAGTTGTGTTTTGCACGGAAAGCGATTTGACGTTGGCGCCCGCCTGCACTGAGGCCTCGACCAGCTCTGTAGTGGTACGCGAGCCATTGCTGGTGAGAATGCGATACATTCCTGCCGCCTCTGGTTGCACCGAGGTCACTCCGGTCAACTGGTGCAAGCGCTGCTCCCAATCTGCAGGAGAATTCTCAAACTGCACCTCGATCACGTTTGACCCCGGCACACTCGCCTTGAGCGCCGCCGGCGAATCGAGCGCCACCAGCTTGCCGTGGTCCACGATGGCGATGCGGTCGCACAGCCGGTCGGCTTCATCCATGTAGTGCGTCGTGATCAGAATCGTGAGCTGGCGATGCGCCTTGATATTGGTCAGCATCTCCCACACGGCCACGCGCGAGACCGGGTCGAGTCCGGTGGTAGGCTCATCCAGAAAGAAAATCCGGGGGCTGTGCACCAGACCGCGGGCAATCTCCAGCCGCCTCCGCATGCCGCCGGAGAGCGTTTTGGTCTGCGCATCGCGCCACTTGGTCAGGTCCACCAGTTCCAGCAACTCGTCAATCGCCTGCTTGCGCCGCTTCGCCGGCACGTCATAGAGCTTGGCGTAAATGCTGAGGTTTTCTTCAATTGTCAGGTCAAGATCGCTGGTCAGCGCCTGGGGAATCACGCCAATCGCGCGGCGGGCGTCATCGGGATCTTTCTGCACGTCGAACCCCGCGATCCGCGCCTTGCCCGCGGTGATCGGCAGCAGCGTAGTCATCATGCGGATCAGCGTGGACTTGCCCGCGCCATTGGGCCCCAGCAGCCCGAAGATTTCTTCTTCCTTCACGTAGAAAGAAATGTCGTCCACGGCGGTGAAGTCGCCGTATTTCTTGACGATGTGCTCCACTTCGATGGCGTTGGCCCGCGCGGCATGCCCGTTGCCTGCCGAGCCGCCGTTCCCGCCGGCTGCGCTGCGTGAATTGAAATCGCCGGTCATGGCTTCTGCTCCAATCCCGCAGAGGCTTCCTGGCCGGTCAGCTTGCCCGCGAGTTGATCGGGCGTCACCAGCACCTGCGCGGTCATCCCCGGAACATAGTCGTGGTTCGGGTTGGCCAGGCGGACCTTCAGCACAATGGTGCGAATATCGCGCTTGCGCCGGCTCACGTCGCGCTGGGTGGCGAAGTCGGCCTCGGGTGATTTGAAAAAAACTTTTCCCGACGTCATGGTGCCGCCCGGCAGTTCAATGCGCAGGGTCTCGCCCAGCCCAATGTGATCGGCTTCGGTCTCGGGAATGGCCACGCGTACCCAGGTATCGTTCAGGTCCACCAGAGTTACAATCGGCGCCCCCGCGTTCACCACTTCCCCTTCCAGTGCCGCCCGCACCGAAACCATGCCCGTGACCGGCGCGTAGATATTCGTGTACCCCAGCCGGACCTCGGCCTGCTTGTATTGCTCCTGGGCGTTGGCCAGGTCGGCGCGCGTGGCCGCCACCGTGCTCTGCGCCGCATGCGCCTGGTGGGTATTGGCCATCGCCGTCCTCAGGTCTGCCTGCGCCGCGCTGACCTGGTCTTTCAGAGACTGCACGGTCGCCTGTTGCGCCTTCAAGTTGCTCTCCGCCTGCACGCTGTCCTGCTCCGAGGCAACTCCTTCCTTGGCCAGCTCAATGGTCCTGCGGCTGTCGCTTTCCACCCGCTGCAGCGTGGCTTGGGCCTGCAGCAATTGCGCCCGGGCTGACTGCAAGCGCGCCTGCGCGTTGGCCACCGCGCTCGAGGTCGAGCCGGAAGTTGCCTGCTCGGTCGCCTGCATCTCCGCCAGCTTGTGTTGCAGGCTGGTGACGTTGGCTGCGGCCGCCTGCTCCTGCGCCTGCAGCTCCGAGGGATCGAGCACCGCGATCAGCTGGCCCTGAGTTACGTGGCTGCCTTCATCCACCAGCAGCTTCGCAATGCGGCCCTGCACCTGCGGGCTCACGATCACCTGGTTCGAGTCCACCGTGCCGATCAGCACCAGGTCCTTCGAGCTCGGCGTAGAAAGCAGGTAGTAGGCCAGCGAGATGGCAAAGATCACGCCGATAATGATGGCAAATTTATTACGAGCGCTCATCGCATTGCTCCTTGGGGAGCCGGCTGGGTGAACAGGGCGGCGGCAATAAAATCGAGCACTGCGGCGCGGCGCTCAGCCACGCGCTCGGGCGCCATGGGGTCGGCCTTGAGCATGAGCCGCAGGACCGGCGCGCTGGTGAAGTAAAAAACAATGATCGAAATCATCGAAGGAATGAAGTGCAGAGGATTGACGGCGCGGAATTCGCCCCGCTCCTGGCCCTTTTGCAAAACTTCCGCCAGCCGTTGGAAAAGCGGCCGGAAATATACCCGCACGATGCGTTCGAAATGCGGCGCGTGCTGGCGCACCGCCTGCGACATTTCGCCCTGCACAATGCGCGGGTAAAGCGGATGGCTGGCGATGTAATCGAAGTGCGCCCCGGCGTACGCCAGGATCTTCTCCCGCGGCGGCAGATCGCGGGAAAGCGCTTGCGTGACGCAGCTGATGAGCCCGCCGAACACCTGGTCGAGCACCGCGCCGTAGAGCGCTTCTTTGTCTTTGAAGTAGTAATAGAGCAATGCCTTGTTGACATGAGCGGCGCGGGCAATGGCGTCGGTGCGGGCGCCGGCCACGCCTTCGCGCGAGAACTCGCGCACCGCGGCTTGCAGGATGGCGGCGCGGCTCTCATCGGGACGGCGGCGGGAGCCGAGACGGGGCTTCGAATGGCGGTGACGAATCAGCATAGTTTAATTAACCAGTTAGTTAGATTATACACAGGCCGCCCTTCGAGGGCAAGGCCGTTTGTGTGGGCGCGCCCGGACCTCCCTTCTCGCTTGCGGCCGCAAACCAGAATCCGCCCTGCCCGCCCTCTCCGCCTTTCGCAAAGCCCGCCCCTGAGCATAAGATAGAGCAGATGGCGACGGGCACCGCACCCAGGCAAACCCCGCTCCAGCCGGCTTATACCGACTTTCTCGCCCGCTACCCGGGCTATGCCGGCACCTCGGCGCTCGACGATTTGCGCGCGGCCGAATACGCCCGCCTCGACCACCATGGTCAGGTGTATCTCGATTACACCGGCGGTTCGCTCCATGCGGAGAGCCAACTGAAGCAGCATCTCGCCCTGCTTCATTCCGGAATCTTTGGCAATCCGCACTCCACCAACCCCACCTCTACCGCCACCACTCACCACGTCGAGGGCACGCGCCAGTACGTGCTGAGTTATTTCCATACCAGCGCCGAAGACTACGTTCTGGTCTTCACGCAAAACGCCAGCGGCGGCCTCAAACTGATCGGCGAGTCGTTCCCCTTCGTGCCCGGCAGCCGTTTCCTGCTCACCTTCGACAACCATAATTCCGTGAACGGCATGCGCGAATTTGCCCGCGCCAAAGGCGCCCACATTGGTTACGCGCCGCTGCTCACACCCGGCCTGCGCCTCGACATGGACCGCCTCGAAGCCCTGCTGGACCAGGCCGACCCGGCCCGGGAAAATCTGTTTGCCTACCCCGCACAGTCAAATTTTTCCGGGGTCAAGCATCCGCTTGATCTCATCGCCCGCGCTCAGAGCAAGGGTTGGCGGGTTCTGCTCGATGCCGCCGCCTTTGTGCCCACCAACCGGTTGGATCTTCAGGCCGTGCAGCCGGATTTCGTGGCCGTCTCCTTCTACAAAATGTTCGGCTATCCCACCGGTGTGGGCGCAGTGCTCATTCGCAGGCCCGTGTTCGCCAGGCTGCAGCGGCCGTGGTTCGCCGGCGGCACCGTCAATTTTGCTTCCGCCCAGGCGCAAACTCACGTCCTTGCCCCGAGCGAAGCCGCTTTCGAAGACGGCACTCTGAATTACCTGGCCATTCCCGCCGTGGAAATCGGCCTGCGCCATCTGCAAAACATCGGCATGGAGATGATCGCGGAACGCGTCCGCTGCCTGACAGGATGGCTGCTCGATGAACTGGTGGCGTTGCGCCACACGAACGGCCGCGCCATGGTCCGCGTCTATGGCCCCACCACCACCCAGGCGCGCGGCGGCACCGTCACTTTGAATCTCTACGATCCCGAAGGCCATCTGCTGGATTACCGCCGGGTGGAAGAATTGGCCGGCGAGGAAGGCATCTCGCTGCGCACCGGGTGCTTCTGCAATCCGGGCGCCGGCGAAAGCGCCGAAGGGTTAACCGCCGAAGATATGCAGGCCGCCCTTACCCTCGGGCCCGACGTCAACCTGCTCAGCTTCATGCGCCTGATGCAGAACCGCGGCCACAAGAGCGCGGGCGCCATTCGCGCCTCCATCGGCCTGGTCAGCAACTTCGCCGACGTTTGGCGCTTTCTGAATTTCGTGGCCGGCTTCCGCGATCAGACCCGGCTTACCATCGGAGAAGTCAGCTTCGATATCGAATCGTGCCGCATCATCCGCGACGGAAGCTAGCCCGCGGTCCGCACATACATTTTCTGGGAGACTACCCACCCACCCGCAGCGAAATGCTCTTGCCGCGCTCCAGGCCGAGCTTGCCAATGTCGCGCCGGGCGGCTTCCACTTCCGGGCGCGGGCAAGGATGGGTGAGCACCCGCACCTGGTGCTGCATGGATTCACTCTTGGCCCATACGGCGGCGGCGTTCGAAACCGCAATGCCGTTGCGCTCAAGGGCCGTGGTGATGGGTCCGATAGCGCTGGGATCGGCCACAGGAAAACGCAGGTAGTAACGGCTGAATCCGTTGCCCGTGGTGGCGGCCAGCGTCGTATCCAGGCTGGTGGAAAAGCCGCCCTGGTGCGCGGCAATATCCACCACGTCAGAGAGCACGGCGCTGGCGCTGGGCAGCGAGCCTGCGCCCTTGCCGGAGAAAAGCATTTCGCCGACGGCATCCCCGCGCACCAGCACCGCGTTATTCTCATCGCGAATGCGGGCCAGTTGGTGCGCGGTCGGCAGCAGCACCGCCTGCACCCGCAGCGAGATTGCGTCGCCCGCCAACTCGGCGGTTGCCACGTGCTTGATCACGTAGCCAAGCTCCCAGGCGGCGATCACGTCATCGGCGGTGATTTCGCGGATGCCTTCCACCTGCACGGCGTCTGAAGCAATGTGCGCGTTGAACGCCAGCTCGGCGAGAATTTTCAGCTTTTGCGCGGCGTCGTGGCCATCCACATCGAGCGTAGGATCAGCCTCGGCAAAGCCCTTGGCCTGGGCTTCGCGCAATGCAACCTCGAACTCGACGCGCTGCTCGGTCATTCGGGTCAGGATGTAATTGCAGGTCCCGT
>Ga0335079_10001128_pt1 | contig 30499 bp, 21 predicted proteins | sample Lox_Sample_33_FD_206719 | JGI IMG/M metagenome (GOLD analysis project Ga0335079, IMG submission 206719) | Soil microbial communities from Loxahatchee National Wildlife Refuge, Florida, United States - Lox_Sample_3.3 | ecosystem: Environmental > Terrestrial > Soil > Wetlands | place: USA...
GGGACCAACACGACATTGAACAACGGCCGTATCCTGATCAACCTCAAGCCGCGCGACGAGCGGAAATCGGATATTTCCGCGGTGATGCAGCGACTGAAGAGCGCAACCTCGCCGCTTGCCGGCATCACGCTCTATATGCAGCCGGTGCAGGACCTGACGATCGAAGGCACCGTCAGCAAGACGCAATACCAGTTCATCCTGCAGGACGCCGATCCCGCACAGCTTGCCGAATGGACGCCAAAACTGGTCGACAAGCTCAGGACGCTTCCGCAGTTTGGCGAAGTCGCAAGCGATATCTCCGCGCAGGGGCTCTCCGTCTTCGTCGAGATCGATCGCGATCAGGCGGCGCGGTTCGGCATCACGCCGGCGACCATCGACAACGCGCTTTATGACTCCTATGGCCAGCGCATCGTCTCGACCATCTTCACCAACTCCAACCAGTATCGCGTGATCCTCGAGGCCGATCCAGCGCTGCAAAATTCGCTGCAGTCGCTGCGGGACATCTACCTGCCCTCCTCCGTCGGCACGACGCCTGTTCCGCTCGCGGTCATGGCCAGGATGCGCGAAGAGACCGCGCCGCTGCAGATTTCGCATCTCGGCCAGTTTCCTTCGGCAACCATCTCGTTCAACCTGGCCCCGACCGCCTCGCTCGGCGAAGCCGTTGCCGCGATCAAGCAGGCGCAGATCGACATCGGCCAGCCGCTCGGCGTGATCACGAGCTTCCAGGGCGCCGCGTTGGCCTTCCAATCCTCGCTGTCCAACCAGCTCTTTTTGATTCTGGCCGCCATCGTCGTGGTCTACATCGTGCTCGGCGTGCTCTATGAGAGTTTCATTCATCCGATCACCATCCTGTCGACGCTGCCGTCCGCCGGCATCGGCGCGTTGCTGGCGTTGATGATGGGTGGCCACGACCTCACCATCGTTGCCATCATCGGCATCATTCTCCTGATCGGCATCGTGAAGAAGAACGCGATCATGATGATCGACTTCGCGCTGTTTGCCGAGCGCAACGAGGGCAAGTCGCCGCGCGAAGCGATCTTCCAGGCCTGTCTGCTGCGCTTCAGACCGATCGTCATGACCACGATGGCCGCAGTGCTCGGTGCGCTGCCGCTGATGCTCGGCACCGGCGCCGGCTCGGAATTGCGGCATCCGCTCGGCGTTTCGATCGTCGGCGGCCTCTTGGTCAGCCAACTGCTGACCCTGTTCACGACGCCAGTGATCTATCTCTGGTTCGACCGCCTTGCGATCCGTTTTGCCGGACGCGCGGAAGCTGCGGGCCAGCCTAGCAGGTCGCATTGAGCCATGGGCCCGTCAACGCCGTTCATTCGCCGACCCGTCGCGACCACCCTGCTCACGTTCGGGCTTGCGGCGGCCGGCGCGGTTGCATTCTTCAAGCTGCCGGTCTCCCCGCTGCCGCAGGTCGATTTCCCGACCATTTCGGTACAGGCGACCCTGCCGGGCGCAAGCCCGCAGGATGTCGCCACGACCGTGGCAAGTCCGTTGGAACGTCATCTCGGACAGATCGCCGACGTCACAGAGATGACGTCGTCCAGCTCGGTCGGCTCGGCACGCATCACCCTGCAATTCGGCCTCAATCGCGACATCAACGGCGCGGCGCGCGACGTGCAGGCTGCGATCAACGCGGCGCGCGCCGATCTGCCGAGCAGCCTGCGCACCAATCCGACCTACCGCAAGGTCAACCCGGCCGACGCACCGATCCTGGTCCTGACGCTGACCTCCGACACTGCGACGCGCGGCGAGGTCTACGATGCGGCATCGACTGTACTGGCGCAAAAACTGTCGCAAGTCGAAGGCATCGGCGAGGTCACCGTTGGCGGCAGCTCATTGCCGGCGGTACGGGTCGACCTCATTCCGCAGGCGCTCTACAAATACGGGATCGGCCTGGAAGATGTTCGCGCTGCGCTTTCCAGCGCGAATGCGCATAGCCCCAAGGGCGGCATCGATGTGGGCGACCGGCGCTACCAGATTTACGCCAATGACCAGGCCAACAAGGCGGACGACTACAAATCGCTGATCGTGGCCTATCGCAATGGCGCCGCCGTCCACATCAGCGACGTCGGCGAAGTCACCGATGGGGTCGAAAACATCCGCAATGCCGGGGTCGCCAATGGCAAACCGGCCGTCCTGATCATCCTCTACCGGCAGCCCGGCGCCAACATCATTTCGACCGTCGACGCGGTGAAGGCGCTGCTCCCCGTCCTGCGGGCCTCGATCTCGCCCGCAATCGACATCGGCTTCGGCGTCGACCGCTCGACCACCATTCGAACATCGCTGCGCGATGTGGAACGATCGCTGGTTCTTGCCGTGCTGCTCGTGATCGTCGTGGTGTTCGCGTTTCTGCGAAACCTCCGCGCGACATTCATTCCCGTCGTCGCGGTCTCCGTCTCGCTGGTCGCGACCTTCGCCGCGATGTACCTGATTGGCTACAGCCTCGACAATCTATCGCTGATGGCGCTGACGGTGACGACCGGCTTTGTCGTCGACGACGCGATCGTGGTGCTCGAAAACGTCACCCGCTACATCGAGGAGGGCATGTCGCCGCTCGAGGCATCGCTGAAGGGCGCCAACGAGGTCGGCTTCACCGTGCTCTCGATGAGCATCTCGCTGATCGCGGTCTTCATCCCGATCCTCCTGATGGGCGGCATCGTCGGCCGCCTGTTTCGCGAGTTCGCGATGGTGATCTCGATCTCGGTCGTGATTTCGCTCGCGATCTCGCTTGCGACCACGCCGATGATGTGCGCCAAATTGCTCCGCGCCGAAAGCGGAAGCCACGGCCGGCTCTACCGTGCGAGCGAGCGCTTCTTCGAAGCGATGCTGGATTTCTATCGGCGTACATTGAGCTCGGCGCTCGACCACCCGCGATCGGTCATGTTGATCCTGGCCGCCGTGCTGGGCCTCAATTTCTATCTCTATGATGTCGTTCCAAAGGGTTTCTTCCCGCAGCAGGACGCCGGGCGGATTATCGGCATCATCCAGGCCGACCAGAGCATCTCCTTTCAATTGATGCAGCAGAAGCTCACGCAGTTCGTCAACATCATCAAGAAGGACCCGACGGTCGAAACCGTCGAGGGCTTCACCGGAGGTCAGACCAATTCAGGCTTCATGTTCATTGCGCTGGTTCCGCGCAGCGAACGCAATATCTCGGCCGACGGGGTGATCGCGCGGCTTCGGCGCGAGATGGCGGTGGTTCCCGGCGCGACCCTGTTCCTGCAATCGGTACAGGACATCCGTGCGGGCGGTCGTCCCGGCAACGCGCAATATCAGTACACGCTGCAGGGACCGACGTTCGAGGAGCTCAACGAATGGGCGCCGAAGATTGCGGCAGCCCTGCAGCGCGAGCCCAATCTCTCCGATGTCAACAGCGACCAGCAGAGCAAGGGACTCGAAGTCGACCTGACGATCGACCGTGACGCCGCTGCGCGGCTGGGCATCACGGTGAGCCAGATCGACAACACCCTCTACGACGCCTTCGGCCAGCGGCAGGTCTCGACCATCTATGTCGCGCGCAACCAGTACCACGTCATCATGGAAGTGGCGCCGCGCTACTGGCAGAATCCGGAGATCCTCAAGGATGTCTATATTTCGACCTCCGGCGCTGCGGTCAAAGGCTCGCAGGCGACCAACGCGGTTGCGGGCACGATCGTCTCGGCCGCGACATCGTCGGCCGCAGCCGCCGCCAACGCCCAGGCCGCGCGCAATCTTGCCACCAACTCGATCGGCCAGACCGGCAAGGGCGTGGCATCGACCGGCTCTGCCGTGAGCACGAAGCAGGAGACGATGATCCCGCTCTCGGCGGTGGCCCACTTCACGCAAGGTGCCACTCCGCTTGCGGTGAACCACCAGGGGCTTCTGGTCGCCACCACGATCTCATTCAACCTGCCGCAAAACGTCTCACTCAGCCAGGCGGTCGCCACCATCGAGGCCACAATGAACCGACTCGGCGTGCCGGCGACGATTCGCGGCACGTTCCAGGGCACGGCGAAGGTGTTTCAGGATTCGCTGCAGAACCAGCCCTTCCTGATTCTTGCGGCGCTCATCACGATCTACATCGTGCTCGGCGTGCTCTACGAGAGCTACATTCATCCCCTGACGATCCTGTCGACGCTGCCCTCGGCCGGCGTGGGCGCCTTGCTGGCGCTGATGGCGTTCAAGACCGAATTCAGTATCATGGCGCTGATCGGCGTGATTCTCCTGATCGGAATCGTGAAGAAGAACGCGATCATGATGATCGATTTCGCGCTCGAAGCGGAACGCAAGCGGGGGCTAAGCTCGCTCGAAGCGATTCGCGAAGCCTGCCTGCTTCGCTTCCGCCCGATCATGATGACCACGATGGCCGCCTTGCTCGGCGCGTTGCCGCTTGCGCTCGGCATGGGCGATGGCGGCGAGCTGAGGCAGCCGCTCGGCATCGCGATCGTCGGAGGATTGATCCTGAGCCAGGCGCTGACGCTTTATTCCACACCTGTGATCTATTTGTATCTGGACAGGTTTAGCCACTGGGGCCAACGTCTCAGGGGCGGCGTGGCACCTCATACGCCCGGGCCTTCTCTGCAACCGGGCGAATAGATGCCAGGATCAGGTTCAGTCCGATTCGCAAGGCGCATCCGGCGGTGTGTCCGGATCGGCATGCCGCGCTCGGGCGGGATTCGCGCCGCCAGTGTCCTGCTCCTGTTGACCTCAGCTCTCTCGTTGTCCGGCTGCATCCTGGGCTCGGAACGGCCGGAGCTCGGCCTCGAGGTGCCCGACGCCTATCGCGCGGCGCGCAAAGGGGACGCCGATGCGGCCGTCCCCGCGGTGGACTGGTGGCGCGGTTTCCGGTCGAGCGAGCTCACCGCTCTGATGGAAGCAGCGCAGCTCTACAATCTCGATATCGCGGTCGCGATGGCGCAGATCGTCCAGGCCGATGCGCAGGTCGGCGTATCGGGCGCGCCCTTGCTGCCGACACTGACTGGAGACGCAACGGCCGAGCGACAGAAGCAGAGCAGCGCCAATACCATCACCAGCGGCCAGGGTTTTGGCGGTACGACCTTCAACACCTTCCAGACCGGACTGACCGCGAGCTACATGCTCGACTTCTGGGGAAAGAACCGAGCCGCGCTCTACGCCGCGGAGGAAAGCGCGACGGCATCAAGGTACAACCGCGAGGTTGTGACCTTGACTGCGATCGTGACGGTCGCCAACACCTATTTCCAGGTTCTTGCGGCCCAGGATCAGTTGCGTGTCACGCGCCGGAATCTGGAAGCCGCGGACCGGATCCTCAGCCTGATCAAGAAGCAATTCGTCGGCGGCACGGCTTCGCAGCTCGACGTGTCCCAACAGGAGGCGTTGGCTGCAACCCAGCGCGCCGCCATTCCGCCGCTTGAGGTCACGCTCGGACAAAACATCGCAGCGCTTGCCGTGTTGGTCGGCCGCGCGCCCGCCAACTTCAGCGTGCACGGCGGTTCGGCCAAGCAGATCGTCGTGCCGCACGTCACGCCGGGCCTTCCGTCCGAATTGCTCTATCAGCGGCCTGATATCCGCCAGGCCGAGGCGACGCTTGCCTCCTCCAATTTCAGCGTCGAAGCGGCGCGCGCCGCGTTCTTTCCGCAGATCCAGCTGACCGGAACGACCGGCTTTCAGAGCGCAGCACTTGCTTCGCTGTTCACGCCGGGAGCCTGGTTCTACACGCTCACTGCCAGCCTGACGCAGCCGATCTTCGACGGCTTCCTGCTCGAAAGCCAGTTGAAGCAGGCCAAAGGCGTGCAGCTGCAGAATCTGCAGGCCTATCGCAAGGCCGTGTTGTCGGCATTTGCCGACGTCGAAAAGGCGCTGATCGCCCTGCAAAAATTCACGTTGCAGGAACGGTTGCAGCTGCAAGTCGTTGCCGCCTCGCGGCAGGCCTTCGATGTCGCGGAGAAACAGTTGGCGGGCGGCACCATCAATCTCATCACCGTGCTGCAGGCCGAGCAGACGCTGTTTACCGCGGAAAACAACCTGGTGACCGTTCGGCTGTCAAAGCTCCAGGCGGCGAGCAGCCTGTTCCAGGCGCTCGGCGGCGGCTGGACTCCGGGCGGCACACTGGCATCGGTCGATTGAGGTCATCATGCGCAAGCGCAGCGCCTTCGCGAGATGGGATGCGACAATTTGGAAGAGATCGCCTGCAAAGCGCGTGTTGATCGTGGCCCTCGTACTGGGACTGGCGAGCCTTGTGCGCGCCCCCGCGCACGCGCAATTTGTGACACTGACGCCGCCCAATATCCCGCTTACCTTCGGCATGACCCCCGAGCAGGTGTCTTGGGCGCTGGGCGTGCAACTGCTCTATGTCCGCGGCCGTCCTGGCGACGAGTTGTTGGTGGCATTGCCGAACGTCAGGGGCGCCGCGTTGGCGAGCCGCAGCGACGGGCTCTATCTGCAATTCCGTCGCGGGCGGCTTTCCGGCTGGAAAGGCGATTGGGGGACGATCAGGCCGTGACGCGAGGACAACCGACATGATGACGCTTGCAAAGGCTTTCGCCGCAGCCTGCGTGCTGGCGCTTCTGGCAACGACCGCCATGCGGGCGCAAGACCTCGGCGTGCGGCCGCTGCGCTATGGCAATACCAGCGGCTGGTATTACGATAATCGCGATGACGACCGCGACGTCCCGACCAACGGCTTCTTCCCCGGCAATTTCACCTCCGACCCCTCGACGGCATGGCTTGGTGCTGCGGGCGTGCTGGGTGGCAATTCCTACCGCTCGCCGCTGCCCTACCCCTCGCAGGTCGTGATCGGTCCCGCGCCCTCTCAGAACGGCTGCGCCCAACGCTATCGGTCCTACGATCCGGCCTCGGGTACCTATCTGGGCAGGGACGGCCAGCGCCATCGCTGCTATTGAGCGGCTTGCGTTGGCCGCAACCTTCAGTAGTCATTACATCGCGTTGACCACCTCCGCGTTGTCGCGTTCACCCTTCACACCCGCTGCCACCATCCAACCGCGAGGCAGAAAAATACTGCAGCTGCGAATGTTGCGGACACAACGCTGGCGCCGATATGTCCTTGGCGAGCGGCGATAGCCACGCTTATATTCATCGCAGGCGCTGACGCCCGCTTGAAGCGCGCGCTCCGGTCCAGTGAAGGACCTCGCTCGTCGAGCCTTCGCATGGGCGCCTGGACCGAGCCGTCGCGTTGATGGACGCACCATGCCGGATGTTATTTCGGTAACCCCTGACACGATCGACGACGTGCTCGCCGACCTGCCCCGCATCGTTCGCCTGGCACTTGGCTTCGGCTCAAAACTGCGACGCGGCACGCTTGACGTTACGCTCCCCGACGGCCGTGTGATCCGGCTCGGCGGCCTCGAGCCGGGACCAGCGGCCGCGATGACGCTCTACAATTACGGCTTTGCATCACGGCTGATCAACGCCGGCGACATCGGTATTGCGGAAGCCTATCTGCGCGGCGAGTGGGACACGCCCGACCTGACGCAATTCCTCTATCTCTTCTGCGTCAATCACGAGCTGAGCCAGGCGATGCTCGGCGACAAGCCGTTGATGCGCTTCGTCCAGATCGTGCGGCACTGGTTCAACCGCAACACCAGACGCCAGGCGCGCCGCAATATCTATGCGCATTACGACATCGGCAACGCCTTCTATTCCGCCTGGCTCGATCCAAGCATGACCTATTCGTCCGCGCTGTACGAGGACGACACGGTCGACCTTACCGCCGCGCAGAACAACAAATATCGCAGGCTTGCCGAGGCGATCGACCTGCAGTCCGGCCAGACACTGCTCGAGATCGGCTGCGGCTGGGGCGGCTTTGCCGAATATGTCGCCAAGACCTTTGGCGCGCGCGTGGTGGGCCTCACCATCAGCAAAGAGCAGCGCGACTTCGCACAGAAACGCATCCAGGAGGCCGGCCTTGCCGAGCAGGTCGAGATCAGGCTGCAGGACTATCGCGACGAGCGCGAGCGCTATGATCGCATCGCCTCCATCGAGATGATCGAGGCGGTGGGCGAACAATTCTGGCCGAAATACTTCTCGCAAATTAGCGACCGGCTGCTGCCGGGCGGGCTGGCCGGCATCCAGGCGATCACCATCCAGGACAGCATGTTCCAGACCTATCGCCGCGAGGTCGACTTCATCCAGCGCTACGTATTCCCTGGCGGCATGCTGCCGTCGCCGCAAGTCCTCAAGGCGCTCGGCGAGCGGTTCGGCGTGCCCGTCATCCGCGAACGCATCTTCGGGCAAGATTATGCCAAGACGCTTGCAACCTGGCGAAATAATTTCCGCGCAGCCTGGCCGAACTTGACCAAACTCGGTTTCGACGACCGCTTCCGGCGGCTATGGGAATATTACCTCGCCTATTGCGAAGCCGGATTCCTCTCCGGCAACATCGACGTACGACAGGTCGTCTTCGCAAAGCAGCGTTGATTCCGGCCGCTTGTGCGGGGGGTGATGGTCCTTTAGGGTCGCCGAAACCTCAAGGAACACCCGGCAATTTCCAGATGATGACTTTCAACAACGACGTCGTCGAAGCCATCGGCAACACGCCGCTGATCAGGCTCAAGCATGCATCCGACGTGACCGGCTGCACGATACTCGGCAAGGCCGAGTTCATGAATCCCGGCCAGTCCGTAAAGGACCGCGCCGGCAAATGGATGATCCTCGAAGCGGAGAAGCGCGGCGAGCTGAAGCCCGGCGGGCTCGTGGTCGAAGCCACCGCGGGCAATACCGGTATCGGACTTGCAGTTGTTGCGAGCGCTCGCGGCTATCGCACCATGATCGTGATTCCGGAAACGCAGAGCCAGGAAAAGAAGGACATGCTGAGGCTGTGCGGTGCGGAGCTCGTCGAGGTGCCGGCGCTGCCGTTTGCCAATCCGAATAATTATCAGCATGTCGGCAAGCGGCTCGCCGAACGCTTGCGCAGAAGCGAGCCGAACGGCGTGCTTTTCGCCGATCAGTGGAACAACCTCGACAATCCCAAGGCGCATTATGAATCGACCGGTCCGGAAATCTGGCGGCAGACCGACGGCAAGGTCGACGGCTTTGTCTGCTCGGTCGGCACCGGCGGGACGCTCGCCGGCATCAGCCGTTATCTCAAGGAGAAGAACAAGAACGTCGTCAACGCCTGCGCCGATCCGCATGGCGCGGCCATGTACGAGTTGTTCAAGAACGGAGAGGCCAAGACCACGCCCGGCGGCTCGATCACCGAAGGCATCGGGCTTGGCCGCGTCACCCCGGTCATCGAGACGGCAAAGGTCGACGATGCCTTCCTTATTCCCGACGAAGAGGCCGTGAGCGTGATCTACGAGTTGCTGGAGCACGAGGGCCTTTGCCTCGGCGGCTCGACCGGCATCAACGTCGCCGGCGCGATCCGTCTTGCGAAGAAGCTCGGGCCCGGCAAGACCATCGTGACCATCCTTGCCGACTCCGGCAATCGCTACCAGTCAAAGCTGTTCAACCCGGATTTCATGCGCGGCAAGAAACTGCCCGTGCCGGAATGGCTGGAGAAACGCACCAAGGTCGACGTGCCGTTCGAGTGAGCGAGTAGCGAATGGCAAATAGCGAGTGGAAAAACTCCCTATTCGCCATTCGCCTCACGTCAGTGCCGCAAGATCTGACTCAGGAACAACTTCGTCCGCGCATGCTGCGGGGTGGCGAAAAACTCCTCTGGCGTGTTCTGCTCGATGATCTGCCCGGCATCCATGAAAACGACGCGGTTGGCGACCTCGCGGGCAAATCCCATCTCGTGCGTCACGACGAGCATGGTCATGCCCTCCCTGGCCAGATCGACCATGGTGTCGAGCACCTCCTTCACCATTTCCGGATCGAGTGCCGAGGTCGGCTCATCGAACAGCATGACCTTTGGATTCATGGTGAGCGCCCGCGCAATCGCGACGCGCTGCTGCTGACCGCCTGACATCTGGCCCGGATATTTGCTGGCCTGATGCGGGATCTTCACCCGCTCCAGGAATTTCATCGCGGTCGCCTCGGCATCCTTTTGCGGGACGTTGCGCACCCAGATCGGCGCCAGCGTGCAATTTTCCAGGACCGTGAGGTGGGGGAACAGATTGAAACTCTGGAATACCATGCCGACTTCGCGGCGGACTTCATCGACTCGTTTCAGGTTCGGCCCGAGATCGATGCCGTCGACCGTGATCTCGCCTTCCTGGAATTCCTCGAGGGCGTTGATACAGCGGATCAGCGTCGACTTGCCGGAGCCGGAGGGACCGCAAATCACGATGCGCTCGCCCTTGGCGACGCCGAGGTCGATGTCGCGCAGCACGTGGAAATCGCCGTACCACTTGTTGAGGTGGGCAATGTTGACGATCGGTTTCTCGGCCATAAGTGCCTCAATGTCTCAATTGCGTCGATGCGCGTTCAGCCTGTTCTCGACGAACAGCGAATAGCGCGACATGCCGAAGCAGAAGGCGAAGTAGATCAACCCGGTGAAGGCAAAACCGGTGAACAGGGTGGTCGGCGTCGCCCAGGTCGGATCGGAAAAGGACGCGCGAAGCTGCCCCAGCAGGTCGAACAGCGCGACGATCGACACCAGCGAGGTGTCCTTGAACAGCGCGATGAAGCTGTTGACGAGCCCGGGAATGACATGGCGGAGCGCCTGCGGCAGTACGATCAGCGCCGTGGTCTTCCACCAGGAAAGTCCAAGCGCCGCTGCCGCCTCGCCCTGCCCGCGCGGGATCGCCTGCAAGCCGCCGCGCACGACTTCGGCCTGATAGGCGCCGGCAAACAGCGCAATGCCGATCAGCGCGCGCACAAGACCGTCCACGGTGAAATTGCCCGGCAGGAACAGCGGCAGCATGTAGGTTGCAAAAAACAGCACCGTGATCAGCGGCACTCCGCGCCAGAATTCGATGAACACCACCGAGAAGATTCGGATCAGCGGGATGGTCGAGCGCCGCCCGAGCGCAAGCGCGATGCCGATCGGCATCGAGGCGACGATGCCGGTGACCGAGACAACCAGCGTCACCAGCAACCCGCCCCAGAGTCGCGTATCCACGACGGGTAGTCCGCCACGGTCGAGCCCCATCGCCGCAATCACGGCTGCAATGCCGCCAAAGGTCGCAAGACTGAGAATCAGCGGCCGCCAACCCGCGCGCAGGCCGCCGCCCAGCACAAATGCCAGCGCCGAGACCGCGACGCCGGTGATGGCAAGATCCACCCAGACCGGTCGGGCGAAGGACTGGATCTGGTCGCGAAGCCACATGAACGGCCAGAGCACGAGCGAGATCGCGGAACCAAGAAGAAAGAACAGTCGTCCAAGCAGCCACAGCACGTGACCGATCACGGGCGAAGAGGTGCTCGAGCGCATCAGCGCGTCACCGGCGCTCGCGACGCTGTCGGCAAAGCTCGACAGGAGGCTTGCGATCCAGCTGACGACAAAGCCGTTCAACCCTCCGCCGTGCAACAGGAAGAACGCGACCACTGGAAACGCGATGAAGAACAGCCCCGCGTTCAGGCTCTTGGCCGGCAGTCTCGGGATCAGAAGCGGCAGCAGCAACAGCGCGGCCAGCGCGAGGGTCAAATTGACCCGCCAGCGCTCCGCCTCCGGATAGAAGCCATAGATGAACTGGGTAAATTTCGCGCTGATGTAGGGCCAACAGGCGCCGACGGGATGGCCCGCATTCTCGGCGAGACAGGCGCTGCGATCGCTGCCGGTCCAGACCGCATCGACGAGCAGGAATCTGAGCGCGGGGACCACCGTGAACCAGATCAGCAGCCCGCCCAGGATTGTCAGCAGAACATAGGTCGGCGAGTTGAACAGACGCGTGCGCAGGAAGCCGATGAGGCCTGTGGTCCCCACGGGCGCGGGCCGCTCGGCAACCAGCGCGTCGCGTACGAAGGGTTGGACGGCAATGTCGCTCATGGCCCCAAGCTCCGGCTGAGCCGCCATCCATAGAAACTCATCATTGCGCTGGTGACGAGCGAGATCAGCAAGTAAACGCCCATGGTGATGCCGATGATCTCGATTGCCTGACCGGTCTGGCTCAACGTCGTGCCGGCAAACACCGAAACCAGGTCGGGATAGCCGATGGCGACCGCAAGCGAGGAGTTTTTCGTCAGGTTGAGGTACTGGTTGGTCAGTGGAGGCAGGATCACCCGCAGCGCTTGCGGCACCACGATCTGGCGCAGCACCGTGCCGCGCTTAAGCCCCAGCGAGAGGCCAGCCTCCATCTGACCCCTGTGCACGGACAGGATGCCTGCGCGCACGATCTCGGCGATAAAGGCCGCGGTATAGGTCGAGAGCGCGACCAGCAGCGCGACGAATTCGGGTTTGACCGTCGAGCCGCTGGCGAAATTGAAACCTCTCAGCACCGGCCACTCGAGGATGAAGGGCACGCCGAATACCAGCGTGCTCAGCAGAGGCAGCCCGATCAGGAGCCCCATCACATAAGGCCAGATCGCGATCGACCTGCCCTTCTCGAACAATTGCCGGCGCGCATAGGCGCGCAGGATGAAGGATGCGACGATCCCCAGCGCAATCGCGATTACAAAAGCCAGCAACCCGGGTTCGGCGATCGGCGTCGGGACGATGAGTCCGCGACTATTGAGGAAGAAGGTGCCGAACAGCGAGATGCTCTGCCGGGGACCGGGCAATGCCGCGAGCACCGCGAGATACCAGAACAGGATCTGGAACAGGAGCGGCAGGTTGCGGATGCCCTCGACATAGCCGCCGGCCACGCGCGACAGCAGCCAGTTCGGCGAGAGGCGCCCGAGTGCCACAATGAAGCCGATCACGGTGGCAAAGATGATACCGAGGACCGAGACCAGCAACGTATTGAGCAGCCCGACCAGCAAGACGCGCGCGTAGGTGTCCGATGCCGTATAGGGAATCAGGCTCTGGCTGACGTCGAAGCCGGCCGTATTCTTAAGGAAGCCGAAACCCGCCGTGATGTGCTGGGTCTCGAGGTTGGCGCGCGCATTGGCGGCAATCTCATAGCCGATCCATGCGAGCGCGATGACGAAGACGACCTGCACCACAAAGCCGCCCCAGCCGGCGCGGCCGCCGAGTGCCCGCTTCAGGCGAAGCGCGTACTGCGGCGGAGGTGAGCGTTGTTCTGTGCTCATTGCGGCTGACAGGCGCCGAGCGGCAAATCAGCGGATCGGCGGCGCGTACTGAATCCCGCCCTTGTTCCAGAGATTGTTGAGCCCGCGGGAGATCTGCAGCTTGGAGCCTGCCCCGACATTGCGGTCGAACGACTCGCCATAATTGCCGACCGCCTTCACGATCCGGTGGAACCAGTCCTTGGTCAGCCCGAGCTGCTCGCCAAGATTGCCGTCAGTGCCGAAGGCCCGCTTCAGGTCGGGCTTGTCGGACTTTGCCATCTCGTCGACGTTCTTCTGGGTGACGCCGAGCTCCTCGGCATTGACCATCGCAAACAGCGTCCATTTCACGATGTCGAACCACTGATCGTCGCCATGGCGCACCATCGGGCCCAGCGGCTCCTTCGAGATCACCTCGGGCAGCACCACATGGTCGCCCGGATTGGACAATTTCAGGCGTTCAGCATAGAGCTGCGAGACATCCGACGTGAACACGTCGCAGCGTCCGGATTCGTAGGCCTTTACCGTCTCGTCCGCGCTCCCGAATGCGATCACCTCATACTTCATCTTGTTGCCCTTGAAGTAGTCGGCGAGATTTTGCTCGGTCGTGGTGCCCGTCTGCACACAGACCGACGCGCTGTTCAGCTCGAGTGCCGAGTTCACGTTCAGCGACTTCTTCACCAGAAAGCCCTGGCCGTCATAATAGGTCACGCCGGTAAAGTTGGCGCCAAGCGAGGTGTCGCGCGATAACGTCCACGTCGTGTTGCGCGACAGCACGTCGATTTCGCCCGATTGCAGCGCCGTGAAGCGGTCCTTGGCCGACAGCGGCACGTATTTGACCTTGGTCGGATCGTCGAACACCGCAGCGGCAATCGCTCGGCAGACGTCGACATCGAGCCCGGTCCAGGTGCCCTTGTCGTCGGGCGACGAAAAGCCCGGCAGGCCCTGACTCACCCCGCAGGACAACATGCCGCGGTCTTTGACCGTCTTGAGCGTTTCCGCGCAAGCGGATTGGGCCGAGAGGCCGGCGGCGAGTGCTGCGGTGACAACCAGAGATACGCGTTTCATGGGCAAGGCCTTTCGAAGGAAGACGTCCTACAGAACGTATGCTGCTCGATCGCCGGAAACGCCGTTGGGGCCCGCCCTAAATCGTCCATCGCCTGCGCCCTCGCCTTGCTCGAAGATGCATGCACCGGTCAGGTGATGGATCGATGGTCGCGGCAGGCCCCTCAACGTGCGGCGACAAAATAGCTCCCGGCCATCACAGAACGACTGGCCGGCCGGGTCAAGGGGTTGACGGCCCTGTTCTATATTCTGTTATTAACGACCCCTGTTTCGAATCCGCACAGATCGGCCCGTTAACCAGGGGCTTGCGGCAAAAGCCAGCTTGAAAGCGAACGCATGGATTCCCCTCACGGCCCGGGCAAACCCTTCCCGCAAAGAGCCGAAACCCGACTGGTGACGGCGGGCCGTGACACCAAAGCGCAGAAGGGTTTTGTCAATCCCCCGGTCGTGCATGGTTCCACCGTGCTCTATCCGTCGGCCGAGGATCTGCATGCCCATCGCGGCGAGTTCACCTATGGCCGCCACGGCACGCCGACCACCCGCGCCCTGCAGGACGTGCTGATGGCCCTGGAGGGTCCCCAATGCGCCGGTGTCGGCATCGCGCCCTCCGGACTTGCCGCGATCTCGACCACCCTGCTTGCGGTGCTGAAGGCCGGCGATCACCTTCTGGTCTGCGACAATGTCTATCGGCCCTCGCGCAATTTCTGCAACGGGCTTTTGGCGCGCTATGGCGTCGAGACAACCTATTTCGATCCGCTGATCGGCGGCGGGATCGAAACGCTGTTTCGGCCCAATACGCGCGCCGTGCTGGTGGAAGCGCCGGGCTCGCAATCCTTCGAGATGCCGGATATTCCGGCAATCGCTGCCGTAGCGCATGCGCATGATGCGCTTGTGGTCGACGACAACACCTGGGCGACGCCGCTTTACCACCGCTCGCTCGAGCAAGGCGTCGACATCAGCATGCAGGCCGCCACGAAATATATCGGCGGTCATTCCGACATCATGTTTGGCACGATCTCGGCCAATGCGAAGGCCTGGCCAATGGTGGCCGAGACCATCCGCCTGCTTGGCGTCTGCGCGGGGCCGGACGATGTCTTCCTCGCGCTGCGTGGCACGCGGACCCTCGCCGTCCGCCTCGCCCAGCACTACGCCTCGGGCCTTGCGATGGCGCGCTGGCTTGCAGGCCGGCCGGAGGTGTTGCGCGTGCTGCATCCCGCGCTCGAAAGCGATCGGGGACACGCGATCTGGAAGCGCGACTTCACCGGCGCCTCCGGCCTCTTCAGCATCGTGCTGAAACCAAAGCCGCAGGCTGCGGTCGATGCCATGCTCGATAGCCTCAAGCTTTTCGGAATGGGCTTCTCCTGGGGCGGCTTCGAGAGTCTTGCGATCCCCTTCGACTGCGCGAGCTATCGATCCGCAACAAAATGGGATCCCGGCGGCCCGACCTTGCGGCTTCACATCGGGCTGGAAAATCTCGAAGACCTCAAAGCCGATCTCGATCGTGGCCTTGCGGTGTACAACGCGGCGTGATCGCGAGACGGAACGTTGACGCGACATGCGCGTTGACGCGCGTTTGCATGGTGAATTTGAAGAAAAATAGTTGATCCCCCGTTGATTGGCGTTAGCCTGAACCTTCAACTCCTGCCGGGTGTTGCGCGATGGGAAGCATGGTTCTTCTCGACCTGATGGGCGGCGTCGCATTGCTGCTGTGGGGCCTGCATATGGTTCACAGCGGAATCCTGCGAGCCTTCGGGCCCGACCTGCGACAATTGCTGGCCAGGGCGCTCAGCAATCGCTTCAAGGCGTTTGCCGCTGGAGTGGGCCTGACTGCGCTGCTGCAGAGCAGTACCGCGACCGCCCTGATTACGAGTTCGTTCGCTGCTGAGGGCCTCGTTAGGCTCGTGGCGGCGCTTGCCATCATGCTGGGCGCCAATGTCGGGACCACGCTGATCGTCCAGGTGCTGTCGTTCAACATTACGGCCATCGCACCTGTTCTCTTCGTCCTCGGTCTTGTCGCCTTCCGCAGCGGTCCCCGCTCCCGCATCAAGGACCTCGGCAGGGTCTGCATCGGCCTCGGCCTGATTCTGCTGGCGCTCCATATCCTACTCGATACGCTGGCGCCGGCCGAGAACGCCCCGGGCGTGCGCATCATCATGGACGCAATCACCGGCGATCCCGTGCTCTGCGTGATCATCGCGGCCGCCATCACCTGGGCGGTGCATTCCAGCGTCGCCAGCGTTCTCCTGATCATGTCGCTGGCTTATGCGCACTTCATCTCGCCAATCGCAGCGCTGGCGCTGGTGCTCGGGGCCAATGTGGGCAGTGCCATCAATCCGCTGATCGAAGGCGCGCGCCGCGACAATCTAGCGAGCTACCGCCTGCCACTCGGCAACATGGTCAACCGCCTGCTCGGCCTGGTCATCGTTCTCCCGTTTCTGCGGCCGATCGCCGAACACCTGCAAGCCTTCCAGCCCGACCTCGCCAAGGCGACCGCCGAATTCCATGTCCTGTTCAATGTGGTGACCGCGGTCATTTTCATCGGCCTGCTCGACGTGATGGCACGACTGCTCGAATGGCTCCTGCCAGATCGGGTGCAGCAGTCCGATCCTGCGCGGCCGCGCTATCTCGACGAAAGCGCGCTGGAGACGCCGTCGCTGGCGCTGGCCGACGCCGCGCGCGAGACGCTTCGCATGGGCGACATGATCGAGACCATGCTGCGCGACGTCATGACGGCGATGATGGCGAACGACCGGGCGCTGGTCGACCAGGTGTCGCGGACGGACAATGCTGTCGACGCCCTGCATGAAGCAATCAAGCTCTATGTGACGAAGCTCACGCGTGGCAGCCTCGACGAGCGCGAGGGCAAGCGCGCGATGGAGATCGTCTCCTTCGCCATCAATCTCGAGCACATCGGCGATATTATCGACAAGAACCTGAGCGAGCTCGCGGCCAAGAAGATCAAGCGTCGCTTTCAATTTTCTCCGGAGGGAGCGGAGGAATTATTGGCCTTCCACAGGCGTATCCTGGATTCCCTGCGGATCGCCTTCGGCATCTTCATGTCGGGCGATGCCAACGAGGCACGCAAGCTTCTCGAGGAAAAAGCGGCCTTGCGCAATGCGGAATTGGAGGCCATCGAACGTCATCTCGATCGGCTGCGCGAGGGCCGTCCGGAGACGCTGGAGACGACCTCGCTTCATCTCGACGTGTTACGTGACTTGCGGCGTATTCATTCGCATATCTGTTCGGTTGCCTATCCTGTGCTCGATGCGACCGCAGACCTCTCGGCGCTGCCCGGGAAGGAGGGCATATCGTCAAGTCTTCGCGCGCCTTCGGCCGGCACTGCGTCGGGCTGAAGCGATCGACCCTACGACGACGACTGCCGGCCCGTGAGAATGATGAAATAAAGGTTGCGGATATAGACCAGAAGGCCGAGGGCCTGGCCCGCGATAAACACGGGATCGCGCCGGTAAAGCGCATAGATCAGAAGCAGCAGGCCGCCGCCGATCGAGAAGAACCAGAACGCGACCGGGATGACGCTTGCCCGCGCGCGCTCGGAGGCGATCCACTGCACCACGAAGCGCATGGTGAACAACCCCTGCGCCACGAAACCGAGCACGACCCACCCGTCGAACTTGATGACAAAGACGTCGTGCAGGTAGTTGATCAGCTCAGTCATGGGTAACCTCGGTCACAACGGGGGTCGGCTTCTTGCGGCGGATCAGCCACCACACGCCGGCGAGATCCATGATCCCGACCCAGAGGCGGTCGAAGAAGCCGTAGTTCGACACGCCCGAATGCCGGGGACGGTCGATGACATCGACATAGGCGATATCAAAACCCTCGCGGCGCATCAGCGCGGGAAGAAAGCGATGCAGTCCGTCGAAATACGGCATCATCAGGAATACGTCGCGCCGGAACGCTTTCAGGCCGCAGCCTGTATCCCGGGTGCCGTCGTGCAGGATCGTGCCGCGGATTGCATTGGCCGCGCGCGACTGCAATTTCTTGAAGCCGGTATCCTTGCGACCGATCCTCTGGCCCGCGACGAGTCCGATGCGCTCGCCGCCTTTCTCGATCGCGGAAATCAGCTCGGGCAGGAAGGCCGGATTGTTCTGACCGTCTCCATCGAGCGTCGCCACGATGTTTCCGCGCGCGGCACGCACTCCGCTCCGCACCGCCGCCGACTGCCCGCAGGAGACGGCGTGACGGAGCTGGCGCAAATTCCTGTGCTTCGCCATCGCGGACGATAGTCGTTCGGCCGTCGCATCCGTCGAGCCGTCGTCGACATAGATGATCTCGTAAGCCCAGCGGCCATCGAGCGCGGCTACCATCTCCTCGATCAGGGGAAGGACGTTATCCGCCTCGTTGCGGACGGGAACGACGATGGAAACCGCGACGTCTGGTTCGGACAAAGGCAAATCAGCGCTCGACGAGTGAGTGTGCCCGCAAGATGTTGAAGGCGGTTTGGCGTCCGCTTCTTATGGGGCCGAACGGCCCCAGACAACCTCAAAACCGCTTTATTTGAGCATCACCTTTTCGAAAAACCGGTCTCGGCTTTCCCGGATCGTGCCCTAAAGCGGGACAATTTTGCCGTCGCCATGAATGGCAAAAGCGAGCTGGCGCGCCGCGAACCAGTAGCGCACCGCCATCGCGCCGATGACGCCGATCAGCGCTCCGGCAACGACGTCGCTCGGATGATGCGCGAGCAGCACGAGCCGGCTGAGAGCGATCAGGATCGCATAGATCAGCATCCAGGGCCGCGCCCGCGGCCAGAGGGCGCCGACGGCGAACGCAAGCGCAAATCCGGTGACGGCGTGCGCGGAAGGGAAGCTCGCATAGGCTTCGCTCCCTGCGAATGGCGCAAAATTGAAGGAGTTTGCCTTGCCGCCGACAAAGGGCCGCCCGCGGCCAACGCTCCATTTGATCACCTCGGACGCGAGCACGGGTACCAGCACTGCGAGGAACAGGTACTGCACGCGCGTGCCAAAATGCAGCCAGCGGGCGCGCGTCGCTGCCGCGAGCGCCGGGCTGATCAACGCAATGACAATCAGGATCGCCGCAAGCAGCCAGAGCACATAGGCGTCCTTGCCGAAATCGGTGAGAATGCGAACCGGCCAAAGGTCGGGCGTCCCGCGCGGCGGCATCAGCGCGATCTCGCGCGCATCGAGCAAGACCATCAACGCGACGATGCAGGCACCCAGGATGGCTGTAAGCAGCAAGGCATGACGCGCCAGCTTTCGCGCGGCCTCCTTCCTCTGCGAATGCGAGGGTGCGCGCACAAGCTGGGCCAGCGAATGCCGCAGCAGCGCGAAAAACTGCACGACGTAGGTCTGCGGCTGCACGGCACCTGCGGGCATCTTACTCGGTGCCTTCGGAGCGGAAGATCGCAATCGACACCGACCGCCCCTGAGAGATGTTATAGCCGTCGATGCGGCTCGCCATATTGTAGCGCAGCCCGATGGATTCGGCGCGCTGGACGAAGGCGCGCTCGGAGCGTTGCTCGACCAGCGCAAAGCGACAATTGCCCTGGTTGAGGAAATCTGCCGCGCCCGAGCCGTCGGTGAGCAGTGTCGAGGTTCCCGTCATGAACACCAGGCTCGGCTCGTGGAAACCGGCGGCCGCAGCCTTCGGCCCGACGCAGGTCACGTTGCGCAGCGCACGTGCGATCTCCGCGCTCGGAAACAACGTCGAAAGATGCGGTATCACCACGCCATAGATCGCGAGCGCGAGGAAGACGGCGGAGGCCACGGCATTGAGCAGCGAGCGCTCGGCGTGGCTGCTCTCATAGAGCCACCAGGCAAACAGGCCGAAGATCATGGCGGCCGCAAGCAGCGGCCAGGCCAGGAAGGCCGGCTGCCGGGTCAGGATGATGGCACCGACCACCGCGATGATCGCAGCGAGCGCAGGAAGCCCGAACCACCAGGCCGTGCTCCGCATCAGCCAGGAGCGCGAGAGCACCCGCCGCTCCAGCGCGCCAGCCGTCAGGATCGCGACCGCCGGATAGAGCGGCAGCACGTAATGCGGCAGCTTGGTGAGCACGAGCTCGAACACGATCCAGGACGGCACCAGCCAGGCCAGCAGAAATTGCGCGCCGGGTTCGCGCCTCGCCCGCCATACCGCCGGCACGGCCATCGCCGTAAGCGGCGCGCCCGGCCAGAAGGTGATCCCGAACAAAAGCAGATAAAGCCCCGGCGGCGCGCCGTGCGATTCCTGCGCGGCGAGCTTGCTCAACATGTCGCCGCCGACGGAATCCGCAAAGAACGCATCGCCCGCGCGCCAATAGATCGCGACGAACCAGGGCAACACCAGAACCAGCATCCACATCAGGCCCCAGACCGGACGCAGCCGCCACAGCCATGATGCACCGCGATCGCGGATCGCGAGCGAGACGACGGTCAATCCTGCGAACATCAGGATCAACGGCCCCTTGATCAGGATACCGCCGGCCAGCGCAGTCCAGAAGATCGCGGGCCAGCTCCACGGCGGACGCTCAAGATCCTCGCCGCGTTGCCAGGAGAGATAGGCCCGCGCCAGCGCGCCCATCGCCGCAACGACAGTGAGCAGCAGCATCGCGTCGGTCTTGCCGAGCCGCGCTTCGGCGCCGAGCAGCACCGAGGCGCACATCATCAGCGCCGCGAACACGGCCCCGCGCCGCGTCACGAAGGCAAGCGCGGCCCAATAGGTCAGGAGCACGGCGCCGACCGCGCCGATCAGCGATGGAATTCGGTAGATCCAGATCCGCAGTTGCGCGCCCGGCAGGCCGAGCGCGGTCGCGGTCTGGACGACGGCGGCCTGCATCCAGTAAATGCCAACCGGCTTCTTGTAGCGCACCTCGTCCTGGAAACGGATGTCGACATAGTCGCCGGTCTCAACCATTTGCTTGGTCGCCTGCGCAAACCGCGCCTCGTCGCGGTCGATGGCCGGAATCGTGAAAAATCCGGGCAGCATCAACAGCGCGCAGCAGAGCACGATGAACGCTGCCACGCGCAGATGGCTGGCAGTGACGACGTCGATCACCTGGACCAGCCGGCTCCCCGGATTCATCAGGGGTTTTGGCTCGTGCATGGGCTCGGTCTTGGACTCGCGCGAGGCGCCAAACCGGGGACGGGTATAGGTCTCAACCATGGTTTGGCCATACGCCGAAACCATCAACGGGACAACCGCTTGGGCGTTACCTATTGAATTCTGACAACAACTGTGTCCGCGGCGCCCACCGCGTCGATGACGGTCAGCCGGGCAAAGCCGGGCCCCGGCGGATCGATCAGGCGCTGGCGCCTTCCATCGATCTCTCCGACCGCCCTGCCATTGACAAGCATGGTCATGGGCAGAACGCCGCCCGAAACCTTGATTGGCATGGCGGCGGCCTCGCTGCCCGTGGAGCGATCGACATCGATGCGCGAGCCGTCGAGTGGGAACTGGATGTGCAACGCATGCTCGCCGCCGGTTCGCACGAGCTCGCCCATCGGCCGGAACCGCCGCACCGGCAGCGGAAGCTTTGCGTTGCTGGCGACGACCAGGGCGCCCTTGGGCGGCTTCGGCAGCGCGAGCGGCAATTTTCCACTGCGCGCGAAGGCATCGAACAGGATCGGGGCCGCGGCGCTGCGACCGACCAGGCCCGGAACCGGCGCGCCGTCGGGTCGACCGACCCACACCGCAATCGTCATGCGGCCGTCGAAGCCGACCGACCAGGCATCGCGATAGCCGTAGCTCGTACCGGTCTTGAACGCGATGCGCCCGCCGGCCCCGTTTTCCGGCGGCGGCGTGCCGAGCAGCACACTGCCGACCTGCCAGGCGGCGGCGCGATCCATCAATCTCAGCGGTTCGCGCGTATCTTCGCCGACGGCGATGATCTCGCGGAGCGGCCGCGTGGTGCCGAGCCGGGGAAAACCGGCATAGAGCATTGCAAGATCCTGCAACGTGACGCCGACGCCGCCGAGTCCCATTGCAAGCCCCGGCGCCTCGTCCTTCGGCAGCACGAGATTGCCGCCGGCCTGTCTGAGCCGCGACGCCAGCCGGCTCGCGCCGACGCGATCGAGCAGCGCGATCGCGGGAACGTTGAGCGAAAGCTGAAGCGCCTTCTTCACAGGCACCGTGCCCTGAAAGGTCATGTCGAAATTCTCCGGCGCATAGGCGCCGAAGCGGATCGGACGATCGTCGATCAGGCTTTCCGGATGCACAAATCCGTCCTCGAAGGCGAGACCGTAGATGAACGGCTTGAGCGTCGAGCCGGGCGACCGCACCGCGCGGCTCATATCGATCTGGCCGGAGCGCATCGCGTCGAAATAGTCGGGCGAGCCGACGCGTGCGAGCACGTCGCCGCTCTCATTGTCGACCGCGATGATCGCAACGGAAATGTTGGGTCCCAGCGCCAGCGCGCGATCGCGCGCGAGCGGCTCGAGCACCTTCTGCAGATTGGCGTCGAGGGTAAGCTTGATGACCGGCTTATCCCGCACATTGGCGATCGCCTGGTCGGCGGAATGCGGCGCGAGAATCGGCATCGGCTTGCGCAGCTTTGGCACCGGCACGCTCTCGGCCTGGATAGCCTCTTCGGGCGCGATCACCTGTTCTTCAACCATGCGCGCGAGCACACGGTCGCGGCCGGCGCGCGCGGCGTCGGGATAGCGATCAAGCCGGCGCGTCTCCGGCGATTGCGGCAACGCCACCAGCAGCGCGGCTTCCGCAAGCGTCAACCGTTTGGGCTCCTTGCCGAAATAGGCAATCGATGCGGCGCGCACCCCTTCGAGATTGCCGCCGAACGGCGCCATCGCGAGGTAGAGGTTGAGGATCTGATCCTTGTCGAGCTCGCGCTCGATCTCGATTGCGCGCACGATCTGCCGCAGTTTTGCATAAACAGAGCGCTCGCGCCGCGGCTCCATCAATCGCGCGAGCTGCATGGTGATGGTGGATCCGCCGGAGATGATGTGCCCGCGCGAGATGAGCTGCAGCGCGGCGCGCGAAAGCGCCAGCGGGTCGACGCCGTGATGGTCGCGAAAGCGCCGGTCTTCGTAAGCGAGCAGCAGGTTCAGGTAAGTCGGATCGACGTCTTTCCTGGCATCGACCGGCAGCCGCCAGCGGCCATCGGCCATGGCATAAGCGCGCAGGAGTTTTCCATTGCGATCGACGATTGTTGTGGAGACCTGCCTGGCTGCCGCGAGCGGTAACGGGCCGAGGGACACGACCCATGCGGCGAAGACGGCCGCGCCTATTCCAAGCGCCAACGCCGCGATTGCCACCAGGCGCACCGCCCGGCGTTTCAAAGCTCCGTCATGGCCGGGCTTGGCTCGGGTATCCACGACCGTTTCTGCCGTGGGCAAAATCGTGGATGGCCGGGTCGAGCCCGGCCATGACGACGAAGAGTGTAACCTGCCTTCGCTCATTTCGCGCTGCGCACCTCGACCGAGCCGGTGGCCGTGCGACCGTAGCGCGAGGGATTGTACATGTCCTCGACATATGCCTGCGGCAGCACGTATTTGCCTGGGGTCACCGCGCGCACGACATAGGCGACGGTGAACACGGCATTCGAGTCGGTCGCGCGGTCGATGGCTGCGGTAAAGCGATCGTCCTTGAACTCGGTGTCCTCAGGCTCCTCGCCATTCTCGATCCATTCGAGCGTGCCGCTATCGCCGGAGGAGACCAGTCGGGGATTGTCGATCTCGAAGCCGGCCGGCAGATAATCCGACACCATGATGTGCCCGTATTCCGGCTTGGCTTCGGTGATCTTCAACACCACGGCAAAGCGGTCGTTCTGCTTCGCTTTGGTCACATCCGCCGGCTTGCCGTCCAGCGTGAAGTAATTGCGCTCGATCTTGAAGCCGTTGGAAGCGGCGGGCTCCGCGACCTGCGGCGCGCCGGAAACCGAGACCACCGCCTGCACCGGGGCATCGCCGGTGTTGGTGATCCTGATCGGCCCGCTTTCGACCTCGGCCGCCCTGAAGTTGCGGAACAGCGCGGTCTTGATCGGCTGTCCGTTGAGATCGAGCGCCATGGTCTCCTTCGCCAGCGCCCGCGCCGCCAGCACCATCCAGGCGTTCTCCTGGGTGGAGGTGTAGGGCGTGAGCCCCCGCGCCGCTTCGACCCGCACCACCGCCTGGGTCAGCGTCGCCTTTGGCGCGCCGCCTTCGGCCGCAAGCGAAACCAGAGCGGCGGCATCGCGCAAGGCCGAGCCATAATCGCTGCGGCCGAATTCGAGCACCGGCTTTGGCGCGAGGTCGTCGAGCGCGGCAGCATAGACCCGTTCCGCGCGGAGACGGTCGCCGACCAAAGCGAGCGCGGCGGCGAGCTGCGACTTCGCGATCGGAGTTGCGATATCCTTCAGCTTGGTGTCGGCGAGATAACGCAGATCGCCGATCGGCGCAGCGCCATTGCGCGCGAGCACATAGAGGCCGTAGGCCAGATCGCGCCCGCCGTCCTTCTCCGGCCCATCGGCGTTGACGACGGAATTGCGGATGCGGTCGAGCGCGCTCTTGAACAGCACGTCGGGCACCGCAAAGCCCTTTTCGCGGGCGCGGGTCAGAAAGTCGGTCACATAGGCGTCAAGCCAGGCATCGTCGCCGCCGGCCGACCACAGGCCGAACGAGCCGTTCGAGCCCTGGCGCGCCAAGAGCCGCTCGATCGCATCGCGAATGCGCTGGTCGACGTCGTTGTCCTGCGCAAGATGCGCGCCTGCCGCAAGCTCGTTGACATAGAGCAGCGGCATGGCGCGGCTCGTGATCTGTTCCGAGCAGCCATGCGGATAACGGTCGAGCGCTTGCAGGATGGTCGCCGCATCGAGCGCGGTGGAGAGGCCGGCCGACAGCGACACGGTGCCGGTGCCCGGCACGAGGTCGGAGAACATGTCGGCGGTCAGGGTCAGGCTCTCGCCTTTCGCCAGGGTGCGGATCGAACGCCGCGCCAGGATTTGCGTCGCGGGCTTGACGTCGAGCGCATAGTGCCGTGCGAGCGAAAGCCCGTTCGGCCCAGTCACGGCGACATCGAGCTGCGCCGCACCGGCGCCACCGGCATCGAGCGAAAGCGTCAGCGAGCGGCGCTGTTTTGCATCAAGCCTGAGCGTGGTTGCGGCATTGCCGGAAATTTTCACCGGGCCTGAGGTGGCAAGATTGATGGTGTAGTCGCCCGGCGCTCCCTCGACATTGTCGAGATCCATGCTCATGGTCGAATGATCGCCATTGAGCAGGAAGCGCGGCAGGGTCGCCGTCAGCACCACGGGGTCGCGCACGGTCACGTCGGTCGTGGCGCGGCCGAGCTTGGTCGCGCTCCAGGCCACCGCCATCACGCGCGCGGTGCCGGCAAAATCGCCGATCTCGAAGCTGACCTCGGCCGTGCCGTCGGCTGCGACCGTCACGATGCCCGAATAAAGCGCGAGCGGCTTTTGCGTCGGCGGGTTGCCGTTCAATTCGACGCCGCCGCTATCGCCGCCGGATTTGATCTGGCCGCGCGTGCCCTGCATGCCGTCGATCAACTGGCCGTAGAGGTCGCGGATCTCGGCCGTCAGCCGGCGCTGGCCGAGATAATAGTCGTCCGGCGTCGGCGGCTTGTAGTTGGTGAGATTGAGGATGCCGACATCGACTGCGGCAATCGCAATTTTCGCGTCCTCGCCGGGATTGAGGCCGGTGAGTCTGACCGGAATCTTCAGGGTCGAGTTCGGTCGCACCAGCGCCGGCGGTGCCAGGCTGACCGCAAGCGTCCGCGTCTTCTTGTCGATCCCGAACCACTTCAAGCCGATCGCGCGGCCCGGCATGCGCCCCGCCGCGGCATCGAGCGGACGGCGCAAGGTCGCCATCACATAGGCGCCGGTGCCCCAATCCCTGCCGACCGGGATTTTCACCTGCGCGGTGCCTTCCCTGACGTCGATGGTCTGCGTGGTCAGAAGACGATCGCCGAGCACGTTGACGGTGAGCTTGCCTGCCGTGCGCGCATTGACCGACACCACCATGCTGTCGCCGGAGGAATAATCGGGCTTGTCGATGGAGGTTTCCAAAAGGTCCGGCGTGTCGGCGCTGCCGTCGGAATACCAGCCGACGTCGAACTGCACCGAGGTGATCGGGCCGTTGGTCTCGTTCGACTTCACATCGAGCCGATAGCGGCCGGGCCTGGGCTGGAAGCTGACGCGCGCCGGCTTGTCGGCAACGATGGCGAGATCGCCATCGGCGACGCGGCTGGTCGATTTGACCGGCTCATACTCCCAGGACGAGTTTTGCCGATACCATTGATAGCGGGACTCGATCTTCAGAAGCTCAAAGCGCAGTCCGTCGCGTGCAAGCGACTTGCCGTCGGGCGAGACGAACACGACGTCGAAATCGGCCTTGTCGCCTTCGGCGACGTTGCGATCGCCAAACAGCGGCTTGACCCCGATCAGCGCGGTTGCGGGCTGAACCGGCAGCGTGATCTTGCGCTCGACGGCGCGGCCTCCGGCTTCCGCCATGCGGATGAAGAAGCGCGCTTCCTGCGGCCTTGTCGAGGTCGGCGGCTTTGCCAAGCTCACCGGGAAGGTCGCGACACCCTTGTCGTCGGACGCCGGCAGGCCCTCGAGCGGCGTGCGCTCATTCGAAGTGGTCTGCTCATCGTCAACCCCGAACTGGTAGCCCGCAAATCCCGGGCGCTCGTCGGCCGGCGCGACCAGCATGTCGCCTTCGAGCTGCAGGTTGGAGGCCGGGGCGCCATAGAGGAAATGCCCGTCGACCTTCAGTTCCACGGGGGCATCGGCTTTGATCACCTTGTCCTTGGAAGACAAGTCGAATTCCAGCCGCTCCGGCACGTAATCCTCGACCATGAAGGTGGTCTCGCCGACCGATGCGCCCTTCGGGTCGACAAAGGCGCGCACCCGCCAGGTCCCGCCCGGGACCGCGGAGTTGAGAGCAACGGCCAAGAACCGCCCGCCGGCGCCCTGATCCGGCAGCACGCTGCGGCGGAATTCCACGCCATCGGGCCGCTCCACCACAAGCGTGAGTGGGGTGCCTGCGACGGCATTGCCCTGTCCGTCGCGGAGCAGCGCAGTCAGATACACCGTCTCGTTGGACCGATAGACGCCGCGCTCGGCATAGACGAAGGCGTCGGCGCCGGACGGCACCGCCCGGCCCGCCACGCCGCGATCACTGAGATCGAAGGCGCTCGATTTCAGGCTGAGGAAGGCATAGTCGGTCTTCTCGCCGGCAACCGTGAGCATCGCCGGCGACAGCCCGCCCTCGCCGCGCGCGAGCCCCGCCTCGAACAGCACATGGCCGCTCTCGTCGGTCTTCCGCGTCGCCAGGATCTCGTTGTTGCGCGCAACCAGCCGCACGTCGGCGCGGGCGACCGCCTCGGTCGAGGCCAGCGAATTGACAAAGACATGGATGCCGTCATTGCCGGAGAAGGCCGCAACACCGAGGTCGGAGACGATGAACCACTGCGTCGCAAGCTGGTAGTCGTCGTCGCTGCCGGGCGTCTTCGGCGCCGCCGTCATGACATAGACGCCGGGCTGCATCTCGGGGATCGCCTGCTCGACGGGAAAAGCGGTGGTGACTTCCTGATTGAGCGTGGCTGCGGTTGCAAGCTCGCCGGTCCAGACCTTCATGCCGCGCTCGTTGCCGAGATTGCCCAGCTGATATTTCGAGATCGGCCTTTGAAAGTCGGAATCGATCACGGCGTCGATCAGATTGCGGTCGCCGATCCGGAATACGTTGACGATCAGGGCCTGCGTGTTGACGCTGACCACGGGAATGCCGCGCTGGCCGCTGCGCGGCAGCACATAGGCGCGACCGGTGAAATGCACGAACGGTTTTCGGTCGCGGACATAGATGTTGAACTCGGCCGATTTCGGCAGACCCTCCTTCACGGTCGAGGGAAGACCGGCGCGCAGATTGATGTTGTAGCGCTCGCCATGCTTCAGCCCCTCCACGCAAAGCTGGCGCTCTTCCGACGATAGCGCCGGCCTGTCGGTTCCGGCGAGCGCGACATAGGGCGTGAAGTCGGTGCGCTTGGCGAGGTCCTCGGAGAACTGGAAGCAGGCGCGCGGCGAGGCCGAATCGGAATCGACGCTGTAGTCGAGCAGCTTGAATCCGTGCTCGTCGCGGAGCTTTTCATATTGCCCGCGGACATCGGCGACCTCGCGCAGGTCAAGCGACAGGCGGAGCGCGTCGAGCGCCGGGCGAAAGAGATGGCGCTCCGACAGCGCCCGGCCGAGGAGGGCAAGCGCGTCTGCTTCGTCCTGGGCGTTGCCGGCGCGCTGATAGGCGATATAGGCCGCAGTCGAGGCGCGCTCGAGGAAGAAGGTCTGCTCGCTCGAGGTCTGGGGCCTGATCAGGAAGATGGTGCGGGCGAGCTTGAGCCAGTTTGCGCTGTCGTCCGGCGAGGTCGCCACGATCTGCCCGAGGCTCTGCAAGCCCGAGCGGAAATCGTTGCGCCTGAAGGCCGCATCGGCGTCGTTACGGAGCGTCGCGGTCGACCTGGCGACGGGACCCGCCTCGCTCTTGATCTGGGCTTCCAGCTTGATTGCGGCATCCGCGAGATCGTCGCGCCTGAAGGCCTTGTCAGCGGCCTCCGCCGACACCAGGCCGAACGCCAGCGTCGCGCACAAAACTGCGGCGCGAACCAAACCGATCATGGGAAAGCTCCTTCCGCGGACGACCGCCGCACGGACACATAAGAATTGCGAAATGGTGACGGGCTGATGGCGGCGGTGCGGGAACGGCCAAAACGAAGGTAGCAAAACGTCGCATCCGGCATGACGCGCAGCCAAAGCTCAAATTTCGCGCCGACGGGGGTGGCGGCGCAGCATGGATCTTACGGCGGCCAAAATGAACGGCAGCCGACTATTTGTCGGTCGGCTGCGGAAAATGGTTCGGAATGAGCTTCCCCGGAAAGCAGATTTTTCATATTGGCGGTGTTATGTAGATGAACGGCGCGGTCGCTATGGGCGGCCGCGCCCCCACAAGACGGTCCCGTAGCTCAACTGGATAGAGTAGCGGATTTCTACTCCGCGGGTTGCAGGTTCGAGTCCTGCCGGGATCGCCACCCTCGATTTGTCCAGCTCAGCAGCGGCGATTCGCCGTTCGTCCACGAAAATTCCAAGCCCTCGGCAATGCCCGGAACAAACCGCCGACCGCCGCGTTCGTTGTCGAGACATTCAGACGCGGCGGTTCTCATGCCCTACACCAGACCCTACAGACGCTTTTACCTGACACCCCCGGCGATCCCGACGTTCGTCATTTCGCTTTTGCTGGCGGTCGTCGCGGTTCTGGCCGTCTACGGTCACTTCACGCTGCTGCACGGCGTCAGCGCTTTCCTGATTCTGCTGATTGCCTATGTCGTTCTGCTATTGGGCAACTTGTTGCGCGGCGTCTAGGCGCGTCGCGTGGCAGGAGGCTCCCGCCCGGTCTAGTCGCCCAAAAAGCCCAGCAGATAAATAAGACCTATGAGCGCGAGCGCAGGTCCCAAGAGAAATAGCAGGCCCATCTCTCTCTCGAAGGGCTTGGAATGAGCGGGCGGTCTATCGGCCGGCTTATTGGATTCGAAAAGCGACATCGTATCCTCCCCGCTTCATGTGTTTCTTCACATTTGCTTTGCGCCTGGCCTCGAAAGGCCATGGCTGCTCGAATTTCTACTCCACCATGACCCAGCAGGCTCGCAAGTAACAGCAAAAGTCCCACAAACGGGCAACACACAGTCCACCAGCGCAGTGACTCGGCGGACCGCACGCGGCCATCGCAGCAAACAGGACGACGCCCACAACAATCAGAATACGCGATCGCAGGGGAATAAAGCGCCAATCAATCCCATTGTCGTCGTTCATGACTGTGGGCTCCCTCACAAGCCGCACCCGCCCCGAAAGGCCGCATCAAAAGCTCGCCTTGTCCAAGAATTGGGCCAGCCAGAAGAGCACGACAACCATCGCCAGCACGATGAAAAACAAGACCCATTCCAAAGGGCGACGCTTCTTGAACATAGGCGTTAGGCCTTCATGCGGCCGCGGGGCGTTCTTCATGCACGGAGTAAACTTGATCCACCTCAGCGGCCTTTATTGTTCATAAAACAGTCATTGCAAAGCGGTTCTTGGAGATAACAAGGCACTGTTACCTGACATTTGAAACGAAGATTCAATTCAGGTGGAACAACTTAACGTCAGGTCCTTTTCGGGGTACCTGCCCGGCAGTACCGGATTGAGGTTCCTCTGGCGACGCTCCCGTCGGCTCGACACACCCGCGACACACCGGAATGCTATTCTTTCAGTCTAAATGCAGCGAGGAACACCATGGCCGACGACGATTCCGAAGTCCTGATGAATGCGCGCAGAGTCCTCGTCGAGATGCGTCAAAACTGGGCGAAGGCCATTGCCGCTGGCTATAACCGGGGAGAGACGGAAGGAGCGATGACGGCCCTCATCGAGGCTCATCAGGCAATCGAGGTGATCGACGCCGCGATTGAGGAA
>Ga0335079_10001129_pt1 | contig 30495 bp, 20 predicted proteins | sample Lox_Sample_33_FD_206719 | JGI IMG/M metagenome (GOLD analysis project Ga0335079, IMG submission 206719) | Soil microbial communities from Loxahatchee National Wildlife Refuge, Florida, United States - Lox_Sample_3.3 | ecosystem: Environmental > Terrestrial > Soil > Wetlands | place: USA...
GATCGATCTCTCCGCGGATTTGCCCGATAGCCACGATCTCGGCGACCATCTGCCGTCCCGCTAGCATGTTCTGAGCAAGCTGCTGGCGAACCACCTCATTGGCCAGGAATGACGACAACAGCGCCCGTGTCAGTTCGGGGCTGCGGCCCGGTTCTTCCGTCACCCGCGCAAACAGATGACGCATAACCCCGTGTATCGAGTGCTTTCCCGTCTGAGCCAACTCGAGTGCTTCCCGCACCTTGCCGAGTTGGATCTCCGTGATGACACCCAAGACGTGGTCCTTGCTTTGGAAATAATTGAAGAAGGTTCCTTTGCCGACATCGGCTGCTTCAGTGATGTCCTCGACCGTCACATTGGAGAGGCCGCGTTTGGCAAACAGCTCAAGTGCACAACGGAACAGGCGCAGCCGCGTTTCCGCGGCACGACGCTCGCGGCGCCCCATTCCTTGCAGGTGCGGGAGATTTTCGCCGCCGCTCGTTCCGCTTGATTTCTTCGGCATAAATGACTATTGGACTAAGATGACCATAAGACGTAAATGACTAACAGTCGTAATTATGCATTGCACGCGTGTCTGTCGTCAAGTGAAAAAGTCGGTCAATTCAGACCTGCCTTTTCCGGCGAACACCGCAGTGGTGATGAAGGTCACGGCATACCTTGACCTCGGCGGGGAAACTAATGGGTGCAGGAGATTTGAAATGGTTCAAGCCGACTCCGCTCCGCACTCGCCGGAGTTGGCAGAAGGAGCGATCGTATGAGGATGCTCAAAATTCTGATTGTGGTCGCGTGCCTGCTCTTCGTCGTGATTGCGCTTCACAAAGGCGCGAAACAGCGGGCGCCAAAATACGATGTGGCGACTGAAACGAAAGTCGAAGGCACCGTACTAAAGGTAAGCAACTACTGGTGTCCGATCGGTGGCGATGAGGGAACGCACCTCGTAATGCAGACGGATTCGCGGGTCCTGGAAGTCCACGTGGCGCCCCGCCGTTTCCTCGAAAGCAACGGGGTCAGCTTCACAAAGGGTGACGTGATTCAGGCGGTGGGATCCATGGTGGGTTACGAGGGCCACGAGGTCATGATTGCCCGCAAAATTACCCGTGGAGATCAGACCTTTGCCTTCCGGCAACCCGACGGAAGGCCGCTATGGGTCGAACGCCTAAGCTCTTATGTGCGGTAAGGCGGGCGGTACCGCACAAACTTATCGGCGCCTCTAGGGAAGACTGGCAGCCGTGCGCGGGGAAGCGCGTGCAATCTAGCGGGTGGCTGGTTCCATGCTGGCGATGAACTCGCGCAGCTCTTCCTGGTGCTCCAGGCTCATCTTGGAAAATTGCAACCCGCAGTCCGTGCCTTTGGCCCAGACCACGGTGGCGATCGCCCGCAGGGGCGCGAGCCCTTCGGGGAGTGAAAAAGCGATCTGTGCGATGTCGCCCATTTTCACTTCCAGGCCCTGCACACGCAAGCCCCCTTGGCTTAAATTGTTCGCCCTGCCACGCAAGGTCTTCAGACCAACGGTGCAGGTTATCTCTGACTCCAGCTTCACGCGGACAAATTTACGGCGGCTGGCGTAGATTGATCCCCGCACCACTCGGAACAGCGCCGTCAGTTTCTTGCGGTCGATCGGTTTGTTGTAGAAAAATGTGGCGCCCGTAGCGAACGACCGCTTCATCGTGTCCGGCTGGTCGCGCCCGGTCACGATCACAATGGGAGTCGCCTTGTTCAATGGGGAATTGCGGATCGCCTGTGCGAGGTCGAAGCCGTTCAGGCCCGGCATCTCCAGGTCGAGAAAAATGCCGTCGAAGCGCTCCTTGTTGACCAGCACTGCTGCTTCCTGGCTTCTGCTGATCCCGCACACCTCGGATTGCTGGCCGGTGAGAATCTCGGTCATCAATTCCAGGCTCGCGAGATCATCTTCAACCACCAGCAGTTTCAGCACAGACGCCTCGAAATAGGTCCTGATCTTCCGGAGTTTCGATGCCCTGACAATACCAAAACCCCACCGGCTTGGGAACCCATGGGGCACGCTTGGGGGTAACTAGAGTACTCAATCGGGCGGGCCTGTAGCGGGCCAGGAGCGGGGTCACAGGCGAGGATCCAACACCGGACTCGCGTTCAGTTATAGACCGGAGCCTCTGTCAGGCAGCGCGGCGAAATCCGGCGACCTCCAGGTCTTTCGCGATCATCTTCACGGTCATCAGGGGGATATGCAATCTCCTTGCCGTTCCCGACTTTCGCGAAATGGCTTCGATGGCAAATCCCTTCTCCTCCGGAATCGGATTAGAGGTCAGCTCAAAGTCCTCCCCGTAGATCCGGATTTGTTTGCGGAGAGCGTAGCCTAAGGCCATCAGTCTTTCACGGACTTTTGCATCTTTCTCTACTTGGATTCCCATAACCTGCCTATGAATGCGGCGCGACGAGTTCTTTGTTGCAGCAGTGGCGTTGGTTGGCTCTTGGTTTGGAAAAGGAGCAGTACTAAAAAGTCTAAGGCAACGGCCTGAGGCTTTACAAGGACCCGCACGGGGATTTTCGCGGCTCTCGTAAGCTGCTCGAAATGCTGTTCTTAGATGACGGCTTATGTACTCCGTCGGCCAGGATTGGAACAGTTTGGAATCGGGTCGGATAACTGAAGAGCAGGCTAGCTGCTTTGTTGAGGAATCTCCATTCCTGCCTTGCGCAGGCCTTCGATTAGGTGCTCGACCAGGTCGGCGTCGTACCACTTGCTATATTCGCGGCGTGCCGCCCCAGCGAAATCAGGACGCAGCGTAAGCAATTCCTGCACCGCTTTGCTTGCTTCGTCGCGCCGGCCGAGCTGACCCAATGCCGCGGCGCGCAGGGCGGGCACGTGGTAATAGCCGGACATATTGACACGAGCCGCACCCTCGAGCACTTCCGCGTACCTGCCCAGCCGGTAGGCATTACAGCACCTGGCGAAATAGAAATATCCCGGGCAGTTGGGATTCAGTTGCATGGCGGATTCGACCGTCTCGCAGCCACGCTCCCACTCGCCTGCGGCCGCAATCAGCAAGCCAAGATACGCTTTTGCGGAAGCATCCAGCGGATTGAGCGACAGGGCTCGCTCGGCGTACACGCGGAAAGGGACCATCTCCTTGCGGAAAAAGTAGACCGCTGCAAGCGCGTAGTGGCCGAGGGCATTGGTGGGGGCAAGGTCGACTGCACGCTGTGCCGCTGTGAGGGCCCGGTCCAGAGGATTCGGCCGGGCATTGTATCCTTGCGCAAACTCGCCACGATAAATCATCGACAACATGGCCCAACAGTCGGCATGATCCGGAGCTTCGCCTACAGTACGTTCCAGAATATTACGAACCGCCGCGTGCCCCTCAGGCGTGATGTGGTTGAAGTAGCTGAAAGCGCGAAGCACAGCTTCATGCGGGGTCAAAGCATCTGTGTTCCTGTTTCGCAGTACGTCACTCATGCTGCGTGGCAGAACACCATACTGGTCCGCGACAGTGGCGACAACTCGGGATACGAGATCGTCCTGGACTTCGAAAACGGATTCGGGATTGAAGGCACGCTCATACGTCTCCGCCCAGAGATGTGCGCCGGAAACGGTGTCAGCGAGCTGTACCGCAAGCCGCAGTTTACTTCCTGCACAGCGCAGGCTGCCTTCCATGACGTAACGTGCGCCTAGTACCTTGCCAATCGTGCGGACATCGCCTGACTCGCTGGAATATTTTTCTGTTGATCCGCGGGCGATCACACGCAGATAGGAGAAGCGCGACAGGCCGGTGACGATTTCGTCCGTGACGCCATCGGCCAGTGCGGCGAGATCGGCATTGGTCCCACTGTGCTTGAACGGAAGCACAGCAACCCAGAAGCCTTCTTCGGCGCGGACCGCGCCCGAGCCGGCCTTGGCAACAGCTTGGCTCGCCAAACTCTGGCTCAGCAAAGAAAGAGGAGTGCCAGCCGAAGGGGCCGCGACTGTTTCCGTCGCTTCAGAATTTGCCAAACCAGACTTCGTTCCATACTTCAGCCCGGCTTTCTGCAACCCCTGCATCAAACGCTCCACTTCATCGTTGTCCGGATCCCACCTCGCGATCTCCTCACGGACATTTTCCAGATCGAGGAACTGCGGTGTGTATTTGCGCAGACTCTCAATGGCCGCGCGGGCCTCCTCCAGGCGGCCCAGCATGCCGCAGCAGGCCGCAATCGAGATGTGCGTCCAGTGGTATTCCGGCATATTGATCTTCTTGGCGGCCAGCAAGGCAGCCTCGTACTCGCCTTTGCGGTAGAAATGTGCAAATGCGGCGTTGTGATACCAACCCGGATGATGTCGATTGAGATCCTTCGCTCTTTGCACCAGAGCCACGCCTCGTTCCCAATCGCCGGCATACGCCATCATGATCCCCACGTAAGCCAGCGTGGTGCCGTCACGCGGATTCAGTGCGATGGCCCTCTCCGCAGCCTCGCGAAACGCGGCGTAATCGCGGCCAAAGAAGTGCACCACCGAGACAAGCTTCCAGCCCATCTGGCACGCCGGATCGATCTTCACGGCCCGCCAGGCCGCCTCTCGCGCCCGCTCCATCGGTTTCGGCAGCGGATTGAACCCGTCGCCATACTCCAATACGTACAAGTTCGAAAGACAGGCCCAAGCGGTGGCGTGGTTCGGTTCGCGCTCCAGCACCCGTTCGAAGCCGGCGCGCAGGGCGGCATGCTCCTGGGGATCGACCTGCTGCATGAAAGCGTAATAGCGTAAGACGAGTTCGGACGCACTGAGTTCGTCGACCTTTCGATTACGAGTGGGAGCAGTCATGGAACGAACCAGAACTCCATGCCCATCGGCAACGGAGGTCACGATGTGGTCGGTGAGATCGTCCTGAATCTGAAATGTGCCGGCATCCTTGTTTTCACGATCACCGAGTTCGCGGTCATAAATCTCCGCCCAAAGTTGCGTCCCGCTCGCTGCGTCCATCAGTTGCGCGTTAACCCGAATGGCGTGGCCTCGTTTGCGTATGCTGCCCTCGATCACATAACGCGCGCCCAATTCGCGGCCTACCGTGCGGATGTCCGTTGGGCGGCCTTTGTAAGCCATCGTCGAATCTTGAGCGATGACCTGCAGATAGGGAAATCGCGAAAGGCCGGCGGTGATGTCTTCAGTCAGACCGTCGGCCAGAGCCTCGAGGTCGGCATCGCCGCCTGCTGACCGGAACGGCAGCACGGCCACCCAGAAACCTTCTTCCCCGCGAATGGCGGCAGGGGTTGCACCTGAAGCCGTTTGCGCTGGAGTTGCCGCGGCCGGAGGCGCTTGCGAATCAGCGTCAGGAATCTCCATGCCCGCCTTGCGGAGACCTTCGATGAAATGCTCTACAAGCTCCGGCTGAAACCACTTCCCCAGGATCTCGCGCGCCAGTGCGGCGATGCCGGGCTGCAAAACCAGCAATTCGCGAAGCGCCTTGTCGGCAATTTGTTTTTCTCCGAGTTGCCCGGCAGCTGCAGCAACCTCCAGGCCCGTGTAGAAAACTTCGGGCAGGTTCATTCTCTGCAATTGGTCCAACGCGCCCCGGTAGTCACCTTTGCGGTATGCGTTTGCCACCAAAGGATAGCGATATTTTCCAGGGAAGTTCGGGTTCAACTGCATCGCCCGTTCGACCAGCGCGCAGCCCCGCTCCCAATCGCCCATATAAGCAATCAACAGTCCCATGAACCAGACATTTGCGCCGTCGAGCGAGTTGAGCGTCAGCGACCGCTCAGCAGCATTCTTGCAGGGGCCAAATTCCCGGCGAAGGAAGTGGGCGTAGGCCAGGTTCTGATAGGCAAGGTGGTTGGAGGGGCCGGCCTTTACCGCGCGCCGCGCGGCATCCAGCGAGCGCTCCAGGAGAGAGGGTTGCGGTTCGAACCCCAGCCCATATTCGTCACAAAAACACATCGCCAGGATCGCCCACGCGTCGGCATAACCCGGCACCTGCGCAACCGCCCGTTCCAGGCAGGCCTTCACCTCGACCTGCTCCTCCGACATGATGCGCTCGGCATAACTGAAGCCGAGCAGTACTGCCTCATAGGGAGTCAGGTGTTCTGAGTCTTTTGCCTGGATCGCCTCGCTCATGCTGTGCGGCAGCACGCCATGCCGGTCTGCAACGGTGGAGACGATGCGAGGCACCAGTTCGTCTTGCAGATCGAAAGCGGCTTCCGGACTGAATGGACGCTCATACGTTTCCGCCCACAGATGCGATCCCGAAATCGCATCCACCAATTGCACTGCGAGCCGCAGCTTGATCCCTGCCTGGCGCAGGCTGCCCTCCATCACGTAGCGCGCCCCGAGTTCTTTGCCAATCGCACGAATGTCGCCTGTCTCACTGGAATATTTTGCAGTTGATCCGCGTGCAATCACGCGCAGATAAGAGAATCGCGAAAGGCCGGTGGTCACTTCTTCGGACAAGCCTTCGACGAGCGCTTTGAGGTCGCGGTTGTCACCGGTGTATTTGAACGGCAACACCGCCACCCAAAAGCCTTCGTCTTCTCGAACAGCGGCGCGGGTTGCGCCCGATGAACGAGTGGTGGCGCTCACTCCTGAAACAGCCGCTCCGTCGGAGTCAACCGCCAGTCCAGCCTTGCGCCAGCCCTCCATCATGTGCGCGTTATGTTCGGCGTCGAACCACTTATCACCGTCTTCCCGCAGCCTCGAAATTGCATCCGGCCGCAGCCGGACCAACTCCCTGACAGCCCTCGCCGCGCCTTCGCTGTCCCCCAGCTGGCCGCAGGCGGCAGCGGTCAGCGCCCACGCTCCCCAATTGCTGGTCTGGTTCATCTTGCTGGCGATTTCGAGCGCGCCGCGATAATCCTGGCGCTTGTAGGCATAGTTGAAATCGGAGTGCCAATACCATCCCGGATGGTGCGGGTTGAGCTGACGGGCACGCGCGGACAAGGAAACCCCGTGTTCCCACTCGCCCGACAAGGCCAGCATCTCGCCATTCAGCGCCAGCGAGTTGCTGTCCATCGGATTGAGCGAGAGAGCGCGTTCGGCGGCGTTGCGGAAGGAGTGAAACTCTTTTTGAAAAAACAACACTTGAGCCAGGCTGAACCAGGCGAGATGGTTCGCCGGCGCTGCTGCCAAGGCTTTGCGGGCAGCCGATTCCCCGGTTGACAAGGCGTCCGCCGTCGGGCCGAAGCCTTGTGCGTATCGTTGGACTGACAATAACGCCAGCATGGCCCACGCGTCGGCGTAGGCCGGGGCTTTCTCTACGGCAGATTCGAGCCCGGCAGTTGCGGCATTCATTTCTTCCGGGATGACGCGCTCGAAATATGCGAAGCTGCGCAGAACGGCCTCGTAGGGAGTTAATTGTTCTGGGGAGCGGCTGCGCAAGCCCTCGCTCATGCTGCGAGGAAGCACTCCGTTTATGTCGGCAACGGTGGCGACGATGCGCGGCACCAGGTCGTCCTGCAACTCAAAAAGCGTTTTCGGGGTGAACCCGCGCTCGTAGGTTTCTGCCCACAGGTGCGCGCCCGCGGTAGTCTCGACAAGCTGCACCGCGAGCCGCAACTTGCTTCCGGCTTGCCGCAGGCTGGCTTCCATTACATATCGCGCGCCCAGTTCCTTCCCGATAGCACGGACATCTTCCGACTCGCCGGAATATCTTGTGGTTGAGCCGCGCGCGATTACGCGCAAATAAGAGAACCGTGAGAGGCCGGTGATGACTTCTTCCGACAATCCCTCGGCCAGAGCTTTCAAATCCTCATTGCCGCCGTTGTACTTGAACGGCAGCACGGCGACCCAGAAGCCTTCATCGGCCCGCGCTTTGCCTGAGACCGAGCGCACTGCGCCCACTCCCGACGAAACGGCGGGGGAATGAACATCGCCGGCGATCTCCAGCCCTGCCTTCTGCAACCCTTCCAGCAAATGTTCCGTCAATTCTTCGTCGTACCATTTCTTGAGCTCGTCGCGCGGCAGATCTTTAAAGTTGGGCCTGATCTTCAGCAGTTCCTTGACGGCGTTACTCGCGGCCGCACGGTTGTCCAACTCCCCGTTTGCGGCCGCAAGCAAAAGTTGGGTGCGCCAGAAACCCGGAAGGTTTACCTTCAGCGCTGTCTGCAGCGCCCCCGAGTAATCACGTTGCCGGTAAGCGTTGAAAGCCTGAGGAAACCAATACCAGCCCGGATGGTGAGGATTGAGTTGCATTGCCCGCTCGGCGAGTGCACAACCCCGTTCCCAGTCGCCGCTGTAGGCCATCAGCATGCCCAGGTACGCAAGGGTGTATCCCTCGAGCGGATTCAGAATAATCGCGCGCTCGGCCGCAGCTCGGAACCCCGGCACGTCCCGCTGGAAGAACAACGTCGAAGCCAGGGCAGCGTGCGCGAGATGGTTGGTCGGGCCGGCGTCGAGGGCGCGCCGGGAGGCCGCCAACGCGCGGCCCAGTGGATCGGGCTGCAGATTGAACCCGTGGGTGTACTCCTCGCGATATAGACACGCCAGAGTGGCCCAGCAGTCCGCCCGATCGGGAGGCTGCTTGACTGCATGTTCCAAAGCTGTCCTCGCGGCCAGGTGCTCAGCCGCGTTGACGCGCTGATAGTGCCCGAAACTGCGCAGCACTGCCTCGTAGGGTGTGAGCGTTTGAGGGTCACGATTGCGCAGTGCATCGGTCATGCTGTGTGCCAGAACGCCTTGCGTGTCGGCAACGGTAACCACAATGCGCGGCACGACATCGTCAAGAAGGTCGAGGGTCGTTTCCGGACTGAAGGCCCGGTCATAGGTTTCCGCCCAGAGCCCCGCGCCAGTCTCGGCATCCACCAGTTGCACTGCAATGCGGACCTTGGTCCCGGCTTGCCGGATGCTGCCTTCGATCACGTAGCGTGCGCCTAGTTCTTTTGCCGCCGTGCGCACATCGACGGCCCGTTGTGCGTAGTGCGCCGTCGAGCCGCGCGCGATCACGCGCAAGTAGGAAAACTTGGACATGTTAGTGATGATGTCATCAGTCAATCCCTCGGCAAGCGCCGCAAGTTCCGAACTGCCGATGCACTTGAAGGGCAGCACCGCGACCCAGAAGCCCTCGTCAGAACGCACTTTGCCGGAGTCAGCCGCAGCGGGCGCACGCGCTGTAGAAGTAGATACGTGCGAGGATCGCGCGGCCGTTCGCGCCATATCACGGAATTCGTTGCTTACGTCGCGCACCGTCTGAAGTCGGTGACGCGGGTCTTTCTCCAGGCAGCGGCGGATGACGCGGTCGAGATCGTTCGACAGATCAGGTCGCAGATCGGTGACCGAGGGTGCCGTATCCCGCAGAATCGCCGAAACCAGTTCGGCCGAAGACGCCCCTTCGAACGGGCGGCGCCCTGTCGCCATTTCATGCAGCAGCACGCCCAGCGAAAAAATATCGGAACGATGGTCAACTGCCCGTCCCGAGACCTGCTCGGGTGACATGTAGGATGGCGTGCCCATCACGATGCCAGCTTGCGTGTGTCCCGCTGAGGTGAGCGTGGCATCATGCGAGCTTTCGGTGTTCACATCTTTGGCGAGGCCGAAATCGAGCACTTTCACACGGCCTTCACTGGTAATCATCACATTCGCCGGCTTGAGATCGCGGTGCACAATGCCCTTCTCGTGAGCCGCGGCGAGTGCTTCGGCAATCGCACTGGCGATCTCGATGATGCGGTCGGCGGGCAAACCGCTCGCGGGAATCAAGCGATCCAGCGTCTGCCCTTCAACCAATTCCATTGTGATGAAGTGCACATTTTCGGATTCCTCGACCGAGTACAGCGTGACCACATTGGGATGATTGAGCGCGGCGACCACGCGAGCTTCCCGTTGAAAACGCGCCAGCCGGTCGGAATCGCTGGCCACGTCGGGCGGCAGGATCTTCAGGGCCACATCGCGGCCGAGGCGGGTGTCGGTTGCGCGATATACCTCGCCCATGCCCCCGGCGCCCAGTGGCGTGTGGATCCGATAATGCGAGAGTGTGCGGCCAACCAGAGTGGGGCCTCCTCAAAGAGGAGCGTTTGTCAGCGCTTCGCGTCTCAACGGAAGCAGCGCCGATTCTACACCAACGCGATTGCGTAGGATTTTTCGGAGTCTGTCAGGATGACCTTGCCACTCCAGTTCGGCCTGGAGTTAAATGACCTAGTCATGAAAAATTTCCTTGCTCTGCTTCTCTTAGTTGTTAGCTCGACTCCGTTGCTTGGACAGGGCCAGAGTGCATCGGTTCAGCCAGCCACCCAGACTTCAGGCGTGCAAGCCTCGGAGCATCTCGCCGCCGACACCCCCAAGATGACGGTTCTCGGCAACGCCTTCATTGCTCCGAAGGAGTGGTCTATTCGCGTCAAGGGCCCAGTGACGATTCTGGAAGCACCCGAAGGCGACTCCTGGGTCGCGTTGGTTGATGTCCAGGCTAAAGAACCGGAGGAGGCATTGGCCGCCGCCTGGCACGCGTACAAGCCAGATGCGAAGTGGCCGGTCAAAGTCAGCAACGATCTGCCCGACAGAGATGGCTGGAGCCGCCGTCGCTTCTACGAATACCTGACTTCGCCTAACGAGAAGCGTGGCGTGGGGGCACTCGTTTGCTACTCCGGATCCAGTTGGACCGTCGTCATCGAAGACATGGCAGACGCGGTCAGGGAAAAGCGTGGCAGCCAGGTGGCTCTCGTTCTTGGACGGCTGCTGCCCAAGGGCTACACCCGCGAGTCCTTCGCCGGAAAGAAAGCCCACGCCCTTGATCAGAGCCGAATTACGGAACTCAGCCGCTTCATCGAGGCGGGGCAAAAAGCCTTGGGTGTCCCAGGCGTTTCCTTCGGCCTGGTCCAGGACGGCAAAGTCGTCTTCGCCGACGGTTTCGGCAGCAAGGAGCTCGGGGGCACTGAAAAACCTGACGGCGACACCTTGTTCATGGTGGCCTCGAACACCAAGGCGCTGACCACCCTCTTGCTCGCCAAGCTGGTGGACGAACACCGCATGACCTGGCAGACGCCGGTCACTACCTTGCTTCCGAGTTTCCGCCTCGGTGACGCTGACACAACGCGGAGCGTCCTGGTCAAACACCTTATTTGCGCCTGCACAGGAATGCCGCGCCAGGACCTGGAGTGGATTTTTGAGTACGGCAACATCACTCCCGAGAGTTCGCTGACTCTCCTCGGCACCATGCACCCGACCTCTAAGTTCGGCGAACTCTTCCAGTATTCCAATCTCATGGCAACCGCCGCCGGATACACCGGCGCTCACGTGCTTTATCCCCAGATGGAATTTGGTGCGGCTTATGACCGCGCCATGCAATCGTATGTGTTCGATCCGTTGAAGATGAACTCCACCACCTTCGATTCCCATCGCGCTGTCGCGGGAAACCACGCGACACCGCATTCGCCCGATGTTGACGGAAAACCCGCCAGGGCTATGGGCGCCATCAACGATGCCGTGATCCCGGTACGCCCCGCTGGAGGTCTGTGGAGCAGCGTGAACGACATGCTGAAGTACGTCTCTATGGAACTCGCTGAAGGTAAGCTCCCTGACGGCACTACCTACATCTCCAAAGACCCGTTGCTCGAACGGCGGGCTCCCCAGGTGCATATCGGCAAAGACGTTTCTTACGGTATGGGCCTGATGGTTGACAGCACCTACGGAATACCCGTCGTTCACCATGGGGGCGACCTGGTGGGATTTCACAGCGACATGATCTGGCTGCCCGAGCAAAATGTTGGCGCCGTGATCCTGACGAACGGAGATCCTGGTTGGCTGCTTCGCGACCGCATGAGGCGGAAGCTGCTGGAGATCCTGTTTGACGGACACCCCGAAGCTGATGCCCAGCTCGATGCCGATGCGAGGAGCTTCTATTCCAGTCTGGCGGCCGATCGGAAGCTCCTCATGATTCCCGCTGACGCGGGCGAAAGTGCGAAGCTTGCCAAACACTATGCCAATTCATCGCTGGGAGAAATCGCTGTCAGCTCATCCGGCGCTTCGACGATCTTCGATTTTGGCGAGTGGAAAAGCGAAGTCGGCAGCCGCAAGAACCCCGACGGCACAGTCTCTTTCATCACGACCGTACCGGGTGCGATGGGCCTTGAGTTTGTTGTCGGATCCGGCGCCAAGCGGACGCTAACGATCCGGGATGCGCAGCATGAATACGTGTTCGACGAACGCTGAAGAAGTCGGCCTGCGCTCTGGTACCTACTTGTGATTCGAGCTTGGTGAGTTCGCGTGGATGCCGCATGAATCCGATGACTGCCAATGACGAGCTCGAACGCTTCCGCACAGGCGCCGCGAAGTACGCGGCCTATCTCGAGACGCCCGAGGGCCGGCTGCGCCTCGACCTCGCTTTTGCCAACCTGCAGGAGTGTTTGCCGCAGGGGTCCCCGTCCCCGAGCGCTCTGGATCTCGGCTGCGGAACTGGTGCTATTGGGATACGGCTGGCGAGGCTTGGGTTTCGCGTCACCTTGCTGGATGCTTCCGAATCAATGTTGGGGCTGGCGAAGCATGCCGCGCGGCGAGCGGAAGTTTCCGACAGAATCAGGCTGGAACACGGCGATGCCGCTCAACTCGCACTCCAGTCCGGGCCATTTGATGTGATCGTCTGCCACAACGTCTTGGAATATGTTGATGATCCCGCCGCTGTTTTACGCAGTGCGGTTCGCGCCTTACGAGATTCCACCAGCATCATTTCGCTCCTGGTACGTAATCAGGCGGGCGAAGTGTTAAAAGCCGCTCTGCAGGACGGCGACCTGGCCGCGGCCGAGCACAACCTCACGGCTGAGTGGGGACACGAATCCCTCTACGGGGGCAACGTGAGGCTATTTTCGGCGGAGAATCTGCATGCCATGCTGAAGGCCGCGTCTCTTGCAATGGCTGCTGAGCGCGGCGTGCGGGTTCTTTCGGACTACCTGCCGCCGGCTATTTCCAGAGATGACGAGTACGAGCGGATTCTTGCGCTCGAGCGCAAGCTGGGCAGGCGAAAGGAATTCATACCCGTTGCCCGCTACACACAGTGCCTCGCACATCCCGCAGGTAAGTTATGAAGGGGGGCGCATGAGCGAGAGCACAGCCAATTCTTCAGCAGTTCGCGCGAGGACACCCGACGCCGGTATTGCGCTCGGTCTGGGACTGACCAATGAATGCAATCTCGCCTGCTCTTTCTGTTATCGCGACCCGGCTCGCACCGATCGGCTTTCGCTCGATCAGGTGAGGGCAGTCATGGAGCGCCTTCCCGTGGTCTCGGTGAACCTGGGGACCGGGGAGAACGGCATGCATCCGGGCTTCAAAACAATACTGGCTTACCTTCGCACGAAAACAGTCAAGCTCACCATCACTTCGAACGGCCACAGTGTTGCGGTTCTGGAAGACGAGGAAGTGCGCGCTTTCCACGACATCGAATTCTCCCTCGATTACCCCACGCAGCAGGAACAGGATGCCCAGCGCGGTCCCGGCAATTGGACACTGATCCACCAGCAGGCCGAACGTTGCGTGAAATTGGGAGTTCCAGTGACCATCATCGCTGTCATGATGAAATCAAATTACGGGCGTCTGGCGGACGTGGCGCGAGTCGCCAAACGGTTTGATGCTCCCTTGAGAGTGAATGTGTACCAGGCTGTGCGCTCCGACGTTTATGCGCTGACATACGATGAGTACTGGGACGGATTCCGGCGGCTCTTTGCTGAGACTGACGTCATCGCAATTGGCGAGCCACTGGTTCGCGCCATGGCTGGACTGCCACCACTCAGGACAGGTTGTGGCTTAAGCACCGTGCGTGTGACGCCCAGGGCCACCACACAACCTTGCGTTTATTGGCCCGGCGCAGGTGAACCTCTCGCAGACTTGATTGAGGCCGGTGTCGATATTCTGAACTCGACGTCCTTCGAACAGACTCGCTTACTTCCTGAAGCCTGCGTGCCATGCGAGTTTCGCGACTCATGTCACGGCGGATGCGCCGGCCGGCGCCGCCTGCAAGGCGCGCTCCCGCAGCCCGACTTCTATTGTCCGATCATTCGCGGCGACCACCCACACTTTGAGATCCGCATGGCCGCAAATCGTGACCTGCCCAAGCTGAGAAGTTCGTGTACCACCGTCGTAATCGCCCGATAAATCTCAATACTCTATTGCGCTGGCACCCATTTATCCGAGCCCGTCAGCTTGACCGCCACATTCGTATGAGAGATGTGCAGCGGTTTGCCGTCGGCTGTGCCGCGGTGTTCGGTTGAGAAAAGCAGCGGACCTGCCTTCTTGTAACCCGTCCACGATGCGGTGACAAGCAGGGGCGGCTTGTTTCCTCCGCGGTGGTAGACCATGGCTTGAACGCGGTAATCTTTCCCGACGTAAAGGTCCCAGGTGTCGCCGGGCGTATAACCTCCGGCTTCTGCTGGATACTTCACCGTCACCAGCGTCGCCGATCCCGCGCCGCTCGGCAGTTTTTTCATGCCTTCATTGGTGATGGTCGTGCTTTTATCCCAGTACGCATGCAATGGGAACAGAAGCCAGTAATTGTCGTTGACGAAAGCCGGCTCGACTTCGTTCTTCACCTGGTCAGGCTGACTGCTCAACTGAGAGCTGTCGTATGTGACCTTAACTGGCTTGCCGTCTTTGCCCGTTCCCTCGAAGGAAATCTTGCCGGTCTTGGGTTCCCACTCCCACGCGTGAGCAAGTTTGAAAAGCCCCGGAATTTCGCCGTTCCAGGTGTAACGGATCGCTTCGATGTTGTCCCACGAATCTGCGCCGTACGCCTGGGCAATCTTTTCAATGATCGGGTCGCGCTGCTGGGCCCGGGAATTTGCGGCGGTGAGGACCAACATTCCGCCGAGCAGAAAACCAATCATCATCAAACGGCTGGTATTTCTCATAAAGATCTCTCCTCGATGAACTCATGGAGTTGTCGTTGAATGTATCCCGGCTTTCGGATACTGAAAGCCGGGACTAAACTCGTCTGTCCGGGTACGTCAGCGCTTCTCGCCGATTACGCCGGCGCCACACGATCACTGTCGCGGCGATCGCCACCCATCCATATTCCAGCAGCATGACCCAACCCGGAAGCGGCCCCCAGGGGCGGCCCAGTGTGCGTAAGTGCCATTGGACGTAGACGGGGATAATACTCACGGTCCAGACGATAATCAGCATCGTCGAAACCGACGTCAGAAATGGCAGCAGGGAAAGAAGATACCATGGGAACACGGCGGGGGCGCAAAAAAGACATGCTGCCATCGGCCAGGCAAATATCTCCCCTGACCAATCGGGCGTCCTGCTCCTGATCCACGCCGCAGTCACTAACCCTGCCACCACTGCCAAGCCGGCGAGCAATTGCGGAGGCGCGAGTTGATCGAGTGCTGCAAACACCGGCCCGTTAAAGCGGAAGGTTTGCACGTACGTGCCCAGCGATCCGGTCACGATGTGGCCATGATTCAGAAAGGGCACATACAGCAGTCCGAACACGGCCGCCGCCAGCGCGGCGTCGCGAAGGCGAATCCGCTTCCAGTAGAGCGGCACGAGCACGATAGGCAGAAATTTCACCGCTATGGCCAGCCCAAGTGCCACGGCCGCTGCAGTCCGCCACCGGCGCGCCAGAGTTGCGACAGAAACCACCAGCAAGAGCGCCACCACGATGTCAATATGCCCGCTCCCTGCTACCTCGACGGCCAACAGTGGATTCCACGCATAAGCCAGAACCAGATGGGGTTCCCGACGAGTGCAACGCAGGAGATCGAGCAACACCAGCACAATCAGCAAATCACAAGCCACAAATGCGACTTTCAGCGCAAAAGTCGATTCGTGAATCGCGGTTACAGCGCGAAAAAAAACCTGCGCCCCCGGTGGGTATGGACTCGGCAGGTCCGGATTGTTCAGATTGCGGGTTTCCGGCGTGTGCAGCCCCCTCATGGCAGGATCGCTCGGAACCACAAGATAGGGGTTATACCCGAGCCGCTGCAGCCGTCCATCCCAGACATAGCGATGAACATCGTCATCCGCGCCCGCCGGCAGCCGCAGAAATGCCATATGCCACGCAGCCGCCAAGACCAGCCCAACGATAACGACACGATGAGAGAGTGCGCCGGCGGTGTCACGTGCCCGGAAAAATTCGCGGATCGCTAGAAGGTATGCGCCTCCCGCCACCGTCAAGGAGGCCATGAAGCCGCGCCCGCCCCGGTCCGCGAAGTAGTGGGAACAGATGGTCAGCGCCACGAGCAAGACGGCGCCCAGGATGTACAGCCTTCGCTCGGGTGTGATTTTCACAACTCTCGCGTCCCCGTCCGAACCCGTCTCCGGGAACTCTCCCATTCCCTTAGCCACCGTGCCGTGCGCGGCGCTCGCGCCGGAGCCACCCGCAACTCCGCCGCAAGCCGAGTCAAGTCGTCCGCGACATCAATATCGTAAAAAGGAGCAGCCAGGCCTACCGAAAGGCCAAGCGCTCGGGCGCGCGCGAGGAGCCTCTCCAGTGCGCTGCTGGTGCCCATCCCGTCATCCTCGAAAAGTGTAGGATGGGAAGCCTTCGCCCCAACCAGGTAGTAACCCCCGTCGTGGGTTGGTCCCACGACCAGTTCATGCCCCGCCAGCATCTCGAACGCATCTTCCAGGACCGAATGCGGCAGATGCGGGCTGTCGCTGTTGAAGGCAATCATGCGCTGACCCTCGGCAAGATGCGCAAATACCGAGGTGAGTCCTGCGGCGAGACCCACGCCTTTCTGTGCGACGACCCTCACGTCATTTCCGGCGAGCTGCACTAATTCGCCTACGTCTGACTCCGGACACATGATCGCGACCTCTACGCCTGGCAACGACCGAGCCAGCGCCAGCGTGTCCTCAAGGAGACACCGATAGAAAGCAGCTATTGCGTCGGGAGAAAGACCGGGAGCCAGCCGTGTTTTGACCGCGCCCAGCCTCGGAGCCTTTGCCATGATCACTAGGACCCGGTCAGCGCCCGGCAAACGCAGCACGCTCTCGCTGGCAGGTTGCATAAAGCCGTTAGTCGTGGTGGAAATAGAAGAGGTTCCCGTCCAAATCCTTGACCGTGAACTGCCGCAACCCCCAGGGCTTCTTTTCGAGCGGCTCTACGATGTTTGCGCCGAATGACTTCAACTCCTGGTACGACGCGTCAATATCTTCTGCGAATACCCAGTGAACCGCTGGCTCGAACGGCCGCGTTCTCTTGCGAAGGAATATCGTTATCTTCCCTCGTGACACTGCCCCAATCTCTTTGTCCGGATAAAGCCATCCGATGTCAAAGCCGAGTGCATCCCGGTAATGCTCTTGCGCACGTTCGACATCGGCGACCGGCAACTCCGGCACCGGCGGACCGAGCGCGGTCATCTTCGTATTTACGCCCACACAGTCTCCAGATTTGACAAGCCTGCCCGCGCTAACTTAGCACAGCATCGCCGGGCACCTAGACCGGCCGTGTTGCACCCCCGCTGTGCCGTCGAAAATAGTAGCGCGCGATCAGGCTGAGAATGAACCAACCGGCCCCCAGCGTCCCCTTGAGCGTGCCGCTGATCTTCGATTTTCCAATCCGCGGGTAGTAGCTCACCGGCACTTCCACTACTCGATATCCGGCGAGTGCGCCCTTGAGGATCATCTCAACCGCCCAGCCATAAGTGGTCTCTTCGAGAGCCAGCGCCTGCAACACATCGGCACGGGCGGCACGAAACGGTCCGAGATCACTGATGTCCACACCATATAACAGCCGGATCAGCCACGCCGCCAGGCGATTTCCCAACACCTGATGCCATGGCAAGGCGGCGGCTGATTTTCTCTGATGCAGCCGCGAACCCAGCGTAATGTCTGCGCGCCCCTCGAGAATTGGCGCCAGCAGGATGGGCAGCTCGGAAGGACGATCGCTGTAATCGCCATCGAGAAACACAACCACGTCGGGAGAACTTGCGGAACCCAGTCCCGTCAGGCAGGCCCGTCCGTAGCCGCGCCGCGGTTCTTGTACCACGCGCGCTTTGTGGCTGGCCGCGATCTCGGGGGTTCCATCACTTGAATTGCTATCAACCACAATAACTTCGGAGGCGAGATCGCGCGGCAGGTCCTCGAGCACGCGCCCGATTGCCTGCGCCTCATTATGAGTAGGAATAATGACGGACACTCGCACGTGGTTTTTGTCCCGAAAGTGCCCGCTTACCACCACAGCGAAGACGGCCACCGTTGCGCCAGCCACGCATCAACGCCCCATCTTCGCCCCGCGCATCCGACTGCGAGACTCAAGGATGCCAGCATCGGAACCAGCAATTCCCATATCCAGGCCGTTCCCCACTCCGACACCCAAAGGCTGCCGAGATACAGAAAAGCCACAAACGCGGCCGGCCGCGTAAACAGCCCGATGACCAGCAGTGTTCCGAGCAAAATTTCGGTCATGGCCTGCATCGGAGCCGCCATCGTCGCATGGCTAGCCGCCAGAGCCATGACCGCCTTCCATGCCGCCGGCGCCTGCCCCTGCTTGATGTAGTAATTGATCAGGCCGGCATAGCCTCCGGGACTGTAGAGTCCTTTTCCCAGGTTCTCGAAAAAAACCCACACGAACATCGCGCCAATCGTCACCCGTACGATTGCCAGGCCGCTTGCTGCTTGCCGCGGTTGCGCCACTACGTTTGCTCCACTTCGCAGTGAGTCTGCGTTCGTTGCCATGGGGACCTCGTCCAGTGGATGCTATACCAGATCGCAGGCCTCCGGCAGAGTCAATCATGTCTCCTCTCTCGGCTCTTCCGCCTTCACGCCCTTCTTACTTACATTTTTCCCGGATTATCGCTATCATGCTGCGGTTCCGAGCCGGGCACGTGCATGACCTCCGACGACAAGACTTTAAGTTCTGCTCCCGGCGAGTCTTCCTTTCCCCGCATCGGTCCTTACCGCCTGGTGGAGAGAATCGGTGTGGGCGGCATGGGGGAAGTGTGGCGCGCCGAACAAACCGCTCCCCTTCGCCGCACGGTCGCGGTCAAGCTGATCAAAGCCGGCATGGACACCCGCGCCGCGCTCGCGCGCTTCGAGTCCGAGCGTCAGGCACTGGCGCTCATGGAGCACCCAAACATCGCCAAGGTGTTCGATGCCGGCGCCACGCCCGAAGGGCGTCCGTTCTTCGTCATGGAGTGCGTGCCGGGCCTGCCCATCACGTCCTACTGCGACAAGCATCGCCTCCCACTTCACGATCGTCTCGCCCTGTTCACCCAGGTCTGTGACGGCGTCCAACACGCTCATCAAAAGGCCATCATCCATCGCGATCTGAAACCTTCCAACGTGCTGATTACCGAGGTCGACCACAAGCCCGTCCCCAAAATTATTGACTTCGGCTTGGCTAAAGCCACCGGCCCGCGCCTCAGCGACGCCACCCTGTACACCGAGGTCGGCGGTGTCGTCGGAACGCCCGATTACATGAGTCCCGAGCAGGCCGATAGCACCGAACGCAATATCGATACCCGCACGGACGTCTATTCACTCGGGGTCATCCTGTACGAGTTGCTCGTCGGAGTTCTGCCCTACAGCTCGCGCTCCGTCGGCGTTGGAACCCCCTCCATGCTCGAGAAGATTCGCAGCGAAGAGCCCACGCTGCCAAGCTCGAAGGTCAAGACGCTGGGCGAATCCTCTCGGGATTCGGCGCAGAAGCGTCAGGAAGAACCCCAGACTCTTCGCCGTCACCTGCGCGGCGAGCTCGACTGGATCACCATGAAGGCGCTCGAAAAGGAGCGCTCCCGTCGCTACGGTTCGCCTTCCGAACTCGCCGCCGACATCCAGCGTTATCTCAGCAATGAGCCCGTCCTCGCCGGTCCGCCGAGCACTACCTATCGCGCGGGGAAGTTCATACGCCGTCATCGCTATGGCGTAGGTGTGGCGGCGGCTGCCGTTCTCTTGTTGATTGCTTTCGCGGTCACGATGGCCGTCGAGGCGAGGCGCATCGCTCAGGAGCGCGATCGCGCCAACCGCGAAGCCGCCGCCTCCCAGCGGGTCGCCGATTTCATGGCCCGCATGTTCAGGATTTCTGATCCCAGCGAAGCTCGCGGCAACTCCGTCACTGCCCGTGAAATTCTCGACAAAGCTGCCTCCGAAATTGACCCCGGCCTGGCCAGTGATCCCGTTCTGCAGGCTCGTCTTCTGCAGATCATGGCCAAGACCTACGAGGGTCTGGGGCTTTATCCTCGCGCGGAATCGCTGCTGCAGCGTTCAGTTGAAATTCGCCGCCGCGTCCTCGGCCCCGATAACCCTGACACGCTCACTTCCATGCACGATCTGGCTGGCGCCATTCGCTGGCAAGGCCGCTTGCCGGAAGCGGAAAAATTGTCGCGTGAAGTGCTGGATCGCCGCCTGCGCTTGCTCGGTCCGGACCATCCGGCCACGCTTGCTTCCATGGAAATGCTCGGCCTCATCCTCAACGATGAGCACCACGGCGCGGAAGCGGAAAAACTCGTACGCCAGGTGTTGGAGGCCTATCGCCGCACCCTTGGCCCATCCGACGGCGCTACCCTCAACGCCGAGAACTCGCTCGCCCTGGTGCTGGAGGAGCAAAACCGGCTTCCGGAAGCGGAACAGTTGTATCGTGACTCAGCCGACGGCTACCAGCGCCGCTTCGGGCCCGAATACCCAAACGCCCTTCGCGGCTACGCCAACCTGGCCAACGTTCTCGATCAGGAGGGCCGCTACGCCGAGTCCGAAAAATTGCAGCGCGAAGTGATCGAAATCAAAGACCGCGTGCTCGGCCCCGAACATCAGTTCACCTTGATCTCCAAGATGGACCTCGCCGACACCCTCGCCCACCAACGCCGCTACGCCGAAGCCGAGACGCTGTACCGCACCACCATCGACGCCGAGCGCCGTGCTTTCGGGCCGGACAGCTCCAGAACCCTCTGGGGGATGGGCAGACTCGCCGACACGCTCACCGCGGAGCGCCGCTATCCGGAAGCCGAGAAACTGCGCCAGGAGATTGGCGAGATCTATACCCGCAAGCAGGGTCCGGAGGGCGGAGGCACGCTTGACAACATGGAACGGCTCGGCATCATCCTCGCCTACGAGAAACAATACCCCAAAGCTGAGGACCTGCTTCAGCAGGCTGTGCTCGCGGCCGGACACTCTTCCAGAAAATCGCGTCTTGCCAGCGCCTGGTACGCCTATGCCTGTGCTGCTGCGGTCGCCGGACATCGCGACCGCGCCTTCGAATATCTCCAGAAGGCTGCCGACCTCGCCGACCCCGACGTCGCCAGCATGGCCAGCGACGACGACCTGAAGTCCCTCCGCACCGACCCACGCTTCACCGCCTTAATCGATCAGGCCAAGGCGCAATTGGCTTCCGCAGCGAATCACTGACTCCGGGTGCGTTTGAGTATTTTCTTGCAACTGATTCATCTTGCTTGGCGCGCTGGGAATGTCGGACAATCTTGGACGTTCGCCGCTGTTCCTTCCCTGAAATCTTCGTGACAAGAAATTTACACAAAAATGAGGCGACGTTGACCTCAGAGTGACAACTCTTCCCGCCTCGTTTTGTAACCTCGCGCCCAAGAACGAAAAAATTCAAGTCCCAGGCGCCAGGGGCAGAAGGTTGATCCTTACATGACGACGAAGCGTTTCATTCCCATTGCCATTTTGGCCGTAGGGATTTGCATTTCCAGCGAGCCAGCGGTCAAGGCCGGAGGAACCCCGGTTTCCACGAACAATTCCGGACGCACCGCGAGTATCAAGGGTGCGGTGAAGTTCGAAGGCAAAGCGCCCAAGCCCAGCCCCATTAACATGGCGGCCGATCCAAGTTGCGCCAAGCAGCATCCGACTCCGGTCTTGAACCAGGAGGTGGTCACGGACGCAAACGGTGGGCTGCAGAATGTGATCGTATTCATTGCTGACGGGTTGAGTCAGCAGACATTCGAGCCACCTGCGCAGCCGGTCGTTCTTGACCAAAAGGGTTGCATGTATCAGCCCGGTGTGTTGGCAATGCAGGCCAATCAACCATTAGAAGTGAAGAACGACGATCCAACTTCTCACAACATCCATCCTGTGCCTGCGAACAACCGCGAGTGGAACAAGTCGGAACCGCCCGGATCCAAAGCGGAGGAAACATTTCCTCGGGAGGAGATTGCAATTCCCGTGAAGTGCAACATTCATCCTTGGATGCGGGGTTACGTTGCCGTGTTTAAACACCCATACTTTGCGGTGACAGGCAAGGACGGTAGCTTCGATTTAGCCAACCTGCCGCCGGGGACCTACACCATCAAGGCGTGGCACGGGAAGCTGGGCACGTCAACACAGACAATCACGGTGAGCGCGAATGAAACCAAGGCGATCGACTTTGTTTTTAAGTCGCAGCCCGGCATGTAGCGACCGGCGCTCTTTGCCGGAACCTGTGGACAACAACAGAATCGAGTGAAAACAATGAAACGTTTTAATAAATCTTTGCTCACCATCGTTGCTGGCGCAGCCACCGCGATATCTGCGCCAGCAGTGCTGCATCGTTTTCATGCGGGTGCCGGTGTCGTGAATAATCAGGCGAACGCAGCGTTTCGGGATGGGTTGTTTATGGCTCGCCTGGATGCTGAAAACGGCAAGAGACCCCGCCTGATGAGCGGCCGCTGGTCCAGGGATGAGGACCGTCGATTGTTTGTGCATGCCTACCTGCTGGCTTATCGCGAGATTCGGGGTGATGCAGATCTGGAAATGGAATCCTCAAAGCCTGCCGCCAGAAGAGGCTATCGCGACGGCCTTGCAGATGGACTTCAGCGGCGCTACGAGTCCGGATCTTTCCGGCCAAACACCTCGGACAACTACCGGAAGGCTGATCACGGCTACTCAGGTAGCAGCAGTGACCTGAATCAGTACAAACAGGCTTATCGCGAAGCATATTGCAACGCATATCAGCTGGCGTTCTACGGTGAACCGCAAGAAGTGCAGACGGCCACCATCCTGAAACGGAGTGCACCGGAATAGAAAAAACTCTTTCAGTTCATGGGCGAAAACACAAGACCTAGTACAGCTTCGCATACTCTGTTTGTGCTTGCTTCAGGATGGGGATGTCAGGATCGGAGCCTTTCCACAAGAGAAAAAACTCCTGGTATTTTTCTCTCGCGCTTTTCGTATCTCCCGTCAGCATTTCGGAGCGAGCGAGTTGAAGGCGTGCCAGGGCTGCCAGGGGGCAATTCACCGCAACGCCGGAATGATCAAGGTACTTCTGAAACTCTCTTACTGCCTCCTTGCCCTGATGCAATGATAAGTACGCCTGGCCACGGACATATACAGGATAGAGCGAGCCTCCGACTTCGAATTGAGGAAGGGGCGAGCCGAGTTCGTAGTCCAGTGTTGTTTGGAGAAGCTCGATGGCTCTCGCTGGATTTCCGCGATTAATCTCAATGGAAGCATAGATGGTGGGCAGCCAATAGCGATTAATGACGGTGTTGAGCGGGAATCGAGCGGCCAGGTCGTCCGCTATGCGCTTCGCTTTGGCGGTATCTCCGATACGCGCCAGCGCTAAAGCTGCGAGAATACTCACGTCGCGTGTGGAAGCAGTAGTGAGCGCAGTGGCGGTCTCCTGCCGGGACAGCACGACATTGCTAAACTCTGCGTCGCGCAAGGCGACATCCATCTGCCACGCCGCCGCCGTTTCGGGGGAATCGTCGTGCAGTGCAGAACTGATCGCGCGCTTGGAGAGCTCTCGCGACGCCGCTAAACGCCCGTGGAACGCTTCGGTATCGGAAGCAAACGAAAGAAGCACATCCTCGCCGGGCTTGGTGGCGGCGGCGGCGATTTGTTGCTGCATTCCGGAAGCGTCGCTTTCGAGAAAGGCAACGCCATAACGGTTGCCATGCAGGAAGGGATTGTCAACTTTGTGTCCGACGGCTTGATCGTACTTTTCTTTCGCCTTATCGAGATGCTGCAAGGCTGCGTACAGTGTCACAAGGTTGGTATAGGCGGCGGCGCTGCTTGGGTTCAGCCGAAGGTCTTCAAGACTAGCTTCGACACCTTTCTCGTATTGTCCCAGGTAGGTGTAATCGACACCCAGATTGCCGAACGGCTCGCTACTCCGCGGGTAGGTTCTGGCCCACAAGGTATAGGTCTGAATCGCCTTCTCGAGTTCCCCCGTGACCAAGAGGTAGTAGGTGCCCGAGAGGCGGAACCGTTCGCGCTCGCTCACCTTGTCGCGCAAGTCATAGGCCTTTTTCAAGTTTTCGCTGGCTCGACCCGGCTCTCTGAGATTGGAGTATGAAATACCCAAGGCCGCATAGGCTGCGGCGAAATTCGGATCGAGTTCGATGGCGTGGTTGAAAAATGGAATCGCAGCGGCACTGCCTTGCTCCTGCAGCGTCGTCCTGCCCACCGAAAGCGCCTTCAAAGCCTCGAGAGAAGGGGTAGTGGCTTGATCGAGCGGGATGTCAAACTGTTGAACTGTGCTCAGGGATTCGCCGAGCTTCGCGCGCAGCCTGGTTGCTATTTCGCCCAGCACCCGCAGGACGTGTTCCTTACGGTCTGCCGTCGCCTGCTCCTGCACCAGGGGGTCGCCTGTCTTGCAATTAACGGCGTTTAAGCCAATTACATATTGGCTTCCCAGATTTCCAATTGCTCCTGCGACATATGCTTTCGCGCCTGCACGTTGACAGAGATCGCGCGCCACATCCGACGTCACTTTGGTTCCAGGCGGTTTCGCCATCAGCCTCAGCGTGGCGCGCGTTCTCGCGTCGGACAGTATGTTCAGGAACGGAGACTGGGCCAGCTGCACCGAAATCGCCTGCTTCAGGGTGTCGTCGAAAATGGGATCCCCGGTCGAGTTGTCGAAGTCTGCCAGGACCAGTGTGTCCTGGTCAGTCAGTTTAGGCGAAAGGTGCGAGTGCCAGTACAGTCCGCCAGCGGCGATGAAGGCACATAGCAGGCCAACCGCCGCGATCATCTTCCGCGGGAAAGTGCGCAATTGAATTGGCGCGTCTAACCGAGGTGGGTCCTGGTTGAGCCGGTCAACCTGTTTCGCGGTGGATGTCCGCTTGGGAAGAACTGATTGCGTCCGCGACGTGTCCTTGTCGCGCTTGAGCCGGAGCAGTTCGGCCTTCATGTCAGAAGCGCTTTGGTAGCGGAGGTTGCGGTCTTTCTCCAGTGCACGATTGATCAGGCGTTCCAGTCCCTCGGGGACCTCAGGATTCAAACGCACAGGTGCTACCGGAGCTCGGTTCAGGATCTCATCGAAGAGGATGGCCGTGCTATCCCCGCGGAATGGCAACACACCAGTGGCCATCTCATATAGAACTGCTCCAAACGAGAACAAATCCGTCCGTGCGTCCAATTCCCGGGCGCGGGCCTGTTCCGGCGACATGTAGGCGACCGTGCCCAGGGTGGTGCCGGGACTGGTGAGGTGTTCCAGGGCCGTCTCCTGCCCAGCCGCCTCCTCCGTTCGCATCACTCGGCCGCTGGCGGGCATGATTTTTGCCATGCCGAAGTCGAGAACTTTGGCATGTCCGCGCTTGGTTACGAAGATGTTTGCTGGCTTGATGTCCCGGTGAACAATACCCTCGGCGTGGGCTGCCTCGAGCGCGTCGGCAATCTCGATGCCCAGGGAGAACACTGTCTCCATTTCCAATGGTCTGCCCGCGATCAGATGCTTGAGGGTCACGCCATCGAGAAACTCCATAGCGATGAATACCGTCAAGTCTTGTTTCCCGATTTCATAGATGGTGCAAATGTTGGCATGGTTCAGGGCAGACGCAGCTTGCGCCTCGCGTTCGAAACGCGCCAGAGCTTGAGGGTCGCTGGCGAGGTCATCCGGCAGGAATTTCAGAGCTGCAAAACGGTGCAAGGAGATGTCTTCGGCTTTGTAAACAACACCCATTCCTCCGCCACCCAGTTTCTCGATGATGCGGTAGTGCGAGATGGCCTGGCCGATCACGAAGAGAACCCTTGGGCTGGAATATTAGGAGCACAGAAGATGCTAGTCAACGATCAACGAAAGCGGATCCTCTGCCCATCACTGTTTCTCCTGTGCCGGAAGAAAAGAAGAAACAGCCATCACGAACATCAGGAACAAAACAAGACACAGGGGAGGACGTATGAAAGATTGCGTGACTATGTCCCGGGGCGCTCAGTTGAGCCTGGCATTTGCCCCTGGCCCATCCCCGACGGGCAGCCCTACCTCCCGCAACAACGCCGCGTACCTGGGATCAGAGTGCAGCGAGTCGAAGTCGTGGTCCAGTTTGATAAAAGTCAGACCATCGTCGTGGGTTGCAAACGCCTTTTGCAGGTATCGAAACGCATCCTCCGTATTGCCTGCTAAGACGGACTGCGTAGCAAGAACGTACGGAGAAACGTATTCATGTTTGGATTTCGCGACCTGATCGCTCAGGCTCTTGGACCAATATCCTTTCCATCCTCCGCGCTCGAATGCCGCTCGCAGCCCCTTGATAACTTCTGGACGAGTTCCGGCAAGCGCCATCGCCCGCTCATACTCCGCCAGGGCTTCCTGCGACATTCCCATGCGGCGATAGCAGTCAGCCACCAACGCGTGTGACGATTCCCACGATGGATCCAGCAACGCGCTCTTGCGATATTCCACAATGGCTTGCTGATATTGGCCATTGGCTTGGTAATGAAAACCCAGGTGTTCGTATGCCGACGGCGACAAGGGATCGAGCTTCACGTAAAGTTCACTCTCTTGCAGCGACTCCTCATAGCGACCCATCGCCAGGAGCAGGTGCGAATAGAGATGGTGAGCTAATGTGTCTCCGGGATTCAGTTCGATGGCGCGCCGGAACTCTTTCTCGGATCCCTCGAAATCCCAGTCTTCCATGTACTTGACCTGGGCAACGGCCACGTGCGCATCGCTCTCGGTGTCATCCAGGCTCAGCGCCTTGGCTGCGGAAGTTCTTGCCAGCGGAATGCTCACCTGGGGATCCAGATGGTCTCCGGTAATGTAAGTTTCCGCAAGCCCGGCATACGCAGCGGCATAGTTCGGGTCCTTATCGATCGCGTCGTGGAAGCTTTGCCGTGCTGACCGCCAGGTTTCCGGCGTCCAGCGCTGCATCAGCGAGCGTCCCCGCGTGTAAAGCAAATAAGCCTCCGGGTCCACGGGATGCGCCCCAGACAGCCGGACGCGGTCTTGCGGCGTGAGTGCCACGCGCACTTCCCTCGCGATGCTCGCTGCCACCTCATCCTGAAGGCTCAGAATGTCGCGCAACTGGCGATCATAGCCTTCCGCCCAGAGGTTCCGGCCGCTCGGGGGATGGATCAGTTGGATGTTGATCTTTACGCGGTCGCCGGAATGTTCCAGCGACCCGTCGATGATTCCATCCACGTTCAGCTCTTTCGCAATCTCCGGCAATGGCTTGTTCGTGTTCGCGTAGCCTCGCACCGATGCCCACGAGATCACCCGCAGATTGCTGATCTTGGTGAGAGTCGTAATCAACTGCATCGTGGTTCCATCGGCAAGATACTGCTGGGCCGGATCTCCCCCGAGGTTCCTCAGCGGTAGCACGGCGACCGACTCAATGCGGGGTGCAGCACCGCCGCCCGAATCGCGCCTGCGCCATTCTGCCAATTCCATGCCCGCCGCAACCACCAGCAGAAGCGTAAGGGCGACGTATATCCCCACTCGTGAGGCTTTCAACCCACGTCCCGCCCCGGGTGGTGCTGGGCCAGCCCGCGGCTCCGCCGGCGCCGCCTCGCATCCGCCGGCGGTAGCCACAGTGACGGGGGCAATGAAGCGATAACCGCGACGTGGAATAGTCTCAATGTAGCGAGGACTTTCGGCCGAATCGCCCAGCAGGTCTCGAATCTTCTTAATGGCGGTGTTCAATCCGTCGTCGAAGTCGACGAATGTGTCTCCCGGCCACAGCATTTGTTTCAGTTCCTCTCTCGAGGCGATCTCCCCGGGCCGTTGCAGCAACACCCGGAGAACTTGAAACGGCTGTTCCTGCAGTCGAAGCCGGGTTCCGTGCTTCCAGATGTCGCCAGAGGAAAGGTCAACCTCGAACGGATCAAAGCGGCACTTTTTCGTGGAGTCAGCGCGCGTAGCCATTTCTCATCCCAAGCGTGAGGGCAACTATAAGCCGCCCGCGGTATCTCCGCAATTCCCCGCGATCATGCCACGTAAACCCTTGCCCTTCATGTCGTTACCTGTTCAGAATAAATCCGGCGGCAGTACAGGCCCAGTTCATTGACCGCGGCATCGACTCACCCCATATTGTCACGCACCCGCAATGGAGAGGGGATCCATGACCGTAAAGACACTCGTGATTCTGCTTCTGACTTTCTTGTTGAGCACTGCTACGCTGCTCGTCTCTCAGGACGCCGTTGTCAAAAAATCCACATCAACGGATCACTTATTCAGTTCCCATAGCTTGCTCCGAGCACCTGCGCACAGCGGATATCGTGCTCCCGTCGCCAACAGCGCGATCTACCAGTTCGCTACCGTGGACTATCCCGGTGCAAGCGGGACGTATGTGTTTGCGGAGAATGCCGGTGGCACTTTCGTGGGAACCTTCGGCTATGACTTCGAAAAAGCCGATGGATTTACTTACCGTAACGGCGTCTACGCCACGCTCGACTACACCGAAGCCCTCGCCACAGCTCTCACAGGAATCAATACCGCCGGCCAGATCGTAGGGTACTACCAGGATTCCCTGTTTCTGGTACACGGGTTGCTCTACGACGGCGGCACGTTCACCAGCTTCGATGCTCCCGGTGCCTCCGCAACATTCGCGTATGACATCAACGATTCCGGTGAGATTGTTGGTATGTATCTCGACAGCAGTCAGCACGAGCATGGCTTCATTGACGATGGCGGAAGCTTCACCACGCTCGATTATCCCGGTGGCTCCGATACTGTTCTCACAGGAATCAATCTAGCCGGCACGATTGTGGGCTACTGGAACAGCGACAACCAGGGCATCAATTATTTCCATGGATTTAGTTATAGCGGTGGGGTGTTTACGCCTGTGGACTTTCCTCGGTCGAATGGAACTGCAGTCATGGGGATCAACGACGCCGGCATGATTACGGGCTACTGCAACGACAGGAACGACGTAACTCATGGCTTCCTGTACAGCAACGGCATCTACAACAGCCTCGACGTCCCCGGAGCGAACGCAACTGAATTGATGCGCTCGAAAAAAGGAAACCTGATCGATGGCGTGTACTTCGACGCCCTGAACGAAGCGCATGGCATATCTGTCCGCCACCAGCAGGGCTCGCAAATCACCCCAAACCCAAACACGATTTTCTGAAGGGCCGGTGGCCCTCGGCGGGTGGCCCACCTTTGCGGTTTTGTTTTATGCAAAGGTGGGGGGGAATTAGGCGGGTGGCCCACCTTTGCGGTTTTGTTTTATGCAAAGGTGGAGGGGAATTAGGTTCATGCGTCACAGGGCGGGTGGCCCACCTTTGCGGTTTTGTTTCATGCAAAGGTGGGTGGGAATGAGGTTCATGCGTCACAGGCGTCTCTCCATGTGCGGTGCTAGCTTTCACGGATGCCCAGCCGCCTGAAGCGCTACTACGGCACCGGTCATCTCCATTTCATTACCTTCACCTGCTATCATCGCCAGCCTTGGCTGGCCAGCCCGCGCCGACGCGATCAGTTCCTCAAAGTTTTCGAGCAAGTGCGCCAGCGATACAAATTTGTCGTCGTCGGCTACGTGGTCATGCCCGAGCATGTGCACCTGCTGATCAGCGAACCGGAGAAAGGCGATCCTTCACGAGTGGTGCAGGCCATCAAGCAGGGATTTGCGCGTCTTGTTCTGCGGCCCCGGCGAGGAAGGCGTCGGCGAGCTCAACCGAGCTTATTCGCGGCTGGGTCAGAACATGTCTGGCAGAAGCGGTTTTACGACTTTAAGGTCTGGAGCAGGCACCAGCGCATTGAGAAACTGCGCTATATGCATGAGAATCCAGTGAGGCGCAGCCTGGTGCTGGAGTCGGAACAATGGACCTGGAGCAGCTATCGCAGCTATGCTTGCGGGGAAACGGGAGCGGTGAGGATCAATCAATGGGGCGCAGCCCTCATGCGGGTGAGAAGCGATGCAGCGTGAGTTCCCCTAGCCCCACCTTTGCATAAAACAGAAGCGCAAAGGTGGGCCACCCCGCCGGATTCCTAATCCTGCCTTCGCGGAGCAGAATATATGTCAAGACTTAGGGTGCCACTAGTTTTGGCACTGTATCGGCAGGCTAAGACTTCTTTACAGAAACAGGGGATTGGACGTTATCCATGCCTGATCGGAACTCTCAATTGCCGCTGTCTAGTCTCTTAATACTTGGGGGCGCCTCGTTTTGCGCGGCGGTGGTTTGGACGTGCGCCGGAAAAGCGAGGACGCGCTCTGGTTGGGTCTACCGCTCCCAAGAACCGATTGTATTTTGGTTGGTAGTGGCAACATATTACCTTGGTGCCCTTCTCTTCGTGGGGCTTTATTTGTATGAAGGTCCATAAACCTTAACACGGAGTCGATCTCCAGGTTGCGTTCAAGGAATATCAGATTCGGCTGGGTTGTTTTTTGCGCACTTGCCTGGTGCCCCAGGTTCGCGCCCACATTCAGCAAATCCAACTTCTCGACCACTCAGCTTTCGGGGCGCTAACCTGGGAGAAGAAAGATTCGGGGTGACATGCTGCCATGGTTCACCTCCCGGTCTCGCGCTGTCCACTCCGATTCAAGCTTGACCACACC
>Ga0335079_10001130_pt1 | contig 30494 bp, 25 predicted proteins | sample Lox_Sample_33_FD_206719 | JGI IMG/M metagenome (GOLD analysis project Ga0335079, IMG submission 206719) | Soil microbial communities from Loxahatchee National Wildlife Refuge, Florida, United States - Lox_Sample_3.3 | ecosystem: Environmental > Terrestrial > Soil > Wetlands | place: USA...
GCCAACGGCCCATACGGCCGCTTCGTTTCCGATCTCTCAGAGCGCCGGACGCCGGTATTTTTCGCCGCTGGGAGCGGAATCACGCCAATTCTCAGCATGCTTCGACACATCGAAGAAAACTCCCCGGCCTGCGAAGTAACGTTGTTCTACGTGTCACGCGACGATCGCCAAATAATTTTCAAGGCAGACCTCGACCGGTTGGCGGCCAGTTTGACCAAGTTCTACTTCGTTCCGATTGTTACCAGGCCGAGTGCCGAATGGGTCGGCGAACGGGGTCAACTCACAAAGGAAATTGTGCTCAAGACAATGCCGTCGGTTGAAGGCAAGACATTTTTTTTATCCGGGCCGGCTGGATACATGACCGCGGTGAATGCGATCCTTACCTCTCTCGGAGTTGGCGCGAATCAGATTCATCAGGAGAGGTTTGCGCCCAGCGCCGTTGCCTACCATCGCCGCGATCTACAAAGAGCGCTGGAAAATCGAGCTGTTCTTCAAGGCCCTCAAGCAAAATCTGACTGTGAAGAGCTTCGTCGGTACCAGCGAAAACGCACTCCGCATCCAGATTTGGACAGCCTTGATCGCCCTGCTCCTGCTGAAATGGCTGCACCACCTCTCCAAGGCCGCCTGGTCTCTGTCCAATCTGGCGTCGATGCTGCGGCTGAACCTGTTTACCTATCGCGAATTGACTCAGTGGCTGGATAACCCCAGAGGCACTCCACCGCTGATCCCGGCTGGCGAACAACTCCCCCTGGCTCTGGTATGACTTGGACAGGCCGCGACAATTCAAACCGGAGACCTCCACCCCAATAGCCCACTGGCGCTCCTCCAAGACACGTGTTTTCAGCAGGCCACGCTACAGGTTTGCCTCGTCTTGGACAGCAGTGACCTGAACTCAGAATTACGGATCGCTCGATAACGTTCTGCAGCTCGCGAATGTTGCCTGGCCATTCGTAGGACAGCAACACGTCAAGTGTCTTCTTATCGATCGAGCTGATATTCTTGGCCATTCTGGCAGCGTAGCGTTGCACGAAGTACTGAACCAGCATGAAAATGTCGTCTTTCCGTTCACGGAGAGACGGCACCTCGATGGGAAACACGTTAAGCCGATATCGCAATTGCGCTGCTGGCCGGGGTGATGACCACAGTAGCCGCCGTGTTCGTTGGCGTGACGGCAGCGGGAGTCTGGACTTCGGCCATCCCCGCGGCCGCCTCGAGTCTGTTTCCATCCAGAGTCTCGACAGCGTTCGTGGCAATTGTAGCGACAGCCCTGGCATTACTCGGTCCGGGGACATTTTCGGTGGATGCCCGGCTCTTCGGACTCCGAGAGATCATCATTCCTCCCGCGCGCCGCAGTTAGGGCACGCCTGGCAGTGGGCTATTGGGCGCTCCCGAGCCGGCGGCTGAAGTGCCCGCCACAGCGGCCGATTGGATTGCGAGGCGGCTCCGGTTCACTATCGAGGCGAAGAATCGCGCAAGTTCGCCAACGTTGCGGTGCTGTGGATTCTGTCTCCGGCCTGACGGTCTGGACGGTGCAGTCGTGCTCAACAGCCGGTATGAGATGCTGGGCTTCGGCGCCAGGATTGCGAGGCGGCGCGGGTGGCCGCGCATCGAGGAGGTGCTGCTAACCGAGCCGATCGAGGGAGCGGCGCCGGTGGTGGTCCATCCGCAGCCGCTTGGCGGCACGCGGCATTCCGCCGCGGCGCAGTTCGTCCACGATCAGCGGGACGGCGTCGCCCTGGTCGCCTCGCAGGACGGCAGGTTTACGATCTTCGAATGGTCCGGGGACGACGATAAGGTCCGGGCGCACAGGATCGAGTCGCTGTTGCTCTGAGCTTGCCGAGCGCCCGGCCCGTCTTTAATCGAAGCTCCCGCTGACGCTCTGGAATCCGCGGGCAGCTTGTTTGAGCACCCACCGGATCACGCGGGCATCGTCGTAGCAGTAACCGAGGTTGTGGTTGAGAGTCGAGAAGCAGTGCGCCTGGCAATCGTGCTTCATTTCGTTGAGCTGAGCGACTTCGAATCGATGGTTGCCGATGGTTCCCCAGTCGTAGGTCGCCGAATAGAGCGGGAAGCACGGGGCAAGCGATCCATCGACGCGGATGATCAGAGAGTTCTGGCCGGCGCGGCAGTTCCAGGGCTCGAGATTTCCGCGCAGGAATTGGCGCATGCCGTTCAGCCGCTTCACCGAGTTCACCATTTTGTAGCCCGCGCGATTTTTTTCGATCAGCCAGTCGACCGGCTCGTCGACCCGCGGCCAATCTTCGCGCGTGATGTATGTGCTGTTCTCATTGAGGTGCTGGAAATGAGGCTGGTCGATCATCGGCGATTCATTGATGTGGTAGTCGGTGGCGATGCCGTATTCGTGCGCGATTTCCGTCAACTGCCGGACATCATCCATGTTGGTGCGGCAGATCTTGATGTTGAAGAAGACCGTGTAGCCGTAGCGGTATTGCTTACTCACGAGATATTCGAAGTAGCGGCGGATCGGCGCCAGGGCCTTGGGCAGGCCCGGCTTTTCGTCCACCACGTCGACGGCGAAGTTGAACGTGGCGACCCCGGCGTCGGCGAGGCGATCGGTGACCTCGGGGCGCAGCAGCCGCGCGTTGGTCGGCACATAAACCCAGAATCCTTTGCGCGCGGCGTAGTAGACGACCTTGTGGGCGAAATCGGGCCGCAGAAGCGGTTCGCCGCCCATCAGGGCGAGCACGCGGCAGGTGGTGGAATGCAGCCAGTCAATGGACCGGCGGGCAACGGCTTCGGTCATTCCCTTGACGCGATTGTCGAAAGCCCAGCAGTAGTGGCAATCCAGGTTGCACTTCCACTCGGTGAAGAGGTAGGCGATGATCGGATTGAAATCGCCGGGCAGCACGCGCGATTTGATGTAAGGGAACAGCCACCCGCGCATGGCCCGCAGGACGTGCGGGGCCCTCCAGCGGCGCACATAGGGATTGCCGGGTGCTCCGTGCGCATCCAGGGGCATCGGGTCGTCACCGAGCAATTCGGGGTGCTGCGGGAACACGGGAGCGGGCAGGCTCAAGGGCTCGACCGGCGGCGGCTGCGAGCGCGGGCTTCCGGGACGCGCAGCAGATCGTGGAGTGTGACATCGAGCCGAGGCCCTAATTCCGGGTATTGTTCACGAGGAGGGGTAACATCTGTTGCCAGGTATCTGGTCCTTTCCGTAGTTGGGTTTGGTGGCGCTAAGCGATTTTTCTGAGAGCGTGTCCGAGGCGCTTTCGCGCCCGAAAGTGTGTGGACTTGAAGGCTGCCTGCGAGATGTCCAGGGTCCTGGCGGCTTCGGCGACGGTCAGCTCGTTGAGATCGACCAGCCGTATGGCGGTACGATCCCGCCGGTTGAGACGCGCCATGCCGGCTTGCAGATGCCTGACGCGCTCCGACTGTTCGCATAATGCCACCGGCGTGGGGGCGCGGTCCGTCAATTCGAAGGCCGGAGACTCGTCAATGGAGACGCAAGGGCGCGCGGCGCGTTGCAGCATGCGGATTTCGTTGATGGCGATCGACCAGAGCCAGTTCCGGAACTTGGAGGGAGCACGCAACTGATCGCGGCGGAGGTAGGCGCGGAGGAGGGTCTGCTGAACCACGTCATCCGCCTGGTCGGAGCCGCGCATCCGTGTCTGCACCAGACGCCGGATCGAATGGAGGTAGGGCGCCAGCAGCGCCGCGAACGTCTCCCGCGGCATGGTTTCAGAGTTTAGGGTTGCGACGTTTTCACTCATGATTGCCATCCTCCGCCCAACGCCTTGTAGAGCTGCACCACGGTGAGGAGCTCGTTGAGCCTGATCTGCGCCAGGTCCAGTTGCGCCTGAAACAGATCGCGATCGGCGTCCAGTGCGTTGAGCTGCGTGTCCACGCCGCCGCGATAGCGGATGTAGGCGAGCCGCGTCCGGTCCTGGAGAGCGATCACGAGCGACTCCTGTTTTTCGCGGCTTTCGCGAACGCGCTGATGCGCGATCAGAGCGTCGGAGACCTCGGTAAAAGCGGTTTGGATGGTCTTCTCGTAGCGAATCAGCGCGCGTTCGCGTTCGGCCTGGGCGAGCTGCACGTTGGACTTGATGCGTCCTGCCGTGAAGATCGGCTGGGTAACCTGCGGCGTCAGGTTCCAGATGCTGTGCGCGGGGCTGAACAGGCTGGTGAGCTGGGTGCTGGCTCCGCCGAGAGCGCCGCTGAGGCTCAATTGCGGGAAGTAGGCGGCTCGCGCGACGCCGATTTCGGCATTGGCGGCGATCAGATCCTGCTCGGCGGCACGGATGTCGGGGCGGCGTTCGAGTAAGGCCGACGGCAGGCCGGCTGGAACCGGCGGAAGTTCCTGCTCGGTGAGGGTTCGCCCGCGCAGGACGCCGCCGGGGTTCTCACCCAGCAGCAGGGTGATCTGATTCTCTTTTTGCTCGATCTCCTGCTGGATGCCGGGGATGGTCTGGGCGGCGGTGTAGACCAGTTGCTCGGCCTGTCGCAGGTCGAGCAGTGTGGAGACTCCGCCGATTTGCCGGGACCTGGTCAGGGAGAGGGACTCTTCGCGCGTGAGCAGGGTGTGGCGGGAGATGTCGAGGGTGTAATCGAGCTCGCGCAGAGTCAGATAAGCGGTGGCCACGTCGCTGACGAGCGTGGTAACCACGGCCTTGCGATTCTCCTCCGCGCTCAAGAGATTGGCGCGCGCCGCCTCGGTGGCGCGCCGCAGCCTGCCCCAGATATCGATTTCGAAGGAAAGCAATTCGAGAGCGGCGGTTCCGAAGGTGCGATTCTGCGATGGCAGGAGCTGCTCGGGGATGGGGGTGGCTCCATCGCGCGAGAGGCGGTTGAACTCGACCGCGGCGCCGGCGCCGACATTGGGGAACTGATTGGAGCGAGTGACTCCGAGGCTCGCCCGGGCCTCCTGGACGCGCGCGACCGCATCGCGCAGGTCGTAGTTGCGCTCCAAGGAGGTGCGAATCAGGTCTTGCAGGCGCTCGTCCTTGAAGACCTCGAACCACTTGAGATCGGCGAAGGAAGCGGCCTGCGAGGGCGGCAGCGGTTGGGGCGCGCGGAAACTCTGCGGAACGGCAGCCGCCGGGCGTTGGTAGTTCGGACCGACGGCGCAACCCGCCGCAAAGCCCGCGATGAACAACACCAGTGTGCGTCCGCGCATGATCAGTCTCCCTCCCCCGGCAGAGGTTCTGGCGGAAGCATGGATGCGACGGGACGCACCGACGCTCCGGAGAGCCGTTCGACCAGGTAGAAAATGGCGGGCACCAGGAAGATTCCAATGCCGCTGGCAGCGGCCATTCCGCCGATCACGGTGGTGCCCATGATTTGCCGGGCAACGGCCCCGGCGCCGCTGGCCGTCCACAGCGGCACGCATCCCAGGATGAATGCGAACGACGTCATCAGGATGGGCCGCAGCCGGAGGCGTGCGCCTTCCATCGCGGCCTCGGCCAGCGGCCGTCCTTTTTCGAATTCGTCCTTGGCGAATTCGACGATCAGGATGGCATTCTTGGCGGCCAGACCGATGAGCATCACGAGGCCGATCTGCGAGTACACGTCGCTTTCGATCTGGACCATATACGGGGGCGCGATCAGGCCCACGACGGTGCGCCGGAGCCACAGGAACGCGAACGCTCCGAAGACCGCAACCGGCGTGCTGAGGAGCACGCTGAAAGGCAGGCTCCAGCTTTCGTAGAGCGCCGCCAGAATCAGGAAGACGAATAACAGCGAGAACCCGAAAATGACGCCCGGCGACACGCCTTGCTGGGCTTTCTTTTCCTGGTAGGATATGCCCGAGTAGTCATAGCCCATTTGCGCGGGCATGGTTTGCGCGAATGTCTCCTCGAGCGCCTTCATCGCCTGGTTCGAGCTGAAGCCGGGCGCGGCGCTGCCGTTCAACTGCGCCGAGCGGTATTCGTTGAAGCGCATGATGAATTCCGGCCCCGTGCCGGATTCGAACCGGGTGAGCGCGGAGAGCGGCACCATCTCGCCGGCCGCGTTGCGCACATAGAACTGACCCACGTTTTCCGGCCTGGTGCGATATTCGCCTTCGGCTTCGATATAGACCTGCCATTGCCGGCCAAACCGATTGAAGTAGTTGATGAACAGGCCGCCCATGAAGGCCTGGATGGTGCGATAGACGTCGTTGATGGCGACTCCCTGCTTAATGACTTTGTCGCGATCGACCTTCACAAACTGTTGCGGCACGCTCGACAGGAATGTGGTGGTCAGACTGCCGATCTCGGGCCTTTTGCGCGCGGCGGCCGTGAATTTGTTCAGATTGTCGGCGAGGAACTTCACGTCGCTGCCCGACCGGTCTTCCAGAATGAACGTGAAACCGCCGGAGGTGCCGACTCCCGGAATCGCGGGCGGCGAGAATCCGAAGGCTACGGCTTCCGGCAGCTTGCTCAGCTCCGCATTCAACCGCGCCTTGATGGCCTGAAACTGCTCGGCGTTGGTCTTGCGGTCGCCCCAGTCCTTCATGCTGACGAAGCCGAAGCCGTTATAGCTGGTTCGCACCAGGCTCAGCAGGCTGAAACCAGTGACGGAGGTGAAGTGTTCAATGCCGGGGATGGAGGCTGTGATCTTCTGCACTTTGGCCATCACCTGGTCGGTGCGCTCCAGCGAAGCGGAGTTGGGAAGCTGCAAGTTGAGATAGAAGTAACCCTGGTCCTCATCGGGGACGAAGCTGGTCGGAACTTTGCCACCGATCCAGAGGCCCGCCACTCCGAACGCCGCCAGCAGGGCCAGCGCGACTCCACTCTTGCGCAGAAGCGCGCCGGAGATCCGCACGTAGCCGTTGGTGGCGCTGCCGAAGACGCGGTTGAACCACGCGAAGAACCTGGCAAGCAGCCCGTGACTCTCTGTGCGCGGCCTCAAAAGCAGCGCGGCCAAGGCAGGGCTGAGCGAAAGGGCGTTGAAGGCGGAGAGCACGACGGAGATCGCGATGGTCACCGCGAACTGCTGATACAGCCGGCCGGTGATTCCGGGGATGAAGGCGGTGGGCACGAACACGGCGGAGAGCACGAGCGCGATTCCGACAACCGGGCCCGAGATTTCCTCCATGGCTTTGAACGCCGCATCTTTGGGTGAGAGCCCATCCTCGATGTGGCGTTCCACGGCTTCGACCACGACGATGGCGTCGTCCACCACGAGACCGATGGCCAACACCAGTCCGAACAGCGAGAGCGTATTGATGCTGAAACCGAACATGGGAAAGAAGACAAAGGTGCCGATCAGCGATACCGGCACAGCGAGCAGCGGAATCAGGGTCGAGCGCCAACTTTGCAGGAACAGGTAGACTACAGCGACTACGAGCCCGATGGCAATCAGCAGCGTAACGACGATCTCCTTGATGCCCTCGTTCACGGCGCGCGTGGTATCCACGGGGATGGTGTAGTCAATGTCGTCGGGGAAACGAGTTTTTGCTTCGTCGAACAGCCTTTTTACGCCTGCCGCGGTGTCCACGGCGTTCGAGCCGGGCAACTGGTAGACGGCGATAACGGCGCTGGGTTGCCCGTCGAGGTGTCCGGCGATACTGTAGTCCTGAGATCCCAGCTCGACACGCGCCACGTCGCGGACGCGGACGATGCCGCTTTCGGGCGTCTCGCGAACCACGATCTGCTCGAACTCCTCCGGCGAGGTCAGGCGGCCCTGAGCGCGCACGGAGTACGTGAACGGCTGGCCTTTGGGAATCGGCTCGCTGCCGACTTGCCCGGCGGGATTCACGGTATTCTGCGTCTGGATCGCGGAGACGATTTCCGGCACTGTAATCTGGAGCTTTGCCAGTTGGTCCGGCTTCACCCACAGGCGCATCGCGTACTGGCCGGAGCCGAAAACCTGGACGGTGCCCACTCCCCGCACGCGGGTCAACGGATCGTACAGGTTGATGTAGGCGTAGTTGGCCAGGAACCTGGCATCGTGGCTGCCCTTCGGCGAATAGAGCGCGACCAGCATGAGCGGGGCCAGCACCGATTTCTGCACGGTGACGCCGTAGTTGGTGACGTCCACGGGAAGCTGGGACGCGGCTTGCGTCTCCCGGCTCTGCGCCAGGATGAGATCGGTATTCGGGTCCGTGGCGACGTCGAAATCGACGATCAGCCGCATCTGGCCGTTCGCCGTGGCGTTCAGCGAATACATGTAGTTCATGTTGTCCACGCCGCTCATCTGCTGCTCGATGGGCGTGGCGACGGATTGCTCGATGGTCTGCGCGTCGGCGCCCACATAGGTCGCGGTGACCTGCACCTCGGGAGGCGCGATCTGCGGAAGCTGCGCCACCGGCAGGCCCACCACGGCCACGGCGCCCACGATCACGGTGAAGATGGCGATGACCATCGCGACGATGGGACGATTGATGAAGAATTTAGACATCGCCGGTCACCTCGCCTCGGATGGTTTCGGGACGACCTGCATTCCGGTGCGGACTTTTTGCAGGCCCTCGACCACAACGCGATCGCCTGGATTCACACCGTCGGAGATGATCCAGTCGTGGCCCACCGTCTCGCCGACCTGTACCGGCCTGATGTGCACTTTGTTGGCGCTATCGAGCACGGCGACCTGGCGCGTGCCCTGAAGGTCCATGACCGCCTCTTGCGGAACCAGCAGAGCGCCCCTCCGGGTGTCGGTGGCGATCCGCACTCTGCCGTACTGGCCGGGACGCAGGGTACTGTCGGGGTTCGGAAACAATCCTGCGAGGCGCAGCGCCCCGGTGCGGACATCGACCTGGCGGTCGGCGAAATAGAACTTGCCTTTGCGCGGATAGGTGGTCCCGTCGGCGAGAATCAGCTCCAGCTCGAGAGTCTGGTTGTTGGCCTGGCGTTTCTGCACCGTGGGAAAGCGCCGCGCGTAGTCGAGGTATTCCTGCTCGCTGACGGTGAAGTAGACCTTGATGGGATCGACCGTGGAGACGGTTGTGATTGCTCCGCTCGCCGGGCTCACGAGCGCCCCGACCTGCAACTGGGCGATTCCGGGGATGCCGTCGATGGGAGAAGTGACGCGGGTGAATCCGAGATTGATGTGTGCGGTCTCGACAGCCGCCTTGTCGGACTCGACGGCGGCCAGCCCGGTGGTGATCTGTGCCTTGGCGGTCTCGACCGCGGCTCGCGCGGCCTGGAGCTGCGCCTTGGCAGCCATATTGTTCTGCGTCGCGTTATCCAGGTCCTGCTGGGTGATGGCCTGCTGCTGGGCGAGCGGGGTGTAGCGGTCCTGGTCGAGCTGGGTGCGGCGCTGATTGGCTTCGGCGACGGCGACCTGGGCCTCGGCCTGGGCCAACTGGGCGCGGGCCTCCTCCAACTGGCCTTCGGATTGTGCGAGCTTGCCGAGCGCCTGATCGACCGACGCCTGGAAGGGGCGCGAATCGATCTGGAAAAGCAACTGGCCCTCTTTGACGAAGCTGCCTTCGGTGTAGGCCTGCTTCACGAGATAGCCGGAGACCTCGGCTTTGATGTCGGCGTTGACGAACCCGTCGAGGGTGCCAATCCACTCCTTTAACACCGGGACGTCTTTCTGTTGGACTTTCGCGACTTGAACTTCGAGCAGCGCCGGCGGAGCCGCGGCACTGCTGGAGCGGCTGCAGCCCGTTGCCGCGATGGAAACGGCGGCGACTGGAAGCAGCCAGAAGGACAACGCGGCTGGAATCGGCTTAACTGGTCTTGCGTCCGGCCGCACAGTGATCGGTACTGTGACACGCATACGCATCCCCCTCGCCCGGGTTTAGCGGATTCCGCGATTGCGGAATGAGCGTCACCGGACGGGGCTGGAAGCGCACGTTGCACGCCACACGGTGGCGACTCCGATGTCGCTGAAAAATCTGTCGGAAACGGCCAATGCCCCGGAGTCGCCGCCGAAAGGGATCGACCGGATTTGGGCAAGCGCCGAAATGCCGGCACCCGGTTCACAATCCGGTATTCTGTGCTGACCAGGAATCCGAACGATTGGGAAGCTCGCACACGCTTCGTATCAATGTGCGCGTGGTGGGCGCGACGAGGCATAGGTCCAGGCGCGAACATGCGAGCTCAGGTACCCCGAACGTGGTAGCCGAAGAGTCCTCAGTGGCGTGATGACCTAGTGCCCGCCAATACCGCATACTTAGCTTATGACACCAGCCAAGACCGATCGGAAGAGCACTATTATCGATGACGTACTCAGCGCGTTTGACGACCTCAACGGACCGCAGCCCGGGTATCGCCCGGCTCACGCCAAGGGGATTCTTCTGGCGGGCAGGTTTGTTCCGTCGCCCGAGGCGCCGTCGTTAACGCGCGCGCCGCACATCCGGCGAAGCTCCACGCCGGTGACGGTGCGGTTCTCCGATGCCACGGGGCTGCCGAACATTCCCGATTACGACGCGAACGCGAGCCCACGCGGCATGGCGATACGGTTTCATCTGGAGGAACACGTTCACACCGACATCATCGGTCACTCGGTGGATGGTTTTCCGGTGCGGACCGCAGAGGAATTCGTAGAGCTTCTTCGCGCCATCCGTGCCAGCGGACGGGAAGCGGCGAGTCCCAAGCCGATCGAGAGATTCCTGGCGGCGCATCCCGCGGCGCTGGAATTCGTCCAGGCGCCGAAGCCGATTCCAGGCAGTTTCTTCAGGGAATCGTTTTACTCTGTGAACGCCCACCAGTTTATCAACGCCGACGGGGCCAGCCAGTATGGGCGGTACCGTATCCGGCCGGAAGGCGCCAACGAATACCTGGACGAGGCCACCGCAGCGAAACGGACGCCCGACTTTCTTTTCGACGAGGTCAGGGAAAGGCTCGCGCTGGCCCCGGGTAGGATGCGCATCGCCGTCCAGATCGCGGCGGCCGGCGACATCGTCGATGACTCGACGGTGCGCTGGCCCAAGGATCGGCGCGAAGTTCCGTTCGGCACGATCGAACTGACCAACGTGCTGCCGGACAACGAGGCCGCGCAGCGACACATCATTTTCGATCCGATTCCGCGAGTCGAAGGCATTGAACCTTCCGGCGATCCACTGCTTGATCTCAGGGCCAATGTCTATCTGATGAGCGGACGCCGCCGCCGCGCCGGAGGTCCGAGGTGAATCATGAGAGTGATTTGCCTGGAGCGGTCGGCCCGGACACCGGGGCTGGTCGAGTCCAGCGCCCCAGAGCCGCAGTGCAAATTGCGCGCCGGCTAGGAGCGCGCGTGATCGCAACGGCCTCGCGGGCCAACGAGGCGTTCCTCAGAGAACCGGGCGTCGAGCAGGTCATCGACTACCACGAGACGCGGTTCGAAGAATACGCCGGCTCCTGGACGTGGTATTCGACACAGTGGGGGGCGACGTGCTGCAGCGCTCCTGGAATGTTGTCAAACCGCGCGGCCGAATGGTCACGATCGCGTCGGGCGCGGAAAGCGCGGCCGCCACGCGCACAAAGGGAGCTTTTTTCATCGTGGAACCAAACCAGAAGCAATTGTCGGTCGTTGCGGACATGCTCGAATCGGGCGGGCTACAGAGCGTGGTGGACACGGTGATACCGCTTAACCGCGCGGCCGCAGCCTTCACGGGTGCGGTGCGGACGCGGCGTCGCGGCAGAGTCGTGGTGTCGGTTGCAGAGAACAAATAGGAGGTCCAACATGACGCGCAGTGCACAAGTAACGGCGCCGAAGGGCGCAGCCGCTTTCAGCCAGGAGGCGGTGGGCGAAATCTCGACGGTGTTACGCGAGGTATTGGCCGATGTCTTCACGCTATACGTGAAGAGCAAGAATTTCCATTGGCACATGACCGGCCGTCATTTTCGCGATTACCATCTTCTGCTGGACGAGCAGGCGAGCCAGATTTTCGCCATGACGGACGAGATCGCCGAGCGCGCGCGCAAGATCGGGGGGACTACGCTCCGATCCATCGGGGACATCTCGCGGCACCAGCATATTAAGGACAACGACCGCGAGACGGTTTCGCCGCACGACATGCTGGCGGAGCTGCACGACGACAACGTGCGCCTGGCCGCCTCCCTGCGGTCGGCGCACGAAGTTTGCGCGAAACACAACGATGTGGCGACCACGAGCCTGATCGAGACCTGGGTCGATGAGACCGAGCGGAGATCCTGGTTCCTGGCGCAGATCGCCGGCGAGGCGTAACCCGGCCCTTGCCGATCAGGTCGAAGCCGGCGGATATGTTGCCGTAGATCCGGTCGTTCCTGCGGTAGACGGTGAATGTGTACCCGACGGGGCGCCCTGCAATCCGGCAGCGAGTAACCGATAAGATTACTGCACGCGAAAGTTCCGATTATACTCGAAAGTTTCGTTAAATCCAGCTTTTTTTTGGCGGATAGCATTCGGTTTATAGAGAGTTAGCCAAACTTAGGGCAGTTCTCTGCACCAAGATAAAAAGAGTCGATAAATCAGATCCTGTGCGAGAGCAGTTGGCCGCCCGACCCGATCCCAGTTTGTTCTTCAACCCTTTGCATGTGCCCTCCCGTACGTTTCGCTTCGGGGAATCCGCAGAATAGGGTTTTCGTGCTAGGTAGCGGTCGAGACTTGGGTTATTGTTGTCAATAGCTCAAAGGAGCCGCGCCTAGTCGGCGGGGGACTCGGCAGCTCCGGCGGTAATCGGGACAGAGGCCGTACGGGATTTCAGAATGGGTGGACCCCCCGGAGGAGACTTACACGATGACTGTATCACTGACCATTGACTACAGCAATGGAGCGCACAAGCACTTCTCAAGTATTCCCTGGGCAGAGGATCTGACGATACTCGGGGCCATTCAGGCGAGCGAGATCAACTCGAAGGCATTTCAAGGCAATCTTGGCACCGAAACGAGTTTTGGGTTCAACCCGGCTGAACGGAAAAGCAATCTTCTCAAACCCGGTGATCACATCCTGATCAAGCTGTCCGATGCCGGCTGACACTCACGCCCCGTAGGCCGAGGGCAGCCCGGAGGGACGTGAGTTTCACGCGCGGGATTACCTGCCCAATCACGCCGGTTCATGCCACAGATCCCAGGACGGTATCCATCAGCCAGCAGCATACCTATACGAGGAGCGCAGAATGATCGCAATTGTGAGAGTCCGCTTTACTACGAACACAGATGCCAATAGCGTTTGGTCCGACGATGTGTTTCATAAGTGGATGCAGCCGCTTATTCCTTTTAGCCTGGGAGATTTCTGGTGGTCTTCATCAAAGGGCTTGTTTGCCCTCGACTACACCCTTTACGACTCATTCGTGATGGATGATCCGGGCCACGGCACGATTCCTCAGCGCCCCGGACTGGTCAATGCCACTATAAAGGCGGCGACCACCAAGGTGTCGCCCGACTGGGACAACACCGACATACTTCTGATCTGGTACGCCCAGGCGACAGATATGTTCGGCGGCGGAAGCTATTCAGTGCCGCTGAACGGCGGCGGCTCAAAGAACATACCGGTTACGGTGGTTGACATCGCTTCTCCGTTCGACGGAGCCTGCCAGGAACTGGGACACAGCTTCGGCTTGCAACACGAGGTGGATGCCGAGTTCGATCCAGCTAATCCAGTGGGAGAACATGAGTATAAATCTCCCTACTCAATCATGAGTGCCCGGGGGTTTGAATTTATCAGGCCATTCGACGCACGGTTGCCGGATGGACTGACAATCACCGATCCAAAGGATCCCCAGTTCCTCAAGCCGGCTCAGAGAGTCATCGGACCTTCGCTTGCAGCCGCCCAACTTTATCGGAATCCGGCTTTCCAGAATTCTCCACAAGTAATCAACCTGCCGGGAAGCTACGCTCAGATTCCGATTACGGTCACGCTCTATGCTCTCAACTACACGGTAAGGGTGCCGGCGGGGCCTCTACCGGTCCTTACGGCCCTCCCGTCAAATGCCGGCGACGGGAGAATTTTTACCGTCGAACTCCGGCGCGGAGGGTTCGGATACGATGCCGAGATTGGAAGTCCCGGATGGCCGGCTGCCGGCCTGGTCGTGCATTCCATCAATCCGGACGGCCGGATTCGCTACGAAGGAGTTGCCCCCCTTACGCTGGCTGCAACAAATACGGACTGGCACAGTCCAGCCGGCAATTTTTCATTGAGGCTGCTCAAGGTCGACGCCGGAAACGAATTTGTGGATTTCGCGGTGTTTGGCGGAGTTGACTGGCCACTCGTTCCGACACTGAGGCAGGTGTTCTCCGGCGGCGACGGAGTCATCTATGCACTGATGGATAACGGCGATTTACTGTGGTACCGGCACGACGGGAGAGGTGACGGGAGTTTCAGATGGGCGGACAATAACGCGCGGAAGGTGGGCGTGGGATGGAACTTCAAGCAACTCCTATCCGGGGGCGACGGCATCATCTACGCCATCGACTATTCGGGCGATCTGCTGTGGTTCCGTCACGATGGGCGGGCCGATGGCAGCTTTCGGTGGGCCGACGACAAACCGCGGAAAGTCGGCACCGGATGGAACATGAGACGGGTGTTCTGCGGCTCCGGGGGTGTGATCTACGCGATCACGGATTCCGGGGACCTGCTGTGGTTCCGTCACGATGGCAGGGATGACGGCAGTTTCAGGTGGGCCGACAACAACGCTCGCAAGGTGGGTGCCGGCTGGAACATGGAGACCGTGTTCTCAGGCGGCGACGGGGTGATCTACGCGATCAGCGATACGGGCGACTTACTGTGGTTTCGTCACGATGGCAAGGATGACGGCAGCTTCAGGTGGGCCGACAACAACGCTCGCAAGGTGGGTGCCGGCTGGACCATGAAAGATGTGTTCCCCGGCGGTGATGGCGTGATCTATGGCATCGTGGACAGCGGCGACTTGCTTTGGTTTCACCACGACGGGATGGCGGACGGCAGCTTCCGATGGACAGATAACAACCCGCGCAAGGTTGGCACGGGATGGAGCTTCTCCCGTGTCATCTACGGCGTCGCGTCTAACGGCGACCTTCAGTGGTTCCGCCACGACGGAAGGGGCGACGGCAGTTTCAAATGGGGCACGGCCGGCCCGCGCAAAGTCGGTGCCGGCTGGGACCTGCCGCAAGTGTTTTCGGGCGACGATGGCGTAATCTACGGCGTTACAGATACCGGCGACTTGCTGTGGTTCCGCCACGATGGCCGAGGAGACGGCAGTTTCAGGTGGGCCGACAACAAAGGGCGTAAAGTAGGCGCCGGCTGGAATCTCAGGCAGGTGTTTTCAGGCGGCGATGGAGTGATCTACGGCATTACCGATACCGGCGATTTGCTGTGGTTCCGTCATGAGGGCCGCGCGGACGGCAGCTTCAAGTGGACCGACAATAATGGGCGCAAGGTCGGTACCGGCTGGAACATGAAGACGGTGTTCTCCGGTGGTGACGGCGTGATTTACGCGATCACCGATGCCGGCGACTTATTGTGGTTTCGGCATGATGGCCGCGCTGACGGCAGCTTCAAGTGGACCGACGACAAGGCGCGCAAGGTTGGTACCGGCTGGAATATGAAAGACGTGTTCTCCGGCGGTGATGGGGTGATCTACGCCGTCTCGGATACCAACGATTTGCTCTGGTTTCGCCACGACGGGCGGACCGACGGCAGCTTCAAATGGGCTGACAACAATGCGCGAAAAATTGGTGCCGGCTGGAACTTCAAGCAGTTGTTTTGCGGATGAGATCCGGGAGGACCGCGGCACTCAAGGCGATCCAATCCACCAACGTACGGCAGCGCTTTTCTGCGACGCTGCCGGTTGCGGCCGGACGGCTTAGTGCCTGTCGGCAGGAGGGAGCTCCGCCGGGCTTATACTTGCTATTCAAGTCGCGATGAAAATCGACGTCTTCTGCCATATCTTTCCGGAGCATGTGTTGCGGCGCTTCTTCGAAGCCGCGCCCGGGCTCAAAGACATGGGCAAGCGCGTGAGAAACGTTGCCATGCTCTTCGATCTCGACCTGCGGTTTCGCGTGATGGACCGGTTCGGAGAGTACCGGCAGGTGATCTCGATGGCGTCCCCGCCGGTGGAAGCATTCGGCGGGCCGGACGTCACACCGGAGCTGGCGCGCATGGCGAACGACGCGATGGCCGAGCTCGTGGTCCGTTATCCGGACCGGTTTCCCGGCTTCCTCGCATGCCTGCCGATGAACAATCCGGCGGAAGCGGAATGCGAATTGAATCGCGCGCTGCGCGACCTGGGCGCCCGCGGAGTGCAGATCTTCAGCAACGTGAATGGCCTGCCGCTCGACCGGGACGAGTTCCGCTTCCTGTTCGAAGTCATGAACGCGCGCGACCTCCCAATCTGGCTGCATCCGGCCCGCGGCGCCAATTTTCCGGACTACCTCAGCGAGGACCGGTCGCTCTACGAAATCTGGTGGACGCTGGGCTGGCCGTACGAAACCAGCGTGGCCATGGCGCGCCTGGTGTTCGCCGGCGTGTTCGACCGATGGCCCGGGATCAAGATCATCACCCACCACATGGGCGCGATGATCCCTTACTGCGAGGGCCGCGTCGGACATGGATGGGACCAGTTGGGCACGCGCACCAGCGACACCGATTATGCCGCGCTGCGGCAGTCGATGAAGATGCGGCCGCTGGATTACTTCAAGAAGTTCTATGCCGACACCGCGGTTTTCGGCGCGGCGGCGGCGACCCGCTGCGGACTCTCGTTCTTCGGCGTGGACCAGGTATTGTTTGCGTCGGACACGCCCTTCGAGCCGCAGCCGGGGGTGTATATCCGAGAGACCATCGATGTGCTCGACCGGCTGGATATTTCCGGCGACGAGCGCGACCGGATCTATTGGAAGAACGCGCAGCGACTGTTGCGGCTCGACGTCTAAAACAGAATTTTGGCTCCGAACTGGATTCGCCGGGGGCTTTCGGCCGATTGTATCGCTCCAAAGGCGGGGGTGCCGAAGAAGATATTGGGCAGATCGAAATTCGGGTGGTTGAAGAGATTGAAAACCTCGGCGCGGATTTGAAGGCTGGCGCGCTCGGCGAAGCGGAGGTTCTTGACCAGGGAGATATTGACGCTTTGAAAGCCGGGACCGGTGAGGATGTTGCGGCCGGCGTTGCCGAAGCTGCCGAAGGGCGGGAGAGCGAACGCGGAGACATCGAACCATCGATCGGGTGTGGGGTTGGAGAGCGCGGCGGGGCGCAATAGATTGGGACGGTCGTTGGCGCCGAAGCCGAGGATGGATTGGCCGGTGTTGCTGTTGTCGACATTGGGGTCGAGGGCAACGGTGAACGGACGGCCGGTCTGGAAGGTCCAGATGCCGAAGGTCTGCCATCCTCCGCGCAGCGCGCCCTTGCCGAACGGCAGATCGTAGGAGTAGCTCAGCGAGAAACGATGCCGCAGGTCGAAATTGGAGAGGCCGCGTTCGGCGCGGGTATCGTAGCTGTTCTGCGGGAAGTTGGCGTCGCCCGAACTGCTGAAGAAACTGGATGCGTCGTCGATGGACTTCGACCACGTGTAGGAAGCGAGGGCCGTCAGCCCATGCTGGAAGCGCTGCTGGAAACGGGCCTGAAAGCTGTTGTAATTCGAGTTCGAGCGGGATTCCAGGATGTCGATGTCGGCGAACTGGGGCACGGGCCGCGGGTTGACGGGCTGCGCGCTGGGGAAGGGCTGGTTGAGATCGCGGGCACCGAGCAGCTTGGTGCCTTTCGACCCGACGTAGGCGAGTTCGACGACGCGGTCGCGGCCCAGCTCCTGCTGGACGTTCACGTTCCACTGCTGGATGTACGGCGTCGTCAGGTTCTTCTGCATGGCGAGGGCAGAGGACGGCACCGGGATGGGGAAATTCGCCGGGAACGGATTGGACAGGGCGAGCGGGACCTGGCCGAAGGGGAAGTAGAGATTGAAATTGAAGTACGGCGGGCTGAAGTAGAGGCCTTCGCCGGGGGCGAGCGAAGACTGATCGTAGTGGATGCCGTAGCCGGCACGCACGGTGGTATTGGAGCGGCCGGGACGCCAGGCCAGGCCGACGGTGGGCGCGAAGTTGTTGCGGTCCGGCGGGCTGCCGCCGCGGGGAATGTTGCCGGTGCCCACTCGAACCAGGGATTGCGTGGCGGGATCGTACAGGTTGGCGCGGTCAAAGGCGTCAACCGGCGGCGAATTGTATTCGTATCGCAGACCGGCGATCAGGGTGAGGTCCGGGCGGAGGCGCCAGGTGTCCTGCACGAAAGCATAAGCGCTGTGGCTGCGCAGGTGCTCGGCGTTGTCGAGTGTGGCGACGCCGGTGAGCGAAGGCAGACCGAGCAGCATTTCCGCCAGCGCGTTGCCGGTTTCGCCGAGGAAGGTCAGAAAGCCGCGCGCTTCCTCGTCGCGGAAGGCATTCTGCTGGAGCCAGCGCAGATCGACACCGGTGCGCAAGAGGTGTTTGCCGTGCGCCCAGGTGAGGGCATCGCTGACCTGATAGATGCTGGTGGCACCGTGCTGCGGGTTGTTGGATTCATCGCCCAGCGGCGAGTAGCCGAGGATGGAAATCAGGCTGAGGCCGCAGTCGCGCGCGTTGGATGAGACCGTGGGAAGTCCCACCTGCTGGTTGAGGTTGTTGGACATGTTCTGCTGGAAGACGCCGGCGGAAACCCGGTTGAAGCCGGCGCGAACCTCGTTCAGCAGATTCGGCGTGAAGGTATGGGTCTCGCTCGCGACCGCATTCTGGGCGCGCCGCGGAACGTTGTTGCCGTAGCCGGGAACCGCCACCAGGGAGGACGTGGAAAAAGGCTCGTACAGGGTGCGGTCGCCAAAGCTGTAGCGGCCGCTCAACTGGTCTTTCGCGCCGAGGCTGTGGTCGAGGCGCAGATCGAAGTGGTCGTCACGATCGCGCTCGACGGGCGAGGACACGAAGTTCTGGCCGGGCACTCCGCGGTTCGGCAGCGGGTAGAGAGCGGCGATCTTGAGCCCGATGGGATCGAGCCGGTTCTGAGGAATTACGTTCCCGGGGAACGGCTGCTGCGTGAAGGGATCGATCGCGTAGAGGCTGCTCTGCGAAAAATTCCCGACGCGCTCCAGAGCGGTGGGAACGTTGGTGACCTGGGTGATGCCTTCACGAACGCGGCGACCCTCGTAGTCGCCAAAGAAGAACGTGCGATTGCGCACCAGCGGGCCGCCGACGGACCCGCCGAACTGATTGCGCTGATATTGCGGGGTAGGTTCGAAAGGCGCGGCGAAGAAGTTGCGGGCGTCGGTGACGTCGTTGCGCAGAAACTCGTAGGCAGTGCCATGGAGCTGGTTGGCGCCGCCTTTCAGCACGACGTTCACCTGCCCGCCGGCATTGCGTCCGTACGTCGCGTCATAGGTGCTGGTGGCCACTTCGAATTCACGCACGGCGTCCACGGGCGGCGTGACGCCGATGCCGTTCAGCTTCGGATCGCCGTTGAATACGCCATCCAGGACGAAGTTGTTGGAGTCTTCGCGGGCACCGTTGATGTTGATGGCGAAATCGCCGCGGGCGGACCCTGCCGACCCGGGAGCCGCGGGCGACACGCCAGGCAACAGGAGACTCAATTCGAAAAAGTCCCGGCCATCCAACGGAAGGCCCGTAATCTGGCGGTTGTCGATGACGCCTCCGAGGGCGGCAGTCTCCGTGCGCAGCAGGCCGGCCACGGCGGTCACCTCGACGGTCTCGGTGCGCGGGCCGGCCACCAGGGGAATCTCGATCTGCAGTTCCTGGTTGAGTTGGAGGGTAAGCTGCTGCACCTGTTTGCGATAACCTTCGCGCTCGGCCTCGATGCGATAGGCGCCGGGGGGCAGGTTGGAAATGGTGAAGCCGCCCTGCGAGTCGGTAAGGATGCTGCGGCGCCGGCCGGTGTCGGCCTCCGTGAGCTGGACGGTGGCGTTGGCGATCGGCTGCCAGGCGGCGTCGGTAACAACACCGGTGATGGCGCCGCCGCTGGATTGTGCCTCCACCGCGGCGTGGAAAAGCAGAAATGCTGTGAGAAACCGCCTGATCGTCAAATTCCCCTCTCTAACGCACAGGGCAGGCCGAAAGCCTGCCCTGTGAAGCCCGACATGAGGTCAATGATACTATGCCGCCGCCGGATCAATTCTCCGAGGGCCTTTCGACATGTTCGATGACCAGGTACTCGACCGATCCCCTGCCCTTTTCCAGGCGCAAGCCAAGAGTGACTTGCCCGCACGATTCGACACATGTCCTCTCATCCGGAAGCATCCGCTGATCCCTTTAGACTCCCGCGATTGAGAAAGGTTCCGGGGCTTAGAGCCTCCGGCCGGCCGCAGCGCGAACAGGCAAGTTCATCGACGACAGAATGCGGGCAACGCGCGGATGGGAGCGGATGCCGTCGAAAATCGGGTCGGCTCTGAGATAGACCATCCAGTAGGACTTCTCGGCAAGCCCGCTTTCCAGAAGATCGGCCGCCCGTTCCACTTCGTTCAGCCCCAGGTAGATCAGGGCCAGTTGCGGCGCCGGGACATACTCGGTTGTTGCCAGCGCCGTCATTTCGTCCAGGATTGCGCGGGCTTCCGACGTGTTGCCGGCACGGGCCAGGGCGTACGCCAGAACATGGGCCGCCTGGCGGTTTCCGGAGAGTCGCGCGGCTTCCCGAAACGCCCCGGCTGCATCGGAATAGCGGCCCATCTGGATGTAGGCGCGGCCAAGGTTGTAGTGCGCCGGAAAAAAGCGGGGCTCACGGCTCAAAACGCCTTGGAAGATCTCGATCGCCTGCTCGTAACTCCGTCCGAAGTAATACGGGTCGGCGGCGTTCATGGCGATGGTCAGGGATTGAGGGTCGAGCTCTTCCGCGATTTTCTGTTCCGCCGCGGCCTCCTCGAACCGCCCCATGACGTTGAGGTAGGCCGCATACCAGTTGTGCGCATCGGCATAGTTGGGACGCAGGCCGGTGGCGTAACGGAACTCGCGTTCGGCCTCGTCCCAGTTCCAGTCGTACCAAAAGCGGACCAGGGCCATGGAAGCGTGGGCCTCCGCCAACCGCGAGTCGAGCTTGAGCGCCTGCTCGGCGGCCGCCTTGGCTCTGGCTCCGGCGTCCAAGGGAGTCGCGGAGCAGAACCACACCAGCCGTCCGTAACAATCGGCCATGCCCGAATAAGCCATGGCGTAGCCCGAGTCATATTCCAGAGCCTTGCGGTAGCACTCGATGGCCCTCCGTGCGTCTTCGCTGTTGCCTTTGTTCCAGAAAAACCGGCCCTGAAGATAAGCCTCGTACGCCTGGGCCGGTACGGCGGCGGGTGTCCGGGCTTCGGGGAGCAATTCGCAGGCCAGCGCATCGGCTACGCTTCGGGCCACATCGCGTTGCACTTGAAACATATCGCCCACCTGCTGGTCGTAAACACGAGACCAGAGGTGCGCCTGGTCGGCCACCTGCACGAGTTGAGCGGTGATGCGGGCGCGATTTTCCAGCCTTCTGACGCTGCCCTCCAGGATGTACTCCACATTCAGCTCGCGCCCGATCTCGTCGATGCGCTTGCCGCTTCGCTTGTAATGCATGGCGGAGGTGCGCGCGATGATTCCGAGGCGTCCGGGATTCAGCCGCCCTAGCTCGGCGATCATTTCTTCGGTGAGGCCGTCGCTGAAGAACTCCTGTTCGGGGTCCGCGCTGACGTTTGCGAATGGAAGGACCGCCAGATGGATGCGCGGAGCGGCGGCCGCAGGGGACGGGGTGGCAATGGCTCCTACCGGCGCGAGGAACCGGTAGCCCCGCCGTGCGACCGTGGCCACAAAGCGCGGATTCGCGGCAGAATCTCCGAGCGCCTGGCGCAGGCGGTTGACGGCCTTGTTCAGCCCGTGCTCGAAATCCATGTGGGTGCGGCCGGGCCAGAGGCGGGCTCGCAAGTCGCTGCGCTTCACAATTGCGCCCGGCTGCTCCAGGAGTGTGCTCAACACCAGAAACGCCTGCTCCGGGAGACGGACCGTCAAGCCGTGCTTGCGCAATTCGGCGGCATCGAGATCCACCTCGAAAGTCCCGAAGCGAACTAACCTGCCCGGTGCACCCATTCCCCACCCGTTGGCCGCTCCCAGGCGCGTGCCAAGCTGGGATTATTCTAGCAAAGCCCCACTGCATCAAATCGTTGCCCGGGGACCTCGAATCCATGCAGGCAGGAGCAGCGGTTTCGGAGACCGCAGCGTCCGATAGGTTAACTCCACCTATGATGGCCCCAGCCGGCAATACGGCGGATGAAGCCTCGCTGTTGCGAGAGGCAGCCGGAGGCTCCACCAAAGCGTTTCTGCGGCTCGTCCGCGCCTACGACCCCGCGGTCTTGAATCTGGCGGTGCGGGTGGCGGGCGCAGAGCACGCGCGCCAGATCTACCGGGACGTTTTTGTCGAGTTGCATCGCGAGCTGGGTTCCATCGAGCCCGGCACTCTCCGAAATCACATTTACCGCCTGGCTGCGCGGGTGTGCCTGAAACACTTGCAACAGGTGCGGCGGTCCGGCGAGAGGCCCGCCCGCGGGACGGAGCATCTGGATTGGGTTCTGCGGACAGTCACCCCCCTCGAGCGCATCGTTTTCGAGCTGCGGCACCATGAGCGGCTGGGCCTCCGCGAAGTAAGCGAAGCGCTGGATATCAGCGTCGCGGCAGCCAAGACAGCATTCGTGCGCATCAGCGGCAGGTTGCACTGCGCCCTTGCGAGCGCGTCGGGCAGGCAGGGATGCACAGAATTCTCTTAATCGATCACGGCAGCCTCGGAGCCAGCCTTGCCTCAATGCTCGAGCTGGAGAATCTTGGCGTCCTGATCGAAGCCAACCCCGTCGAGGGCTTGCGCAGCGCATTGCAAAACAAGCCGGAACTTGTGCTCATCAATTTGCCGATGCTGGGGATGACGTGCGCTGAATTCAGCGCGGGGCTGCGTGAGTGCCTCACGCGGTTGCCGCTTGTAGTGCTCGGGGACGGCGACGAAGCCGAGAGAGTGCGCCTATTCGAGGCCGGAGCCGACGATTATGTGGTCAAGCCGTTCAGTCTCCGCGAGCTGCTGGCGCGGGTGCGGGCCATTCTGCGGCGCACGGCCGGTGCCCCGACCGGGGTGATCCGCTTCGGCAGGATCGAAGCCGACCTGGAGAGGGGAAGGGTGATACGGGATGGCGCAGAGGTCGGCTTCACCCCGGTGGAGTATCGGCTTCTGGTTTTCTTCCTGCGCAGCGGCGGACGGGTCGTGCCGCGCGAGGAAGTGGTGCGTTCGGTCTTGGGATACGCCGGCCGCTTCCAGGCAGGGAAAGCGGATGTGCACGTGATGCGGTTGCGGCAGAAGCTGGAGTGCAATCCGGCGTCGCCGAGGCATCTCCAGAGCGTGCAGGGGGTCGGGTACCGGTTTCTGATGTGACGTTGCCAAAGAATCAGATCCTGGCGAGCACAATCTCAACCGGCACCCAAATTTCCATCACAGTTTTCCGCACGAGGTGGAAGCCTGCCGATTCGACGCTGCGGCTCGGAAAGATCGGCCGGCAATCGACAAAGTTTGGAAAATGGCGGTGCGACCATTCGTACAATTCGAGCATCAAGCCGCCGGGGCCTTCTTTCGACATGGCAGCGACGACGATCCTGCCGCCGGGCCGAAGGACCCGCTTGCACTCCTCGAGTACGCCTGGGATTTCGGGCGTGTCGAACAGTTCGAGCGTGAACGTCATGAACACAGCGTCCACCGAGCGCGAGCGCATCGGCAGGCGGAGCCCGTCTCCACAAAGAAATCGCGCCAGATCCATCAATCCGGCTGCATCGGCTTGCGCCCTTGCTCGATTGAGCATCCGCTCCGACAAGTCGATGGCCAGGACGCGGCCCTGAGGTCCGACTGCGCGGCCGATCGCGGCCAGGCTATGGCCGGTTCCACTGCCGATTTCCAGAATCCGTTCCCCCGGGGCCGCGGCAAGCATGTCGACGGCGGCAGCGCGAACCGGGGCTTCGCTGTGATCGGCGAGGGCGTCGTAGAAGTCGCTGATCTTGTTGTAGAAGTCGCGGGTTTCCCGACGCGAGGTGAAGACGCGCGAGATGTTGTCCCTATCGGGCATTGACGGATCCACACGCCGGCCCGCGGCGGCGCGGACATGACAGTGCCATCTTACTGCCTGGCTACTTTCCCGGGCCTGCCTCCGAGTTTTCCATTTGCCCTGGAAGCACGCGGCGTCGGATTAGCGAAACAATACAGCCGGGTGCGGGTGCGGATGTAGATACGATCGCCGTCGATAGCGGGCGTCGCGAGGGTGTCTTCGCCGAGGTCGTCGACGCCAAGCACTTCCCATTGCGCTCCGGACCGGATTACCGTGACCTTGCCCTCCAGGCTGATGGTGTAGACTTTGCCATCGGCGCCTACCGGTGAGGAATAGTAAGTGCCGGGAGCGCCTGTAAGGCGGGCCTGCTTGAGGATTTTGCCGGTGGCCGGGTCGAGGCTGGTCAGGATGCCGCCATCCTTGACGATGTACAGAACGTCTTCGTACAGAAGCGGAGAAGGCACGTTGGGAAGGAACTTCTGCATGCTCCAGACCACGTTGGTGGCGGTCAGGTCGCCGCGGCCGCCGTGGCGAACGGCGAGCAGCGCGTTGCGCGCCGCGCGGCGGGCACGATAGAAATCCCACTCGCGGCGGTCGACGAAGCCGTTCTGGTCGAGGTCGAGGTCGGCGAAGGAATTCCTCATTCGCTCGGGCAACTCATCCCGCGAAAGCCTGGCGTCCTGGTCGGTGTCGTACTTTTCGAGCGTGGCTTCAAACGTGGGCGTTTCGGTCGGCGTCTCGGCTTCGCCGCCGGTCTCCCAGGAGTGGACGTAAATCATGTCGCGGGAGATCACGGGCGCCGATTTCGGGTGCCACGACATGCCGCGCACCCACCACAGTTTCTCGCCGGTCTCGACCGCATAAGACACCAGCAAGTATGCGCCGGGGACGATCACTTCGACGGGCCCGTCGGCGGGGCGGAAGATGGCGGGTGTGGCATAGCCGCGCGTGATCTCCGGACGCTCCACGCGCCACCGCGGGCGGCCGGTCTTCTTTTCGACCGCGATCAGAAACGATCCCGAGTCCTGATCGCAGAGCAGCACGAGCAAATCGCCTTCGAGGATCGGCGAGGTGCCATGGCCGTTCATATTGTTGAAGGGGCCGAGCGGCAGGCGCCATTGTTCTTTGCCGTTCCAATCGAAGGCCACCAGGCCGAAGTCGCCGAAGAAGACGTAGACGCTGCGTCCGTCGGTAACGGGACTCGGCGAGGCGGCCGAGTTTGTGACCTGGTATTGCTCGCGGCGCGGACGCGGCACCTGGCTCCGCCAGAGCGTTTTGCCGGTGGCCTCGTCCAGGCAAATGGTCCACAACTTACCCTGGCCGGAATCGGCGGCCTTGTCGCGCGAGATTCGAACCAGCGACTCGCTCTCGACGGCGGTGACGAAGATCCGTCCGCCGGCGATCACCGGGGACGAGTGTCCGGGCGGCAGGTCCACCGCCCAGACCTCGTTTTTGCCGGGGCCGAACTGGATTGGCAAATTGTGGGCGTCGGCCACTCCGGAACCGTTCGGCCCGCGAAATTGCGGCCACTGGGCGGAGAGCGGAAGGGCGGCGAGAAGTAAGAGACAGAACCTCATCAGACAGCCCAGGTTCGAGGATACTCCATCAAACGGTGGGCCGCGCGTGCGAAAGGGGCCGTGGATAACGGTCAGGGAGCCCGGCCCCGTCCCAAATCGCCACAACGTTCTCGATCCACGTGCATCGGCAGTCCCTCATTTCAGCACTGACGGCACCCAGGAGGGCAGCAGGGCGGGGGTGGCGCGCACGGGGGCGAACAACGGGCCGGAGCCAGGCACTTTCGCGTAATTTCCGTAGGACAACCATTTGGTCTGACCCCAGGTGGGCAGGGGATCACGCAATCCTGCATACACGCCCCGGTGTCATCGCAGTAGCACTTTCCACAAGTCAGCTGGGGCGCGATCTGCCCGGAGTCAAAGAAACCTACAGCCATCTGGTAGTGGTTACTGGTTTTATAAACAGAGTTCTCAGCATTGAACCCTGGCAAATGCATTTTACTTACCTCCTATTCGAATATCCGGTGCCGAACCTCGGCCGGCGCGGGACCGCTGGGATCGTCGAGCCGTGCAGTAGCCCCGCCTGCCTGGGCAATCGGCGCTTCCGCAAATTAAACCCAGGGACTGTCAATGTGATACCTCCATGTCAGATTGAGCGATCGTAATAAGGCGATAACTTAGTGACCAGGAACGGAAACTCCTCGGTCACATCGACGCGAACGAAAAACTTATCCGTTACATCGGTGTCACGGCTGGTGTACGAAAAAATCACATCAAGCACCCTGCGCGTGCCGCTCAAAGACGATGGGAGAACATCCACGCTGGTCAGCGATGCGTTGCGGCCAAACGCTTCGGCCGCTTTGGCATAGATGGCCTGATAGCGGACTGCCAGATAGTTCGAAGCACGATGTTCATCGGTGGCGCCCGCGTTGTCCGCCATCTGCATGATGCGGTCGAACAGCTCCTCTGCTGCCCCGGCGAACTCTTTCGCTGAAGCCTTTTCGGGCTTGGGAATCGCCTTGATCAGAGCGTCGCGGTCGAAGGAATAGATCTGATCGAACGCCACGATCGGAACCATCAGCCCGTTGCACATTTCTGGAGGTGCGATCGGCCCGCGAACCCCGATCACGCAGTCAAGATCCCAGGGCTGCGGCGTGGGACGTAAGGCGCCGACCAGAAGATCGAAGTCCGCGGGGTCGCGCGGCGTGAGGATGTAGGTTTCCAAGCCTTCGATGGTCACCACCCAGCACAACTGTCTCACCAGGTAACGGTTCTCCCTCTTGGAAAGCACCGCATGAACCGCTTGCCGGTCAGTCAAACCGGCCGTCGCAGCCCTCCCTGTGGCTTGGGAGAATTCCTTTTCCACGGACATCCGGGGAAAACGCGGCTCGATCTTGCCAATGGCGTAGATGTAGCTCGAAGCGGCTCCGCCATTGGCGGCGGGAGTTGTTCCGCAAGTTGGACACGCCTGGGGCGCGAGCGAGTTCGCCGCCAAGACCGCGGCAGAGGTTGCGGGCGCCCCGGCGCCATTCCCGGCGGCAGACATGAGGGCCACTGGTTCTTTCGGTTCTGGTTCTTCCATGAAATTGCTCCTCCTTCCTGAAGTCGTAACGGCGCTTTCCGAGAACTATCCTGTAAAGCGCATCCATCGATTGAGCGCCGCTGCACGCTTCTCACATCCGCCACAGGGCTTGATCCCCATGGCGTAGGTGACTCGCTTGATGGCGTCGCCCAAACCGGTTTCCTCGTCGATGAGGAAGCCCGGGAGGCGGACTCGATAAGGCCGAGGCTCCTCTTGGGCCTGATTCCTGGTCCTTTCAGTCCTCCTCATGACACGTTCCCGCCGATGTGACTTGATGCCATCGCCTGATAAGCCGCGGAAGCGTTAAGTACGGGCGGGGCGATGGTCTGCCGCCTTCGCATGCCGGCGTGCGTCACGGCCAGCTTGACCTGTGCCGCTGTTGCATCCGGGAACTCCGACCAGAGCAGCGCGATCGCGCCGGTCACGAAAGGCGCCGCGGCGCTCGTTCCGCCAAACCTTCGCGGCCTGCCGTCCGTCCCGAGGCTAGTCACACTCTCGCCCGGCGCGCTCAGCCCCCACCTGCCGATCGACCCGCCCAAATTCGACTCGCTGAGCGGCCAACCTTGAACATCGCAGGCCGCAACCGGAATCACCCACCAGTGGCTCGTGATGGTGGAACTGCCCACCATCCCTTGATTACCCGCCGCCGCCACGACAATCACGCCTCTGTGCGCCGCGTGGTTGAGCGCTTCTTTCAGCCTCACTTCGCCTCTCCGTGAAGACTGAACGAGAGCCGAACTAAGATTGATGACGCGCGCGCCGGCTTCGACGCTCTCGATAATGGCGTCGGCAAGTTCTTCCGGAGTCGCGCTCGGCATTTGGCCGCCGCCCTTGGATGACTCGGCAAAAATGGGCCGCAGGAACAGCGTGCAGCCCGGGCAGATCGCCGGCGCAACAGAGCCCCTCCGGGCACAGAGTATGCCGGCCACAAACGTCCCGTGAATGCACGCAATACTGGCGGCGATGCTGCATGCTCCCCTTCGATTTCCAGAAAGTTCTCGGATAGACGCCGCGGCAAGGTCAGGATGGTCCAAGGCCACGGGTCCGTCGACCGACGCAACCGCGATCTCCGGCTTGCCTTGACTGCGCTCCATCAAGGCGGAGAGCCCGACCAGATCGAGGGGGGTCTTCATATCCCGCTAATCCATCTGTGCTGATGGATTCCTCTTCGAAGAGGGGACCGCGAAATGTCAGCCGCGCAACTCAGACTCACAGCCGACCTCTGTGTGGACCTTCCGACCTACCCAGGACCGTAATCGGTCAGAGTTGTTCGGAAGTATACAGCAGGTGAATGGCGGATACCAGTCTCTTGATTTCGAGCGCGTATCATTCGGAACAGTTCAGTAACATCGGACAAATTGTGCAAGTATCGGGCTTAGATGGAAAGACTCCACGTCACGGTGTAAGTCGTGAGGGCAGAATTCGGTCGATCAGCGGCCCGGTCATCAGAGTGGTGGTCAGGGCCCGTGATGACCATCATGGAAAACAGGGTCGGCGAGATGATGTGCAGGTCGAGCCCGACATTGAGGTGACCAGCTCAACCAGCCCTCGCGTATTCACCAGCACGCCGACGGCGAGGGAATCGCGCCAGGGAATGCCGCTGGCGCGGACACAGACCGTACGGACCAGGAGCTTGCTTCCGACCGCGATCAACAGGATGAGGCCGCACAGCAGCCAAGCGCCGGCGGAGTTCAACAGGGCGACGCTGGTTCGCAGGCCGGTATACGCAAAGAAGAGCGGCAGCAGCAGGACCAGCGTGACGGATTCGAGGCGGTCGCGATTCTCCGCTTCGAGCTTGCCGCCTTTCGGCATGACGATGCCGGCCAGAAATGCGCCGAACAGGGCATGCACGGAAAGGGCTTCGGTCACGCAGACCGATCGCAGGAGAAAGATCATGGCGCGAGCCTGCAACGCGGGACGCGGTACAATCCGGCAATGCGGGCGCTGTTGGCGGCTGGGGTGGCACTCGGAGGGCTGGCGGCGCAGACCGCGAACTGGCCGCAGTTCCGGGGTCCGAATGCCAGCGGCGTCGCCGCGGCCGATGCGTCGCCTCCGGCAGAATTCGGACCATCGAAGCGGATGCTCTGGAAGCAGGCGCTTCCGCCGGGACATTCCTCCCCGGCCGTCTGGGGCGATCGCATCTTCCTGACAGCGTTCGACGCCGCGTCGAAAAAGCTGGAAGCGATCTGCGTGGCCAGGAAGACCGGGCAGGTGTTATGGCGGCGAACGGCGCCGGCGGAGCGGCTCGAGGAGACGCATGCGGTGAGCGGTCCGGCCACCGCGTCCCCCGCCGTGGATGGGGAGCGCGTCTACGCATATTTCTCTTCGTACGGCGTGATGGCCTTCGACCATGCGGGCGCGATCCAATGGACCGCCCCGCTGCCCATGCCGAAGACGCATCACGGCAGCGGAGCATCGCCAATCCTCGCCGGCGATCTGCTGATCGTGAACCACGACGCCATGCAAGGCGGATACCTCCTGGCGCTGGACCGGCGCACCGGCAACCCGTCGTGGAAGCAGGAGTACCCCGTAGTGCGCGGCCGGGTGGAGAGCTACTCGACGCCGATCGTGTGGCGCGGTCAACTGGTGCTGCACCGGGCCGGGATCATCGAGGCGTACGACGTGTCCGGCGGGAAGCGGCTGTGGTCGCTGGCGGCGAACACCTCGGGAGCGAGCACCGCTGTCGCCACGGACTCGATAATCTACGTTGCCACCTGGAACGTCTTGGGAGAGGAGGACCAGCGTTCGGCCCTGCCGGACTACACGACGCTGGTCAAGCAATACGACAAGGATGGGGATGGTAGGATCAGCGAGGCCGAGTTTCCCGCTAAGTTGAAATACACGGCGCGGCCGGAGTTAGACGACATTCCTAACTCGCAGAATTACGTATATTTCAGGAGCGTGGACAGGAATGGCGATGGCGTGGTGCAGGAATCCGAGTGGGCGGCGTTTCGGACGCGAATCAGCACGACGACCCAAGACCACGGCTTGCTGGCCATCCGGCCGAAGGAGGACACCGCGGCAATCGAATGGCGCGAGAATAACTCGATTCCGGAAGTGCCATCGCCGCTGCTCTATGACGGGCGCCTGTACCTGGTGCGCAATGGCGGCATTGTAACTTGCCTCGATGCGGCGACCGGTAAGGTGACTTATCGCGCGCGGGCGGGCGCGCCAGGAGCGTACTTCGCTTCGCCGGTGGCCGCGGCGAAGCGCGTGTACCTGGCATCGGGCGAGGGTGTGGTGACCGTGATCGCGGCGGGCAAAGAGCAGCTCGAGGTCCTGGCACGAAATGAGCTGGGCGAAGAGATCGTGGCGACTCCCGCGATTGCGGGAAGCACGATTTACGTGCGGACGATGCAGAATCTGTACGCGTTTGGATCGGCCGCAGATGAACGCAGATAAACGCAGATGGAAGCTCTTTTGAAATCATCGGCGTTGATCTGCGTTGATCTGCGGCCCGAACTAACTTCAGCCCAGGTCCACCGCCATCATGTTGCGGCGGTCGCGGATGTAGAGACGCGAGCCGACCAGGACGGGCGGCGTCCATGCCAAAGAAGTCAGTAGCGACGCCTTGGAGGCGACC
>Ga0335079_10001132_pt1 | contig 30468 bp, 27 predicted proteins | sample Lox_Sample_33_FD_206719 | JGI IMG/M metagenome (GOLD analysis project Ga0335079, IMG submission 206719) | Soil microbial communities from Loxahatchee National Wildlife Refuge, Florida, United States - Lox_Sample_3.3 | ecosystem: Environmental > Terrestrial > Soil > Wetlands | place: USA...
GAGTTCCTCTGCTCGGCGGAGCGCACCGGACTTCTCGCCTCGCCGCAGCAGTTGATACACAGGAATCAGCAACGCCAATCCGATCAAAAAAAAGACGATCCCGCCTCGGTGATGGAGCTTTCCGTACAGAAATTCCGGATTCACGTAGTTGGCCAGCAAGGTCAGGCTGGCAATTCGTATTCCGTTCTTGATCACCATCATCAGTAACCCGGCCCCAACGAAGACCAATTTCTTCCATAGCGGACGAAACGAAAAGTGTGACACCAGCACCGCCAGAATCAGCAACGCTATGCTCGATCGGATTCCGCTGCATTCCTGCGCGACTTCAATGCTGATCTTGGGCAATCGAAACACGAAACCTTCCCGCATCACCGGGAGCCCGCTCAAGTCGAAAATGAATTCCGCTACCGCTGCCGATCCGGCCTGGAGCCAATAGATGAATTTCTGAAGCAGGGAGGCGGGAAGGGGAACCGCAAAAAACAGGAACGCCAGCGAAAACCACGCGCGGCGCCCGCCCTCCCTGCCGAACAGAAACACAAAGCCTGCGATCGCCAGGAGGATCAGAACCAGCATCGCGATCGTAAGGTTTGCGCCGGGCCCGTCGGGATTTACGTAGCGAGCCCATCCGGCTAGCAACAGAGCTGGCAGTGAGAAAGCGAGCGCCGGCGCATAATCCACTCGCACTCCCCTCGGCATCTCCTTCTTCTCGATGAAAAGGAGCCATGCGGTGATGAGCGGAATCAGGAATACATGCGAAGTGTTTTCGTCCTGCAGTCCAACATGCCACAAGCCTCGTAGTGGTCGCCAAAATAGGAACATACAGGCTGCGCACCAGAGCAGCAGGTAAATCCACCGGCAATCGAATTGTTCCTTTGCGATGCCCAAATTAGCCTTCGGATGGTTTTGTCTCGGCATGCCTGCGTTCTAGCCGTCATTCCCGAACGCAAACGTCTCGGCGCGCCGGACATAGTGGCGTTCATAGTAACGGCGATACTCGCCCGATCGCGCCCTGTCGAGCCAGGCCCCATGTGCCTGATACCATTTCACGGTGTCGCGAAGCCCTTCCTCGAAAGCGATCTTCGGCTCCCAGTTCGTGGCAGCTCGGAAACTCGAACTGTCGATGGCATAACGCCGGTCATGTCCCGGACGGTCCTGGACATGGGTGATTGACGCTGCCGGCGTGCCAACCAGTCCGGCAATCTCATGTGCGATGTTCAAATTAGCCCTGCAATTGTTTGCCGATACGTTGTAAACGCCAGTCATTCCGTCAATTTCCAATACAGCCGACACGGCGCGGCAGAAATCCTCCACGTGCATCCAGTCACGTTCTTGTGCGCCATCCCCAAATATTGGCATGGGCTTCTTCCCAAGGGCATTGGCGATCATCAGCGGGATAAACTTTTCCGGAAATTGATTCGGTCCATAATTGTTCGTGGACCGTAAAATAACCGTACGCATTCCGAACGTGTGCGCGTACGCGCAAACCAGGTGATCCCCCGCCGCTTTGCTCGCTGCGTATGGGCTGCTCGGCGCGAGTCTCGCAGTTTCGTCGCGGAACTCGCCCGGCGGCACTGCGCCGTACACCTCATCCGAACTGATCTGCACAAATCGATTCAGCTTATTTTTGCGGGCGCTCTCCAGCAAACACTGCGTGCCTAGAACGTTGGCGTAGAGAAACGGCGTCGAATCCAGAATGCTGCGGTCGACGTGTGTTTCCGCTGCGAAATTCACGAGTGTGTCGACATCGTTCCCCAGGACCGTCTCCACCATACTTGGGTCGCTGATGTCCCCGTGGACGAATTGGTATCGCTCGCCGTTCTGGCAGCCCGACAGGTTTTCCGGATTGCCCGCGTAGGTCAGCTTGTCCAGGTTAATCACCTGGACGTCTTTACGCGAGTTCAACAGATGACGCACGAAGTTCGAGCCGATGAAACCAGCGCCACCCGTCACCAGCACCTTCACGGATTGCCTCCTCGCCCAACTAACAGCTAGGGTACCGTCGGGTACAACGAATAGCCACTTTCATGCAAAAGCGAGGTGTGAGACGTGAATTAGGGGGTCGGATTTGGCCCTCCCGGGGGAGGCAGAACTTTACCACTTAGTGGAACCAACGAGGGGCGAGCGAGGGGAAGGGCGAATGGCCCGATTGTCATTGCATAGGTATATATTTGAAAACAAGTGACATAGTGTGGATGTCGGAGCTCGGTCTCGGCTCTCGAAACTGGTCCCCGGCTTGCTTCTCCCACACCGAGGACAACCAACTCTGGTCCATACGGAGCCAGATCGTGGATCTCGCATTCTCGTTTTTGTAAGCCCAACGGACCAAAATCGTGCAACTGGAAATCTCCACAGCCCGTTCACTGATCGACGATGAAAGCTTCTTTCGTGGGGTCTCGCCCGCGATCCAGGCTCTAAATGCGATGGTTGAGCAGTTTGCAGGTACTTCCATTCCCATCCTGCTGGTCGGCGAGAGTGGCACTGGCAAGGAAGTCTACGCACACGCCATTCATCGTCTGTCGGGCGGTGAACCTGGCACGTTCAAGAAGATCGCCTGTTCCGGCGTCGAATCTCCACAATTCCTCCATGCTCTGAGTGGGTTTAGCGAGCCGAATATTCATCAGCCAGTTCGGACATTGTTCCTCGATGAGATCGAGGAATTATCGCCGGATTGCCAGAAGTTCCTGTTGAACAGCATCCCCAACGGCGAATTCCAGGGCGATGACGGCTCGATGCGCGCGCGTTTGATTTCGGTCACCACGCACGAATTGGAGCGGGCCGTGACCGAAGGGAAATTCCGGCGCGAGCTGTATTTTCGGCTCAATGGCGCCTGTTTGAAATTGCCGCCGCTCCGGGAGCGGAGCGAGGATATCTCTCTCTTACTCGATTATTTTCTGGCGCGCCATGCCGACGAGTTGAAGAAAAGCGCACCGTCGCCGAATAAAGAGACGATCGAACTGCTCCTGTCGTATCATTGGCCCGGGAACATTCGAGAACTGGAAAATACCGCGCGCAAGATGGTTGCACTTGGCGATACCGGCTTGGCTGTCAGCGATTTGCGCGTAGCTCGAATGGCTCCTGCACCGGGGATCGAATCGGGTAGAGGCTCGTCTCTCAAAATGGCGTCGCGGGCTGCTTCGCGGCAAACTGAGCGGGAGCTCATTTTGCAGGCCCTCCAACGCACCAAATGGAACCGCAAGCGTGCGGCTCGTGAACTCCAGATTAGTTACAAGTCTCTTCTATACAAACTAAAGCAGATCGAGGCCCTGGGCACCACGCGCGACAAGTGAGGATTCTGAGATGACCAAGACACTAACCTTGTCCTTCGCTTTCATCGTGGCGGCTTTCCTTGCCGCCGCCCAGGAGCCCGCCAAAAAAGCCGAGCAGCAACCCTTAGCACTGGGCCCCGACGCCACCTACAAGATCGGACCTCAAGACCTCTTGAGAATCGATGTATGGAAGGAACCGGACATTTCTCGCACCATTCCCGTCCGACCAGACGGCAAAATTTCCCTTCCTCTTTTGAATGATGTTCAGGCTGCAGGCCTGACGTCGATGGAGCTTGCGGGTGTGATTCGAGACGGACTCACGAAGTACATTACCAATCCTCAAGTCACTGTGACCGTCACCGAAATCAACAGCCGCCGCGTGTACTGCACGGGAGAGGTTTTGAAGCCCGGAGCGCTCTCCTTACTCCCGAACATGACGGCTTTGCAAGCTATTTCCAGCTGCGGTGGCTTTACACAGTTCGCAAGAATAAAGGGAATTTACATACTCCGCGTGGAGAACGGAAAGCAGGTGCAGCATCCGTTCAATTACAAGGATGTGGTAAAAGGTAAGAAACCGGAAGACAACATCTTGCTTCAACCGGGCGATGTCATCGTAGTGCCCTGAGGTAGAGTTTATGAGCGGCCGAACGTATTTTCTAAGATTGGCAGCATTGGTCCTGGGTACTCTTGCGCTGGCGTTAGTTGCCTCCGCCCAAGATCAGCAGCAAGAGCCACAAACGGAACCGGAGGCTCCAGCAAAGCCTAAACCTGCGGCACGCGGCATTCCACCGATTGCCGACCCGAACTCCACAATCGAAAACGAAAACACCGCCCAAAACTGGCAGCCCGACAACGGGCCCGCCACTGGGATGCAGGTGCCGTCTATCGGTTCGCCAGAGCTGGCACACAGCTACTGGGTGCCGGGACTGGAATACGGTAGCACCATCCAATCGCGCCCCCTGGGTCAGCAGGCCGTTTCCAACGGTTGGTATGCCAATAACTATGTCGGTGCGAACCTAAGCCTTCTAGAGGCTTGGAGTCGGTCCCGACTTGGCATCAATTATTCGGGTGGCGGATATTTCAGCACGGACAGTCAGATCAACAGCGGCCCTTACCAGCAACTATCCAGTGGGTATACTGTCCAGCTTAGTCGGCTTCAGGTTCAGATGTTCGATTACTTTTCCTATATACCCGACTCCCAGTTCGGTTTTGCGAGCGGCACGAATCTGGCCTTACCCGGCATCAGTGGTGTTCTCGGCCCCGCAGTTCCAGGCCTGGGTGCATCGATCATCCCCAACCAGAGCATCTATGCAGCTACGGGGCCGCGCTACAGCAACGCTTTTGCGGCGCAGGCCACATATTCTTTGAGTCGGAGAAGCTCCCTCACTTTCGGGGGATCATACGGCCTCTTGCACTTTACGCAAACTGGTAACGTCGATAACGACATGGTGATCGGAACGGCGGGCTACAACTACGCGTTAAACAAGACCGACTCCATAGGCCTGCTCTACCGATTCTCCGCATATCACTATACCGGTGAACCTCAGGCTCTGGGAAACAACGTCGTTAACATCGTGTATGTGAAGAAAATCAGTCAACGTATAGCTCTCAGCCTGTTCGGCGGCCCTCAATTCACGACCTATCGAATTCCCATCGGCACGGCAACTCACAACGTCAGCGGTTCCGGCGGCGTGACGTTTAGTTACGCTATCCCGAGGGGCTCGCTGAGCGCCGACTATTTCCATGGTCTGACCAATGGTGGTGGAGTGTTGGTAGGCTCGAATGCAGACCAAGTCAAATTTGGGTTTTCCCATTTAATTGGCCGCGTGTGGAGCGCGAACATCAACCTGGGCTATTCCAGGAACAGTTCGTTGGGAACTCAGACTGGCGTGGCTAACCAGAATTTCAACGATTGGTTCGTTGGCGGTGGTATCAGTCGTCCGATTGGCCGCAATTTCAATCTTGCTGCCAGCTACACGGTTAGATATGAGAGTTCCGATCTCAGTCCATGCACTGGATCGGGCTGCAGCAACGACTTCACGCAGAACATGATCTCGATCAGTCTGCAGTGGCATACTCGGCCTTTTGTGCTGCCCTGAGTAACAGGCAACACGGGGCTGCTGCCCCGCAGTAACTCGCTTGAATCGTCGGTCGCGGTTTAGAATTGAAGGGAAGGTTCGCTGTAAGGCAGTCAGGTAACCATGTACAAAAGCTTTTACGGACTGAAAGAAAACCCGTTTAACGTGAATCCGGATCCCCGGTACCTGCTCCTCACCAAGCAGATCGAGGAAGCCCTCACCGGGCTGATGTATGGCATCCAGACGCGTAAGGGGTTTATCACGCTGACCGGCGAAGTCGGGACCGGGAAAACCACCCTGGTGAACCGCTTGCTCGACTGGCTGCACCATCGCCGGGCGCGAACCGCTTTCCTTTTCAATTCGCGGATGAACTCCAGCCAGTTGTTTGACTTCATCTTGGCGGAGTTCGAAATACACTGCGATTCGAAGTCCAAGAGCCAACAATTGATGAAATTGAATCATTGGCTTTTAGACCGCTACCGCGCCGGCGAAACCGTGGTGCTCATCATCGATGAAGCACAGAACCTCACGTTCCCAGTGCTCGAGGAGATCCGGCTTCTCACCAATCTAGAGACCGCAACCGAGAAACTCCTGCAAATCGTGCTTTCCGGTCAACCGGAGTTGGAAGAAAAGCTGAAGTTGCCAGAGTTGCGCCAGTTGCGGCAGCGGATCATGCTTCGCTGCAAAACGACTCCGCTCACGAAGGAACAGACCCAGGAATACATCGAAGAACGCCTGCGCATCGCTGGTGCGAATTCCACGCCAATCTTCAGTAAGGCGGCGATGGAGATGGTACACCTCTACTCGCTGGGTGTTCCTCGCGTTGTGAACCTTCTTTGCGAGCACTCGTTGGTCAACGGGTTTGTGGACCAGCAGTGCCCCATCGGTCCCAAAATTGTCGAAGAGGTAGCACGCGAGTTCCAGTTGGACGAGGTGGAGCCCATCGCCCCTCCAGGTGGCGGACGATCCGCGGCCGATGTGTATAACTCCGAGGCTTTCATCCAGAACCTCGGTGAGGCCCTGTCCAGGTTCCGCGTTACCCCCTCTGGTGGCAAGAAGTAGCACTTTCCGACCTCTTCAGCGATGCTCGAGTGCCGTTTTATCTCCATTTGGCCGTGTTTCTTGCCTGAGCCCGGTTAGGAAGGACGTTTCCACTTTTTCCCCTGAGCTTGCCGGACGCGCATTCTCGGCATCGCCTTCTGTTCCTTTAACTTTTAGAAAATAATAGCCTTACTAAGCTAATCCGGGGTTCTGGTATTTGGTCACAAATGTGCTTTCTTCATCTACAAGTCCGTTAGAGGCTCCAAGCCCCTACTGGCCGATCATGACCCCGGTTGGGTTCGACAATTACCCATCCTTGAGGAGGCGGCCGACGGTCGTAAGTCGGCGCATTTTTCGATGAGAAAGTACTACCGATTCGTAGAGGGTTTTCGCCGGTTCGCGAAACAGAGAATGACTCCGGACGAGGCCATTGAACTCGCGAAGACCTCGATCAAGCGCCGTGTGGCTACCCGCGAAGAGAACTTTCTCAACTTCGTCGAAAAGGGCGTCTTTCAGTATTCCCGTAGCCCTTACTTGAAGCTTCTGGAACCCAAGAAGATTCTCTTTAACGATCTCAAGAACTGGGTTGCCAAGAACGGCATCGAAGGCTGCCTGCGCACCCTTGAGACCGAGGGCGTGTATTTCACCGTCGACGAGTTCAAGGGCAAAGTTCCCGTTGTCCGCAACGGCGTCGAATTCTGGTGTCAGGAAGGCATGTTCGATAATCCTTTCCTGTCGTACGTCTATGAAGTGCGCAGCGGCGCAACGCGCAGTGCGGGTACCCGTGTTCGTATCGACTTCGACTATCTTCACCAGCGTTCCCTGTACGATGCGCTGCTCCTCAGTATCCATGGCTGCCTGAAAGCGCCCATCGCTAACTGGTTCCCCATTTTCCCCGGCGCGCCAGGGATTAATTCGAGCTTGCGCTTTGCGCATATCGGTAACCCCGCGCGCAAATGGTTCTCTCAAGTGCCCGAAGATCGATTGAACGTGAACTGGGAGAAGAAGTGGGGCACCAAGCTGATTTTCACGCTGGGAAAGCTGCACGGCTGCCCACTCGCCGAGCCCGAGTATGTTCCGCTCGACGAAGCCATCAAGATTGCGCGTTGGGCCGACCAAGTGCTCAAAGAGAATGATCGCTGCGTTGTTTATACATTTGCGGCGTCCGCCGTCCGTATCTGCATCGCCGCCGCCGAGAACAATCTCAACCTCAAGGGAACGAAGTTCCTCTGCACAGGTGAGCCTTTGACGCCGCAAAAGCGTCAGGAAATCGAAGCCATGGGGGCTTCTCCGATTCCGGTGTACGGCATTTCTGAAGCCGGCGTCATCGCCTCGGGTTGCGATCATCCGCACAGTGACAGCGACCACTGCCATCTTTATAAGGACACGACGGCGATCATATCTCATCGCCAGAGCGTTCCTCACTCCGACCTCTTCGTCGATTCGTACTTGTTCTCGACCTTGCTTTACGAGTCGCCCAAGCTCCTCCTCAACGTTGGCATGGGTGACTACGGCAATCTCACTGAAGGCGATTGCGGCTGCACCTTCGGCCAAGTCGGCTTCAACACCCATCTCAGCGGCATTCGCAGCTACGAGAAACTGACTGGCGAAGGCGTCACTTTCGTCGATACCGACTTCATCCGTATCATCGAGCGCGAACTCCCTGGCCGTTTCGGCGGTCGCAGCACCGACTACCAACTGGTCGAAAAAGAAGATTCTCGCGGCCTGCCCCACCTGCAACTCCTGGTCAGCCCGCGTGTCGGTGAAATTCAGGACGACAACGTTCGCGACACCTTCTTAAATCTGTTGAAGCGTGCCGAGGACAGTCCCGAGTCATGGTCACAGTCCGGCACGGAAATGTGGAAGCAGTCCAACATGGTGCAGATCGTTCGGGAATACCCGATCGCGACCGCCAGTGGCAAGATCCTCCCGTTTTTCATTTCCAAGTCCAAGACCGTGTCCAGTGCGGTACCCAGTATTGCGGCCCCCAAGCGGTAGAGAGGAACAAATCGAATGGAGCGTGTTCGAATGAGTATCCAAGTGCAAGAAGAACTTCAGGCAGCGGAACGGGCTTCGCAAGAAGCGCGAAATGGCGGATCCGGATTTCCGGCGCAGCGTTTGCGCCGCCTTCGCAAGAGCGAGCTATTCCGGCGCCTCGTCCGCGAGCACTCTTTGGCAGTGGACGATTTGATCCTGCCCCTTTTCGTGGTGCCCGGCCACGGCGTGAAGCACGAGATCAGCGCCATCCCTGGCAACTATCACCTTTCGATCGATATGCTGATTGAAGAGGCCAAGGAAGTCCGTGACCTCGGCATTCCCGGAATCCTCTTGTTCGGCGTGCCCGATGCTAAAGAGAAGAACCTTCAGGCCACCGGCGCCTATTCTCCAGAAGGCATCGTGCAAGAAGCGGTGCGTGCGCTGAAAAAGCATGTACCGAATCTCCTCGTCATCACCGATGTCTGCCTTTGCGAATACACGCCCCACTGCCATTGCGGAATTTTGGAAAACGGGTATTTGCTGAACGACGCATCGAAGGAAGTTCTGGCCAAGGCCGCTCTCTCTCACGTTCAGGCGGGCAGTGATATGGTGGCCCCGGCCGCCATGCTCGACGGCCAGATTCGGGCGCTTCGTGAAATCCTCGACGACAACGGATTCTCCAACACCCCAATCATGGCGTACTCCGCAAAGTACGCTTCCAAACTCTACGACCCGTTCTTCAAGGAAGGCACGCAGTCTGCGCTTTCCCACGGCGATAAGAAAACTCACCAGATGGATTCCGGTAACTCTGACGAGGCCATGCGCGAGATCGCCCTGGACATCGCAGAAGGCGCCGACATCGTGATGGTCAAGCCGGCGCTCTACTATCTCGACATCGTCTACCGCGCCAAAACACAGTTCCGCATGCCGCTGGCCACCTACAACGTCAGCGGTGAGTACGCCATGATCGATGCGGCTGCCCGTATCGGGCGCCTGGATCGCAAGCTCATCATGATGGAGGCACTCACTTCGATGAAGCGGGCGGGCGCGGACATCATCATCTCGTATTTCTCGAAGGATGTGGCGAAGGAGCTGAAGTAACGACGCGTCCGGTTGTCCCCCGGCTTGCGTGTCCTTGGTAACAATTGAATTGAATTGCGGCATGTGCGGATTACAAGGTTGCGGTCTCACAATTCGCGCTGCCGATCTGCTGTGGAACCATTGGTGACTAGAAAGGCCGGTCCGTAAGCTCAAGATGGAAATAGCCCTCATCGGTATCAGCCACCGCACCGCGAGTATCGAATTGCGCGAGAAGCTGGCCTTCCGGGTCGAACAGGCCTGCGAAGCCGCCGATCAGCTTCGTGCACGCGGGATTCTCACCGAAGCAGTTGTTCTTTCGACGTGTAATCGCACGGAAGTCTATGGCGTCACTCGCGAACGGGGTGCAGACAACCTGAACGCCATGGAAATGTTCATCGCTTCCTATCACCAGGTTCCTGTGGCAGATGTGAAGGCTGCTCTTTACCGCCATTCTGACCGCGAAGTTGTCCGTCATATCTATCGTGTCTCTGCTGGCCTGGATTCCATGCTTCTCGGTGAATCGGAGATTCTCGGCCAGGTGCGCGAGGCATATCGGGTGGCTATGGACCACGGCGTCACGGGCCGGGTCCTGAACCGCCTGTTTCAGTCAGCGCTCGAAGTTGGAAAACGGATCCGGACGGAAACGCAGATCGCTACGAGGCCGATGTCGGTCGCCTTCGCGGGCGTGAAGCAGGCCGAAGCACTCATGCGCGGCTTGGAGAATCAGCGCGTTATGATCGTTGGCGCTGGCGCCACCAGCGAACAGGTCGTGAAACACCTGTGCGATCGCGGCGTCCCACAATTCCGGATTCTAAATCGCACTTTGGAAAACGCAAAAGCGCTGGCCGCGCGTTATGGCGGGGAAGTCCTCCCCTGGGAGAAGCTCTCTGATGTGCTCGATTGGCCCGATCTCATCGTCAGTTCGGTTACCACTCCGGAACCGATTCTCACCCGCGAAATCGTCGAAGCCGGAATGAAGGCTCGTGGCAATCGCCAGTTGATGATTATGGACTTGGGCGTCCCTCGCAACGTCGCCGTCGACGTGAAAGGCATTCCCAACGTTTACCTCAGCGATATCGACGGTCTCGCCGAAGTCGTGGAGCAGAACAAGAAGGCCCGCGAAGAAGAAATCCCTCGCGCGCTCGCTCTCATCGAGGACCAAATCGACGGTTTTATGCGTTGGCAAGCTGGCGTAGCAGCTTGCTCCATATCCGCGGAACTGCGCAATGTGCCCGCTCACAAGCGCGAGGCGCTCCTGCGTCAGCACATGGCCGCCATGATTAACTTCACCGAACAGGAGCGCAATCATTTCATGGGTTTGATTGAGAAGTTTCTCAACGGGGCCAAAGCCGAGTCCGACTCGTTTGTTCATGCCGAGGCTCCGGTTCGCCGGCCTTCCTGACACCTCCTCCTTCCGTTCGGCCGAGCCGCGGCATTGCCCGAAATGAGCACTCCCCGAAAAAATCTTTTCCACCAGAGTCTTTGTCAAACCTAGACTGCCAGTAGGACCCCGAGTGACAGCACCTCTCAATCTCCGAAGCTTCATTCAACAACTCGACAACGCGGGGCAACTCCGGCGCATCAGCAGCCCGGTCGACTGGAAATACGAACTTGGCCAACTGACCCGGAAGGAACTGACTCCCCTCTTGTTCGAAAACGTCAAAGATTATCCCGGTCAACGCGTTTTCACCAACGGCCTGATTCACCGCGGTACCATCGCGATGGCTCTTGGCTTCGCAGCCTCCACTGGTCGAAAAGACCTCCTACGCGAAGTGCGCTCGCGCATTTCTGCTCCTGTGACTACGGCGCACGTTCAGTCTGGGCCGGTCTTCGAAAATATCTGGACCGGTGACGAGATCGATCTGCTGAAGCTTGCTGTGCCACATTGGAACAAGTCCGATGCTGGCCGCTACATCGGTACGTGGCACGTCAACATCAGTCGTGATCCAGATGATCACTCCTACAATCTCGGGGTTTATCGCATGCAGGTTCTGAGCTCCAGGAAGGCCACGATCAGCACCTCGCCGAAAAGCCATCTCGGGATCCAATTCGCCAAAGCCGAAGCGCTTGGAAAGCCACTCGAGGTAGCCGTTGCCATCGGCGTCAGCGAAGCTGTTTTCATCGCCGCCGCTGCCGGTTACCCTTGCGGAAAGGACGAATACGAACTCGCGGGCGCGCTTCAACAGAAACCGGTTGAACTTGTGGAGTGCCAGACTATCGGCGTCGAGGTGCCCGCCAACTCCGAAATCGTAATCGAGGGATTCCTCCGCCCTGGCATCCGCGTCATGGATGGTCCGTACTTCGATTATGCCGGCAAGGCCACATCGAATCCGCGCGCCTATCTCTTCGAAGTCTCTAGAATCGCTTGCCGCAACAATCCCATCTTTCGCGGAGCTGTCGTCGGCTATCCCCAGGCGGAAGATATTCAGCTCTTTTCACTGCTTTCCGAAGTTGGACTTTTCGATTTCCATGGCTCGCGCCTGAGAAGAGCGTTACAGATCCTGTTTTTGAAGGAGGGTCTGTTTCGAACGTTTCAACTGGCTGGCCGCATAGGACCAGCTATGCTTCGCCGCAACTCGACCGCCGACAAGACAACCGAGCCCCGGTAACTGTCTGCCCTGCTGGCTTTCTAGTTTTTAGCCGATGTGAGGATAAATCAGGCGCCCGGCTAAAATCAGTGCCGAGTCAGGGAGCTGACCGAACACCCTGCTGGCTACTTTCAGCTTCCAGTTGCGCGTCCGGGGCTCCCAGGATCTCGCCGGGTGTATTTTGTGTCGAAGAGGCGTTCTTTCCGCTCCAAAGTGATCCTTGAAACGAATAAGACCGGTATGATCGACATCGGATCGGCCGAAGTCGAATGTGGTAGCACCCATTCCTTTAGCATCCTCGATCGCTTGCCACAACAGGAACGGCATCGTTCCTAAGCTATGGAATCTCACATCGCTCGCGCCGTACTTGAAAACCATCGAGTCCTTAAACGAGAGCGTTAGAATTCCTCCGGCCGCTTCTCCGCTGACCGTTCTTGCAATCCTGATCTTTGCGTGGTCCCCGAGGTGCCTCACCACATTGCGAAACCACTCAATCGGCGGAGGTGGCAGAGCCTTTCGCCTCCGCGTCATCAAAACCAGTCGGAAAAAAGCCTCCAGCAACTGTTCGGACTGCCCTTCCTCATATTTCAAGCCTAGGCGAGCGGCGCGGCGTATTTTTCGCTGCGTAGAATCCTTATTGAGCCCCTTGAAGAGGGCCTCAAGTGCCGGTTCCAAGTTCAGTGTGTGTACGACGAATTGTTGCCCCTCTCGAAATTCTGGCCACTCACTGACACTGCCAAGCGGCCTCAGTTCGATGGACGTCCACCGTCGTTTGGCGACACCTTGTCCGAGGAGCCTCAGCAGCTCTTCCAAGTCTTCTTTGTTCGAGATCAAGGGCTCTGCATGATCCGAGAACGGCAGCGACACCAATCGCGGCCGAACCAGCCACGTCTTTACTTCGCAAAATACCACGCCGTCTCGCAGCGGCTGGCCTGGCAAACTTGTTGTGTAGACGATCGGGCGATATCCGTACGTTTCATTTAACGCTCGTAGCCAGCTCGGGGAGTGAAAAACCGTCGCGCGAGGATGCCATTGCAAAAAGTCCGGCCAACGCGCGTCGGTGAGCGGATCGATTCTGTCGAAGCGCGCCCCCCCACTGACACCCTGAATGTACCGGCTGATATCGGCTGGCGTCTGTGTTTCGGTTGAGATCAATGTTCTCCTGGAGCTATCTCAGTTCATTGCCCGCTGATTGACCAAGGATACATCCCCGCCAGATAAAAGACTAGCGGACTCGTTAGCGTCCTATCGGCAATTCCTGACCCAATTCATCGGTACGAGAATCTGATATGTGGGTAAGAGTTATCGCGTTAAGAACTCTTGTAATGCATTCTATTCACGAGGCTTAGTTGCTCACGGTCGGCTGTTTTGTTGCAAAGATTCTTTACAGTCGCGGACCCGCTCGAAGGCTGGCGGTTCCGGCCAGATTACACGATAGAGGTGGAAAAACTTTGCCCTTCTCTGTCACTTGGGACCGCTTCAAATGGCCACGGTCCATCGAGTCGGCAGATTCCGTTGCCAAATCAAAAAACCTGATTTATATCAGCAGTTTGCCTGACGCAGACCTGGATGGGCGACAGCTGCCATGGAACGGAACTGAGACGCTCGATCCTCACCCTTGTGCCGTCTCAGAGTACTGAAAATCACTGCGTTTCGGGGAATCCGCGCCCGGTTGGAATCTATTTAGATTCATACGATTACATCGTGTAAGGGCAACGTAAATTAGGTCTTTCTCGGAAGCATATTGCAACATTCGGGCAGCGGTTTTCTCTCCCTCATGACTGAACAATGGCATGTCGCCAAATCCCCGCTGGCAATGGCGGGTATTCTGAATTAAGTACATTCTTTTTGTGTAACTTAGAGACATCACGAATTCCCACAAATCACGCACGCGAATCTTTCGATTGGCAGGTAAATTGCCTTTTAACTATTCGCCTAACGGTCCTTGGGAGTGGAATGGCGGTAGCCTATCAACCATTCTCGGACCTCCGCCCAGGCCTACATCAAGGAGCCGGCTTTGAGTTTGTTCAAGAATAAAGCAGAGCTTCCCGAACTCAGCAAGCCGGCTTGGTACGCCCTCCAGGTTTGGTCCCGTAAAGAGTCGTCCGTTTCGAGTCATCTCAAGAGCCTAGGTTTTGAGTGTTTCCTACCCACCTACAAGTCGCATCGCCAATGGTCCGATCGGGTGAAAGAGCTGGAACAACCGCTTTTCCCCGGTTACCTCTTTTCGCATTTCGATTTTCAGAATCGTCGCCAGCTAGTTATGACGCCTGGCGTGATTCAAATTGTGGGTAACGGGAAGACTCCGCTCCCTGTCGCCGAATCAGAAATTGAAAGGCTCCAAATCGCCGTTGCCTCGGACCTCGCTCGCCAGCCCTGGCCCTATCTGCAAATCGGAGAACGGGTGCGTGTGAATCACGGCAGTCTTAGTGGTGTGGAAGGGCTCCTCATCAACATCAAGGGCAGCCATCGCGTCGTGCTGTCCGTCAGCCTCCTTCAGCGCTCCGTGGCCGTCGAAGTGGACTTGTCCTGGGTGACCGCCATTGACAAGGACAAGCGGCAATCGGTGGCGCAGGAATTCGAAAACTCGGCACGTGTCCCGGTAACCAGTTACTAATGATCGATCGAAAAGTGAAAGACAGGCTTACGGAAAGAAGAACGATGAGCGCACTAAATACAGCGGTACCCCAACCCAACACGCCGAGAAAGCTTGAAGTCAAAGCTCACGTTTCCGTCCCGCAGACCGAGAATTCTCCGGCCCGGATACTTCTCAATGAAGATGCCTTCGTCTCCATGTTGTATCTGGAACGCCGGAGGGCCGAGAGGACACAAAAGCGATTTGTGCTGGTGCTCATGGATATCAGCCGCGTACTTGTCGACGGCCACAAGATCCGCAACGTACAGAAAATGGCAGCTGGGCTTTCCAGCGCCACTCGCGAGACCGATATCATCGGTTGGTACGTGGAAAACAGTCTAATCGGCATTATCGGAACCGAAGTCGGTGAAGCTCCCCAGAAGGTCATTCAGGAGCGCTTCATCAGCAAGCTCCGCGAAGTTTGCGAATTGGCTCTGGGAAAAGAGAAAGCCGCCGCCATTTCGGTTTCGTTTCATTTCTTTCCCGAGGAAATCGGAGACGCCGATAAGGATCACTCCGCCAATATCGCTCTTTATCCCGAGTTCGCGCGCCGCGAAGAGCGTAAGCGCTTGTCCTTAACCATAAAGCGCGCCATCGACATTTTTGGCAGCGCTGCGGCTCTGTTCTTCTTTTCGCCGTTCTTCGCGGCGATCGCGGTCGCCATCAAGCTGACCTCCAAGGGCCCAATTCTTTTCCGCCAGGAGCGTCTCGGTCAGCACGGCAAGAAGTTCACGGTTTTGAAGTTCCGCTCGATGCGCACTGATTGCGATTCGAAGATCCATGAAGCCTATGTCAGCCAATTCATCGCGGGCAACGCAGACAACGCCGCGGCTGGATCGGACACGAACAAACCCGTATACAAGTTGCAGCGCGATCCTCGCATTACGGATGTTGGTCACTTCTTGCGCAAAACCAGCCTTGATGAGCTCCCTCAGTTTTGGAACGTGTTTGTTGGCGACATGTCCCTGGTCGGCCCCCGTCCCCCCGTTGCCTACGAATACCGCGCTTACAACGTCTGGCACCGTCGCCGCGTGCTGGAGATTAAGCCGGGAATCACCGGTCTCTGGCAAGTTGAAGGCCGCAGCCGCACCCGATTTGACGACATGGTTCGTCTTGACCTGAAGTATGCCCGCTCCTGGTCCATCTGGCTGGATCTGAAGATCCTTGCTCAGACGCCGGCCGCCGTTCTTATCGGTGACGGAGCGCACTAAAACGCGCTGTCACTAACCCTAGCAATCGGAAGTTGACTCCGCCCACTTTACCGCAGTCTATCTATCCTGGTTCGTGTCCTGCAGTCCTGAAGCGTTCCTGATTCGTGAGTCATCCTCTAACGGTCTGCCCGATTTATCCAAAGTAGGCCCCTCAGAAAGTGAGTCCCTATGATTCGCATCGGTGTGATCGGTTACGGCTACTGGGGTCCAAACATCGTTCGCAACTTTCACACACAAGATGGTGCGGAAGTGCGGATGGTTTGCGACAAAAACCCGAAGTGCGCCGACCGGCTGCGCAAGGTCTTTCCCGCAATGTCGTTCAGCCTCGATGAGAATGACGTTCTGGATTCCCCGGAGATCGATGCGGTTGCCGTCGTGACGCCGGTTTGGACCCATTACGAACTGACGAAGCGCGCACTGGAAAACGGCAAACACGTGTTTGTCGAGAAGCCATTCACTTGCAGCACCGCGCAAGCGGAAGAGCTAATCGAATTGGCCGACAAGAAGAATCTCAGGATCATGGTCGACCATACCTTCTTGTTCACAGGCGCGGTACGCAAGATTAAAGAGCTGGTCGACAAGCGGGAACTCGGCGAACTCTATTACTACGACTCCTTGCGCGTCAACTTGGGCCTGTTCCAGCACGATGTCAACGTGATCTGGGACCTCGCGCCACACGATCTTTCGATTATGGATCACGTCATTTGTGAAAAGCCGGAAGCCGTCGTGGCTACTGGCGAAAAGCACCTTAACGGCGTCGAAGACGTTGCTTTCATCACTGTGTACTTTCCGAAGCGCATCATCGCTCACGTCAACGTCAATTGGCTCTCGCCGGTGAAGGTCCGTACTACGCTGATCGGCGGCGAGAAGAAAATGTTGGTCTGGAACGACCTGGAAGCCGACGAGAAAATCAAAATCTACGACAAGGGTGTCAGCATGTCAGCGAACCCATCCAACCTGCATCAGTTGCTGGTCAGCTATCGTTCCGGCGACATGCACGCGCCTCAGGTCGAACAGATCGAGGCGCTTCGCGCTGAGACCGCCTATTTCCTGCAGTGTATCAACGAGAACAAAACTCCATTTAACGATGCAGTTGCCGGCCTCCGGGTCGTGCGCATTCTGGAAGCGGCGGATAAGTCCATTCGTAACCGCGGAGAGGCGATTACCCTGTGAACGAATTCGTCTGCATTGCTCCTACTGTCAAGCTTGGCAAAGACGTCAAGCTTTCGAAGTTCATCAACTTGTATGGCTGCGAAATTGGTGATGAAACCAAGATCGGCGCGTTCGTCGAAATCCAGAAGAACGCTTCCGTCGGCAAGCGCTGCAAGATTTCCAGCCACACCTTCATCTGCGAAGGCGTGGAAATCGAAGACAACGTCTTCATCGGCCACAGCGTGACGTTCATCAATGACACCTATCCCCGCTCCACGACAGAAGGCGGCGAACTTCAAACAGAGGCGCACTGGAAAGTCGAAAAAACCCGCATCCGCAAAGGCGCTTCCGTCGGCTCCGGTTCCACGATTCTCTGCAACGTCTCTGTCGGCGAAAACGCCATTGTGGGAGCCGGCAGCGTGGTGACCAAAGATGTCCCGGCCAACGCCATCGTTGCCGGAAACCCTGCAAAAGTCCTGCGATACATCACAGAGGAGAAAAAGTAAGTCCATGGCTAATCCAATGAAAGTCCCATTTCTCGATCTAGTCGCGCCTCACCAGGAGCTTGAGCCGGAGTTGCTCGACGTCGTCAAGAAAGCGTTCAGCAACGCAGGATTCATCGGTGGTCCGATGGTCGACGAGTTTGAACGGGAATTCGCCAAGTTCTGTGACGCGAAGTTCTGCATCGGCGTGAACAGTGGCACCGACGCGCTGCGCTTTGCCTTCATGGCTGCGGGAGTCGAGCCTGGAGACATCATCGTCACCGTCCCGCACACCTTCATCGCCACCACGGAAGCGATTTCTCAGGCCGGTGCGAATATCGCGTTCGTCGATATCGACGAAATGACCTATACGCTGGATCCCATCAAGCTTCGCGAATATGTCGAAGCCCAATGCGAATTCAAGAACGGCAAGCTGATCGAGAAGTCCTCTGGACGGCGCGTTGCTGGCATAGTTCCGGTGCATCTCTACGGTCAGATGGCGGACCTGGATCCGATCATGGAGATCGCTGCCAAGTACAACCTCTTCGTGATTGAAGATGCTTGCCAGGCCCATGGCGCGCAGTACTTTTCGAAGAAGGCGAATGCGTGGCAGAAGGCCGGCTCCATCGGCAAAGCTGCCGCCTTCAGCTTCTATCCGGGCAAGAACCTCGGTGCCTGTGGCGAAGGCGGCGCCATCACCACGAACGACGAAGCCATGGCTCAGCGCATGAAGATGATTCGCGACCACGGTCAGGCCAAGAAGTATTACCACGACATTGAAGGTTACAACGGCCGTCTTGATTCCATTCAGGCCGGATGGCTCTCCGTGAAACTGCGCCATCTCGCCAAATGGAATGAATAGCGCCGCAACCTCGCGCATCGCTATCACGAGCTATTTGCAGATTCGAAAGATTCGATCACTCTTCCGGTGGAAGCATCGTGGACGAAAGGTGTCTATCACCTGTATGTCGTCCGCGTAAGTGACCGCGAAGCTCTGCAAGCGGCCCTTGCCGAAGCCGGAGTCGGCACGGGCATTCATTACCCGATCCCTCTGCACCTTCAGAAGGCTTACGAGCACCTCGGCTTCAAGAAAGGCGCCTTCCCGGCGACCGAGCGCGTCGCTTCCGAAATCGTTTCCTTGCCCATGTTCCCTCAACTCACCCACGACCAGCAGAACGTCGTCGTCAATAAAGTCCGCGAACACTTTGACGCCAAAGTGCCAGCTGCGCGTTGAGCCAGTCCAATAACTTGCCGAACGTTTCTCAGACTGCGGCCTGTCCTCGCCCGTAATCGGATTAGCCGAACTATGCCTCGCTTGGATCGCCTACTCACTCTCTACCTGTCGGGTCCCCTTCATCGCCTAGCGGGGGGCCCTGCCGGTAATTCCGTTCCGATCCTGGCCTATCACAGTATTTCCGAGAATCTGTTCGGCTATTCCCATCCTTACTATCAAATTAATACTTCGCCCGAAGCGTTCGGTCAGCAGATGCGCTGGCTCAGGAATGCCGGTTATCGCACACTCGACCTTCACGAACTCTCTTCCGCCTTGGAAAGCTCCGTTGACCTTTCGAAGCGCTTCGTCATCACCTTCGACGACGGATACCGTGACATTTTGACCGAGGGGATGCCCGCCCTCCAGCAGTGCGGTTTTTCGGCAACAGTTTTTCTGGCCACGGACCGCATTCAAAACGACTCTCCCCGCCGGATTGAAGGTGCCGACTACCTCACTTGGCACGACGTTCGCGAGTTGCACGACCTGGGTATCTCCTTCGGCTCTCATACCGTCTCTCATCCCGATCTCCGGTCGCTCGAACCCGAGGAAATCGACTACGAATTAGGCTATTCGAAGGAAATGATCGAACAGGCGCTCGGCACTTCGATCCGCTCGTTCTCCTATCCTTTCCCGTTCCCGGAGGAAGATAAAGACTTCACGCGCTTTTTGTCCGACGCTTTGCAGAATCACGGCTTTCAACTTGGCGTCTCCACTGTACTCGGCAGGGCTTCCCGCCAGAGCAGCCTGTTCTTCCTCCCGCGTTTACCGATTAATTCCTGGGATGATCCAGCGCTCCTGGCGGCCAAGGTCCGGGGCGAATATGACTGGATGCATTTTCCGCAGTGGCTACACAAACGCATTCATCACAACGTAACCACGATGCAACGTGCCGGCCAGCAACCGGGCGTTGCCTCGCGGTAATGGGGTAATGAATTATGGCCATCAAACAGAAAACTCTTGTTCCGGACATTCCTGAGCAGCGTACAATGGAAGCGGTTCGGAAGAGCTTGTGTCCTAGCCTGCCCTCCCCCCTGACAGGCGAGAACGGCTCGCGTGTCCCTGATCAGATCAGATCGCAAATGACTAACTCGAATCCGCGCAAAGGTACCGTCGTGGCAAAAAAGGTCTGGATCGATCTCGACAACTCGCCTCACGTCCCGTTCTTCTTGCCCATCATCAACCGGCTCCAGCAGTCTGGTTACGAAGTCTCTCTGACGGCGCGCGACTCCTACCAAGTTTGTGAACTTCTTGATTTTTACAACATCAAAGCTAAGGTGATCGGCAAACATTACGGAAAGCATAAACTCTTTAAGGTTCTTGGTACGGTTCTGCGTGCCTTTCAACTGACCCGGTTTGTTCGCCAGGAAAAGCCAGATATCTCTGTATCCCACGGCTCTCGCGGTTGTGTTATCGCCTCGAGTTTGATGGGTGTCCCTTCGATTGTTCTCGGCGACTACGAGTTCACAAACAAGGTAAAAGTGCTCGGTCCGAAGTGGATGATATTTCCAGAGATGGTGCCCGACGAAACCATCTCTGGCTCCGGTGCCACTGTTCTCAAATATCCCGGCATCAAGGAAGACGTCTACGTTTCCAACTTGCGGCCTGACCGGGCGCTCCGTCAGCGCGTTGGCGTTAGCGACTCCGATCTCCTCATCACCGTTCGGCCGCCCGCCACCGAGGCTCACTATCACAATCCCGAGAGCGAAGGCCTGTTTGACGAAGCTCTGCGCCGGTTCAGTGGGAGTCCTGACACCAAGATTTTGCTGCTCCCTCGAAATAAGCGCCAGGAAGCCGAACTTCGCGAGGCCTGGACGAAAGAGATTGCTGCCGGCGACATCCTCATTCCCTCGCACGTGGAAGATGGTCTCAATCTGATTTGGAACTCCGATCTCGTCATCAGCGGCGGAGGTACCATGAACCGTGAAGCCGCTGCCCTCGGTGTTCCCGTCTACAGCATTTTCCGCGGCAAAACTGGTGCCGTGGATCGCTATCTCGTTCACACCGGCCGCCTCACCATGCTCGAATCCATCGATGACGTCCATACCAAGCTTGTCCCTCGGCGGCGCACCACCACTGCCGACTTTCACTCTGAAGTCCGTCCTGCTCTCGAGACGATCATGGGTTACGTCGAAGCGATTCTTGAGTCACGCGATCCCGCGGCGAATCCCAGGGCAAAACAGGAAGTTGCCTCGGCGGTTTGATCCGCATCCAGACTCGCGCACGCCGTTTTTCAATCTTTATTCTTTGGTTGGATTGTTCAACTCATACAGGATCACACGATGAAAATCCTCAGCGTCGTCGGAGCGCGGCCCAATTTCATGAAGGTCGCGCCCATCATCGCCGCGGTCGAATCACATAACCGCAAAGTCTCCGTCAGCAGTGACGGTGGAGAGCCAATCCAGCACCTCCTCGTTCACACTGGCCAGCACTATGGCGACCTGATGTCCGATTCTTTCTTTGCCGATCTGGGACTCCCGAAGCCTGATGTTCATATGGGTGTCGGCTCAGGCTCTCATGCCGTGCAATCTGCCGAGATCATGAAGCGTTTTGAAGAGATTCTGCTGGCCGAGCGGCCTGATGTGGTGATCGTCGTCGGAGATGTGAATTCCACCCTCGCCTGTGCGGTGGTCACTTCCAAGATTTCCTTCGACACCAACGGTGCTCGTCCTCTGATCGCCCACGTGGAATCGGGCCTGCGCTCTTTCGACCGGACCATGCCGGAAGAGATCAATCGTGTCGTCACAGACCATGTCGTCGATCTGCTGTTCGTCACTGAGGAAAGCGGCATTCGTAATCTGAAAAACGAAGGCATTTCGCCGGATAAGATCCATTTCGTCGGCAACACCATGATCGATTCCTTGCTCAGATTCCTCGCCAAGGCCGACTCTTCGAAAAAGCTCGACGAATTGCACCTTCGCCTGCCATCCGGCAACACTGGACGGTCCTCCGTTACTCCCTATGCCCTCCTCACCATGCACCGCCCCGCGAATGTCGATAATCCGGAGGCCTTCCGCGAAATTCTCGCGGGGCTGGAAGAGCTTGCCACCGATCTTCCCATCGTCTTTCCCGTGCATCCACGCACTCGCAAACGTATGGAAGAATTTGGTCTCAAACTTCACCTGTCCGGCGAGTCCAAAAGCAACGCCGGCGGTTTGGTGCTGATCGATCCCCTGGGCTACCTGGATTTTCTCTGCCTGATGAAGAACGCCGCGATCGTCGTCACCGATTCCGGCGGCATTCAGGAAGAGACCACTTGCTTGGGCGTTCCCTGCGTCACCGTGCGCGACAATACCGAGCGTCCCGTCACTGTCGACAAGGGCACCAACGTCATCGCCGGCACCGCCCAGGCTGGCATCCGCGCTGCCATCCGCAGCCAGCGGACACGCTCTGGTTCCAACAGCGTTCCCCAATTTTGGGATGGCCACGCTGCTGAGCGCATTGTCGATCTCCTTAGCCGTGTCCGCCAATCCAATCTCGTTCGGGCATAGCTTTCGCGTTCGAAGACCAACGTAACAAACCGTGACTCAGGCACAATCCAATCTCGAAATCACAGCGCGAGCCCAACAGGCGCTCACCAAGCTCCTAGGGTACTGCCGCGCCGGCGATTGGGCCGGCTACGATCCATACGACGCACTGAACAGCCGTCTCTTTGCGGTTGTGCCTTTTCTGAATTCACGTTGGCCCCGACTTATTCTCACGCAGGCGCTCAAGCGCAGCCCTATCAATCTGCGGGGGCTGCTGGCTGTTCCGAAAACCCAGAATCCCAAGGGCCTGGCGCTTTGTCTGTCGGCGATGCTGAGAATGTCGCCTTCTCAGGTCCCTGATCGCGACCGTCTCGCTCATTCTCTTATTGAGCGGTTGCGGGCGCTGCGGTCCCCAGGCACCTCTTATGCATGCTGGGGCTATAGCTTTGCCTGGCAGACTAGAAAAGAGGTCGTCCCCGCGGGCACTCCGAATCTGGTCTGCACTGTATTTGTCGCCAATGCGCTTCTCGATGCCTACGATCAATTTGCGGACACTCGCTGCCTCGCACTTGCTACCAGCGCCGCCGACTATATTCTGAACGAACTTTATTGGACCGACGGCAGCTCCATCCACAGCTTCAGTTATCCGCTGCCCGGACTCCGAGTTCAGGTTCACAATGCCAACTTCCTTGCCGCTGCGTTGCTTTGCCGGATTGCCAAGCTGACCGGCAAGGACAAGTATCGTCTGACGCCGTTGGCGGTAGCTCGCTGTTCCATAGCCAAGCAGAAACCAGATGGGTCTTGGGATTATGGCGAAGGCGCCAAGCAGCGCTGGATTGACAACTTCCACACCGGATTCAACCTCGGCGCGTTGAAGGCCATCGATCGCTACAATGGCTCCACGGAATTCTCGGATTCGCTGCGCCGTGGCTTCGCGTTCTATCTCTCGCACTTTTTCCGCGAGGATGGCGCTCCACGTTATTTCCACAATCAGACCTATCCGATCGACGTCCATTGCGTTGCACAGAGCCTGATTTCCTTGACGGAATTTCAGCATCTCGATCCCTCCGCTATTCCCATGGCCCGCAAGGTTCTAAACTGGGCCCTGGATCACATGTGGGACGACTCCGGCTTCTTTTACTACCGTGTCCTTCGCACCATAACTATCCGCACGCCGTACATGCGTTGGTCCGAAGCCTGGATGCTCCTTGCTCTTGCTACCGTCGTTCAGGAATCTCCGCCTGCCTCTGGAAAGTTCGAGGCAAAATCAGATTCCCGCCCTGAGACGGCACTTTCTCGAGTTGACGCCAATGATTGAAGTCATCTTTACGCTCGATTACGAAATCTATGGTGACGGCACGGGGCCGCTGCGTGAACTCGTCTATGAGCCTACCGAACAGTTGCGCGCGATCTTCGAGAGGTGGAACGCCCGCTTCGTCAATTTCGTCGAGGTTTCGGAATTGGAACAGATCGAATCCGCCGGCACCGATCCTGCCATCGACTTGGTGAAAAAGCAGGTCCAGGAAATGCATCGTTCCGGCTACGAAATCGCCCTGCACATGCACCCTCAGTGGTACAACGCACGGTATGAGCAGGGCCGCTGGCTGCTCGATAATTCCGAATACAATATGTGCGTGCTGCCTCAGCCGCGCATAGCCTCTATGGTGGATCGCGCGGTCGATTATCTTCGTCACATGGTGAGTGACCCGCGGTTTTCACCGCTTTCTTTCCGGGCGGGAAATTGGCTGTTTCAGCCAACTCGCACTGCTGCCAACGAGTTGGCCCGCAAAGGCCTTCGCATCGATTCCTCAGTCTTCAAGGGGGGGCTGCAACACAATCACAATCTGGATTATCGCCCGGCGACCCGGAACGGTTATTACTGGCACTTCAGTTCCGATGTGAACCTGCCGGATGCCAATGGTCCCTGGCTCGAACTCCCGATCTACACCGAACTCGTAGCGCCGTGGAGAATGGCCACCTCAAAGCGCATTGGCATGGGCAACAGCTACGGTTCATCACGCAAGGATTTTCGCAAGAAAGTGAATCGCGGCCTGGATCTGTTGCGGCTCCGCTACCCGCTGAAGTTCGATTTCTGCCGCATGACTCTCTCCGAAATGACCTCCATGCTGGAACGAGTCATCGAGAAAGACCGTCAAGATCCGAAAACCCCCAAGCCCATCGTCGCGATCGGCCATTCGAAAGATATTCACGATTTCCAGAGCGTCGACCTTTTCCTGCAGTTCTTGCACGAAAAGCAGATTCCAGTAGTAACATTTGAAACGACATTCTCCAGAATTTTCCGCGAACACAGCGCTCCGGATATGGTCCTCCAAAATGCCAAATCAATCTGAAGCACTCGTTCCGCAAGTCGCCTCGGAACTCTTGCCGACTCTCCGGTATGTCTTGATCACCCCTGCGCGCAACGAAGCGTCTTTGATCCAACAGACCATAGAGGCCGTTGTTAATCAGACTCTACGGCCGGCCAAATGGGTCATCGTGAGCGATGGTTCTACCGATGGCACCGACGAAATCGTGCAACGCTATGTCATTCAACACGATTGGATCGAACTCGTACGAATGCCTGAGCGGCGCGAACGGGATTTTGCTGGTAAGGTTCGCGCTTTCCAGGCCGGGCAGGCTCGTCTTCAAGATGTCGACTTTGATATCATCGGCAACCTGGACGCCGATCTGACCTTTGATAAGGATTATTTTGCATTTCTTATGGGTCGCTTCCTGGAGAATCCACGGTTGGGAGTTGCCGGTACGCCCTTTCAAGACGATTCGCTCCAGTACGACTACCGTATCGTCAGCACTGAACATGTTTCCGGATGCTGTCAATTGTTCCGACGCGAGTGTTTCGAAGGGATCGGCGGGTATACTCCCATTAAAACGGGTGGGATCGACCTCTACGCGGTCATACGGGCAAGAATGGAAGGTTGGCAAACGAGGACTTTTCTCGAAAAATCTGCTATCCATCATCGCAAAATCGGCTCTGCCGCGAACTACCATGGCTTGGCCGGTGCATTCAAGGATGGAAGACGGGATTACGCCTTCGGTTGCGATCCACTATGGCAGATGTCTCGCTGTACATACCGAATGGCTGCAAGGCGTCCCTACATACTGTCCGGTGGTCTCTGTGCGGCCGGTTTTCTTTGGTCCATGCTTATTCGTGAAAAAATTATCGTGCCGCCAGATTTTGTGAAGTTCCGCAGGGCAGAAGAAAGGCAGAGGCTAGGCGAACTCCTGCGCCGGTGGCTTCCTGGCAAGCGTCAGGCAGGCTCAGATTCTCGGTCGACTCCATCAACATGACTGCCGCGACAAGTTCGACTCTTGCTGAAGCGTGCGAGCGCCCCGACATCTCGCATCTGCCCCGCGTGGAACGGTTCCCTGATATTGTCGGGACCTTCATGGGGCGTGATGCGCTCACTCTGATCGCTGCCCACCTCGCGCTTGCGGAAGACGATGTTGTTCTCCTGCCTCTGTATAACTGTCAGGATGTTTTGAAGACTTTCATGCGGACCAATCGTGTCGTGTTCTATGATGTCCGCGAGGATTTCACCATCGCCCCGGAAGAATTGCTGAGCAGACTGAACGTAGGCCGGGTCAAGATGATGATCATTGTCAACTACTTCGGCCTGCTGCAACCACACCGCGATGAAATCAAGAGCATTTGCGAACAACGGGGAATTACCCTGATCGAGGATTGCGCCCATTCGCTCCTGACCGAAGGGTCGGGCGACACCGGCGATTTCGCCATCTATAGTTTCAGAAAGCTGCTGCCCATTCCCGATGGCGGGGGACTGAAGGCGAACCGCATCGCCAAGCCGTTGGTCGCGAAGTTCCACAGTCGACTGTATGCCGATTTCCTCTCGACGCTGATCCTAGCTAAGAGCTCGCTGAATATAAAGAGCAACACCCTCAGCAGAGCGCACATCATGTCCAAAGCCAAGGATTTCGCTCCGAAAATACAGCCGCCAAGCACCGAGTCCCGCATCTTGCCGCTATCTCACTTTGCGGAGAGGGGAATGAGGCATCTTTCTTTTCCTGAAATTATCGAGCGTCGGCGCGCTGATTTTCAGTTTTGGCAGGAGTTCTGTAAGCGCCGCAGCGCTTTTTCTCCCTTGATTCCTGACCTCCCGCCCAGCGTCTGTCCGCCGGGGTTTCCGGTGAAAGTGAAAAATCGCGAATCGCTTGAGGTAACAGCCAGAGAGGCTGGAATTGTGTTGCGCGTCCATTGGCGTTTGGACCGGGCCTTGGGCCCCGATTGTCGGGTGAGCCATGATTTGGCGTCTACCACGTTGACCCTGCCGATTTACCCGGAGTTGGATGAGAAAGACCGCCGTGTTTTGTGCGAAATTCTTAGTCATGCTTAGAATCCAAGATTGGCAGAAATAGGGCAACCTCGATGACAAGTGCGAAAAGTGAACATCTGAAAGCGGTACAAGTTCCCGTGGCTTGGCATCCCGGCCTGCCGATCTATGCCTCAGAGTCTTTCTTGAAGACTGTTGGCGACGAATACGGATGGCTCGGCCATGAACAGAATGGGCGTTTGCGGTGTGTTTTGCCTTACACCATTTTGCGCAAAGCGGGTGTTCGCTTTGTGCGATTCCGCGTAGAGACTATACCCTTGCAACCGGACTTCGATGAACATGAAGAGCGTAATTTCCTGAACGGCTGTGTCGATTATTTTCGCAATACAGGTGCCGGACTGGTCCTGCCTGGAAGCAATGCCGCTATCTTTCGCACCTACCCGGATGGCGCAGTGGTCGCGCCCTACGGCACTTTCATTAAAGATTTGCGCCAGCCCGAAGCAACTCTCTTTGACGAGATTCATGCCGACTATCGGAAGAAGATCCGCAGCGCCGGGCGCGCCGGCGTCGAGATCAAAAGCGGGTCGGAATACCTCGGTCTCTCGTATGACATCGTCGCGGATACGTTGAGGCGGTCTGGTGGCGACGTAATTAAGGGCCATGAGGATTTCAGGAAAAGCATTCTCAGTTTGGGAACGAACGTCAAGATCTTCGTGGCTGAGCATCAGGGTAAGGCTCAGGCCTGCTTGCTTACCGCTTTCAGTCAATACTGCGCATACACCTTTTATGGGGGATCGATTTCCGATCCAGTCAAAGGCGCAATGCACATGCTGCATTGGGAGGCCATGCGTCAACTCAAGGACATGGGAGTTGAGCGGTTCAATTTCCAGGGCGTCCGCATTCATCCCGAGGCCGGATCCAAGCAGGAAGGCATTTTTACCTTCAAGAAACGTTTTGGCGGAAGGTTTGTCGAGGGCTATACGTGGAAGTGCGCTTTACAACCCTTAAAGTGGGCGGCCTATTCCGTGGCGGTTCGACTCTTCAAGGGCGGAGACATCATCGACCGCGAACGGCACAAATTGGGCGCTCACGAAGCGCAATCGATCTCCCAATGACTTCAGCTATTCCAGACTTTCGATCGGTATAGTGGCAAAGGAGAAAGTGTGCGAGTTGGAAATCTCAGTATTCACCCAATACACGCCACATCGCGAGTCGTGCGCACGTTCGCCGATGCGCAAGGCTTCGCTTCGAAGGCAATCGCGGCCCGTTGTATCGCCAATTGGGCCAGACTCAAGTTCGGCAGGGCCACTGTCAGCCAGGAAGCGACCCTGAGAATGCGCGATGTCACGTTGCAAGTTGACCTTGGCCGCGCCGACCTCATTTCCTATTGGGAAATCTGGTACGAACATACTTACGACGATCTTCCCGAATTTGCTGCCGCAGGTGCCGATTGTGTTGTCGATGTAGGGGCAAACATTGGTGCGTTCACTCTATACGAGGTACTCAAGAAAAAGGCCAAGTTGGTCGTAGCCTACGAACCGTCTCCCACAACTTTTCATCGTCTTGCGGGTAATCTGGCCGTGAATTCCATCCAAAATGTGAAGCCCATCAACGCGGCGGTGGGAGCCTCTCCCGGAGAGTTGCCGTTTGTTGACTCTCCGTTTTCCGTCAATTCTCGCGTCGCGGAAAACGGGCAAGCCGGGGCACAAATCATTCCCTGTGTGACCCTGGATTCATCGTTAAAGGAACTCGGCATCAGCAACGTCGATTTGATCAAGATCGATACGGAAGGTTATGAGATCGAGGTGCTGAAGGGAGCCACGGAGACCTTGGGCAGAACGAAGCGGCTTGTAATCGAAGTCCACCGTGCATCAGAAAAAGAAGAATGCGATGCGGTGCTCGTTCCGAGGGGCTTCCGATTCATTACTAGGAAGAAGGACCTGCTTTTCTATTCGCGATAAGCGCGCGTATCAGTTGCAGATGACTTCGACAGTTTCCAGTTCTCCGGATCAGAATCGTACCGCCGTCACAGGTTGGTTCAATGTGAACGCGGACGACTGGGGTCGCGATCGTTACACGACGGATCGAATTCTCGAGTGCGTTCGGGGCCGCTCTGTCTCTTCCGCAAGTGCCATGGTCTTCATGGAAGACTCGGAACGCGGGGCCGCACTCTCGCAACAACACAGCGTTGACGTCGGTCTACATTTGAATTTTACGCTAATGTTCTCCGTAGCCAACTGCCCTGCAAAGCTCAAAGAACACCTGCGGACCGTTTCCTCGTTCTTGTCGCGGGGCGCACTCACCCGCGCGATTTACAATCCCTGGCTGGTACGTTCGTTTGAGTATCTTGTTGCAACTCAACGGGATGAGTTTGCTCGTCTTTATGGGAGGGAGCCTCTCCGCTACGATGGTCACCATCATATGCATCTCTCCGCCAATGTGATGCTGTCCGAGTTGCTTCCTGCCGGCAGCATCGTACGCCGGCATTTTTCTTACGAGCCGGGAGAAAAAACCCTTCGGAACAAGGCTTTTCGCTGGTTTACGGATTCTCGGTTGACCCGCCGTCACAGCGTCGTGGATTTCCTTTATTCCTTACCCCCGCTGGCGCCGCCGGATCGGCTCAGCCACATTTTTTCCCGTGGGCGAGACGCGGTGGTTGAACTCGAGACCCATCCCGTCAATCCGGAGGAGCATCGATTTCTAACGAGCGGAGAAATCTTCCGGTGGGCTGGCGACTGTCCGATCGCCTCAGGATTTCGAGTAAGGAACTTTCACGCGGCAGCTTAGCGCCGCTGGCAAGCATCGATGACTGCTGAATCCAACCATATTGGAGTGGGCATTTGTACTTATAAGCGCCCCGATCTTCTCAGGCGATCGCTCCGTGAACTCATTTCTCAGGAAACAGGCGGCCTTTTCACGTACTCGATCGTCGTCGTTGATAACGATCGCCAACGCTCCGCTGAGACCATTGTTTCCGAGTTCGCAGCCTCTTCTCCCGTTCCCATTGCCTACTGCGTCGAACCCGTCCAGAACATCTGTTTGGCCCGAAATCGCGCTGTCGATTATGCTAAAGGGAACTTCGTTGCGTTTATCGATGACGATGAATTTCCCGAGAAGAACTGGCTGCTCATGCTCTTCAAAGCCGTGAACACCGACGACGTCGCTGGCGTGTTGGGTCCGGTTAAGAGTTTCTTTGATGAGGCCACCCCCTCCTGGGTCGTCAAATGTCGGTTTTTCGATCGTCCCGGCCATCCGACGGGATTCGTAATCGATTGGTCCGAGGGTCGAACCGGCAACGTAATTCTAAAGAGAAGCTTGCTCGTGCCCGGAGAACCAGCTTTCGACCCAAAGTTTCATCGGGGTGGCGACACTGATTTCTTCAGGAGAATGATTCAGAAGGGAAATGTGTTTATTTGGTGCGACGAGGCCGTCGTCCACGAGGTGGTTCCGCCGGAACGCTGGAAGCGGTCGTTCATGCTGAAACGGGCACTACTTCGCGGCTCGATTACCCTCAAGGACCCGGCGTTCGGGATAGGTAGTGTCGTAAAGTCGCTGATCGCCACGGTAGCTTACACGATCGCCTTGCCTTTTGCCTTTCTTCTCGGCCAGCACAGATTCATGGACCTACTGGTCCGGCTGTGTGATCACTTGGGCAAGATCCTTGCCTTCATAGGCATCAACCCGGTAAAGAGTCCGTACGTCACCGACTAGGATGAGATAATTTAATTTGACCGGGGGCGAGAAACATAGTTTCTGAGTTCTCGGAGCAAGAAAGGTCTGTTTTCGTTTATGAATTCATTGGTAAAGGTTGCGGGCAGGAGTTTCCGGGTGCAGGGTAAGTTACTCCGCACTGCGCGTGTGGCAGGAGAAAAGTATCTGTTTCTGGATGACCCTGCGCCCTTCGTCAACGG
>Ga0335079_10001133_pt1 | contig 30457 bp, 26 predicted proteins | sample Lox_Sample_33_FD_206719 | JGI IMG/M metagenome (GOLD analysis project Ga0335079, IMG submission 206719) | Soil microbial communities from Loxahatchee National Wildlife Refuge, Florida, United States - Lox_Sample_3.3 | ecosystem: Environmental > Terrestrial > Soil > Wetlands | place: USA...
CGCTTTCTCGCCCGCGGCATCAGGCCCGAGGCGATCGAATTCTTCGCGCACGGCACGACGATCACGACCAACGCGCTCCTCGAGATGAAGGGCGCCAAGGTCGGGCTTCTCATCAGCAAGGGCTATCGCGCCGTGCAGGAGGTGCAGAGCCAGGCGCGCGACGGCAACCCGTTCGACTACTTCTACGAGAAGCCGCCGCAACTGGCGCCGCAGAGCATGACCTACGAAGTGGGCGGCCGCATCGATTTCGAGGGCGCGGAGCTCGAGCCGCTCGACGAGGACTCCGTGCGCGAGGCCGCGCGCAAGTTAAAAGAAAAAGGCGCGCGCTCGATCGCGCTTTGCTTCCTCTTCTCGTTCGCCAATCCGGCGCACGAGACGCGCGCGGCCGAGATTGTCCGCGCCGAGTTTCCCAAAGCGACGATCTCGCTTTCCGCCGCCGTTCTGCCGCGCATCCGCGAATGGCCGCGTCTCTCGACGACCTTGCTCAACGCCTATCTCGAGCCGGTGCTCGTCAACTATATCCGCGCGCTCGATTCGGGGCTCGAGAGCGCTGGCATCGGAACGAAGCAGCGCTTCCTCATGCAATCGAACGGCGGCGTCATGCCGTTCGCCGCCGCGGCCGCGGGCGGCAAGACAGTGGCGACGCTCTTCTCCGGCCCCGCCGCCGGCGCGCAGGCGAGCGCATACCTCGCGCCCAAGGAGGCAGCGCGCGGCCTCATCACGCTCGACATGGGCGGCACGAGCTGCGACATCGCCTTCATCGAAGGCGGCGCGCCGCTCGAAGTGACGGAAGTGACGGTGGCGCGGCGGCCGCTGGGCGTGCCGGCGCTCGACCTCACCAGCATCTCGGCGGGCGGCGGCTCGATCGCCGCGGTCGATGCCGGCGGGTTCCTCACCGTCGGCCCGAAGAGCGCCGGCGCCGATCCCGGCCCCGCCTGCCGCGGGCGCGGCGGCGAAGATCCGACCGTCACTGACGCCGATCTCGTGCTGGGTTTCCTCAATCCCGACTATTTCCTCGGCGGCACGCAGCGGCTCGACGTGGTGGCGGCGCGCGCCGCGATCGAGGCGAAAGTCGCGCGCCCGCTCGGCATGAGCGTCACCGCGGCGGCGGCCGGCATCCGCCGCATCGTCGACATGCGCATGGCCGATGAAGTCCGCGTCTATGCGGCGAAGCGCGGCGTCGATGCGCGCGACTTCACGCTGCTGCCGTTCGGCGGCGCGGGCGCCGTCCACGCCGCCGCGGTGGCGGACGAGCTTGGCGTCGCGCGCATCCTCGTGCCGCCGCGGCCCGGCGCCTTCTCTGCGCTTGGGCTTTTGTGCAGCGACGTGGTGCATGACTACGTGCGCTCCGAGCTGCGTCCGCTCGATCAAGTGACGCCGGCCCATGCCGAGGCGATCTTTCGCGCGCTCGAAGCGCGCGCGGCAAGCGAACTGGCGGCCGAAGGGCTGGGCACGGCGCGCGTGACACGCGAGCGCGCGCTCGACATGCGCTATACGGGCCAGGGCTACGAGCTCAACGTGCCGCTCACGAGCCTGAAGGCGCCGCTGAGCGAAAGCGCGCTCGGCGCGGCGCGAAAACGCTTCGACGAGATCCATGCGCGGCTTCATTTCCACGCCGCGGCCGACCGCCCGGTCGAGATCGTGAGTTATCGCCTGCGCGCGCGCGTGGCCGCGCCCAAATACGTGCCGGAGCGGGCGAAAGCGAAGCGCGCGCATAAGGCGCCCGACGCCGCCGCCAAGGGCCGGCGCGGAGTACGGTTCGATGCGGCACGCGAGACGCCGACGCGCATCTTCGAGCGCGACCGGCTCGATGCCGGCGCGCGTATCGAGGGGCCCGCCATCGTCGAGCAGTTCGATGCGACGACGGTTATCCCGCCCGGCTGGCGCGCCACGGTCGACGAGTTTCTGAATCTCGTGCTGGAGCGCAACGCAAGATGAAGCGCCGGTCACCCGCAGCCCGATCTTCCCGCATCGATCCGGTGACGGTCGAGATCGTGCGCAACAAGGTCGCGAGCCTCGTCGACGAGATGCACTACCATTTCTACCGCTCGGGCTATTCGACCATCATCCGCGAATCGCGCGATTTCAGTTGCGTCATCCTCGATCGCGACGGCCGGCTCATCACGCCGCCACCGATGTTCTTCCACGCGCCGGTCTATCGCCATTTCACCGCGCGCGTACTCGAGCTTTACGGCACGGGCGCGCTCGGGCCGGGCGACGTGTTCGTCTCGAACCATCCCTACGAAGCAGGCATGCCACATGTCTCGGACATGGGCTTTCTCGCGCCGATCTTCGCGGAAGGCCGCCTCATCGGCTTTTCCGGCTCGATTGCGCACAAGGCCGATATCGGCGGCACCAATCCCGGCAGTACCTCGGCCAACGCGACCGAGATGTTCCACGAAGGGCTCCTCGTGCCGCCGGTAAAGATCGCGCGACAGGGCCGCTACGACGAGGATGTGGAGCGCCTCATCCTCGCCAACAGCCGCCAGCCCGACCTCGTGCGCGGCGACGTCCGCGCGCAAATTGCCGCCACGGAGATGGGCGCCAAGCGCATGGCGGAGCTGGGGAGCCGTTTCGGCGCCGCGACGGTGATGGGTGCCTTTGCCGCGATCCTCGACGGCACGGCGCGTGCGATCGCGGCGGCGATCCGCGCGCTACCGGACGGCACGGAATCGGCCGAAGGCTTCATGGACAATGACGGGGTCGAGCTCGAGAAGCCGGTGAAGTTCGCCGTCACCATCACCGTCGCCAAGGGCCGCATCACATTCGATTTCTCAAAGAGCGGCACGCAGGCGAAGGGGCCGGTCAATTTGCGCCCGTCGATGGTCGAGGCGTGCGTCTTCTATTCCCTCATCGGCGCGTTGGCGCCGGACCTCAAATTCAACGACGGCATGCGCGACGCCGTGACCTTGCGCTTTGCCCCGCGCACGGTGACGAACGCGGCGCCGCCGGCGCCGGTCTCGAGCTACCAGAAAGCGAACTTGAAGCTCGTCGACGTGATTCTCGAGGCGCTCGGCCGCTTCAAGCCTTCGCGCGCCATCGCGGGGTCAGGCTCGTCGGGCTCGCTCCTCATCAACTGGACGGAAGGCCGGCCCGGCCACGCGACCCTGCAATACGAGATTTTCGCTTCGGCCTATGGCGGCGGCAACGGGCACGACGGCGCCTCGATGGTGGCGACGCATCTCTCGAACCTGCACATCACGCCGATCGAGATTCTCGAGTCCGAGTTCCCGTGCCGCATCACCGAGTTCTCCATCATTCCGGATTCGGGCGGCGCCGGGCGCTATCGCGGCGGCGCTGCATTCCGCCGGCGCTATCAGCTCCTCGCGGACGCGACCGTGGTGCGCCGCTATGACCGCGCGCGCTTCCCGGCGAGCGGAGCCGAAGGTGGCGCCGACGGGCGGGCGAGCCGCTTCGTCCTTGTTGCCAAGGACGGCAGCGAGCGCGCCGCGCCAAGCTCGGGCCGGTTCGAGATGAAGGCCGGCGAAGGATTCTATCTCGACAAGGCCGGCGGGGGTGGCTGGGGCGATCCCGCGAAGCGCGATCCGGCGGCGGTCGCGCACGACGTCGAGGAGGGTTATGTCAGCCCCGAGGCGGCGCCGCGTGACTACGGTTCACGAGATAAATCTGGAAATGGGTGATGAGCGCGATGGCGGCGCCGAGCATCGTCGCCTCCACGCGCGCGAGCGCCACTTGCGCCTCGGCGACGCCCGCGAGCACGAGCAGGAAAACGACATAGCCGGTCAGGAACAGCGCGAACACGCCGAAATTGAGCCGCACGGTGGCCAAGGCGCAGAAGGCGCAGGCGACGACGAGCAGTGCCAGTGCCGGCGGCGCCGGCACGATCACGTGCGCGAGAAGGCTCGCCAAGAGCGCCCCCGCGACGGTGCCGATGACGCGGCCGGCGCTCCGCGCAAGCGTGTCGTGGAAATCGGGACGCAGCAGCACGAGCGCCGTCATTCCGGCCCAATAGCCGTTGGGAAGATCGAGCCAGCGCTCGGCCGACACCGCGGCGGCGAGTGCCACGGCGAAACTCGGCGCAAAGCGCAGGGCCGCCACGGCGCGCGTGCCGATGATGAGCACCGCCCCTTCGGCCAGCATGCGGTGGAGGAGCGGGTGCGGCGCGCGGCCGCGTTCGGCGGTAACGATCGCGCCAAAGACAGCGATCTGCACCATGCCGCCCGCGAGCACGAGCGCCATGCGCGCCAGCGCCTGGTCGATGCCGCCGTGAAAAGCGCCGGCGATGAGGAAATAAATCGTGCATTGCTGGCCGATCCAGAACGCGCCCATCGAGACCGCCGGCAGCATGCCGCACCAGAAGCCATAAAGAAGCGCCAGCGCGATCGTGAGCGGCGCTGAGCCGCCGGTAAGGGTGCCGAGGAAGGTCGAGGCGCCAATGCCGGCGAAGGCGAAGAGCATCGGCACGGCGCGCGAGGTGGTAAGGCGCTGGAAGGCGCCGAACCCCACCGTGAGCGCGCCGCCCGCGGCCACGGCGCCGGCCGCGGGTAAGCCCGCGAGAAGCCCGAGCGCGAGCACGATGACGAGCGCTGGCACAAGGCGGCAGGCGAGCCCGAGCGTGAGGCCCGACCGTTCGAGCGCGACGATCGTGCGCGCGACCTCGAGGAGCTTGCCCGGCTCGGCCAACCGGGGCGGCGCTATGGCGTCGGGGCGATCGCCGCTTTGAGCCGGGCGACGATGGCGGGCGGCGTCTTGTAGACCTTGTCGACGACGGCCTGAACCGCGGCGCCGTTGCTGGGACGAAGCGCCAGGCGGACGCGCTTCGCATCCTCGACCGTCGCGGGATCGGCGAGCGCCGCGCTGAACGCCTGGCGCAGCACTTCGACGCGGTCCGGCGGCGTCTCGGGCGGGACGACGAATGGGCGGCCATAGAATTGCTGGCTGTACATGAGCTCAAGCACGGCCTTGTCGTCGGCGGACTTGGCGAAGTCGCCGGTAATCGGCACATGCTCGGCCGCGAGCGCGGGATCGGGGATGGTCGATTCGTGAGCCAGGATGAAGTACTTGCCGCTCGGGAGCCAATCGGGATGCGCCTCGGCGATGCTCGAATCGGAGATGCCGCAAAGGCCCGCCACCTCGCCCTGCTCGATCGCGAGCATCATCTCGCGGCTCCCGGGATAGCCCGCGACAATCTCGAACTTGGTGCCGAGGATGCGATTGAGCATCAGCGGCATCTCGCGCGTAGAGCCGCCTTGGGCGCTCGCGGCAAGCCGCACGGAATTGGTGAAGGCGTCCTTGAATGACTTGACCGCCGTGTCGGAGCGCAGAACGCACAGGAAATTCTCGCGGTTGGCGCTGCCGACATAGAGGAGTTTCTTCGGATCGAACGGCACCTGCTGATTTCCGATCAGCGGCTCCAACACGGCGCCCGGAAAGATCTCGCCGACCGCGGTGCCATCCTTCGGCGCCACGGCGAAGATGTAATAAGCGAGCTTGTTGCTGCCGGCGCCCGGCATGTTCACGGGGACGATGGTCGGGTGGCCGGGAATGTGCTCGCTCCAATGGCGCGCGAGAAGCCGGGCGTAGCTGTCATAGCCGCCGCCGGGCGTCGAGCCGATGTAAAGCGTGATCTGCTTGCCGGCATAGAAATCGTCGGCCGCCGCGGGCGCGGCGGCGGCGAGCGCGAGCGCGAGCGCTGTAGCGCCGACGCGGCCCATCACAAGCGCCCTTGCCGGTGCAGCGAATTCGGATTGGCGTGATCCTGCTGCGCGTAGTGGAGCCGCAGCAGGTCCTTGCCGTAATCGTTGCCGTTCGGCGTGCGCACGATCGTGTGGATGTGGGCCCGCGTGTGCTCGTCATTGTCGAACACGATGCCCTGCTGGTGATCGAACTCGACCCACAGCACCGGATTGTGGATGCGGTAGTAGAACGGGCTCGCGTCGTCGAAACGGCCGATCCAGGCGAACCAGGTCTCATCGAGATAACGCTTCGCCTCGGCGTAGCGGATCTCGGCATGGCCGGGACGGATGCGCGCGGTATAGAGGCCGATGAGCCGCTCCAAGAGCTCGCGCTGCTCCTTCGTCATGTCGCCCGCGCGCAAGCCTTGGTAGGGCATCACGTCGTTGTCGTGGAACGCCGTCGCCATGACGTCGAAGGGAAGTTTCTCGCCGATCGTCGCGCGCGCCCGCTGCTCCGCGGAGAGCGCGCCCATGAAGACGAAGCCCTTCTTCTCCTCGTCCTCGAACACCTTGGCGCCGGCGTATTTGCCGGTCGTGGCGTGGACGGGCTCCGATCCCATGAACATCGGCGTCAGCACCATCTGGTCGCCGATGACGAGGCAGTTGACGATGAGATGGTGGCCGTCGATCTGCCAGCCCCACGGCGCGTTCGCGGACGGCTCGCCCATCACGCTCACCCAATAGAGCCATTCGCCATATTCATCGGCGCGGCCCGTCAGCTCGAGCACCGTCTCGTTGAGGCGCATGATGTCGCGCGAGGTCTGATAGCCGCTGGCGCTGAGGCTCGCGCGGAGAAGGGCGAGCGCGCGCTCGCGCTGCTCGCCCGAAAGATCGGCGAGGCAAAGCCCGTGGCGCATGATGAACGGATGCACGTTGCTCCACGCCTGCCATGCCTTGTCCGCGAGCGGGAAGCGCGTGAGGCGGCGCTGCTCGTCATTCAAGGCCGCGAGATAAGCGCGCGCCGCATCGGCGACGCCGGCCAGCGATTGCCCGGTCTTCTCCAGCCGATAAAGGCCGCCTTGAACGGCGCCGTCCGTGGTGAGGCCGCGGAAATCCTGGGCCAGCAGGTCCTTGCCGCGGTCGGCCATGCGCTGCAGCATCGGCGGCAGCGTGAACGGCGTGCGCGCCGGCGTGATGCCGCGCTGTCTCAGGCGGTACTCGGGTGTGGCCATCTCATCCTCGCTGTGCCGGCGCGCGCAGTCCCTTGCGCTCGAGCCGCGGCAGCACCTCGGCGCAAAAATACGGAAGCTCGTCGGCGTAGTTGACGAACGACACTGCGATGCCGGAAAGCCCGGCCTCGCTCAGGATCGCGAGCTGATCGGCGACATAATCGGGATCGCCGACGATCGGCAGGCCGCCCATGCCGTTCGCATATTCGTTGCGCAGGCGCACGTAAATCTCCTGGCCGCGCGTCGCGGGCGTGATGTCCTTCATCGCGAGGATACTGTCGACGGCGTTCCAGTCGGCCTGCTCGACGGTGCAGTGGTGGTAGTAGTCCTGCGCCTCCTTCATGGTCTTGGCGCAGGTGATGACGCCCACGGTGTAGAAGCCGAGCTCGCGCCCTTCGCGCCGCGCCAGATCCTTCACGTCGCGCACGTTCTTCTTATAGCTTTCGAGCGAGGCGAGCCGCGTCGACATGAAGAGCGCGTCGCAGTTGCGGAGGGCGAAGGCCTGCCCGGTTTCCGAGGCGCCCGCATTCATGATGAGCGGCCGCGAGCCGCCCCAGGGTTTGGGCCAGGCGCGAATCTTCTTCAGATCGAAGAAGTGGCCGGCATAGTCGAAGGTTTCTTCGCTCGACCAGGCGAGCTTCACCGCGGCGATCCATTCCTCGGCGTACTCGTAGCGCTGCTCATGCTCGCGGAGCGTTGCGCCGAACATCTCGAACTCGCCCTCGTTCCAGCCGCACACGATGTTGAGGCCGAAACGCCCTTCGCCGACATGATCGGCGGTGACGAACTCCTTCGCCGCGATGAGCGGATGGAAGAGCGGCGCGTGGACGGTGCCGAAAACGGTGATGCGCTTCGTCACGGCGAGGAGCCCGGTCGCCCAGGTCACGGTCTCGAGCGTAGCACCCTGGTAATCGGTGTCGCCGCCATAGCCCTTCCAGCGGCCGATCGGCAGCATGAACTCGATCCCCGCCTCGTCCGCCAGCTGCGCGAGGCGGACATTGTCGCGCCACGAGCCCGACCAGCGCTCCGGCACCAGCGTGACGGCGCGGCCGGACGAGCAGTTGGCGCCGAAAAGGCCGAGCTTCAGCCGGTTCTCGCTGCGCATCTCCATGCGCTCGCGCGTCGTGGTGTCGCGGACCGGCTTGCGGGGCTGATCATCCATCGCGTGGATTGTGGCCGCGCGCGCGGGGCCTCGTCAATCACGCGAGCACGGCGATCGCGTTGATCTCGATGAGGGCCTCGGGCGAGGTCATCTTGGTGACCTCGACCATGGTCGAGGCCGGGGCGGGCGCGCCGAAATATTCGCGCCGCACTTTATGGATCTGCGGGAAATGCTCCATGTTGCGGATGAAGACGTCGACGCGGCAGATGTCGTCCATCGTGCCGCCCGCCGCCTCGACCGCGGCCTTCAAATTCTCGCACACCTGGCGCGTCTGCGCCTCGATGTCGCCGACGCCGGCCATGGTGCCGTCGGGCTTCTTGGCCGTCATGCCGCTGATGAAGACGAGGCGGCCCTTCGCCTCGATCATCGTCGCCTGCGAGAAATGGCCCGACGGCCGGCTGATCTTGTCGGAGGTGATCTGTCGCTTCGGCATCAGCGTGCATCCTCGTCGTTGGTGTAGAAGCCCGGCCGCTCGGGATAATGCGGCCCGTCATAGATCTCGACCACCACCGTCTCCTCGTGCGCGACGGCGGGCCCGTGCACATTGCCTTTGGGGTTCATGTAGAACGAGCCCGGCTCGAGCACGACGCCCGTTGCCGTGTATTCGTAGCGGCCCTCGAGGCAGAACATGAACTGGTTCGAGGCGTGGAGATGCGGCTCGGGGATGCCGGCGCCCTTGGCGAATTTGATGAGTGCGATCGAGGCGCCGGTCGCGTCATCGCGCCACAGCATCTTCTCGAACACGCCCTTCAGCGATTTCTCGTGCCATTCCATCGCGTGGCTCTGCAGCAGCAGCTCGCCGAGTCCCGGCGCACCCTTGGGCATTGCGCTCATCTTGCGCTCCTTTCCATGACGGCCGCGATCTCGGCCGGCGCCAATCCTGCGCGGGAGAGGACCGCTTCCGTATGCTCGCCGAGCGACGCGGCCGCGGTGCCGGTCGAGGTCTCGGCGCCGCTCATGCGGAAGGGCGGGTTGAGGGTCTTGAACGTGCCGCCGGCATCATTCACCTCGGCAAGCGCGCCGCGATGCGCGAGCTGCGGATCGCACATGGCCTCAGCAACCGTGCGGTAGGCCGACGCCGGCACGCCCGCGGCATCGAAGGCAGCGAGGCATTCCGCGCTCGTCCGCGCCTTCGACCACAGCTCGAGCTCGTCGATGAGGTGGTTCCAATTCATGCGGCGCTCGCGATAGTTGGTGAAACGCGCGTCATCGATCCAGTCCTCGCGCCCGGCGGCGACGCAGAGCGCGCGGAACGTGCGCTCGCTCGCGACCGCCACGGTGACGAAGCCGTCGGCCGCCTCGATCGGGCCGAAGATCGAACGCCCGGCCGGCGCCAGCTCGAACTGCGCGCCCGCAACTTCGGTCAGCAGCAATCCCAGCATGGTCTCGAGCATCGAGAGATCGATCATCTGGCCGCGGCCGGTGGTCTGGCGCTGATAGAGCGCGGTCATGATCGCGCCATAGGCATAGGTTCCGGCCAGCACGTCGGCGATGAAGATGCCGGAATTGTCGGGGCGCGTGCGCCCGACCTGGTAGGCCAAATGCGCGCGCTCGTAGCCCGAGGCGGCATGAATCACCGGCGCATAGGCCGGCAGCAGCGCCGAGGGACCGGTCTGGCCGTAGCCCGAGATGGCGCAATAGACGAGGCGGGGATTTTCGGGCGCGAGCGCCTCGTAATCGAGCCCGAGGCGCCGCATCACGCCCGGCCGGTAGTTCTCGACGAGCACATCGGCCGCGCGGACGAGGCGGCGCGCCGCGGCCGCGGCCGCGGGCCTCTTGAGATCGAGCACGATGCTCTTCTTGCCGGCATTGAGCTCGCCGAAGACGGCGCTCGCCCCGTTCCGCGTCGGCAGGCGCGCGCGCATGATGTCGCCTTCGGGCGGCTCGATCTTGATGACCTCGGCGCCGAGATCGGCCAGGAGCCGCGCGCAATGCGGCCCGGCGATGGTCGTGGAGAAATCGAGCGCCAGGATGCCGGCGAGCGCGCGGGCCATCGCTCAGGTCTCGTAGGCGCAAGTGACGGGAAGGTCGACGGCGTGAAAATCGCGGTCGTTCGTATCCATGTTCTCGAGATTGAAGAAGACGCACTCGTCGTAAACGAAATGCGGGCCCGCGTGCCAAGTGGCGACGTGGAGCTTCACCGCAAGCTCGCCAGGAACGCGAAAGGCAACGATGTCGTCGAGCGCTGGGCGCGCGTCGTCGCCGAGGTCGCCCGGCGGCGCCACGGCGAGGAACCATTCCTTGCCATCGAGCGCGCCGAGGCATTGCGTCACGCGGCGGTGCCGCGCGATCCGGCTGAAGCGCATGCCGACGCGCGGCAGATGCATGAGCCAGAGGCGCGGCGTGCCACGCGTCAGCACGAGCTGCGCCTCGGTCGGATCGTTCTCCGGCGGCGGGCGGAAGCCCACGCCCTGCCCCTCCGCCTGCCGCGGCATCAGAACCTGGCCGTAAGGCGCGAAGGCATCGGCCGCGAGCGGACGAACCGGAAGAAAGCGGATCGTCTCGGCCATGGGCGCCTCCCTAGACGTTCACCGGCGCCGGCGGCGCGCGGCCGAGGAGCATGTCGGCGGCCTTCTCGGCGATCATGATGACGACGGCATTGATGTTGCCGCCAATGAGATCGGGCATGACCGAGGCGTCAACGACGCGCAGGCGATCGACGCCAATCACTTTGAGCTCGGCATCGACCACCGCCATCGGGTCGGATGGAGCACCCATGCGGCAAGTGCCAAGCGGATGATGGACGGTGATGCCGGTCTTGCGCACATGCGCATCGAGCGCCGCATCGGACCAGCCGTCCGGGCCGGGCGCAAGCTCGCCGCCGGCGAAAGGCTGAAGCGGCGCCTGGCGCCCGATCTCGCGCACCATGCGCAAGCCCGCGCGCAACACCTTCCAGTCCTTGTCGGTAGCGAGAAAATTCTGGCGGATGATGGGCGCCGCGCGCGGATCGGCCGAGCGCAGCTTGAGCTCGCCGCGGCTTTCCGGCCGCAGCAACGCCGCCCGGCAGGCGAATCCGTCGGCGTAAGGCTGGACGATCGGCGCGAGATAAGGCCCTGCATTCATCGGCGCGGCGTTGAAGAGAAGCTGCACGTCGGGCGCCGGCCCATCGAGCCCCGTGCGCAAGAAAGCCATGACCCCGCCGAACATGTCGCTCGCGATGCCCTTGCCGAAAAAGTAGGCAGAGGCGAGGTCACGCGCGGCCCTGTCGGCGCGCATGCGCGCATGGATCGGCCCTTGCCCGCGCCGCGCGTAGGCGACAGACGCCGAGATGTGGTCCTGGAGGTTCTTGGCGACGCCCTGCCGCGGTACCGCGACCGCGATCCCGTGTGGCGCAAGCTCGGCGGGATCGCCGATCCCCGACAGCATCAAAAGCTGCGGTGAGTTGATGACGCCCGCCGCGAGGATCACTTCGCGCTCGGCCCTCGCTTCGTGCTCGGCGCCTCCGGCGAGATAGCGCACGCCCGCGGCGCGCCCCTGCTCGAGGATGATCTGCGTCGCGTGCGCCGCGACGGCGATCGTCAGGTTGGGCCGGGCCACGACCGGATGGAGATAGGCGTCGGCCGCGCTGCAGCGCCGGCCGTCGCGGATCGTCATCTGCCAACGGCAGAATCCTTCTTGCTGCGCGCCGTTATAGTCCTCGGTCCAGGGATATCCCGCTGCCACGCCCGACGCGGCGAAGGCTTCGACCAGTGGATCCGAAAAACGCGAGAAGCGGGTCGAAAGTGGCCCATCGACGCCGCGGAATTCGTTCGCGCCGCCCTCCCAGCTCTCTTGCCGCCGGAAATACGGGAGGACGTGGGCGTAGGACCAGCCCGGCAGGCCGAGCGCGGCCCAGCGGTCGTAGTCGGTGCGGTGGCCGCGCACATAGGCCATGGCATTGATCGAGGACGAGCCACCGATCACTTTTCCGCGCGCGCATTCGAGCCCGCGCCCGTCCATGCTCGTCTCGGGCTCGGCGAAATACATCCAGTCGTTCATGCGCCGCGCGAGCACACGGCCCCAGGCGAGCGGGATGCGCAGCCACGGATTGCGGTCCCAGCCGCCCGCTTCGAGCAGCAGGACCCGCGCGCCCCCGTCCGCGCTCAGGCGGTTCGCGACCGTACAGCCGGCCGACCCCGCGCCGACGATCACATAGTCGTAGGCGGTGCGCGCCATCCGTCCTCCAGCCCGCGAAACTGGCCCGCAATCGGCCCCGCCGTCAACTTGTCAGGGTCGGGCATTGCATTTAAGGTCGGCCGGACCCGAGAGGGAGCCGGTCTTGTTTCTGCGCAACGCGTGGTACGCCGCGATCTGGGCGGGCGATCTGGCCGAGCGGCCGGTCGCGCGCACCATCATCGGCCAAAAGCTCGTGCTGTTCCGAGGCGCGAGCGGCGGGGCCGCGGCGCTCGCCGACCGCTGCTGCCACCGCGCGGCACCCTTATCGCGCGGCGAGGTGGTGGGCGACACGCTGCGATGCGGCTACCACGGACTGAGCTTTGATGCGGCCGGACGCTGCGTCGCGGTGCCGATCCAGGAGCAGGTTCCGCGCGGTGCCGCGGTGCAGTCCTTTCCCACGGTCGAGCGCCAGAACGTGGTCTGGGTGTGGATGGGCGATGCGGCGCGCGCAGATCCCGCGAAAATCCCCGACCTGCCGTGGCTCGCGAGCCCCGACTGGACGACGACCCCGGGATATCTCCACGTCGATGCCAACGCGCAGCTTCTCGTCGACAATCTGCTCGACTTCACGCACGTGCCCTATGTCCACCCCGGCACGCTCGCGGGCGACCCGCGCGAAGCGGTGGTGCCGATCAAGACCGAACGGCTTAACCACGGCATCCGCGTCGGCCGCTGGCTCATCGATGTGACCCCGCCACCCCTTTTCGCCGCAGCCGGCGGCTTCACAGGCAAGGTCGATCGTTGGCAATGGGCGACGTGGCTGCCGCCCTCGATCGTCTTCATCGATGTCGGCTGCGCCGTCACCGGCACCGGCGCGCCCGAGGGCGACCGCAGCCAGGGCTTTTCCATCTGGTCGAGCCATCTCATCGCGCCCGAAAGCGAGACTAGCTGCCACTACAGCTTTGCTTTTGCACGTAACTTCAAGCGCGACGACGCCGAGATGTCGCGCCTCTTGTTTGAGGGGTCGCGTGACACCTTCCTCCAGGACAAGGGCATGCTCGAGGCGCAGCAGACGAACCTCGCCGGCGCGGCGCTTGACGGACTCGTCGACGTCGTGACCGACGCAGGCCAGCTCCAGGTCAGGCGGGTCATGGAAGCGCTCATCCGCGCCGAACAGCCCTATTCGGACACCGGACGATTCTGAGGCGACGCGCGGATTTGCAATAGATTCCAGCCGCAAAAGATGGTTCGATGCGCCGCCCGGCAAACGGCGAGCCGTCCCGCAAGAGGGCGCCGCGGTTCCGGGCCGGAGGAACGCTGACATACAAGAGCGCGCACGGGAGGGCGCGCCGCATGATCGACCGGCTGCTCAAAGGCATCCAAACCCTGATCAAGTTGGCGCGCGGGGCCGCCGCGATTCTGCTCTGCCTCAGCGTCGCGCTCAATTTCGCCAATATCATCGGCCGCTATTTCTTCAGCGTGTCGATCTCGTGGGCGGAAGAGATCATGCTGTTCCTGATGTGCGGATGCGTCTTTTTGGGGGTCGGCCCGGTGTCGTGGGCGAACCGGCACATCCGCATGGACATCGTCGTCAACATGCTGCCGGCGCCCGCGAAGAAATTTATGGAGCTTCTCGCCGAGCTTGCCTTCCTCGCGACGGCGGCGCTCGTCATCATCTTCTCCGTCCCCGTCATCGCCGATCTCGCCGCGTTCGACGAGCGCAGCCAGGCCGCCAATTTCCCGCTCGTCATTCCGCAGGCGATGATCCCGATCGGCTTCGGCTTCATGGGGCTTCTCGTCGCGATCCGGGTCCTGACCGACATGGCGGCCGCCCGGCGCGCGCGCCTCGGCGCCGAGCATGAAGTCGCCCGCCGCAATGAGGCGGCCGCGCCATGATGCCCTATCTCGTCTATTTCGGCTTGCCGGTGGTGCTTCTCCTCATCGGCTTTCCGATCTTCCTCATCCTGACCGTAACCTCGATCGTCGCCGTCTTCACGGTCGCCGGCGTGCCGACCGAGACGATCCAGACCTACATGTTCGGCAGCCTCGACAATTTCCCGCTGCTGGCGGTGCCGTTCTTCGTGCTGGCCGGCGAGATCATGGCGCAGGGCGGCATCGCGCGTCGCGTCGTCGCCTGGGTCATGTCCTTGATCGGCGGGGTGCGCGGATCGCTCGCGGTGACGACGGTCGCGGCGAGCGAGCTGTTCGGCGCCATGTCGCATACCGCCGTCGGCACCGTCATCGCCATGGGCCGCATGATCTATCCCTCGCTGCGCGAAAGCGGCTATAGCGAGCGCTTCTCGGTAGGCCTCGTCGCGTCCTCGGGCGCCATCGCCGTCGTGATCCCGCCGTCGATCGCGATGATCCTCTATTCGATGTCGGCGCAACAATCGGCGGTTCTGTTGTTCACCGCCGGCATCCTGCCGAGCCTTTTGATTGGCTTCGTCGATGCCGTCTTCGTCATGGGCTATGCGAAAATCCAGGTCGTGCCGCTCGCGGCGCGCGCGCGCTGGGACAATATCTGGGCAACGACCAAGGACGCGAGCTGGTCGATCGGCACGCTTGTCGTGATCTTCGGCGGCATCTATGGCGGCGTCTTCACGCCGACCGAGGCGGCCGGCGTCGCCGTCGTCTACTCACTCATCGTGACGCTCTTCATCTATCGCGAGGTCGACCTCGCCGGCTTGTGGCGCATCCTGACGAACGCCGCCTTCCTCATCTCGCAGATCCTCATCATCGTCACTGCGGCCGGCATCTACTCATGGCTGCTGACGACGAGCGGCATCCCGCAAAAGATCGTCGCGAACGTCGAAGGCCTGCACATGGCGAAGTGGGAGCTCCTGCTCTATCTCAACGCCGGCCTTCTGTTGGCTGGGAGCTTCCTTGAGCCGGCGCCCGCTATCCTGATCCTCACGCCGCTCCTCTTGCCGATCGTCACGGCGGTCGGCGTGAGCCCCATTCATTTCGGCATCATCATGGCGGTCAACCTCAGCATCGGTATGTACACGCCGCCTTTCGGCCTCAACCTCTTCTCCTCGCAGGCCGTGTTCGATACGCCGATCGGCAAGGTCTATGCCGGCGTGCTGCCGTTCGTCCTCATCAATTTCGCGACGCTGATGCTCATCACCTACGTGCCGCAGATCTCGATGGTGCTGCTGAGCTATCGCTAGCAGCGGCCTCACCCGGCGGCCCGCATGGTCGAATGTCCAAGCCGTCCCCAATCGCAACGCGCGAAAGCCGTGCCACACAATCGGCTGACTTGACCCGCCGTCGCGCCCCATGATGTGATCGTCGCCATGGCCGAAGGAAGGATGCCGCCCCATGAGCGGCGTCCGGTACCGGGAGGAGATCATGCAACGATCGTCGGCGCGCTATGAGAATCTGCTGATCGTGCTGATGTTTTTGACATTCGGCACGATCTTTCTCGACCGCATGGCGCAGTTCTACCTCGCGCCCTATCTGATCCCCGACCTCCACGTCAACAACATCCAGATCGGCATGATGGCCTCGGCGCTCGCCTTGGCCTGGGCGATCGCATCGCTGGTCTTCGGCGGCATCTGCGACCGCTACGGCTATCGCGTGGTGCTGATCCCGGCGGTGTTCGTCTTCTCGCTGATGTCGTGGCTCACCGGCGTGGTGCAGACCTTTGGCGAGATGCTGCTGGTGCGGTTTCTGCTCGGCCTGGCCGAAGGCGCTTGCTACGCGCCGGTGATGGCGATCTCGGAAGCCTCCTCGAGCGGACACCGCCGCGGGCTCAATGTCGGCTTCGTCGTGTCCGCCGCCGGCTTCGTCGGCACCGGAATAGCGCCGATCCTGACGACGCAGGTCGCGGCGGCGATCGGCTGGCGGTGGTCGTTCTTCGTCGCCGGCATCCCGGGCATCATCCTGGGATTGTTCCTGTGGAAGTATGTGCAGGAGCCGCGCCGCGAAGGGCTGAAACAACGCCCGAACCTCAAAGATCTCGCTTCGGTGGTGAAGTACCGCAATGTGGTGCTGTGTTGTCTCACCGCCGCTGCGAACCTGACCGCGCTGATGCTGGTGGGAATTTTCGCCCCGCTCTTCATCACCCAGGTCATGCACGAGGACCCGCGGGTGGCCGGCTTCATCATCAGCGCCATGGGCGTGGGCGGAACCATCGCCGCGATCCTCCTGCCCTGGATCTCGGACCGGATGGGCCGCAAGCCCATCCTGCTGATCGCGATCGCGGGCTCAGTGATCGTGCCGCTGCTGTTCCTCGTGCCGTCCCTTTACCAGCACATATGGCTGTTCATGCTACTCGAGCTGGTGCTCGCGACCGGCACGGTCGTTCCTGTGCTGGCCATGGTCGTCGTCCCGACCGAGACGGTGCCGGCAACGATCGCGGCAACCGCGATCGGCGCCACCACGCTCACCGCGGAGGTTATCGGCGCCACCATTGCGCCGACGATCGGCGGCATCATCGCGCAAACGCATGGGCTCGCGATCACGCTTTATATCGCGGCGGCGGTGAATGTCGTCGCCTTCCTGCTGATCCTGTTCGTGCGCGAGACCCATCGCGCCGCGGTACCCCGCCTCACGGGCGCGCCCGCGGTCTGAGATCTAGTTCGATGTGGGCGCGGCGGGTCCCAGTTCCTTGACCGCCTTCTGCGCGAACGACAGGTCGACCACCCGCTCGGCCGTCATGTCGGCCGGGACCTCGTTCTCGGCTTTGAAATTGTCGAGGTCGGTCTTGACGCTCGCCAGTTCGATCGCGCCATCGGGATTGCACCAGGAGGCGACCATGTCGTGGAACACGGTCTTGTCCTGCTGCTTCGTCAATTCGGCGATCGCATCGTAGATGTAGTCGGCGTTGGGGCCGGCAAGATGGCCGTCCTTGAGCGCGGAATCATAAAACCGTACGGCGCGCAGATAAGCCCGCATGAAGCGCTCGCCCTTGGCGCGGTCCTTGTCGAGGAAGCTCGTGCCGAACAGGATGACGCCGCTCTGATCGACCGGGTAGAACGCAGAGTAAGGTTTGAAGCGCACCGCGATCTTCTCGCGCGCCATGAGCGTCACATCGGGCTCGGAGCCGAACGCGGCATCGATCCCGCCATTCTTCAAGGCGACGAACTGCGCCGCAAATCCCATATAAACGCGCTCGACATCATTGAGGCCAAGTCCCACGGATTTGAGCCCCACGGCGAGGACGGAATTGTCGGACGCCCCTTGCGCGGTGACGCCGATCTTGCGGCCCTTCAGGTCGGCAAGGCTCTTGATCTCGCTGGCCAGGGGCACGCGCACGACCACGGCGCGGTAGTCGTAGGGCGCCTTGTTGGTCGCCTTGTCGGCGACGATCTTGATATTGATGCCCCGTCCGACGGCGTTGAAGAGGCCGGCGGAATAGGCGCCGGCGCCGACATCGAGCTGGCCCGCCCCCAGGGGCGCCACCATCTTGGCGCCCGAATCGAACACGGTGATGTCACCCTTCAAGCCCTCACCGTGCAGGAAGCCCTTTTTCTCCGCGAGATAGAGCACGGTATCGCTCACGGCGCCCACGACACCAATGGTCACCGGCTCGTCGGCCCGAGCCGCGGCAGGGACGCAGAGCGCCGCCACGGCCAGGAGGGAGGCGATCGCTTTGCCGGCTTTAGGCATGGCTTCCTCGCTTGTGGCGGGGGTTTGCGGAGATGCGATACGATCATCCGCCAGGGCGCCTCCGAGAGGCAAGGGCGGAAGCTATGAAGCTTGTCATGGTGGTGGGCGCGGCGACGCCGCCCGGACGATTGAGCAACGCGGTGGCGCAGCTTGCCGCGGGGCTCGCCAAAGAGCCCGACATCGAGATCGAGACCATCAATCTCGCGACGACGCGGGTCGAGCCGTGCGACGGGCGCAAGCCCGAAGACTACGACGCACCGACTCGCGGCGCGGTCGCGGCCATTGCCGCGGCCGACGGCGTAGCGTTCGCGGCGCCCGTCTACCGCGCGAGCTTCCCCGGCGTGCTCAAGAATCTGCTCGACATCCTCCCGGTCGAGGCGCTGCGCGACAAGCCGGTGGCGATCCTGGCGATGGGCGGCTCGCCGCACCATTATCTCGCCGTCGATGCGCACCTGCGCCTCGTGCTCGCCTGGTTTGGCGCGATCGCGCTTCCCAACTCGGCCTATCTCACCGGCCGCGACTTCGCCGAAGGCAAAGTCCAGGCGGAAGGCGCCGCAGTCGACCTCGCGGCCCTCGGCGTGGCACTCGCCACGATGGCGCGCGCGGTCAAGGGGCGGAGCTTCGGTCCGGTGCCGCTTTCAGCGCGCTTCACCTGACGGCGGCCGTGATCGTCGTCCGCGTCATAGGCTACCTGCTGCTCATCGCCGGACTGATGGTTTTTGGACGCGACCTTCTGGGCTGGCACGACACAGGACACTTCAACCCGGTGGCGCTGGGACCGTTGTGGCTCGAAGTCTCGCGTTCAAGCTACCAGGCCGCCCAGGGCGCGCTCGCGCCGTGGCTCCTCTACGCGCTGCGCGGCATTCTTGTGTTGTGGGCGGCGCCAAGCCTCATCGTGCTGGGCGCGGTGCTGGCACTCGCCGCGCGCGGACGGCGCCGCGGCCGGCGTCGGCACTAGCTATAACTATTCGTTGCCCATCTTGAGCGCGGCCAGGAAGGCCGATTGCGGGATTTCGACCTTGCCGAATTGGCGCATGCGCTTCCGGCCTTCCTTCTGCTTCTCGAGCAGCTTGCGCTTCCGCGTCACGTCGCCGCCATAGCATTTCGCCAGCACATCCTTGCGCAGCGCCTTCACCGTCTCGCGCGCGATGATGCGCCCACCGATCGCCGCCTGGATCGCGATAAGAAACAGCTGGCGCGGGATCAGGTCCTTCAACCGCTCGCACAGCGCGCGGCCGCGGCGCTCGGCCTGGCTGCGATGGACGATGACGGCAAGCGCATCGACGGGCTCGCTGTTCACGAGGATGTTCATCAGCACGAGATCACCCTCGGCATAGCCGTCGAGCTGGTAATCGAAGCTCGCATAGCCGCGGCTTACGGATTTGAGGCGGTCGTAGAAGTCGAACACGACCTCGTTGAGCGGCAGGCGGTAGACCACCATCGCGCGCGTGCCGACGTAGGTGAGGTCCTTCTGAACGCCGCGGCGCTCCTCGCAGAGAGCGAGGATCGGCCCGAGATAGGCGTCGGGCACGAGGATCGTCGCCTTGATCCACGGCTCCTCAATATGGTCGATCCGCACCGGATCGGGCATGTCGACGGGATTGTGCAGTTCGCGCACTTCGCCGTCGGTGCGGTGGATGCGGTAGACAACCGAGGGCGCGGTCGCGATCAGGTCGAGTCCGAATTCGCGCTCGAGCCTCTCCTCGATGATTTCGAGATGGAGCAGCCCCAAGAAGCCGCAGCGGAAGCCGAAGCCCAGCGCGACCGAGGTCTCGGGCTCGTATTCGAAGCTGGCGTCGTTGAGGCGGAGTTTCGCCAGCGAATCGCGCAGCCGCTCGTAATCGGCGGCATCGGTCGGAAAGAGGCCGCAGAACACCACGGGCTGCACCGGCTTGAAGCCCGGAAGCGGCGCGTCGGCGGGGCGGCGGTCCTCGGTGATGGTGTCGCCGATGCGGCAGTCCGCCACGGTCTTGATGCCGGCGGTGATGAAGCCGATCTCGCCGGGACCGAGCGCATCGACCTGCACGGCCTTGGGCGTGAAAACGCCGACGCGCTCGATCTGATGTACCGCCCCTGTCGCCATGAGGCGAATCTTCTGGCCGGGCTTCAGCATGCCGTCCTTGACGCGTACGAGCGTCACGACGCCGAGGTAGGAATCGTACCAGCTGTCGACGAGGAGAGCCTTGAGCGGCGCGGCTTCATCGCCCTTGGGCGGCGGCAGGCGCGTCACCAGCGCCTCGAGCACGGCATCCACGTTGAGCCCGGTCTTGGCCGAGATCTCGAGCGCGGCCGAAGCGTCGAGCCCGATCACCTCCTCGATCTGTTGCTTCACGCGCTCGGGCTCGGCCGCCGGCAGGTCGATCTTGTTCAGCACCGGCACGATCTCATGGCCGGCATCGATTGCCTGATAGACGTTCGCAAGCGTCTGCGCCTCGACGCCCTGGCTCGCATCGACGACGAGGAGCGAGCCCTCGCACGCGGCAAGCGAGCGGCTCACCTCGTAGGCGAAATCGACATGGCCCGGCGTGTCCATGAGATTGAGTTCATAGGTCTCGCCGTCCTTGGCGCGATAGGTGAGGCGCACGGTCTGCGCCTTGATGGTGATGCCGCGCTCGCGCTCGATCTCCATGCTGTCGAGAACCTGGGCGCGCATCTCGCGCTGCTCGAGCCCGCCGCACAGCTCGATCAGACGGTCGGCGAGCGTCGATTTGCCATGATCGATGTGCGCGATAATGGCGAAATTGCGAATCCGCGAGAGATCGGTCATTGGCCGGAGGAAGATAGGAAGCGCCGCGCGAAGGCGCAACCGCGGCAGACGCTGGCGCGAGCACGCAAATCGTGCACGATGGTGCCCCCAGTCGCGCGCGGAGGACAGGATATGGCGGGCTATCTCATTGCGAATCTCGACATCACTGACCCTGCCAAATATGACGATTACCGGCAGCAGGTGGGCAAGGTCGTTGCGCAGTATGGCGGACGCTTTCTCGTTCGCGGCGGAGAGATGAAGGTTCTCGAGGGCAAGCCTGCGGTAAAGCGGCTCGTGGTGCTCGAATTCCCGACCGTCGCGGCGGCCCAGAAATTCTATGACAGCCCGGAATACCGGCCGCTCATTCCGCTTCGAAAGGCCAGCACCGTGTCCACCGTGTTTCTGGTCGAAGGAGCCTAGCGTCTGGCTCAGCCATAATTGTTCTCGCCGAGGCCGGTGCTGCCGTAGAGCCATTGCAGCGCGTCGTACCAGTCGGTCTGCGATCGCGCGCGCATGATCGCATTGCGCAGATCGGCGTGGGCGCCCGCCGGGTGATAGACATGCTCGCCCAGGGCGCGCGATTGGAGCTGGACGCGGCTCGTCCGCAACACGCGCCGTGCGCAATAGGCGGCGAGCGCCGCCTCGACCCTGCCGGGGTATGACGCCACCATGTGCGAAAGGCACACGGCGTCCTCGAGCGCCATGCAGGCGCCTTGGGCCATGTACTGCATCATCGGATGCGCGGCGTCGCCCAAGAGCGTCACGCGGCCATCGACCCAGTTGGCCGCCGGCTCGCGGTCGCACAGCACCCAGAGCCGCCAATCGGTGCCGAGATCGATGATCTTCCGCGCCTTCTCGTGCACGTGCGCGAAGCCCGGCAGCACTTCCTCGCGCGGCACCGGCTTGCCGGCGACCGGCTCGGGCGCGTCGTTGTGGCAGGTGATGACGAGGTTGAACACCTTCCAGCCCGAAAGCGGGTAATGCACGAGGTGGCATTTGGGACCGGCCCATAAGGTGGCGGCGTTCCAGCGCAAATCCTCGGCCATGCGCTCGGTCGGGATGACCGAGCGGAAAGTCGTGTGGCCGGAGACGCGCGGGTTGCCGTCGCCGATCACCTGCTTCCTCACGTTCGACCAGAGCCCGTCGGCGCCGACGAGGAACGAGCCTGGCACGGCTGCGCCCGTGGCGAGCTTTACGCTCACGTGCGCGCCGTCTTGCTCGTAGCCAACCACCTCGCTGTTGACGCGCAGCTCGATCCGCGGATGGTCGCGGCACGCGGTGAGAAAGACCTTGTGCAGGTCGCCGCGGTGGACGACCGCATAAGGATTGCCGAAGCGCGCGCGAAAGGCGGGGCCAAGATCGAGATGCATGATCTCCTCGGCCGTCAGCGCGTCCATGAGACGGAGCTGATCGATATAGACGGCCATGGCGCGCGCGGCTTCGCCCACGCCCAAATAGTCGAAGGCGTGGAAGGCATTGGGGCCGAGCTGAATGCCGGCGCCAATCTCGCCAAGCTCGGGCGCGCGCTCGAGCACGACGACGGAGAAGCCTTTCTGCGCAAGGCCCAACGCGGCCGCAAGGCCGCCGATGCCGCCGCCGGCGACGATGACGGGAAGAGAGCCGGCATCACTCATGGCGGAAATCTAGTCGTCATCGGCGCCGCAAAAAAGAGAGTCCTGCCGGCCGGCGCCGCGCGCCTATACTGGCCACGCAAGGAAAGGGATCGGCCATGCCCGTGCCTGAAAATGTGAGGCGGCTCATCACGGCGAACGCGCCGCTCTGGGCCGGCGAGGCGGAAATCGTGCGCACCTATTGGACCTCGCCCATCCGCAATCGCGACACCGACAAAAAATGGCTGAAGCGCCAATGCTGGAAAGAATATGTGGGCGTCGCGAAATTCCCGGGGCCGACGGTCGAGGTGGCGATGCCAAGTGAGCTCGCGCGCGAGCTGATGCGGCTGGTGCCGAAGCTCGATGAGGGTGTCGACCGCCACGAGGTGCGCGAGCTTTTGGACAAGGTGCACGACGAGTTCACGCATTACTGCCTCTTCGCCGACATTTACGACAGTCTTCTGGAGCCCGGCGAGCCGCGCATCAAGGCAAACGAGCTCGCGATCTGGCCGGAGGAGGACGCGCTAGCGAAATACCGCCACCACATTCGCACGAATGTGAAGAAATATGCGCGCGCCACCGGATTCACCGAGGGCGGCTACTGCACACTCTATTCCGAGGGCGCGAAGCTGCAGGGCCGGCCGGGCGTCGACGGCAGTATCGGCCGCGCCTGCCAGAAGGTCTATGACGATGAGTTCGGCCATATGATGTGGGGCCTGCTCGGCACCGACATCGATGACCTCACGCCGGCCGACTGGAACGAGGTCATCGCCATCACGTGCGAGATTCTGCGGCTTCGGCTCTACATGCGGAACTCGCAGTTCAGCCATCCGCTGCCGGACTCGCGCATCGACGAGATCGTCGCCGGCAAGATCGAGCCCATCGCCTTCGACTACGCCAAGGCCGAGACCTATCTCGTCCACGGCGCGCTCGCCGCGCAATAATGAGCGCAGTGCCGGTCGCTCGTCCGTTGCTGTGGTGTGCCGCGGCGCTTGTGCTGGCGGGCGCGACAATGGCTCACGCCGGGACACTGCGCGTCGGCAAGGCGGTGGTGAATTTCGGCTTCGTGCCGGTCGATGTTGGCGTCGCCAAAGGCATCTTCGAGAAGCACGGGCTCGAGATCGAGGGCTACGACTTTACCGGCGGATTGAAGCTGCAGCAGGCGCTCAACGCGGGCAGCATCGACATCGCGCTGAGCGGCGGCACGGACCTCGCCCTCGCCGCCAAAGGCGCCCCCGAGCTAGCCGTCGGCTCGATCACGTCCTCGCCCGGCTTCCTCGGCATCACGGTCGGAAGCGATTCAGGCATCACCAGCGTCGATGGGTTAAAGGGCAAGAAGATTGGCGTCACGGGCTCGGGCTCTCTTACCTATTGGCTCGTCGAGGAACTCAACCGCGTCAAAGGCTGGGGCACCGACGGCGCTATGCCGGTCGCGATTGGGGGCGCGACTTCGATTCAGAACGCCGCGCTGAAGACGCACCAGGTGGATGGGTTCCTCGCCAATACGGGCGCGGGATTGTGGCTCGAGGAACAGGGCACCGCCCACTTCCTTGTCCCCACCTCGGCCTATGAAGGCGATTTCGAACTCTTCACGATCTTCGCCAGCACCGCGATCCTGCAAAAGGATCCGGATGGCGTGCGGCGTTTCCTCAGTGGGTGGTATGAGTCGATCGCCTATATGCGCACCCACAAGGACGAGACCGTCGCGATCACGAGCAAGATCACCGGATTCTCGGCCGCGGTCGAGGCGCGCGATTACGATCTGCTGATGCGGGGGTTCTCGACCGATGGCCGCTTCAAGCCCGCGGCGCTCGACCGGCTTCGCACCATCTTCACCGATCTCAAGGTCCTCGACAGCCCGCTCGATTTCTCGAAGCTCACCACCGAACAATACCTGCCAGCCATGACGGATAATCCCGGATGAAGGCCTCGCTTTTCTGCACGGCGCGCTACATGGGCCCGGCGCCGCATGATATCTGGCCCTTGGCCGCCGACACATTTTCCGGCGAGGTGGCGCAGCGCTCGATGGAGACGACGTTCGAGCAGTTCCGTTGCGCCGACGAGTTCGGTTTCGATTGGGTGACGACGGCGGAGCATCACTACTCGGCCTTTTCCTTGACGCCCAATCCGATGGTGATGGCAGGCGCGCTGACGCAAGTCGTGAAGCGCGCCAAGATCGCCGTGCTGGGCCCCACCATCCCCATCCTCAACCCGGTGCGCGTCGCCGAGGAATTCGCGATGCTCGACACCATGTCGGGCGGGCGTGTCGTCGCCGGCATGCTGCGCGGCACGCCCAACGAGTACGTGACCTACAACATCAACCCGTCGGAATCGCGCGAGCGCTTCGCCGAGGCGCTGCATCTGATCCGCCGCGCCTGGACCGAGCAGCAGCCCTTCGGCTGGCTCGGCCGCTACTACCAGTACCGCGCCATCGCGATCTGGCCGCGGCCGGTGCAGAAGCCGCACCCGCCCATCTACATGTCAGGCTCGAGCCCCGAGGCCGGCGAGTTCGCGGCCAAGAACCGCATCGGCATCGGCTTCGCCTTCACCACCGTACCGATGGCGAAAAAGGCGGTGCAGCATTACCGCGCCGTGGCGCACGGCGACGGCTGGGACCCGCCGCCGGACCAGGTGATCTATCGCGCCATGTTCCACGTGGCGGAGTCCGACGAGCAGGCCTTCGCCGATCTCTCGGCGCTGCCGCCGCGCGTGGCGCTCACGGATCAGAACGCCGCGATCTCGGAAGCGGTGAAGGATACAAGCTACTACGGCAGCCAGCTCCAGGAGCAATCGCAGCGCAACGCGCGGCGCGAGCTCTCGGATCGCATCGAGCTTGGCCAGGTGATCGTCGGCTCGCCCGAGACGGCGCTCAAGCAGGTACGGCGCATCCGCGACGAGCTTGGCGCCGGAATCCTCGATCTCGTCGTGGGGGCGCAGCTCGGCGACAAGACGCTGCGCTCGATCGAGCTGTTCGGCACCAAGGTGCTGCCGCGTATGCGCGAGCTGTGACGTGAGCGCGGAATTCCGCACGGTGGCCGGCGGGGGTAGCGGCATCGCCTATGCCGAGGCCGGAGCAGGCGAGGCGATCGTCGTCGTGGCGGCGAGCACAACGCCGGCACCGGCCCATCACCTACTTGCCAAGGACCGGCACGTATTCATCTTCGCTGATGACGGAGCCGCGCCCGAGTCATTGGCGGGCCGCATCGGTGCCGCCCTCGCCGCGCTTGGCGTTCGCCGCTTCGACCTCATCGGGCATGGCGCGGGCGCCGCCGCGGTATTGTGGCTCGCGCTTGCACGTCCGGCCGAGACCGGTGCTGTCGTGCTCGTGGGCCCGACCGCGCTTGCCGCGCGCGGCGGCGCACTCGAACAGCGGCTCGGCGAGCTGAAGCGGCCGGTGCTCGCGCTCTTCGGCACGAAGGGGGCCCACGCGCCCGACGAAGGCGACCGCTACCGCACGCTGCTGCCAGATTGCCACCTGATGTTCGCCTACGAATCCGGCAACGAGGTCGAGCGCGATCGGCCGGAAGCGCTTGCGTTCATCGTGCGCGAATTCTGCGAGCGGCGCGACCTCTTCCTCGTGAGCCGCGACAGCGGGCTCACCCTGCCATAGGCGAAACTTGGCCGCGCCCGCCCCCGTTCGCTTGCGGAGCGAACCATGAGCCAGGCGCGAACGACCGCGTTGCTCTTCTATGAGGATCCGCGCGACCTTCTCAACCACCTCGACGAAGTGGGCGTGCGTTAGCTCCTCCGCCCGGTCTGCCATGCGTGAGGCGCGGTGCTTCCCGCTTGAAGGCACCGTGGCGCGGCCTTCAAAATGGACCGCACACGCTTTCCAGGGAAAGAGCAGGACATGAAACTCTATTTCTCGCCCGGCGCATGCTCGCTGTCGCCGCACATCTCGCTTCGCGAGGCAGGGGTTCCGTTCGAATTGGCCCAGGTCGACCTGCGCAGCAAGGAGATCAAGACAGGCGGTAATTTCCGCGACGTCAATGCCAAGGGCATGGTGCCGGTGCTTGAGCTCGACAACGGCGACCGGCTGACCGAGGGACCGGCGATCGTGCAGTACGTGGCCGACCGCAATCCCGCCGCGGGCTTGGCACCCGCGGCCGGCACGATCGAGCGCTATCACCTGATGGAGTGGCTGAATTTCACGACGTCGGAGCTGCACAAGAATTTCACGCCGCTGTTCAAGCCGAACACGCCCGAGGACTACAAGAAGATCGCGCGCGACACGCTTGCAGAGCGCTATCAGTTTCTCGACGGCAAGCTCGCCGGCAAGCAGTACATCATGGGCGACCACTTCACCGTGGCCGACGCCTATCTTTTCACGATCACCAACTGGACGCGCATCCAGAAGATCGAGCTCACGCCCTGGCCCAACGTACAAGGCTACATGGAGCGGGTACGCGCACGGCCCAAAGTGCAGGAGGCGATGAAGGCCGAGGGCCTCATCAGGTAGGGCTCAGCCGACCCTCAAACCTTACGCCGTCATTGCGAGGAGCGAAGCGACGAAGCACTCCCCCGAGATTGCTTCGTTGCGCTCGCAATGACAGTCATTAGAACGTATTGCGACGGCGCGATCGCGCCCTAAAGCACGGCCTCGGCGATGACGCGCATTGCGGCGACGCTGGCGCCGCCGCCCAAAAGCATGGCGTGGACGTGGCCGCGCTTGCCCGCCTCCCTCCACGCTTCGAGGCGGTCGCGGATGCGCGCGGCAGGGCCCACGAGCGCGATCTCGTCCACAAGCCGATCGGGCACCGCGGCCACCGCCTCGTTCTTGCGGCCCGCGAGGTATGCGTCCTGGATCGCGGCGGCCGCTTCCTCGTAGCCCAGGCGCTTGGCGTATTCGTTGTAGAAATTCTTCTCGCGCGCGCCCATGCCGCCGATATAGAGCGCGAGGTTCTGCTTGATCGGCAGGCGCGCCCGTTCGAGATCGTCGTCCATCGATACCGGGACGAACGGACAGACGTCGTAGGTCGCAAGGCTTTTGCCGCCGCCCGCCTTGGCGAAGCCCGCCTCGAGATGTGGGGCAAACAACTCGAAGCGCTCGGGATTCATGTTGATCGGGAACATGCCGTCGGCGATCTCGGCCGAGTTGCGGATGCTCGCCGGCGTGATGGTGGCCGTATAGATCTTGAGGCGCGGATTGCCGTGCATGATGCTTTTGAGCGGCTTGCCCAGCCCGGTCGCATCGGGGCCGGCATAAGGAATCTGGTAATGCTCGCCTGTGTGCGTGAGCGGCTCGGCGCGCGCCAGGATCTTGCGGATGATCGCGATATATTCACGTGTGCGCAGCAGCGGCTTGCCGTAGGGCACGCCGTACCAACCTTCGACGACCTGGGGACCCGAAGGCCCGAGGCCGAGGATGAAGCGGCCGCCCGAAAGCGCGTCGAGGGTCATCGCCGCCATCGCCGTCGCCGTGGGCGTGCGCGCCGGCATCTGCATGATCGATGTGCCGACCTTGATCCGGCTCGTCTGCGCCATGATCCAGGCGGCCGGCGACACCGCATCCGAACCATAAGCCTCCGACGTCCACACGGAATCGAAGCCGAGCCGCTCGGCTTCGAGCACGCGGTCCAACGGCAGCCGCATCTCCGCGCCGGAATATCCCACGAGGAATCCGAGCTTCATGCTTACCTCGCGGCTTCAGGCGCCGACGACGCGGCGCAGCAGCGCCGCTGCGTCACGAGGCGCGCCGTCGCCGGTCCAGACGACATATTCGTCGGGCCGTACCAGCACGAGCCGCGCGCCATAGGCTTCGCGCCCGCCATCGAAGCTGTCGCGCACGATCGTGAGCGGCACGTTCTCCCGGCGCGCCGCGCTCGCGAATGCGGTAACCGGCGCATCGTCGGCGCCGAAGGCGAGCAAGCTAAAGTCCGAACCAAGCGCCTCGAACACATTTCCGCCCGACGACAGCTTTTGCGGCGCGAGATGATGGCCCGCGCGCGCGGCCCAGGAATGGATGCCGTGCGCCGTGCATTTGCCGCCCGGCGGGCCGCTCACGACGGACGAACCCTCGTAATTGGGCTCGTAAGATTGCAGCGAGCCCGCCATTGCCTTCGGCCGCTCGGCCCAGGCACGCTCGAATTCGGCGCGGTCGCGCGCGGGACTGTAACGGTCGAGGAATTTCTGGTCGGTCCTGATGCGCGCGGCGATGAAATCCTCGCCGGTCTCGTGGAAGATCGGGCGCCGCTCCTCGCTATAGGATTGGAGGAGTGCATCGGTGCCCCAGCCGGCAAGCTTGGCGGCGAGCTTCCAGCCGAGATTGGTCACGTCCTCAAGCCCGCTATTGAGGCCGAAGCCGCCATAGGGCGGATGGCTGTGCGCGGCGTCGCCGGCGATGAAGACGCGTCCCACTTGGTATTTGTCGGCGACCGAAACGCGCAGGTCCCAAAAGCCGACATGGTCGAACTCGGCCGCAAAGGGAAATCCCGCGGCGCGATGGACAAGCGCGGTGAAATCGAAATTGTCGCGCGTCGTTCCTGCCGGCACGGGCGCGTGGAAGAACCAGCTCTCGCCGACGACGATGCGGCCGAAGAATTGCCAGAAGCCCTTGTGGTCGGGGTGAAGCGCGTTGTAGGTCGAGCGCTCGGGAAAGCGCTTCAAGCCTTCGTGCAGCTCGCGCGAGCGGAGCACCGCCAACACCATGAGCTGGTCGAAGTCGGCGCCGCTCCGCTCGATGCCGATCTGGTCGCGCACGCTCGAATGCGCGCCGTCACAGCCGACGGCATAATCGCCCTCGAGCACCATGCGGCCCGTCCCGCCCTCCTCGGCGATGCTGACGCGGACGCCGTTGTCGTCCTGCGTCACGCTTCCTGCCGCCCAGCCGTAGAACGCCGCGACGCCAGGCAGGTTCGCCATCTTGGCACGCAGCACCTTTTCCGTGAGGTACTGCGGCAAGCGCTCGACATCCTGATAGTAATATTCGCGGATGAGCTCGCGCTGCGGTGGCGCGTACCAATAATCGCTCATGAGATTGCCATAGGCGACGATGCCGCTGATGGGAAAGGGCCGCGGCAGCAGGCGCTCGGCCCGCAGCTCGTCGACGCAGCCCCAGCGCCAGAAATGCTCGAGCGTGCGCGGCGAAAGGTTCTGGCCCTTCGGAATGTTCTGCAGGCCGCGGCGGCGTTCGATCAGCGCGCACGAGATGCCGCGCAAGCCCAATTCGACCGCGAGCCCAACCCCGACCGGGCCGCCGCCAATGATGATGACCTGATGCCGTCTCTCCAAGACTCATCCCTTGGCGCGATCGATCCGCAGCCGCAGCGTATGGATTTCGTACGGGCGAAAGTCTAGCCGAACCGCATTCCCCGCGAGCGGCAGCGCCTCCTCGCCCTCCTCCATGAGATTGGTCAGCGCGGCCGCCGCCAGTTCGAAGCCGCAGCGCAGCTCGGCCGCGGTCGCACGCCCCGCCGCTTCGTAGAGGCGTAGGACGATGCCCTGTCCGTCTTCCGCCTCTTTCACTGTCTCGATGACAATGTTTTCCACGGAAAGCTCAAACCAGGAGGCACGCGGCGGCAGGCCCGCGCCGTGCGGGGGTCCGAGTACGCGCAGCGGCATGTTGAGCTCGTAGGCCGCGCGCACAACGCCGCCCGCCACGTGATCGCCCGCGTGCGGATAGAGCGCATAGGTGAAAAGATGCGCGGCACGGTCCGCTGTCGGATCGGGCGCTTGCGGGCTCCGCAGCAGGTTGAGGTCGAGGATGTTGTCCTGCACCCGATGACCGTACTTGCAATTATCAAGCAGCGCCACGCCATAGGTCGCGGCCGAGATATCGACCCATTTCTGGGCGCAGATCTCAAACTTCGCACGGTCGGCGGGCGTGTCGGCATGGGTCGGGCGGCGGATCGAACCGAATTGGATGCCGCAGGTCGCCTCGCGCGCGGCGACCGCGACGGGAAAGCTCGTGCGCAGCATGCGGCCACGCTCGCGCCAGTCGACGCGCGTCACGAAATCGACGCGGCGGCTCTCGGCGCACAGCACCACGTCCTGCTCGAGCGTCGAGTCCTGGTACCGGTAGCGCGTGCGCAGAATGCCGCGCGGACCATCGACGACGGGCTCGGCGCTTTCGAGCACGAAGCGCTCGGGCGCGCGCTCGCGATAATCCATTGGGATGTCCCACGCATCGCCGCTGTCGGCGTAGACGGCGAGCACGTTGCCAACAGCACTAGGGGCGAGCACCTCGCGCTCGTTCTCCTTGTCGTAGATGCGCACGAGCGAACCGTCAGCCGCGAATTCGAGGCGCAGCAGATCATTCTCGAGCAGGTCGGGCGCCACCATTAGCGCTTCACACGACTCCGCCGCGGCGGCATCGATTATGGCATAGCCCATCGCCGGCGCGCGCGCGCGCCCCCCGCCCGCGCCGA
>Ga0335079_10001134_pt1 | contig 30440 bp, 29 predicted proteins | sample Lox_Sample_33_FD_206719 | JGI IMG/M metagenome (GOLD analysis project Ga0335079, IMG submission 206719) | Soil microbial communities from Loxahatchee National Wildlife Refuge, Florida, United States - Lox_Sample_3.3 | ecosystem: Environmental > Terrestrial > Soil > Wetlands | place: USA...
CGGCGCGGGAAACGCCGGTGCGGTCGCGACGTACCTCTCGAAAAAGACAGGCGCTCCCGTTCGCCTCTTTTGCGATCGCAAAGAAGAGCAATGGGCGACGGGCAATCGGCCCGACGCGCACATGTATGTGAAGGCCGGTGCCGACAAGCACGGCAAACTGCAAGCGCTGAAGTGGATCAGCTACGGCACCGCGGGCGTCGGCACGGGCGCCGGGACAGCCGGCCCGGCGCAGAACTTGTACGAATGCCCTAACGTTCTCGTGGAAGAGTACGACGTCTTCACCAACGCCGGTCCTGGGACTGCGATGCGCGCGCCCGGGCATCCACAAGGTGTTTTTGGCCTCGATCAGACGATGGACGCGCTGGCCGAAAAGCTCAACATCGATGTTCTCGACTTCATGGACAAGAACGATCCCAGCCTGGCACGCCGCGACGAGCGTCGCATCGGAGCGGAGAAGTTCCGGTGGGCGCAGCAGCGCCGGAAGCCCGCCAGCGATACCGGCCCCGTGAAAAATGGCGTCGGCGTAGCGCAAGCCGTCTGGTATCGCATTAACAGCATGGATTCCGCCTGCGAGGTTCGTATCCATCAGGACGGTTCGGTGGAAGCGCTCTCGGCCGTGCAGGATATCGGCGGCGGTATCAAGACCGTGATCACACAGGTCGTCGCCGAAGAACTCACGCTGCAGCCGCGCGATATAACCGTGCGCGTCGGCGACACGCACCTGCCGCCCGGCCCGCCCTCGGGTGGCAGCATGACCACGGGCTCGCTCACCCCCGCCGTTCGCAATGCTGCGTACAAAGCCAAAGAACGTTTCCTGCAAGAAGTGGCCTCGGCATGGCACGTACCGGTTGCGTCGCTCGTCCTGGCAGATGGCAAGATTACGAGCGATGCCGGGAAGTCGGCGAGCTTTCAGCAAGCCGCTGGGGCCATGCGCACGGAAACCGTCTCCGCGACGGCCCAGCGCAGCCCGGAGTACGGTAAGCGCGCAATGATGTTTCTTGGCGGGGTGCAGTTCGTGAAAGTCGCGGTCGATACTGAGACCGGCATCATCCGCGTTGAGCGCGTGGTCGCCGTCCACGACTGCGGCCGCCCCATGAACCTCTTGAGCCTCGAGAGCCAGGTCAACGGCGGGATTCTGCAAGGGATCTCCTATGCGCTCTATGAAGACCGCCGGCTCGACCGCAACACTGGCATCATGGTCAACCCGAATCTGGAGGAGTACAAGATCATCGGCCCGAAAGACATACCGCAGATCGAGGTGCACTTCATCCAGGACTATTTGGCGCGCAGCTCAACTGATGCCGGGGGCATCGGCGAGCCGGCGAAGATTCCCACCGCCGCCGCCGTCGCCAACGCTGTATACAACGCTATCGGAGTGCGGATGCACGAGTTGCCCATGACGCCCTCGCGCGTACTCGCCGCGCTCGGCAAGGTGAAGCAAGGAGGTGTTGCGTGATTGCCGCCTTTGAATGGACGAACGCCCGCTCGATCGACGATGCCATCGGCCAGCTCAACGACAAAGCCATTCCTAAAGCCGGCGGCATCGATCTGATGGACCGCCTGAAAGAGGGCCTTGATGCGCCTTCGCGCCTTGTCAACATTCGCACGATCTCGGGCCTCGATTACGTGAAGCAAGAATCCGGCTGGCTGCGGATCGGGCCGACGGTGACACTGGCGACGATTGCCGAGCACCCGGTGATCCGCCAGCGCTATCCCGTCCTGGCTGACGCGGCACTCAAGGCGGCCACTCCGCAAATCCGCAACATGGCGACCGTCGGCGGCAACTTGCTGCAACGGCCGCGCTGCTGGTACTTCCGCAACGAGCAGTTCCACTGCCGCCGCAAGGGAGGCGACCAGTGCTTCGCGCTGGACGGCGAGAACGATTACCACGCCATCTTCGATAACCAGATATGCGCCATTGTGCACCCCTCGGCCACCGCCTCTGCGCTCACCGCGCTGCGCGCCAAAGTCGAGGTCAAAGGGAAGAACGGCACGCGCGAGATTGCGCTCGACGACCTCTTCGTCCGCCCGGAGACGGACGTCACCCGCGAGCACGTGCTCAATCCCGGCGAACTGCTGACCGAGATCCGCGTGCCCGCACCATCAGATGCCACCCGCTCCGCTTATATCAAGGTGGGACAGAAGGAATCGTTCGACTGGCCTCTGGCGGAAGTTGCTGTTGTGCTGGAGACGCGCGGAGGCGTGGTGAGCGAGGCGTCGATCGTGCTGGGCGCGGCCGCACCAGTCCCCTGGCGTGCCACAGCCGCTGAAAAAACGCTAGCCGGCAAACCGCTCAACGAGCAGAGCGCGCGCGAAGCGGCGACGGCTGCGGTACAGGGCGCGACACCGCTCTCCCAGAACGCGTACAAGGTCCCAATGTTCGAAGCCGTGGTGCGGCGCACCATTCTCGCCGCAGGCCAGGAGGCATAATGCGCGAGTTCATGGACGAGCCCGAGGTCGAGAGTCCCGACCCAGCCGAGATGCCTGAGGTGTGCCGCTATGTCCGCACGAAGACAGCCTATGGCAATGCCATCGGCTACGAAGGTTGGCAGCAAGGGAACTCCAGCACGGCAGCCTACTGGTGCCTGCAGACCATGAGTGCTTGCGGTCCCGACGACGGACTCGTCGAGCCGAAGCAGTGCCGCGCGGGGCGGGCCTGCTTTGCCAAACGGGAATGAGCACCCGGTGAAGACGCGTGTCAGCGCATCCGTTTCTGTGGAGAGATTGCCACTGCAATCTTCCGCCTCCTCCCGGGTGTCGGGTGCCCCGTTCAACGGAGCTTGAGCGGGGATTTTCGCCTTAAACGATCACGCCTCCCCGCGTTTCCTCAGGAACGCGGGTATCTCCAGATCGTCCGAGTTGTAGCTGATCTCGACGCTGCTGCTGCGGGTTTCGATCGGCTCCGGCGCGGCGTTCTGCCGCTTCAATGTCTCCTCTAATGGCTCGGCGTGGCGCACGATCTCCGACTCGAAGTCGTCGAGATCGTCAGGAACGTAGGGGGCCTGTCGCTGCCGCGGCGACGCCACCTCCGGCTCCGGCGATGCAGGCCGGACCGGTTCTGGCGCAACCGGCGCCTTCGGCTCGCGAACCATCGGCACCTCGTATGTGGCGTTCACGCTGGCTGCTGCGGCGCGCGCATTATGCAGCGCGAAGGCCGATTCGGAATGCTCCCTCCTCCTGCGTATCTCTTTGAAGCCGGTGGCGATCACGGTGATCTTGACCTCGTCCTTCATCTTCTCGTCGAGCACGGCGCCGAAGATGATGTTGGCGTCCTCGTGCGCGGCACTCTGAATGATGGTCGACGCTTCGTTCACCTCGGCCAGCCGCAACGAGCTCGAGCCGGTAATGTTGATCAGGATGCCGCGAGCGCCGTCAATTGCGCCCGCTTCCAGCAGCGGCGAAGCGATGGCCGCCTGCGCCGCTGCGGTCGCACGCCCTTCGCCCTTCGCGGTCGCTGTGCCCATTACCGCGTAACCCATCTGCGCCATGATGGTCTTCACATCCGCGAAGTCGCGGTTGATGATACCGGGAATGGTGATGATGTCGGAGATGCCCTGCACTGCTTGTCGCAGGATATCGTCGGCTACGCGGAACGATTCGAAGAAGCCAGCGTCTTTGGCGACCGCCAGCAGCTTCTCGTTCGGGATCACGACCGTCGTGTCCACCGAATCGATGAGCTCCTGCAGCCCGCGCTCGGCCTGATTCTGGCGGCGCTTGCCTTCGAAGGCGAACGGCTTGGTGACCACCGCGACCGTGAGCGCGCCCATCTCGCTAGCCAGTGACGCGATAATCGGCGCCGCGCCCGTGCCGGTGCCGCCGCCGAGGCCGGTGGTGACGAACACCATGTCGGCGCCTTCGAGCGCTTCGATGATCTTGTCGGCATCTTCCAGCGCGGCCTTGCGCCCGACTTCGGGATTGGCGCCCGCGCCCAGGCCGTTAGTGAGCTTGACGCCGAGCTGGATTTTCACCGGCGCCTTCGAACCCTTCAGCGCCTGCAGATCGGTGTTCGCGACGACGAACTCAACGCCTTCCAGGCGCGATTCGATCATGCGGTTCACCGCGTTGCCGCCACCGCCGCCCACGCCGATCACCTTGATCTTCGCGCTGTTCAGCACTTCCTCATTGAAGTGAATGCGAATATCGCTCTCCGGCTGGCCTTTGTCGTTGAAATCTTCAATCATCGGGTACCTCACAAAAACTGGTTTGCCGCCCCTGAAGGGGCTCGGAAATTAATTGACCGTGTACCCAGGACTCCGCTGCCCCACCCCAATTCGCGCAAAGGAAGCGTGAACTGGGGCCCCGGCTGCGCTCCATCCTGGGCTAAGCTAAACTCTGCGCCTCCAGCGCTCTGCTATTCGACTCCCAGCGGCGCCGCCAACAAGCACATGTTTTCAAGTTGCGAAATCCTGCCATATCGCATCACTCAGGCGAAAAGCGAAGAGCGAATGGCGAACGGCGACTTCTCACACCCCTTGCTTCGCAAACAGCGACCTGATCTTCGCTCCCAATCCGCGGTCCAGATTCAAACGCGCCTGCCGCGCCCGGTGGCCGTACAAGATCATGCCGATCGCTGTGCCGAACTCAGGCTCCAGCAGCTCCGACGGCAGCTTCGCAATGGGCACGGGATAGCCTTGCCGCACCGGCCGATGCAGTACGTCTTCGCCCACTTCCAAGATGCCGTTCAGCCGCGATCCCCCGCCGGTAAACACCAGTCCCGCGCCCAGCAGCTCCGACATGCCTGCCTGCCGAAGGTGATCGCGCAGCAACTCCATCAACTCGCGGCTGCGCGGCTCCAGAATTTCGCCCAACATCCGCTGCTGCATCAGCCGCGGCGGACGATCGCCGACCGACGGTACCTCGATCTCGTTGGCCTCGGGAACGCGCGTGACGATGGCACAGCCGAACATCTTCTTCAGGCTCTCCGCATCCTGCAGCGGTGCGCGCAGTCCCACGCCGACGTCGTTCGTGAAATGATCACCGCCCACCGGAATGGCGCCGGTATGGATTACTACGCCCTCGTAGTACACGATCAGGTCGGTCGATCCCGCGCCGATATCGACCAGGCACACACCCAGTTCGCGCTCATCACTCTGCAGGATCGCATCGGCGCAGGCCAGCGGTTCAAAGACCGTGTCCCTCACGTGAATGCCGCCGCGATTGAGCGCAGTTACGACGTTCTGCGTCGCAGTTGCGCTCGCCGTGACCATATGCACTCGCACTTCCAGCTTCCGGCCCATCAGCCCGGCGGGATCACGCACTCCGCCCTGCCCGTCGAGAATGAACTCCTGCGGCAACAGGTGCAGCACTTCGCGGTCCTCGGGCATGTTGATGCTGCGCGCCTTTTCCACCGCCATGCGGACGTCGTTGCGGCTGATTTCGCGTGCCCGCGAGCCCAGCGTGATACCGCCATGACTGTTCACCCCGCGAATGTGCGAGCCGGCCACGCCCACAAGCGCATGCTCGACCGGCGCTTGCGCCACGTTCTCGGCCTCTTCCACCGCCTTCTTGATGGAACCAACCGCCTTGTCGAGGTCGGCAATCACGCCCTTGCGAATGCCGCGCGAATCGGCGATGCCGTGACCGCGATAGCGCAGAGCGTAGTCGTTCACCTCCGCCACGATGACGCTAGTCTTCGCGCTCCCTACCTCGATCGCCGTCAGCAGATTTTCCGTTTGGCTTCCCATGGACTATTGGTGCTTCTTGCTTTTCCGGCGCGATATCGTCGTCTTTGTATTCCCTTGTTCCGCCGGAGCCGCAGGTTTTTCCGCAGCCGTACTCTCATCGGTGGTCTTCGGCTGCGCGCCGGCGAGGTCCGGGTTGACGATCACCTGGCGGTCATAGCGCAGGCTCACCGACTGCAGGTTCGGAAACTGGCTGCGCCACTCCTGCACGTGCGCAACATAGGACTGGAACCGCTCCAGAAAATTCGACGAGCCCAGATGCACCAGGACCGCGCCTTTTGGGTCCGTAACCGTTGCCTTCACATCGTCAGGGTCGGACACATCGACGTCGCTGATAGCGCTGGAGTAGTGCGCGCCTCCAGAATCGACCTCCTTCACGAATTGCGAGTAGATCTTCATGCGCGCGGCGCGCGTGGAGAGCGGATCGGAATCGCTCATTCCCACGATGACCGGGAACGAGTAGCTAGCCGCCTGCCCCGCCGGCATATCCATCACCACGCCGTTGGCATCGATCAGATGAATGTGCGAATCGATATCGACGAATGCGACCGGGGTCCGCTCCGTTACCACGATCTTCAGCCGGTTGGGCAACAGGCGCATGACCGAAGCTGACTTCACCCAGGGAATCTGCTCGAGCTGCTGTTTGCGCTGCTCGAGCGGCACGAAGAAAATGTTGCGGTCGATGTCGCTGGCCATCACCTCCATCACCTGTGCGCGCGAGACGTTGTGGTTGCCCCGGATGCTGATGTTGTCGCTGGAGTCGAGCCGAAAGCGCCACGAGTCGGTCCCGTATTGATGCAGCGTCACGTAAATCATCGCAATGCCGGCTGCGACCGCGGCAACAACCAACAGCAGCTTCAGCTTTCCGGTCGTATTGCGCGGCAGCGGCAATGGCCCGCGGCGCACCGGGACGCGTCGTTGCCCGCGCAGAAACGGCGATTCCGCGTCCTCTGCGAGATCGAGCACACGGGCGTCGAGCGGCGACTCGTCCAGCATCGTCGCGCGCCCGCCGGACTCGCGTATTCGCTCCTCGAGCTCTTCGTCCGGGATTGCCGTTGAGTTCTTGCGCGCCATGAAAACCGCAGCCAACACCGCTGACGCGGATATTCGCCTCACTATAACTGGTTTGATAACGACCGACGCGAGAGTTTTGCGGCTGATATCATTAACCAGCGCGGTGCGAACCACGAAGGTAAACTTGCGGAGCGACAATCGCGCAAGCAGCTCTCATTTTGGCCATCCCGATTTTCATTTGACTTGCCCTGGTCGCAGCAGCAAAATGCTCGAATTCTCTATCCGAAGCGGCCTCAGCGTGCTTCGCCTTAGCCTGGAGGTTGATGTGACTTCTCCTACCTCGTCGTCGGGCAGCCTGAAACTAGCAACCTTAATGCTTCTCCTGACGGTCGGAAAGCTGGCCGCGGCACAGGCCTACCAGTACTACGAGCTGGCGGATTTTTCGCTGGCCCGGCTCAATGGAGGTGTAGTGGGAGGGGGAAACCCTATTGGCGCGGTTGATGGGGCCGATAACGGCCCTTCGACCGTATGGGAGTTTGTGCTGCCTCCGCTGGGCACGCTCGAAACGCTGTACACTTTTGGCGGACCTCCTGATGGCGCCGCTCCCAATACAACTCTTGCTATCGACCGCGCAGGCAACATCTACGGTACAACTGCGGCAGGAGGTGCTTACAACGCAGGTACTGTGTACGAGTTGTTCTCGTCGGACCACCAGTGGCAGGAGAGGATTCTCTACAACTTCACCGGCGGATCAGATGGCGGTTCTCCCCTGGGTGCGGTATTCCTGGATACCGCCGGCCATCTCTACGGCGTTACTTCGGCGGGAGGACGATACAACAGCGGGGTGGTGTACCGGGTAAACGTCGCGGCCGCGCCGCTGGAAGCCGTGCTGCACTCGTTTGGCGGCCCGGGCGATGCGATGCAAACCAGCCCGGTGATCGGCGATGCCGCCGGAAATCTCTACGGCACGGCAACGGGCGGCGCTTATCCCAACGGAATTGTCTATCAGCTTACTCCGCATAATGCGACCTTCGGCTGGAAGGAAAATGTGGTCTATGCTTTCACCGGCGGAGCCGACGGCGGAGCGCCGAGCGGCGGCGTGATTTTCGACGCCAGCGGCAATCTTTACGGAGCCACTTCCAGTGGAGGCCATGTGACCAGCTTCTGCTTGTCTGGGTGCGGAGTCATCTTCGAAGTCACGCCGCACTCGGGCGGCAACTGGACCGAAAGCGTGCTGTACGCGTTTCAGGACACAGACAATGGCGTCTATCCGAACGGTCCGGTCACTTTCGATTCGGCAGGAAATCTATACGTCTCGACGATGCTTGGCGGAACGCATAACACGGGGACCATCGACAAGTTGACGCCATCAATGGGCGGTCCGTGGACTGAAACGACGCTCACTTCGTTCCCCAACGTGCTCTTCCTTCAGTCGAACGGAGGGCTGGATGTGGACTCCGTGGGCAATATCTTTGGAACCTACAACTCGGACAATCACGCCGGTCTCTACGAGGTGTCGCCGTAATCCTGAGTTTGCCGCACAATTCAGCTCACTCCTCGAAAGACTCCGCGCTCGGCAGGCATCCACGGCCGCGCGCCGTTAATCTCAACGCTTATCCCACCAATCCGAAAGGAACGCATGACTGATTTTGCAACAGAATTCAAACATGGAACGCAGAAGGAGTTTGGCATGAGCGATACAGAACGGAAGATCCGGTACGGCATCGGGTCTGCGGCGGCTGCAGCGGCGATCTTCGCCCCGCTGAGCTACAAATGGAAGGGCGTCCTCACGGCCATTGCGGCGGACGCGATTATGACGGCAATCTGGGGTGTGTCGCCGATGAAACGACTAGTTCGCGCCTGATCGGGTCCGCGCCTGAGATGACACTTTGAAACAGGGCACGGCTTTAAGCTGTGCCCTGTTTGTTCTGAAAGGGCTTCAGCATCTGCGGCGCAGGCGCGGAAGCCCTCGTTCGTTTTGGCGAATCGTTCGGCTTACAGCCGCGAAGTTGCTATGCGGCGGAGCAGCCGGCAGCTGATGCTGCACTTCCGTAGGAGCTTCCTCGAGCAGAACCGGTATGCGGCCCGGCGGCGCTCCGAACATCTCTACAAATTCTGGCTCGGTGTGGAAGTGGAGGCTTCCTCCATGGACGAGCACAGCAGGGCATTCACACGGCGCGCGAACTCCGGTTGGGTGATGGCGCCGGACATGACCTCGCGATTGAGTACTTCTTTCTGCGCGAGTATGCGCTCACGCAGCGCAGCCAGCAACGCCCGCCCGCTGCAGCCGATCGATTTCGGATACGGAGTTGTTAGAAAACACAGTACTTTCCTCCTTTCCCCTCGCCAACCGGGTGAATGCAAACCAGCAGTTCAGGTTGCCTATGGCGTCGTAGCTACCATTAGACTAACGCTGACGGATTTCGCACCGGGGCTGCTGCCGGATGGGCTTGGGTGCGGAGCCCGCGCTGTACGTCGGTCACCACTCGGCGACGAAGTACAGCGCGGCAATCGGTTGAACTACGCTCCGTTGGTGGCGTGCAGCACACGGAAGGTGTTGCCGCCGTTGGCCCAGATGAGCACCAGCGCGTCCTGCCCTTTGGGAATGCTGGTCAGCGCCTTCTGGACATCAGCCGCGCTGCGGGTCTCATGGCGATTGACGCCCACGATGACCTGCCCCGGCTGCAAGCCGGCGTCATCCGATGGGCTACCCGGCTGCACTCGCTCGATCACCGCGCCGTGCAGATCGTCGGGCGCGTTCAACTGCTCGCGAACGTCCGGCGTGAGATCGGCGATGCCTACGCCCCAGCGAGGCTTGTCGCTGGTGTTGTCCGCAACCTTGGTGTCGTGGTCACTATCCATGCCTTCAAGCGTGACCGGCACCTTCATCGACTTGCCGTCGCGCACCACTTGCAGGGCAATCTCGGTTCCGGGCGTCATCTCGCCCACTTCCATCTGGAGCTGCCCGGCATCGGTGACTTTCTTGCCGTTCAGTTCAGTGATGACGTCGCCCACCTTCAGCCCCGCCCGCGCTCCGGGCGAGCCGGATTCAATCTGCGTGACGACCGCGCCGTTGCTGTCGTGGACATCGAAGAACTTCGCGTTCTCCGGCGTCACGTCGCTAATGCCGATACCCATGCGTCCGTGCGCGACCTTACCGTAGCGCACCAGCGACTGCACCACGGGATTGACAATCTGTGTCGGGATGGCAAAACCCATTCCCGAGAATGCTCCCGAAGGCGAGAACAGGAAGGTGTTGATGCCCACTACTTCGCCGCGCGCATCCACCAGCGGACCGCCGGAGTTGCCCGGATTGATGGCGGCGTCAGTCTGGATGAACTGCCCCGGCTTGCGAGGATCGGCGGTCGGATTCGGGCGGTTGAGCGCGCTGACGATGCCACGCGTCACCGTGAAGCGGAAGCCGTAGGGATTGCCAAAGGCCAGCACCGTCTGTCCCGGACGCAAGGTGGACGAATCGCCAATGGGAATGTTGGGCAGGTTGGTGCCGTCAACCTTGATCACCGCGAGGTCAGTCAACGGATCGGTGCCCACAACCTTCGCAGTCATGATGCGGCGATCGCTGAGTGTCACCTTGATGTCGGTCGCTCCCTCGACGACGTGGTTGTTGGTGACGATGTAGCCATCCGGCGAGATGATGACGCCGCTGCCGATACCGCGCTCGATGCGCGGCTGCTGCTGCGGCATGCCCTCACCGAACTGCTGGCCCTGGCCAAAGAAGCGCTGTAGATCATCGGGGATGCCTTCGGCAGCGGGCTGCGATTTTGCACGGGAAGTCACGGCGACGTTCACGATGGCCGGCGTGACCCGCGCGGCCACGGCTTCCATCGCCTGGTCGAGCTGCAGCAATGCGCCTACCTGGTTGTTGTCGAGCGGCGCGGTATTGGAGCTGACTCCGGCCCTGACCGGACCGAGTGCGGTATACGCCCCGACCGCTGCCATCAGCGCGAGCGCCAGCACCGCAACTGCGGGCCGTTGGCGGCACGCCCTCCATTTGTCCCTAATCCAAGCTGTCATTTTCTGTACTTCCTCCTAACGAAAAAGATTGCGTTTACCGATACGCCCTCGCCCTTCCGGAAACGGGGAATGCCGGGACAAGCGGCGGCTTGTTGTTTATGAATCGGACGGGTCGCACAGTTAACCGCGAATCAAAGACGCCGGCCTGCGTCCGATGTAACTGGGGAGGTTACGTCACGGCGTTGGACGAAAGTTCAGCACAAAGGTAAGCAGGGAACCGCCAGCGGCGGGTCAACGCGGTTTACTATGCCAACCCGAAAAGGCGGACCGAGATCTGTCTTATTGCTCCCCGGTCAGGTCCGAACGAAGCCGGCAAGTCTTTGCCCGGACTAGAGCGAAAGGCGCATTTGTATATACATAATTGTCTGCTAGCATGGAGCTGTGCGGTCGCTTGGGACGAGCGGAAGAACCGGAGCAATCGGCGAAAGCACCGCGTCAGTTTCGAGACGGCAGCGCTAATCTTCGAGGATCCTTTGCACGTATCCCGCATCGATCAGGTGGTAGAGGGCGAGTTGCGGTGGCACACGATCGGAACGGCGAGAGGTATTCAGGTGTTGCTGGTCGCGCACACCATCACGGAGTCCGACAATGAAGAAGAGATCATTCGCATCATCTCCGCCCGAAAGGCAACGCCACAAGAGCGGCGCATCTACGCGCAGGACGGATAGGGCTGCAAGCTCGACACGTGCCGCGCAAGCCGGACTCGCGGCCAAACAGGCTCGCGAATTGAAAGCCTTGGCGTCGTTGCCGAATGATCAGATTGACACCTCCGATATTCCGGAGCTGCCCCCGAGCGCCTGGAAGGATGCCGTGCGCGGCAGGTTCTATCGCCCGCGCAAGCAGGCCGTTTCGCTGCGCCTCGACGCCGATGTGGTGGCCTGGCTGAAGAAGCCGGGCAAGGGATATCAGACGCGCGCCAATCGCCTGCTACGTCAGCACATGCTGTCCGACCTGCGGAAGGCGTAAGGCTGGCTGCATCTTTCGCGCACCCTTTTGCCAAACTCGGACGAAAGAATGGGCACCCGGCTAAATTCGGTCTCGCCCACCGGGTTCTGCGCCTTCGCTAAGATGCTGGCATGCATTTCCCGTCGGCTCCGACTTTATTGGCTGAGGCATTGTTGCTCGCGCCCGTCGTGCTTCTGGCGTTCGCCGGGGAGTGGTTTGTGCGCGCGGTCAATCGCCTGCCCGTGATCGTGCGACTCGCCCTGCCGGCACTCGGCGCGCTGCCGTATTTCCTCGCGACCTATTCCGAGTGGTATTTTCGCTGGTCGTGGGTCTCCGTTTATGCGGCTGTGCCTGTCGCGCTGGTGCTGTTGCTGTGGCATGCCGCGCAGAACGATTCCGAGCAGCGCGGCGACTGGCGCGACTTCGCCGTGCTGGCGGTGCTGGGAGTGGTCGTCGAATTCCATTGGCTTGAGCCCATCTGGCCCGCACATCTGCACGCGCTCAATCGCCTGTTGTTGCTCGATACCGGCCTCTATGGATTTCTTGTGGTTCGCCAACTTACCGGCGTGGGCTTCAACTTCGTGCCGCGGCTGCGCGACTTCAAGTTCGGCCTGCGCGAGCTCTGCTTCTACGCGCCCATTGCGATTCCGCTCGGGCTCGGCCTCGGCTTTCTGCACTGGCACGCGTTGCTGCCATCGCCCAGGAAATTTCTGCTCTCGTGGATTTCGATCTTCGCTTTCATCGCCATCCTCGAAGAAACCTACTTTCGCGGATGGCTGCAGAACCTGCTGGAGCGCCGCCTGGGCCGCACGTGGTCGCTCATCGTCACGGCGGTATTGTTTGGCCTCTCGCACTTCAACAAAGGTGCGACACACTTCAACTGGCGCTACGTCTTGCTGGCGACGTTTGCCGGAATCTTCTACGGCCGCGCCTGGCGCGCCGAGCGCCGGCTGATGGCCTCGTGCATCACGCACGCGTCGGTAGATACGATCTGGTCGATCTGGTTGCGATGAGTGTGCGGTGATCTCACTTCGCAGACAGGGCTAAAAGAATGGGAGCTAGCAGCATCGCGATAGAGGTATAGCCGCGTCGGGATGCATCTTCTCGTAATGCTCCAACAGGTCGCGGCCGAGCAGAGGCGCATACACATTGCGTTCGGCGCAACTCTCAACACCTTCAAAGCCGATGGGATCAAGAACGACGTTCAGATTCCTGACGGTGGCGTCGTCGGGCCAGCCCGTCGGATAGGCCGGCAGCAACAGCCAGGAATGCTTTTTCCTGCCGGCAAGCAGATAGTCGCCGCGAATGGACACGCGGTCGCGATCCACCTTCGCAATAGCGAATTTGCACGACGGAGTGCTAAGGCTCTCCAGATGGTCACGCAGCGCATTGACCGTCATAACCGCGATGTCCTGGTGCCGCGAAGTTAGCCTGTACATGACACTTCCTTCGACTTTTCGAACCGGAACAACCGATGCTTTACACATTAAGACTACTGCCCGTGTCCCGATTTTGAGAATAGGGCAGGCATTGCGGGTGCCCCACTCACCCTGAGGTTGGAATGAGTGGGACAAATCGGAGAATGTCGCCGCCCGCAATCGTCTTAGTGTCCCGTCGAATCGGGATGGCGGGTGGCCTCGAACAGGAACCAGGTGCGGCGTTCGGTCTCATCGATCCATACTTCGATGAGGCTCGTGGTGGCAACATCCTCGCCCTCTTCGCAAACGTTGTGGGCTTCGCGCAAGCGGGCCGTTAGCGCCTGGTTGTCCTCACGCAACTCCGCCAGCATATCCGCGGGCTCAACGTACTCGGCATCGTTGTCTTCCACCCGCTGCAGGCGGGCGACCTGCCCAACCGAGCGGATGGTGGGCTGCCCGAGTTTGCGACACCGCTCGGCAATGGGATCGCTCATGGCGAAAATCTGGTCGGCATGCTCATCCAGCAGAAGATGGTAGTCACGGAAATGCGGGCCGCTCATGTGCCAGTGAAAATTCTTCGTCTTCAGGTAGAGGGCGAAGACGTCGGCCAGGATGGCATTCATGGCGCCGGCAATGTTCTTGGTCGCGGACGCTTCCAAGTCACTAGGAGTGTGCAAGGGGGCCGTCTGCCTGCGCTCCAGCGTGGCAGTTGAATTACCGGATCGTTTCATCGCGGGTTCTCCTTTCTTTAGGCAAGGCGCTTGGCCTCAGTTGGAGTGTACGGGGGAAGTTGGGACCGTATGTCGGCTGAGCGCCGGACGGCTACAATTACATAAAAGGGTTGAGCGAAAGGCAAACAGCGAACTCATGAGCGAACCCCAACGTAATCTGACCGCCGACAATCTCGAAGTAGTAGATGGCCGCGAACGCGAAGCGATTCAGGGATGGGTGCCCGATCTCGCCGGCGAAGCCGAATTGCGCGAGGCGCTGGAAAAGGCCTTTGACTATCGCGGCGACGTCACCATCACGCGCAAAGACGGATCGCGCGTGGAAGGCTACATCTTCGACCGCCGCAACGGGGCGACGCTCGCCGACTCGGTCGTGCGCCTGATCCCGAACGAATCTTCGCAGTCACCCCAGGTTAGCCCAACGGAAGGACGAACCTGCACCACACAGAAGATTTCGATTTCTTATTCCGACATCGCCGCCCTGGCCTTCACCGGGCGCGACACCGCCGCCGGCAAGAGCTGGGAAGCCTGGGTGCGCAAATACTGGGAGAGGAAAGCCGCCGGCGAAAAGGGTATCGCGCTGGAACCGGAGTCGCTGGAGTAGCGAACTATCGTTTTCCTTTACGCGCCGGCTTTGCCGGCTTTCGCGCAGCAGCGCCGCCCTTCGTCCCACTCTTTCCCATTGACTTCGACTTCGCCGGCGCCGCGCTCGCCGATCCCGCTTTAGCGGCAGCGCCCGTGGAAACCGTATTGGCCTTCAGATCGACGGTGAAGCTGTCGCCGACTCCCGTCTTGCCGGAGCCCGGATCGACGGTCACAAACACGCCGGTCATGTTGCTCGGGGACACGGTCATGCGCAGAAAGCCAAACGTGTTGTCGTTGAATGCCTCCAGCGTGAGCGGATTGCCGTCGGCATCCTTGCCGGACTGCGGCGTCTTGGGAATGGGTTGGGGCTTACCAGCCTTGAGGCCGGGCAGGTTGTAATAGCCGCCCATGCCCGCCACCAGGTACGGAATTTGTTTGTTGCCGATCGTACGCGTGTAGCGCTCGTAAAGATGAGCGTGCCCCGACAAGTGCAGGTCGGGCTGGATGCCGGCGGCGGTGCAGGCCTGGTCGATTTGCTTGAGCATGGTGGGACTGGGCACATGCGATGAGCTGCCCGTGAACGGCGGGTGATGCGTGGCGATGACCAGCGCGCGCCACTGGCCATTCTTGCGCTCGGCCGCGGCCTGCTTCAACTGCTGCTGCAGGAATGTCAACTGCGCATTGCCCACCTTGCTGCTGGAGATCACTCCTTCCGTTGCCCCCTCTGAGGTGTTCGAATACAGTCCAATGAACTTCACGAATGGCGCATTCAGCGTGAAGTACACGCCCGGCTGGTCCATGGTGGTGCGAACCGCGCCCTGATTATCAGGCGAGTTGCTAGGCTGCGCCGAGCAAAAGTTCGCCAGGAATGCCTGCAGCGTCTTCTCGGTCTCGCCCTCAAAGACCGCGCCATCGTGATTGCCTGGGATGGCGAAGATGGGCGCGTTGTAGTTGCGATACGGGTCGTAGAACTGGGAGAAGTAATACTGGTCCTGTCCGAAGTAATAGACCACGTCGCCCAGGTGATACCAGAAGCTGGCGCCGCTGCTGAGATCGTTGGTCATCGCATCGGCAACGGCGAACTGGAACTGGGGACTGTGGATTCCTCCGGTATCGCCGACGGTGTGGAAGACAATCTGGCCCGCCTGCTGGATCGTTTGCTCGGCGGCGGCGCCGATCACGTTGCCCAAATCCATTGGCGTAGTGCTTCTGGCGGCCGGCACCGGCTCCAGGTCCTGGATGCCCTTGGCGGCCGTGTCGGCGTCAATTTCCTGTTTGCTGAATTGGCTGAAATTATCGGGAGTTAAATCGGGATCGCCGAAGGCGCGAGCGGTTGCGGTAGAGGCCATAGCATCCTCCCATTCGAGTTTGGATCGGCGAATGCTATCACAGCTTGATGAATCATCGATGTGAAAATCGGGCCTGGTGTAGCGAGTCGGAGGCCGCCGCTTCTTCAATGCGCCGCAGACGTCGGTCCAGTTCGACCGACTTGCTGCGGATCCACTTTGCCGCCGAACCTTCTGCGGCCTGTATCGGGTGTGTTTCCTCCGGCGCCGGCAGTGCGGCGAGTTCCAGGTTCGTTTCCATGGTCGCGATCATAGACTCGATATGGCGCAGCTCTTCGGTCATGGTTGTAACATAGACGGCGTCGTGGGCATGCTTTTCGGTCAACAGTTTAGCTTCCGCGAGCGCGGGACGAATGACATAGCGAGCAGGATCGGACCGGTGATTGGTTTTGATCGCGGCCATAAAGACTCTTCTCCTATTCCGATCACATGCGGCAGCCGCTCAGTACCGGTGTGGCCATTGCCTCTCTGTCTCCGCCGTGCTGCTCAGGCAACCAACCACGTAACTGGCGATAATCACGCCGATCACCGCAATCATCACCATCTCCATCCTGCCTCCGGTATCCTCTGCCGGCGTTCTCTCTTGATTAGATAGGCGGTGGTATAAGGCCGCGATAAAACGTTGATAAGTAGTTTGTAAAGGAAGAGGGACAATCCATGCTGAACGACACCGCACAAGGATTTCAGCGGCCTGTTTAGCCGGTGACACAAATTATCGGCTCCGCTCATTGCCTGTTTGGCGGCTGAAACCGGACACTTTGTTCGCGAGCGAACAGCCGTCCCCAACGCACCGTCCCCTAGCCCTCCTGTTTCCAAGTCCCTACCCAACCCTCCGACTGGAAGACAAACTGCTCCTCGTTAATGACCGCGGCTCCGAACTGCCGTTCGGCAGTCTGCTTATCACGAGCGTGAGGCATCGATGACCAACTTAGCTCAGGACATTCGCTATGGCTGGCGCACGCTGCGCAAGAGTCCCGGCTTCACCGCGGTTGCGGTGCTGGTGCTCGCGTTGGGCATCGGCGCTAACACCGCCATCTTCAGCGTGGTCAACAGCGTCTTGTTGCGGCCGCTGCCCTACGACCAACCTGGTCAACTCGTGAGCCTCTACCACGTGCCGCCACAGGCGAGCTTTCCCGGCATCAAGTTGTTCGTGGTCTCGCCCGCCAATTTCTTCGACTGGCGCGCCCAGGCGCACAGCTTCGAAGGCATGTCCGCGTATGGCTTCGGCCGCTACACACTGACCGGCAAAGGCCAGCCGTTGCCCGTGATCGTGACCTCCTCCACCTATGGCTTGCTCTCCATCCTGCACGCTGAGCCACTGCTGGGCCGCGACTTTCTGGAGAGCGAGGACCAGCCCGGCCGCAATCACGTCGTCCTCGTCAGCTACGCGTTCTGGCGCGATCACCTCGGCGCCAATCCGGCCGCGGTCGGCAGCAGCATTCAGCTCAACGGCGAACCGTACACCGTCATCGGGGTGATGCGTCCCGGCTTCGAGTTTCCCATCTCCAGCGATCCTGACACGCGCGCGCAAATCTGGAAGTTGCAGGGCTGGACTCCGCAGGAACGCGCCATCCGCGACAATCACAACTACGCCGTGATCGCGCGGCTCAAGCCGGGCGTCACCCTGGAGCAGGCACGCGCCGAGTTAAACACAATCTCCGACCGCCTGGCGCAGCAATATCCCAAGGATGACAGGGGATGGGGCGCAACCGCGATCCCGCTCAGCACGGACCTGATCGGCGATGTGCAAGCGCCGCTGCTGATTCTGCTGGGCGCGGTCGCCCTGGTTCTGCTCATCGCCTGCGCCAATATCGCCAACCTGGTGCTGGCGAAGACGCTGGCGCGGCGCAAGGAAGTTGCGATTCGTTCGGCGCTGGGCGCCAGCCGCCACCGTCTGCTGCAACAGGTGCTGGCCGAAACTGTGCTGCTGGCGTTCGTGGGCGGCGCCTGCGGTCTCATCTTCGCGCATTACGGGATGCAGTTCATCGTGAAGTTCGCGGGTGCACAGTTGCCGCGCTCCAGCAGCATCGGGCTTGACCCCTGGGTACTGGCGTTTACGCTCGGCATTTCGCTCGCGACCGGGGTGGCTGCCGGCCTGCTGCCGGCGCTGCGCCTGACGCGAGAAGATGTGAGCGACGCGCTGAAGCAGGGCGCCGGCCGTACCGCCTCCGATGCCGGCGGACATCGCACCCGCAGCACGCTGGTGGTAGCCGAGGTGGCACTGTCGCTGATGCTGCTGATCGGCGCCGGCCTGCTGATTCGCAGCCTGTGGATGCTGCGTTCCGTCAATCCCGGCTTCGACCCCGAGCACGTCATCACCATGACGCTCTCGATCTCGTCCAATCATTTCGCCACACTGGCGCAGGAGGCCGGCTTCTTCGATCGCGTGCTGCAGCGCGTACGGGCAGTGCCGGGTGTGCAATCCGCCGGAGCGATTCACGCTTTGCCGCTGTCCGGCGAGGAATCGCATCAACCTGTTCAGATCGAGGGCCAGCCGGTGGTGCCCATGTCGGACCAACCGGAAGTCGATGTGCAGATGATCAGCCCAGGCTACATGCGGGCTATGCGCATTCCGCTGCTGCACGGGCGCGACTTCGACGATTCCGATGTCGTCGGCCGGCCCGCCGTGGTGCTCATCAGCCAATCGATGGCGAAGCAGTTCTGGCCGAACCAGGACCCCGTCGGCCAAAGGCTGACGATGTACTTCTTTCCCGACAGCATCCGCACCGTCGTGGGCGTAGTCGGCGACGTGAAGGACGACGCGCTGAGCCAGACGCGCTCGCCGGCTGCGCTGTACATGCCGCTGGCGCAAGTAACCGGGCTGCGAGACGATCAATGGCACGCCTTCGGCATGACCCTCGCCGCGCGCACTCAAACCGACCCGGCCAGCGAAGTGTCGGCCATCAGCAACGTGGTGCACGAGATTGATCCTGAGGTGCCGCTGCTGGACATCAAGACCATGCAGGACACGGTCGACGATTCACTCTTGCAGCAGCGTTTCACGATGTTTCTGCTGACGGGATTCGCGGCCCTCGCGTTGTTGCTGGCCGCCGTGGGAATCTACAGCGTGCTCTCGTACGCGGTGCGGCGGCGGGTGCGCGAGATTGGCATTCGCATGGCGCTGGGCGCGCAGATTCGCGATGTGCTGCGCATGGTAGTGATTGAGGGCATGCGACCGACGCTGCTCGGCGTCGTCATCGGACTGATCGGCGCGCTGGCCTTAGGACGACTGATGTCGAGCGTGATCTATGGCGTGAGCGCGCGCGATCTGGCGACCTTTGCCTCGGTGGCCGTGCTCATGACGGCAATCGGCTTGCTAGCCAGCACGCTGCCCGCCTATCGCGCCACCCGCGTCGATCCCATGAAGACGCTGCGGGAGGAATGATTGGGTAGAGCGGGCCTTCAGGCCCGCGTCCGCACGGGTCCAACAGAAACATCGAACTGCCGAAACGGAGGCCTACAAGGACCCGCTCTACCCGTTCAATACTTGTAGAATCCGCGCCCCGATTTCCGCCCCAGCCATCCCGCATCGACCATCTTGATCAGCAGCGGACAGGGCCGGTATTTGGGATCGCCCAGACCCGAGTGCAGCACGCGCATGATGTCGAGGCAGACATCCAGCCCAATGAAATCGGCCAGCGTCAGCGGTCCCATGGGATGCGCCATGCCAAGCTTAAAGACCTCGTCCACAGCCTCGGGCGTCGCTACGCCCTCCATCACCGCATACATGGCCTCGTTCAGCAGCGGCATCAGCACGCGGTTCGAGACGAAACCCGGCGCGTCGTTCACCTCAACCGGCGTCTTGTCGAGCTTCTCGGCCAGCGCCTTGACGGTCGCATAGGTCTCGTCGGAAGTCGCCAGCCCGCGGATCACCTCCACCAGTTTCATCACCGGTACGGGATTAAAGAAATGCATGCCGATGATTTTGTCGGGACGCCTGGTGACAGCGGCGAGCTTGGTGATCGAGATCGACGATGTGTTGGAACTGAGGATGACTTCCGGCCGGCATATCGCGTCCAGATCGCGGAAGAGCTCGGTCTTGACCTCGAAGCGCTCGCTGGCGGCCTCGACGATGAAATCGCACGCGGCAAGTTCTTTGCGCGCGGTGACACCGCGAATGTAAGCCAGCGCTTGGTCACGCTCCTCAGCCGTCAGCTTCGCTTTGGAGACTTCGCGCTCAAGGTTCTTTTTGATGGTATCCAGCCCGCGATCGATGAATCGCTGCTCGATATCGACCAGCACGACCGAGTACCCGGATTTGGCGAACACGTGAGCGATGCCATTGCCCATCGTGCCTGCGCCGATAACGCCGACTGTTTTGATGTTCATAGGAGGACCTTACGTCCCGATCACCACGCCGCCATCCACTGAAATCACTGCGCCGTGAATGAAGCTGGCCTGGTCGGATGCTAACCACACATATGCATTGGCCACATCTTCGGGCGTGCCCGCGCGGCCCAGCGGTGTGCGCGCAATCATCGACTGCAAAACCTTTTCCGGCATCGCCCGCACCATGTCGGTGGCGATGAATCCCGGCGCCACCGCGTTCACGCGAATGTTGTACCGGCCCAATTCGCGCGCCCAGGTACGCGTCATGCCGATCACGCCCGCCTTTGACGCCACATAATTCGTCTGCCCGAAGTTTCCCCACAAGCCAACCACCGACGCCGCCGAGAGAATCACGCCGCTACGCTGCCGGATCATCTGCGGCACCACCGCGCGCGTGGCCAGGAAGACGCCCTTCAGGTTGACGTTAATGACCGCGTCCCAGTTCTCTTCCGACATCGTGGATTCGGCGCCGTTGCCGTTCCACTTCACCAGTTGCGCGTCACGCACGATGCCCGCGTTGTTGATGAGCACGTCGATGCGCTGCCAGCGGTCCAGCAGCTCTTCGGCAGCCGATTTCACTTCGGCGGCGCTGGTGACATTTACTGGCTGGAAACAGCCCTCGCCGCCCGCCCAGCGAATTGCCGATTCGAGTTGCGTTGCGGCTTTCGGCGAGACGTCCCAGGCGGCGACGCGCGCGCCCTCTTCGGCGAAGCGCATGGCCGTGGCGCGACCGATGCCCGCACCGGCGCCGGTGATGACGATGACTTTGCCGCGCAGCCCGCTCTCATACGCCGGCTTGCGCTTTTCCTGAATGCCGGGCAGTTCGTCGGCTGCGTTTTGCATTGGCGCGGGAACGCTGGTGGCGGGAGTTGCGGGTGTGAGTTCTTCGGTTTCGGCTGTGCGGTTACTCACAGCATTCTTAGGTTGTGGCATCGGGGCTCCAATTCATCGGATGCGTGCTCGGAGGGCGCGGTCGCTCGGCAGGGGGGCACGGGCAGTACCTGAACAGGCAATTTCAACGGCCAAACGCAACAGAGTAGAACCTTTGCCGCAGTGCGTCAAGAGTTGCGGCAAATATAACTACGTCTCACTTGAGGAAATGAGCACCGGCCTTTGTCCATCCGTGCAGTTGCGAAGGCTGTGTCATCCCGACCAGAGCGCCCGCCGCGATTCGCAAAAAGCGTGAGTCGAAAAAACACTGGGGCGCGTCGCTTTAGGATGACATGTGAGGCTCGCAAGTCAAACTAGCGACGAGGGGCTTTCTTTCGCGCCTTTTTCGCGGGTTTGCGGTGTGACAGCGCCGCCTCCAGCTCTTCCACCCGTCGCCGCAGCTCCAGGACTTCAGGATTCTGCTCGGGTTGCGGCGTGGGAGCTTGCGTCGCGCCGTTTGTGCCTTTTTCCTGCCCCCACAGTCCCGGCATGAACGCCGTTAGTGGCGACGGCATGGCGCGATAGGCGTTCTGGTACATCTCCATCATGGCTTTCATGTAGCGCAGCGCGTTTTCCTGGGTGGCCTTGCCGCTGGCGACGATCATCTGCCGCAGCACATCGAGGGGAAAGACGGAGTTGGGCAGCTTGGCATCGTCGAGCACGATCTGCGCCAGCACCAGGCGGGTGATGTCCTCGCCCGTGGCCGCGTCGATGACGCGCACGTCGTGGCCGTCGCGCACCAGTTGCGCCACCTGCTCCTGATTGATGTACTGGCTGGTCAAGGTGTTATAGAGCCGCCGGTTCTCGTATTTCTTGATGACGAGGGGTTGATTTTTATTTTTCATTTTGGGCTTGACATAGGGCTCGAGAGGAGCGAAACTTAGTTATGTTGCAGTGCAGCATAAGTCGCAACATGGAATCTTAGACGCAAGGAGCAGAACATGCCGAGCACTACCAAGTCAAGCAAGAAGACCAACGGCGCCGCCACCACCAAGACGACGGAAGCCGCCGACGTTTTCGCCCCATTTTACGTAAGCACCGTCAGCCGCGTGGCTGAGCTGCAGAAGAGTTCGCTCGACGCTGTTGCCGAGCAGACCAATGAATTTGTTGCCGCCTGGAAGAAAGCCGCCAGCTACTTCCCGGTGCCCACCCCCACCTTCTTCTTCGACGTCTTCGGCCAAGCCGTGCAAACCGCAGTGGAGACGCAGAAGAGTGCCATCGACCTCGCCGTCGAGCAGACCGAGGCCGTGGCCGAGATCGCCAAGCAGCGCGCCAACGCCTATGCCGAGATTGCTGAGACTGCCACGGAAGCCTTCAAGACGACCGTGAGCCGCTCCGTGGAAGCGCAAAAGAAGGTGCTGGAGTTCGCCGCCCAGCAGAACAAGGCCGTGTGGGAAGCCACCAAGAAGCAGATCGGCGACGGCCCGGCCAGCATCATCGCCGACACCATCGAGCGCGGCACCAAGACCGTGATCGACGCCCAGAAGTCGATCCTGGACGCGACCGCCACGCCGTTCGTATCGTAAGACGAGCAGTCAGGACTCAGCAGTCAGCACTCGGCCAGCCCTCGCTCTGAGTGTCTTGGCTGAGTGCTAAGCGCTAAATTGAGTCAGTCGGCGCGCCTCTACGCGGTAGGCGCGCGACTGTCTCCGGGTGTATCGTCAATAGGGAAAGGACCTGGATGGCCGAAGAAGCAACCAAGAACAGTAAGCCCTTCGATCCCCTGGAGCCGTGGCGCGGCATGCGCGACATCTACCTGGACGTGTGGGCCAAGACCATGGTGGAGATGGTCAACAGCGAAGCCTACGCTCAAGCCACGGGCACAATGCTCGACACCTATCTGACCGTTTCTGCCCCTTTCCGCGAGACCGTCGAAAAGGCGATGCTCAAGACGCTGGAGCAATTGGCCATGCCGACGCGCAACGACGTTATCTCCATCGCCGAGCGCATGACCAACATCGAAATACGCCTCGACGATCTTGACGCCAAAATCGATGCGCTGCTGGCGCGGGCTTCACAACCTACGCAGCAAGTCGCCAACGCGACAGCATCCGCGAGCCGTGCGCCGCAACAAGCTGCCAAGAAGGCCGGCCGTTCCACCACCGCTAAGAAGAGGAAGAAGTAGGATGGCAGAAGCGCCGGTTATGACCGATGCGTTCACAGAAGCCGCTGAGCGGCTGCAAACACTCACCAAGGTCATGACGACCAAAGCGCAGATTGCACAAACTCCCAAGGAGTTGGTGTGGGCGCTCAACAAGGCCAAGCTCTATCGCTACGAGCCGGTGCTGCCCGCCGAGAAACGCCATCCCATTCCGCTGCTATTGGTCTTCGCGATCATGAACCGGCCCTACATCCTCGACCTGCGCCCCGGGCACAGTTTTGTGGAGTACATGGTGAACCAGGGCTACGACGTTTATCTGCTCGACTGGGGCTCGCCCGGCCCGGAAGACAAGAACCTGAAGTTCGACGATTACACACTCGACTACATGCCGCGCGCGATTCGCAAGATGAAGACGCTCTCCGGCTCGGAAGAGTTCAGTCTGCTGGGCTGGTGCATCGGCGCGATCCTCAGTTCCATTTATTCCGCGCTGCGTCCCGACGACGGACTGCGCAACCTGATTCTACTGACCGCACCGATTGATTTTTCAAACAAGCAGTGCATGACCTTCTCGCGTTGGGTGGACGAGCGCTACTTCGACATCGACAAAGTGCTGGGCGCTTTCGGCAACATGCCGGGCGAGATGATCGACTACGGCGCCAAGGCGCTGAAGCCGGTCGAGAACTACATCACCAACTACCTCAAGCTGTGGGACAACCTCGACGACCCGCGCGTGGTCGAGGCCTGGCACGCGATGAACACCTGGGTCACCGACAATGTGCCGCTGGCCGGTGGCGCGTTTCGCCAGCTCATCGTCGATCTCTATCGCCAGGACAAGCTGATGAAGGGCGAGCTGATGATCCGCGGCGAGCGCGTCGATCTGCATAACATCCGCGCCAACCTGCTCACCGTGATTGCCGAGGCCGACCACATCACCCCGCCATGCCAGTCGGAGCCGATCCTGGCGAAAGTGGGCAGCAGCGACAAAGAGGCGTTCCGCGTCAACGGCGGACATATCGGCATCATGGCCGGCAGCGGCGCGCACAAGATCACCTGGCCGCACATCAACGCCTGGCTGGCCGCGCGATCGCGCTAAAGACCGATCTCGAAACAACAGCCGCAGACCGGCGACAGCATCCGTGACGCGCATCCCCGACCGTGTCCGGCGAGCCCCATCCTGCCGCTTTGCCGCCGAGATTGATGATCGCCCGCGAACACGCGCTGTGTGCCTTCGCTACCGCGTTAGATGTTTCTACCTAATTCGGATTACGTAATCCATTCGGTGTATGAACATTTTTCACGGGAATTTCATCGCGCTTCGTTGAACGTGAGTTCATGCGTCCCTATACTTTTTGCAACGGATAACCAGCCATGATCACACCTCCTTTGGGATACAGCCGCTATTTCTATAAGGACGATGAGGTCATCCTCTCGATCTGCAACTACTGCTTCGCGGTGGTTGCGGAATCGAGTGACGAGGCCGAACTCGACCTGCGCGAGCGTCAGCATGCATGTGCCGAACAGGTGCGTGCCATCGCGGCGTGAGCGTGGGATCCTTCAACCGCAAACCCAGGGCGTCCGGCGTTCTCGCCTTGATACGTCAACTTGCGCCAATGGCCGCCAATGTGATCCAGGTCACCGGAGCTTGGGTACCAAGGCTGTAACGATGGCCATATGAGCGAAACCTCATAGCCCGCAGAGGCAGCCGTTTTCTTCGCCACGGATCGAGGTCTTCTGCGGGCCTTTCTGGAGTTGTTATGAGCAGTACAGCGTCCGATCCGAAAGAAGACTTCACCCGCAAATCGGAAAACGAAAGCGTCTGCACGCTCTGCTTTTCCACAGTGCGAGCCGACGGGTACACCAGCCTCGAATTGGCAGAAAGGATCCACGCCGAAGTTTGTCTGATGGGCGACAATTCGCCTTTTCTTTTCCAGCGCGCTTACGTGTGAATCACGGGATGGGAGCAGCGGGCGGCGCGGCTCCCGCATGCAAAGGAGCGGCGACGCAACACAAAAAAGCGGCTCCGCAGCTTGCCTGTGGTGCCTCTCGGCTGGCAAAATAGGTAGGAATCACACCATTCGTACTGCCGTCATAAGCTGGCCGTAGATTCCCAAATACGATTTTGATATTCCGTCAACCGGGCCTACAACGCCTTCTCCGAATGGTAATCATTGTAGTGCCAGCGTTGCGCGGCGAAATTCCGAGTGACAGTATCGCCAACTGAGAAAGTCATGCTGTTAAAACCTTTCGTCATCAACAGCCATGGACAGATTGTCTTCCCGGGGAACTTTTTCCCCGAGCTGGACTTTTCTATTTTCAAAAGCCTGAAGCAATTCGCCGCCGTTATCCGCCGCGATTTCGGCGAGAAGGCGCCCACGGACATCGAAATCGCCGAACGCCTGCACGCCGGGGGATACAAGAGCCGCTATGAACTTTGCCGCGACCTGGTGTTGAACTCCTTCTGGGCGAACCGCTATACCCTGACCATGTACGAAAAACGGCCGATTCGCTGGGCCGACTTGCCGCGCAACCGCGACGACATTTTCCTTCCTGTGTACCGGCCGCGCAACTCCTCGGCCATGGTCAACGCCATTGAAACCGGCTACCACGAACTGCCGCCGTCATGGGACGAGGACATCGAGGACCGCTGCTTCGCCATTCTGCTGCACGTGCTGCACAACAAGCTAAGTTCCGGCGGGGAGCTTCGCCCCATTCGTTTTACCGTCGCCGAGGCGCTGGCCGATCCCACCCACCGCACGCGGCACCTGCTGCGCTACAACCCCGATTACCTGCGCTACTCGCGCGATGACGTCATCGACTGCCTGCATCCCGTGCCCGAGTTGGAGGCGCTGATGCGGCAATGCATGATCCTGCAGAACCAGTATCCCTGGGACCCTTCGGCGAGCACGGTGGCGGAAATCGGCAATCTGAAGGGCGACGACTACGTGGTCGCGTTTCACCCGCGCACCCCCGAGATCTTCGATTTCATCCAGCGGGTGAAGAGCGACGATGGCTCCGGGCCCCGCGTCCGGCAGGTGCCACGGCGTCCCATCGGTTCGGAAACCCTGGCGCTTAGCCATCCCATCCGCCCCTACCCGCCAGTGCAGGTGGAACAGCGCTTCAAGGTACTGCCGCACATTGAGGCCATCGCCACCTACGAGGGTGAGGTGGCGTGCACCAACGCCGACCTCATCCGCAATCACGCCTACTGCTGGTCGCGCATGAGCGCGACGGAAATTTCCGAGAAGACGGGCATCGAGTCGCGCTGCTACACCGAAAGGCCGCTGGAGGAGATGGCGCTGCTCGCGGCCAAAAAGGCCCTCGCGAAATCGAAACGAAAACCTGCCGAAATCGGAGCAGTGCTTTTTTGCAGTTGCACCAGCAGCAAGCTGATCCCCTCGGTGGCCACCTGGCTCTCCGGCGAGCTGGGCCTGATGCAGACGCACAACTCCTCGGACATCGTTGCCGCCTGCGCCGGCATGCCCTATGGCATCGCCGAAGCCACGCGCCTGCTGCAGGAAATCGAACGCCCGGTGCTGCTGGTGTGCGCGGAAAAGTTTTCCGACAAAATCGGCACGGTGCGCACCTCGCGCATGATCTTCGGCGACGGCGCGGCCGCCATGGTGATCGCGCCCGCGCCCGAAGGCACGCCCTCTGACATCGAGGTCTTCCAGACCTACGCCAGCGGCCCGTGGTCGGAGGTGAACTCCATCATCTGGCCCAATCCTGAGTTCGACAACAACATTACTGTTTACGGGCCGGAGGTAAAGGCGCTGGTGACTCGCTACCTGAAGCAGATGATGGGCGAGTTGGGCGCGCTGCCGGCGCCGGACGGCAAGGGCGGCAAGATGGTCGACGCCGTCGATATCGTCGTGCCCCACCAAGCCAACAAAAACATGGTGCTCTCGCTCGCCGAAGCCGCCGGCATTCCCGGCGAGCGGATCTTCTTTAACATCGAGCGCGTCGGCAACACCTCGTCAGCGAGCATTCTGATGGCAGTCCACGACGCGGTGAAAGAAAACCGGATTGACCGGCCCATGCGGGTCTTCGCACCCGGTTTCGGCGCCGGCGCAGTGGGCGGATATGTGATCATGCGGGTCGATCCCGCGGTGGTAAGCGTCAACGCAGACAAGAGGAGTCATGTCATGGCAAGCGCTGCAAATGTGAATGGCAATGGGGTGTATGGAACTTCACTGGCCGGCCGGGTCGCGCTGGTCACAGGGGCCTCGCGCGGTATCGGACGCGCGATCGCAGTGGAACTGGCGCGGCGCGGCGCGCATGTCGCCCTGAACTTCCGCTCCGACGAAAAACAGGCCGAGAGCGCCGCGGCCGAAATCGCCGAGTTGGGTGTCGAGTGCCTGCTGGTGCAGGGCGATGTGGCCAAGAAGGGCGAGGCCGCGCGCATCGTCCAGCAAGTCATCGACAAGTGGCAGCGGCTCGACATCCTGGTGAACAACGCCGGCATTACGCGCGACCGCTCCATGCGCAAGATGACCGACGACGACTGGGCCGCCGTCATCAACGTTAACCTCAACGGCACCTTCTACTGCACCAGCGCGGCGGTTCCGGCGATGGTCAACCAGCGCTATGGACGCATCATCAACATCAGCTCGGTGGTGGGGCAGATGGGCGCGTTCGGGCAGGCGAATTATTCCGCCAGCAAGGGTGGCATCATCGCCTTCACCAAGACCCTGGCGCTGGAAATGGCCAAGTTCAACGTGACCGCCAACGCCATCGCGCCGGGATTCACTTCCACCGAGATGGTGGACGCGATTCCGGAAGAGATTGCGGCGCAAATCAAGGCCAAGATTCCGCTCGGGCGTTTCGCCACACCGGAGGAGATCGCCAAGGCGGCCGCATTTTTGGCCGCCGAGGGCGACTACATCACCGGCCAGGAGCTGAACGTGAACGGCGGATATCACATGTAGGCTGCGATCGTGGGCAACAGCAAACTCCTTCTATCACACGCAAGAGTGCTCGCGCTCCTATTACCGCGGGGCCGGCCGCTGCGATGATTTGATTTGAATGGGAAGTCGCAGCGCGCACTGCCGGTGAGCGGTGCTTTCGGGGTCGATATTTTAGATAGGGCCGGTTTTAGCCGGCGACATATCCCGTCGGCCCAAGCCGACTCAAAATCACTGTTGGTAGGGTGACGCGGGCGTGAAGGCCCGCTCCATTTATCAAGTAAAAAGTATGGCAACCGAAGCAGTACAGCCCGTCCAAAGCATTGCAGAAACCCAACTCGAGGACCTGCGCGAACGGCGCGCCACGCTCGAACGGGGCGGCGGCACAGAGCGCATCGACAAGCAGCACAAGTCCGGCAAACTGACGGCGCGCGAGCGCATCGCCAAGCTCGTGGACCCGACCAGCTTCCAGGAGATCGGCATCTTCGCCAAGCACCGCGCCACGCTCTTCGGCATGGAGGGCAAAGAAGTCCCGGCCGATGGCGTGGTCACGGGATGTGCCACCGTCGACGGCCGCACCATCCATCTCGCCAGCCAGGACTTCACGGTGCTGGGCGGCGCGGCAGGCGAGGTGCACTGCGCCAAAATCGCCGACATGATGCAGTTGGCGCTCAAGACCGGCAGCCCGTTCGTGTTCATCAACGACTCCGGCGGCGCGCGTGTGCAGGAAGGCATCGACTCGCTCGCGGGTTACGCGAGAGTTTTCTACCAGAACGTGATGCTCTCGGGTACGGTGCCGCAGATCGCGATCATCTGCGGCCCCTGCGCCGGCGGCGCGGCCTACAGTCCCGCGCTCACCGACTTCATCATCCAGACCCGCCGCGCGCAGATGTTCATCACCGGCCCGCAGGTCATCAAGCAGGTGACCGGCGAAGTCGTCACCGCTGATGCGCTCGGCGGTCCAGCCGCGCAGATGAACCGATCCGGCGTTGTGCACCTCATTGCCGAAGATGACGAGAACGCGCTACTGCTCTGCCGTCGGCTGTTGAGCTTCCTGCCGTCCAACAACATGGAAGATCCGCCGCGCCTGCCGTACGACAGCGCGCTTGACGACGATCCCGAGCTGAACAACATCGTTCCCACTGATCCCAAGATCAGCTACGACGTCCGCGACGTGATTACCCGCGTCGTCGATGGCCGCGACCTGTTCGAGATCCAGCCCGGCTTCGCGCCCAACGTGGTGATCGGCTTCGCGCGAATGCAAGGCCGCACGGTGGGCATCGTCGCCAGCCAGCCGGCGGCGCTGGCGGGCGTGCTCGACATCAACGCCTCGGACAAGGTCGCGTGGTTCGTGCGCTTCTGCAACGCGTTCAATATTCCGCTGCTCACCTTCGTCGATGTGCCGGGCTTTCTGCCCGGCGTCGATCAGGAGTACGGCGGCATCATTCGTCACGGGGCGAAAATTCTGTTCGCGTATTCGGCGGCGACGGTACCGAAGATGACGGTGGTGCTGCGCAAGGCCTATGGCGGCGCGTACATCGCGATGTGCTGCAAAGACCTGGGCGCCGATCGCGTGGTGGCGTGGCCGACGGCGGAGATTGCCGTGATGGGCGCCGAAGGCGCGGCCGAGATCGTCTTCCGCAGAGAGATCGATTCCGCCGCGGATCCGCAACAGAAGCGGCAGGAGCTGATTGAGCTGTACCGCAGCACATTCTCCAATCCGTTTGTGGCGGCGGGGCGGCGTCTGGTGGACGACGTCATCGAGCCGGCGCAGACGCGCCGCTACCTGGCGCAGGCGCTGGAGGCATTGCACACGAAACGCGAGTTCCGTCCGCCGAAAAAACACGGGCTGATTCCGCTGTGAGCTGGTCGAGCGGGCCTTCTGGCCGCGTCCCGTCGGATTTGTGTAGTTTCGTGCGCCGACGTTAGTCGGCGTGAACGGTGTCGCGGCGGAAGGCCTCTCGGCAAAGAAAAGGGCGCCGTGAACGGCACGAGTAATCCCGTGCCCTGACGTATGCTCTTGCGAAGAAGTGAGTCTTTGGGAGCTGTTCACAAAGCAGAATATTGTTGTGTCTGAATCACTACAGAACGCGCACGATGGCATCACGGCAGAAATCATGGCCGTAATCGAAGAAGCGGCTGCCGCGTATCTCGGACGCAAGATACGCATCCTCTCGGTGAAGCTGCACGCGCTCACTGAACCGGAGGGCAGCACCTGGGCCAATGAAGGACGCGCTGTGCTCCAAACGTCGCACAACCTTGTGCAGCGTGGGCATTGAGCGATGGAGAACTGAAGCTGAAACTGAAGATCACCATTGCGGGCAGGGCATACGACGTGGAGGTGGAAGAAGCGGCCGAGCCGGCTGCGCTGGAACATTCCTTGCCCCCGGTGCAGTCCGCGGTGCTTCCCACCGCTGCGATCGGCGC
>Ga0335079_10001135_pt1 | contig 30424 bp, 26 predicted proteins | sample Lox_Sample_33_FD_206719 | JGI IMG/M metagenome (GOLD analysis project Ga0335079, IMG submission 206719) | Soil microbial communities from Loxahatchee National Wildlife Refuge, Florida, United States - Lox_Sample_3.3 | ecosystem: Environmental > Terrestrial > Soil > Wetlands | place: USA...
ACGTACAGCGCGGCCACCTGATGGCTGCGGCAGAGATCGCGGATCGTCTCGAGAACGCGCGCCTGGGTGGTCACGTCCAGGCCGGTCGTTGGCTCATCGCACACGATCACTTTGGGGCGCGGCGCGAATGCCATGGCGATCGCCACGCGCTGCTGCTGGCCCCCGGAGAGCTGGTGGGGGTAGCGGCGCAGGAACTCGTCGTCGGAGGGGAGCGCAACCTCCTCCAGAGCCTCGCGGATCCGCGCCTCCTTGCGGGAGGAGTCGCGTTCATCGTGCTCCTCAAGCGTCTCGAACAGCTGCGTGCGGATCCGCAGCGCGGGGTTCAGCGATGTTCCGGGATCCTGGGGGATGTAGGACACGACGCCGCCCCTGAGTCCGCGCAAGGCGTCGTCGCGGAGCGAGGCCAGCGAGACACCCTCGATCAGCACCTCCCCGCTTGCCACCTTCCCCCCCGGGCGGCAGTAGCCGAGCAGAGACATCCCCACGGTCGTCTTGCCCGAACCCGATTCACCGACCAGTCCGAGCACCTCACCCGGAGCGATGTCGATGCTGATCTCGTCGACGATGTCGCTGCCCGACCCCGTGAGCGCAATACGCAGCCCGCGCACCCGCACCGGGACCGACCCCGGCGCCTCGGGCACCTCGGGGGAGGGTTGTTCTGTGGTTGTCATGTCTCCCTCCGGTCGAGTCCGATCGCTGCGCGAGCGATACCGTCTGTAACGAGGTTGGTGCCGATCGTCAGCAGGGCGATGGCGACCACCGGCAGCACCACGCCCCACGGCTGCACGCTCAGGGCGAGACGGTTCTCGTTGATCATCAGGCCCCAGTCGGCATGCGGCGGCTGGAGGCCGAAGCCAAGGAAGCTGAGCGCCGCCACGAGCCCGATCGAGTAGGTGAGCCGCAGGCCGGTCTCGACGAGCAGCGGGCTCGTGACGTTGGGCAGCAGCTCGCTGAAGAGGATCCGTGAGGGGCTCTCGCCCACCGCCTCGGCCGCTTTGACGAAGTCGCGCTCAACCACCTGCAGTGCGGCGCCGCGCATCACCCGCGCCACGCGCGGAGCGTGGGTAATGCCTACCGTGAGCACGAGCAGATACAGCTTGGGCCCGAAGGCGGAGACGAGCAGGAGCGCGAAGACGATCTGGGGGAAGGCGAGAAACACGTCGCAGATGCGCATCAGCGTCTCGTCGACCGCGCCACCCGAGTAGGCAGCCGCCAGGCCGATGATTGTGCCGAGGACTATGCCCACCAGGGTCGCCGCGACGGCGAGACCGAGCACGCTGCGCCCTCCATAGAGGAAGCGGCTGAACACGTCACGTCCGATCGCGTCGGTGCCGAACAGCGCGTGCGACGACGGCCCGCTGTTCGGTATCCCGACGAAGACGGTCGGTCCGTGGGGCGCGAAGAGCGGCCCGAACAACGCAATCAGGACCATCACGCCGACGATCACGAGCCCGATGCGTGTGCGCCCCATACGAGAGGCGATGGCCAGCGTGGCGAGCCATTGGTGCTGGCGGAGGCGGGCCGGCGGCGCGGCGGTCGCAACCTCGGGCGCCGCAGCCAGGCCGGGATCGATGGCACCGGTACTCATCGTTCGGCCGTCCTCAGACGCGGTGTGACCAAGATGGTCGTGACATCGGCGGCGAGGTTGAGGAGCACATATACCGCAGCGATGATCAGCGTGAGGGCCTGGACGGTCGGTACATCGTGGTTACTCACCGCATCCACGAGCGCCCCGCCCACCCCGGGGTAGTTGAAAACGAATTCGACGACGACGACGCCGCCGGCCATCCACGCCAGCTGCAGCGCGGACACCTGGATGGCGGGGACGATCGCGTTGGGGATCGCGTGGCGGAGCATCACCTTCCGCTCCGAGATCCCCTTCAGCCGAGCCATGGTCACGTACTCGCTCTCCAGCACCTCCACCATCGAGCCGCGCATGATCCGGCTGATGTAGGGCGTCACCGCCAAGACGAGGGTTGCCGCCGGCAGGATCACGAGGTTGAGGTGCTGCCAGGCGTGATCCCCCGGCGGGATCAGGGAGACCGCCGGGAATACGTGGAACACCGAAGTCGCGAACAGGAGCACGAGCACGATCCCGATAACGAACTCGGGCAGCGCGGCCAGCGCCAGCGACACCGTTGATCCGACATAGTCGACCATCGTGTCCCGCTTGATGGCCATCCACGAGCCGAACAGGATCGAAAGCGGTATGGCCACCACGGCGGCGACGAGGATCAGGAACGCCGAGTTGGCGATCCGCTGCGAGAGCAGCGAGCTGACCGACTCCTGGGTGGCTGCGGAGGTCCCGAGGTTGCCGGAGACGATTCCGCCGAGCCAATGCCCGTACTGCGCGAACACTGACTCGTTGAGGTGAAGCTGGCGCGTCAGCGCGGCCACGCGCTCCGGAGTGGCCGTCTTGCCAAGAATCGCTGTTGCCGCGTTGCCGGGCAGCGCCTGGGTCGCGGCGAACACGATCACCGACACTGCCAACAGCGTCAGTACACCGAGCAGCAGACGCCGCACGATGAATCTGGTCATTCCATCCTCCCCACTCTCACACTTCACTCATGATGTGGCCGGCTTGCGCGAGCCAGCTCGGAGAAATCTCCACTCCCCATCCGGGCCCGTCCGGCACGTGCACGTAACCGTCCTGAACCTCCAGCGCAGGTGAGAACAGCCCCACCTGCCACGGGTAGTAGTCGTCTGGCTCGATCGAGTACTCCACGTACGGGCCCGCGTTGGGGATCGCCGCCAGCAGATGGAGCGCGAACACGGTGACCATCGTCAGGTTGGCCGAGTGGGGCGTGCACGGTATCCCCGCCGCGTCGGCCATCTCCGCCACCGCGAGAGTTCGCGCCAGGCCACCCGCGTAGCAGACATCCGGCTGCACGACATCAACCGCGTGCATGTCGATCATCCGTCGCCAGGTGGGGAGCTCGCAGTCCTGCTCGCCGCCCGTGACGTCGAGATCGAGCCCGTCGGCGACCGCGGCGGTCCACTCGAGCTCCCAGTAAGGGCACGGCTCCTCGAAGTGGACGACGCCGTGGTCCTCCAGGAACCGCCCGATTGCGATCGCCTTCTCCGGCGTGTAGCACGAGTTGGCGTCAACCAGCAGATCCACGTCGTCCCCGAGCGCGCGGCGCACGGCGCGGACGACGTCCTCCGTCCGCCCCGGCCACTCGTCGGCGTCGTGTCCGACCTCGCTCCCGATCCGGAACTTGAAGGCGGTGAACCCGTCTCGGTCGCGCAGGCGCACGAACCGTTCGGCCTCTTGTTGCGGAGCGATGTCACGGCGCATGCTCGAGGCGTAGGCGCGAATCGCCCGCGGTTTGGCGCCAAGCAGCTCGCACACGCTTCGGTTCTCACACCGACCGCGCAGGTCCCAGAGAGCGGTATCGAGCCCCCCGATCGCCCGGCACAAGTAAGAGCCCGGAAACTTGTGCTCGCGCTCGGGGATAGAGGTGACGAGCCCGGCGATGTCGAGCGCGTCCGCGCCCAGCGCGTGCGGCGCCACCTGACGGTGGAGCACCGCAGCGCTGATGTCGGCGTTGTAGGGCGCAAGCTGACCCCATCCGACGCTGCCGTCGTCAGCGCGCACCCGGACTACGCCCACGTCCCGGTTGCTGAACGTCTCGATCGCCTCGATCCTCACCCGGTCTCCGTTGTGTCTACGACGTGAATCCCATGTCCTTCAGCGCCGGGCCCAGCAGGAATGTCGCCTGGAGGCCGGCCGGGACCCCCCCAACTTTTGAGCTCGCGGCAGCAGTGAAGTTAGGGAAAAAGGCGATGATGTAGCCGCCCGAGTTGTATTCGATTGCCTGCGCTGCGTGGATCAGCTCGGTGCGTTTGGCGGGGTCAACCGCCGCCCTCGCCTGCGAGATCAGGCTCTTGAACTGCGGGTCGTTCCAGTGCGTCTCGTTGAACGGTGAGTTGGGGAGACTTCCCTGGGCCACCTGTGACAGGTACCGGCGCGGGCCCCAGAAGTCCATGGCGAAGGTCCACTTCAGATAATTCGGCCCGTAGAACGTTCCGGTGTCAATCTTGTTCACGTTGACCTTGACGCCGGCCGCGCTGGCCTGCTGGGCGAACACCTGAGACTCCTCGGGAACGCCGGCAAGGATGGCCCCGGTGACCAGCGTCACAGTCAGGCCGTCGCGACCCGCCGCCTTGAGCAGTGACTTGGCTTGGTCAATGTCCTGTTCACGCTGGGGCAGCGAGCTGTTGTAGGACGGATCGAACCGTCCGTACAGGTCGTTGCCAATCTCGCCGTGCCCGCTCAGCACCTGCTCGACCATCTGCGGGCGGTTGACGATCAGCCGGAACGCCTGGCGCACTCGAACGTCGTTGAACGGCGCCTGGTCGACGCGCATCGTGATCGGCAGCCAGCCGCCGGCCGGGTTGTCGATCACGACCGCGTTGCCACTGCCCTGAAGCTGCGGGATCTGCTCGGTTGGCACCGTGTCGGCGACGTCGATCTGACCGCTCAGCAACGCGTTGATCCTGGCCGTGTCATCGGTGAAGTCGATGATCGTGAGCTGGTCGGCGAACGGCCGGCCCTTGCCCCAGTAGTTCGGGTTCTTCACGAATACGCTCTGCTGTCCGGGCGTGAAGCTCTGGTATTTCCACGCGGCCGTGCCGACGGGGTTCTTCGGGTCGTAATCGGTGGGGACGATGTTGTTGAAGTACTGCCCGAGGTCGTCGACGAAGCCGGCGTTCGGGAATTGCAGCGGGACTCGCACCGTCGTGGAGTCCATCTTCTTCATGCCCTTGGCATTGATGTAGCCGATCGAGGCGGCTCCGGTCCCGGGGTTCTTCGGGTTGATGATGCGGTTGATCGAGAAGATCACATCGTCGGCTGTGACCGTCTTGCCGTTGGTGAACTCGACGCCCGGACGCAGTCGGATGTCCCACATGGCGGCGTTGCCGTTGACTGGCTCGATCGACTCGGCCAGCACCATCTGTGTGCTCTTGAAGTCCGCCGTCGGCGCGGCCAGCGGCTCGTAAAGCGCCGAGATGCGCACGATGTCGGGGTCGGCGATTGCGTTGTGAGCGTCGATCGTGTCCTTGGCGCCGCCGCCGGTGGCGCCGACGCGGAGATTCCCGCCGGGCTTGATAGCGGCGGCGGACGTGGTTGCGCCTTTGGTCGCGCTGCCGGTGCTGGAACTGCTTCCGCACGCGGCAAGCAGGGTCGGGCCACCGAGGAAAACGGCTCCACCAGCTGCGGCTCGACGCAGCAGCTCTGCGCGGGTGAGACCGGACTCGCCTGGGCGACGGAACTCGCGTTCGTCTGACATCGGGTACTACCTCGCTCTCCTCGTGTTGACAGCGGCTCGGGACCCACCCGAGCGTTCACAGGTCCAGGGCTACACGCTTGCGCCGGCGGCCACCTCCGAACCGTCGAACACCACAACTTGCCGCGCTTCGGTGCCGGACCGCAGCCGGTCGAAGGCATCGTTCAGATCGGTCAAGCCGATGCGGCGGCTGACCAACTCATCGAGCCGTAGCACCCCTTCGAGATACAGCGTGACCAGCTCCGGGATGTCGCGCGCCGGCGACGAGCTGCCGAGATAGCACCCGCTGATCCGCTTCTCCTCGATGAGGGGGCCCGCGTCGAGCGTCAGCTTCGAGCCGCTCTTGAGGGTCCCGATGACGGTGACCATTCCTCCGACGGCCAGCGACTGCCACGCCTGCGCCAGGGTCTCGCTGCGGCCGGCCGCCTCGAAGGCGTGGTCGACGCCCTGGTTGTCGGCGGCACGGCGAACGGCTTCGGGCACGTCGGGCTTGCCGGCGTCGACCGTGTGGGTCGCGCCGACCGCTTTGGCGAGCTCCAGCTTGTTCGGCTGCAAATCCACGGCGATGATCTGGTCCGCGCCTGCGATCCGTGCCCCCTGCACCGCACTTAGCCCGACCCCACCACACCCGAATACCGCGACGCGGTCTCCGCGCTTGACCTTCGCCGTATTCCGCACCGCGCCGAACCCGGTGAGGACGGCGCAGCCGATGAGCGCCGCACGATCGAGCGGCATCGCCGCATCGATCGTCGTCAGATTCGATTCGGCGACCACTGCGCAGTCGGCAAAAGACGAAACGGTGAGGAAGTGGTTGAGGCGCTGGTCACCGTCCCTGAGTCGACTCGACCCCTCGAGCAGGTTTCCGGCGCTCATCGCATCGGCTGCGACGATGCAGTGGTTCGTCCGGCCCCTCAGGCAGTTGAGACAGCGACCGCACGAGGGCAGGATCGTGAGGACGACGTGGTCGCCCCGGCTGAACCGCTGCACGCCCGGGCCAACCGTCTCGACCACCCCGGCGGCCTCGTGTCCGAGCACGGCCGGGTAGGGCACAAGCTGGCGCTTGCCGTCGACCACGTTCAGGTCGCTTGCGCACACGCCCGAGCCGGCCATCCGGACCAGGACCTCACCGGCTTTGGGCTCGGCGAGGTCCACGTCGCGCACCTCGACCGCCTGGGCGGCCCCCGGGAGGACTGCCGCCTTGATCCTCATACGCGCTCCCGGGCGGGGCGGCGAGCCGCGATGCGGTGGATCTCACCGACGATCAGCTGCGCGGACAGGCGCAGATGCTGACGGATCTTCTCCGAGGTGTCGGGCTCGCGTTCGACGATCGCCTCGAACAGAATTCGGTGGTCGCCCGCGTAATCGGTGAGCGGGTACACGGGCTGGTGATGCATCAGCATCTGCGCCTCGGCCGCGAGCGTCTCGTGGGCGCGAGTGAGCCGCGGGCTGTCGGCCAGCCGGACCATCTCCCGGTGGAAGTCGAGATCGGCGGCGACGAGCTCCGTACCGGCCGGCTGCCGGTCAGGGGTGCTCGCGGCTGCGAGGATGATCTGGTCGAGCTTGGCCCGCAGTGGGCTCAGGTCCAGCCCAACGGGCCGCTTGAAGGCATGGGCGACGGCCGCCACCTCGATTGCCTCACGGGCCAGGTAGACATCGTAGGCCTCCGCCTCGGTGATCTCGCGCACGAACGCGCCACGATTGGGCCGGTACTCAACCAATCCCTCGCCGATCAGGTGCCGGATGGCCTCGCGCACGCTGCCGCGGCCCGTCCCCACTATCTGCGCGAGCGAGTTCTCGCGCAACGGCTCGTTGGGCTTGATGCGTCCCGTGATGATCGCCATACGGAGCTCGCCGATCACCTGCTCGGTGGTCGACCGCCGCTCGACAGCACTCAGGCCCCATGGGCTTTCGCTTGACACGAGACACCCGCTCCTTGTAGGACAACCTACAATCAGACAATCTTCAAAGTCAAGGGGTGTTGATGAAGATGTTGTTGCGATGAACACAAGCCCCGGCAACGTGCTCGTTTTGATGGTCGACCAGCTGGCCGCGCAATGGCTGCCGGTGTATGGGGACTCGGTCGTCGATGCACCATGTGTGGAATCGCTGGCGCGGGACGCAGTGGTGTTCGACGCGGCGTACTGCGCTTCGCCCCTGTGCGCCCCCTCCCGGGCCGCGCTGCTGTGCGGGCGGTTCGCCTCGCGGCTTGGGGTTTATGACAACGCGGCCGAGCTGCCCGCGACGGTGCCGACACTGGTGCACCACCTCCGCGGCGCCGGCTACCGCGCGCTGTTGTCCGGCAAGATGCACTTCGTCGGACCCGATCAGCTGCACGGGTTCGAACAGCGGCTGACCACCGACATCTATCCGGCCAGCGCAGATTGGGTGCCCGATTGGAACCGGCCCGTCTCCGACGCGTTGCCGTGGTACCACACGATGGAGAGCATGCTCACGCCGGCGCGCTGCCTCGCAAGCATGCAGACCGACTACGACGACGAGGTCTGCTTCCAAGCCTCCCGCGCGCTCCGCGACCTGGCCCGTGCGCGCGCGGCCGGCGATGAGCGGCCGTTCCTGCTGGTCGCGTCGTTCACCAACCCGCACGATCCGTGGGAGATCCCCGGACGGTACTGGGACCGCTACGACGCCCGGGCGATCCCGCTTCCCGATGTGCCGGCCGTTCCGAAGGATCGGCTCGATCCGCACAGCGCCCGGCTGCGGATCATGTGCGGCGCCGACCGGGTCGAGCCGAGCGACGAGCAGATCCGCCGCGCCCGCCACGGTTACTACGCCGCGATCAGCTACGTGGACGAGCGAATCGGCGAGCTGCTCTCGGTGCTGAGCGCGACCGCGCTCGACGCCTCGACGTGGGTCGTGTTGACATCCGACCACGGGGAGTTCCTCGGTGAACGGGGCCTGTGGTACAAGATGTCGTTCCTGGACCCGTCGGCGCGGGTGCCACTGATAGTGCGTCCTCCGGGAGGCGGAGACTCAGCCCGGAGAGTTCGGGCGCCGGTGTCGCTGCTGGACCTCGCCCCAACCCTCTTGGAACTCACCGGCTTCGACCGGGATTCGGTGGTCGGGGCCGAAATGGACGGTTCCAGCCTGGCGCCGCTGGTTCGGGACGCTCCTCGGGCGGCGGAGACGCGGTCGCCCGTGATCTGCGAATACCACGCGGAAGGGGTGTTGGCGCCCGCAGCGATGATCCGCGAGGGCCCGTTGAAGCTGATCGTCTGCGAGTCTGATCCGGACCAGATGTTCGATCTGGCCAACGACCCGCAGGAGCTCGTCAACCTGGCCGGCGAGCCCACCTACGCCGAGGACCTGGCCCGGCTGCGCCTTGAGCTGGAACGGCGTCTCGATCTGGCCGCCATCGGCGAACGCGTCCGGGCCAGTCAACGCGACCGACGGCACGTCTCGCGCGGGCTGGCGCGTGGAGCGCCGACATCATGGGACTACGAGCCCCGAGTCGACGCGTCGATGCAGTACGTCCGGGCTCGCGCCGACCTGTACGAGCTCCAGCGGCAGGCGCGGATGGAGGAACCGGGCGGTGCGATCCCCGGGTGGAGCGCCCTAGGCGAGACTGGCGGGTGATCAACCAGAGCGCCACGGCCACGCCGGGCACCACGGCGGCGAGGTACCCTGCGCCGGGCCCAACAGCGCCGGCCAAGACTCCCGCCAGCACCGGCGCAACCACGATCCCGATCGCCCACGAGGCGTTGAGGAGCCCGATGACGGTTCCGCCCGCGAGTGCATCCTCCGCAGCTGCCGCGGTGGCAAGCGGGAACACGACCGTGCTGATCATGGCGCGCGGCGCGGTCGAGATGAACAGCACGAGGACCAGCACGATCGGCGTGGCATCGAAGCTGGCCGGCAGCAGTGCGAGCGACAGCGCGAGCGTCCCTGCGGCGAGCGCGCCGACCGTGAGGAACCGGCCGCCCGCCCGCGTAACGCCGCCACTGACGAGAACGTAAAAGGCCGCGGCCAGCGAGAACACGACACCGGTGGCGGCGGTCGAGACGCCCGAGTGGTGCAGATCGAGGGGCACGAGCAGCTGCGTCACTCCTCCCACCGCGCCCACGACGGCGAGTGCGACCGCCGCTGCGAGCACGCGCGGATGGCGAGACGCCGCGACCGTCATCGTCCGCACCGAGCCGGTGCTGGCGGAGACGGATCGCGGTGCCGCCGGCTGGCGAGCTAGCGCTGCTGCCGCGATGCCGGCGGCGCCACCGATGATCACGAACGGCGCAGCCAGGCCGATCCACCCGGCCGCGAGACCGCCGAGTCCGGGACCCGCCGCGAGGCCGGCGGCTGAGCTCGTGGCGACGGCGCCAAGCGAGGCGGTTCCCGAGCGGTCGTCCGACGCGGCGAGCCACGCCGTGGCGGTCGTCCACACGATCCCGTAGGCCAGACCGAACACGAGTCGGCCGATGACGAGCGCCGGAACCGACAGCAGCGCCTGCACGGTCGCCCCGGTAGCCAGCAGGACCGTCGCCGCTACCGTCACCCGCTTAGCACCGAGTCGATCTGCGATCAGCCCGGCCGGCGCCGAGACGGCGATTGTGGCCAGGCCGGGGGCAGCGATGAGAAACCCGCTGACCGCGCCGCCGAAGTGATCGAGTCTCGAGAGCTCCGGGAGCAGCGGAACAATCGCGCTCTGGCTCGCGGAGGCGACGAACAGAACCGCGTGGACAACCACGATGAGTAGACGCGGCCTGCGCACAGCCCGAGCGTACATGCCGATTCTCAGTCGTAAAATGAGGATATGACGGGAAAACGATCGAGCAGCGCGATCGTAAATCGGGTAGAGCTGCGGGAGCTTCGCGCGCTCGTGGCCGTCGCTGATCACGGCTCGTTCCGGGCCGGAGCCGCGGCCCTCGGCTACACGCAGTCCGCGGTCTCCCACCAGATCGCCGCGCTGGAGCGGGCCGCGCGCGCGAGCCTGTTCACCCGCCCCGGCGGGCGCGGCAGGATCGGCCTGACGCCGGCCGGCGAGGCGGCCTACCGCCACGCCCGTCGCGCGCTGGCCGAGGTGGACGCGCTCGATGCTGCGCTCGTGGCCACCCGGCGTGGCGAGCGCACCGTCGTTCGCGTCGGCCTCTTCCAGACCGCGGCCGCGGAGCTGCTGCCGACGGCGCTGCGGCTGCTTCGCGAAGAGTGGCCGGCGATAGAGGTCGAGCTCGCCCAGACCGACGAGGATCCGCGTACGATCGACTGGATCGCCCAGGGCCGTCTCGACCTGGCGCTCACGATCAACCAGCAGCCCGACGATCGGATCGAGGTAATCCCGCTGTTCGAGGACCCCTGGGTGATCCTCACTCATCGAGAAAGCGACATCGCCGAGGCCGCGGAACCCTCCTTCGACCTCCTCGACGGCGCCGACGTCGTGGCCTGGACGCCGGCCTGGGGCATCCAGCTGGAGCTCGAAACGGCCTGGCGCCGGCGCGGCATCCGCCCGCACGTCGTGTACCGCACCGACGACAACCTGGCCCTTCAGCGTCTCGTCGCCGCCGGCCTCGGGCATGCCTGCATCGGGCGCCTGGCGGCGGCCCGGGCCGTGGAGCCGTCTCTGACCTGGCTGTTGCCTCGGGAGACGCTCACCCCGCGCGTGGTGTCGTTGTGTCACCCGCGCAAGCGCGACCTGGCCCAGGCGGCGGAGGCGCTCAGCTCGGCGCTGCGGACGCAGTTCGCCGGCTGAGTGAGCCCTCGAGCGTCCGCCTGGCCTCGAGCGCCGCTTGCGGCAGGTCCGTGATGACCCCGGCCACGCGAGGGTCGGCGAGGTTCCGGGTTAGCCGTCCGGGAGCATTGACGGTCCAGACCAGGCAGGGCAGCCGGATGCGGCGGAGCACGCCGATGTCCACGAGCCGATCGTGGATGACCAGGACATCCGCCCGTGCGGTGGCGAGACGGCGTCCGGGGAACAGCTCCGAGGCACGGCGGTAGCGGCCGATCAGGAGCCCGACGGTGAGAGTGGGTGCGGCCGCCTTCGCCGCGGCCACGACGTCGTCGTGGAAGGAGGTGAGCAGGCACCGCTCGAGGCCGAAGCTCCGCAGGAGCGGGATCACGTCCGGCACGCAGCCGCGTTCCTTGAGCTCGATGTCGATCTGGATCCGCCCGCGGACCAGGTCCAGCACCTCGCAGAGCCGGGGCGGCGGCGCCTGCGGCCCGTCGAGCGCGGTCGCGCGAATCCCGCTCAGCGGGAGCCCGTCCCGGTCAGGATCGTGATGGACGACCAACCGCCCGTCGCCGGTCCTGCGCACGTCGAACTCGATCATGTCAGCGCCGAGATTGATCGCGTTCTCGAACGCGGCCAGTGTGTTCTCGGCCGCGACTCCCCAGGCGCCGCGATGGGCCACGATCGCCGTCTCCGCCGGCGGGGTCGTGCGCCTGAAAGCGCGCGGGAGCCCGATCGGTTCCGTGGCCACGGCGGCAGTATCGCCGGTCGCTCCGCCGAGAAGTAGGGCGCGCCGCGAGGGACACCCGGCTGGGCGTCAGCGCGTGGTGAAGTTGGTGTCGACGACGTGCTTGCAAGGACCCTGAACCCGGTGACGTTCGCAAGCTCTGCAAGCTGACCGTCACAGGACGAAGACAGTGCCGCCGGCAGGATTCGAACCTGCGACCCTCGGATTAAAAGTCCGCTGCTCTGCCAACTGAGCTACGGCGGCGATGGAGCCATGATCGCGCATTGACGGTTCGCGACCCGGCCGATGGCGCTGGAACTAACGTACGCTTCGCCAAAGTCCTGACCCGAGCAGGACGGAATGCCAGCTCAGTGGCGGAAATGGCGACGCGAGGTGAACACCATCGCCGCGCCGGCGGCGTCGACGGCCTCGACGACCTCGTGATCGCGGACCGAGCCGCCGGGCTGGATGATCGCGATCGTGCCGGCGTCGAGCGCGAGCTGGGGTCCGTCCGGGAACGGGAAGAAGGCGTCCGATGCGAGCACCGACCCCACCAGCGTGGACCGTGATTTCTCGATCGCGAGGCGCACGGAGTCGACGCGGCTCATCTGGCCGGCGCCGATGCCAACGGTGGCGAGGTCCCGGCACATCACGATCGCGTTGGAGCGGACGTGCTTGCACACCTTCCAGGCGAAGGCCAGCTCGCCCCATTCGGCTTCGGTCGGCGTGCGTCGTGAGACGACCTGCATCTCGGAGCGCTCCTCGAGGTCGTAGTCGCGGTCCTGCACGAGCATCCCGCCGACGACCTGGTGGAGCTGGGGGTCGATCATGTCGGGGTTGCGGCGCTCGCGGTCGTCGAGGAGGCGCATGTTGCGCTTGGACTCGAGCACCTCGAGCGCGTCTTCGTCGTAGCCGCGGGCGAACAGGACCTCGACGAACTGGGCGGCGATCACCTCGGCGAGGGCGCGGTCGACGCGGCGGTTGAGGCAGATCACGCCTCCGTAGGCCGAGATCGGGTCGCACTCGAACGCTTTCTGGTAGGCCTCGAGCGCGGTCTTCCCGACGGCAACGCCGCAGGGGTTGTTGTGCTTGATGATCGCGCAGGCGGGGATCTGGAACTCGCTGACGAGCAGCCGGCCCGCGTCCAAGTCCAAGAGGTTGTTGAACGACAACTCCTTGCCGCCGAGCTGCGAGACCATCGAGAGGACGTGGGTACGCGTCCCAACCTGCGAGTAGTAGGCGGCACGCTGGTGGGGGTTCTCGCCGTACGGAAGCTCGAGCACTTTCTCGAACGCGCGCACCATCAGCGCGGGGAAGTCCGCCCCCTTCTCCTGGAACCAGCGCGCGATCGCGGTGTCGTACCGCGCGGTGTAGGCAAACGCCTCAGCGGCGAGACTCTCTCGGGTCGTCGGGGAGAGCCGGGAGTCGAACTCGCGCAGCTCGGCCAGGATCGCGTCGTAGCTCTCGGGGCTGACGACGGGCGCGACGAACTGGAAGTTCTTGGCCGCCGCGCGGATCATCGAGGGCCCGCCGATGTCGATGTTCTCGATCACCTCGGAGTCGGAGACGCCGCGACGGGCGGCCGTTCGCTCGAACGGATACAGGTTGACGCACACGAGATCGACGAACTCGACGTCGTTCTCCTCGGCCTGGCGCATGTGTTCGGGGTGATCGCGGAGCGCCAGCAGGCCGCCATACAGCTTGGGATGGAGCGTCTTGACCCGACCATCCATGATCTCGGGGAACCCGGTGAGGTCCGAGATCTGGCGGACCTGGAGCCCGGACTCGGTCAGCTCCCGAGCGGTCCCGCCCGTTGAGACGATCTCGATCCCGAGCTCGGCCAGGCCGCGAGCGAACTCGACCAACCCTGTCTTGTCCGACACCGACAGGAGCGCGCGGCCGACCTTGACGTCCTCGGAGGTAACAGGCTCGAACCTGTTTGCGCTCGACGTTCCCTGCTCCATGACGCCTCGACTTTATCGCTCGATCACGACACGGCGCGCGTTGGCAGGGTCGAAGCGGACCGCACCGCGCGCGATCAGGCGTACCGCCTCGGGCAGCAGCTCGTGCTCGATCGGGTGCAAGCGCTCGAGCACCTCGCCGGCGTCGCGGGCGTCCGGGAGCTCGATAGCGCGCTGGAGGATCACCGGACCGCTGTCGACGCCGCCGTCGACGAAGTGCACCGTGACGCCGAACACCTTCACCCCGTAGGCCAGCGCCTGGTCGACCGCGGACAACCCCGGGAACGCCGGCAGCAACGCCGGGTGGACGTTGATCACGCGGTCCGGGAACCGAATGAGGAACTCGTCAGACAACAGCTGCATATAACCGGCCAAAACCACGAGCTCGGCTCCCACAGAAGCGAGGAAGTCCGCGATGGCGAGGTCACGGGCGGGGCGGTCGGGAAAACGGTCGGCCGGAAAGGAGCTGGCGGCGACCCCGGCGGCGCGGGCGCGATCGAGCGCCGGCGCGTCCGGCTTGTCGGAGGCGACCGCGACGATCTCGACCCCGTCACGCAAGTGGACCCGGTCGAGCAGGGCCTGGAGATTCGTCCCCGCGCCCGACGCCAGGACCGCGACCTTCATGCCGCGCGGAGCTTCGGGAACCGGCCGCCCGTAGAGCGGAGTGTCCCGGCCGCGAGCAGCTGATCCACGCGGCCGAGGACCTCGCTCGAGCGCAGATGGGCAAACGCGCCGTAGCTGGAGAGTCGGTCGTAGGCATGCTCGCCGATGACCTTCGAGCGGCCGCCGCGGAGGATCTCGACCGCCCGTGTGCGGCCGACCGGCGGGGCGGCGGAGACCACGACGTCGAGAATGGCGGCATCGAGGTCCCCAGCGGGCCGAGACACGACATCGGGTGTGGACGGCACAACAGAGGGCGAGCACACGTCGCAGCACGCGACCGACGGCGCCGTCGCAGAACGATCTCCGAAATGCGCCAACAGCGCCCCGCGCCGGCACCCCGCCCCCTCGACGTAGCCCCAGACCGAGCGGTACTGCGCCCAGCGAGCGCGTTCGGCATCCCGGGAGGAGCCGAGACACCGCGCGAGCGCGCCGCGATCCCACTCTCCGACGACCAGGCCGGCGGCTCGGTCCGGTGGCGCGGGTTGTGGCACCACTAGCCCGGCGCGGACAAGATGACCGATGATGGCCCGCACTGTATCCGCGTCAGCCCCTGGCCCCACATCGGAAGCAAGCTCGGAAACCGCGACGTCGTAGCGGCCGTCCAACCCTGCCCATTGCAACCGTTCCACCACCCGCTCGAATACACCCGCCTCGAGCCGCGAGCGCTGGATGAAGAACACGTGAAGGCCCTTGTCGCGCTGCTCAGCGAACAACAGGCAGCGCGCCGGGTCGCCGTCCCGGCCCGCACGTCCCGCCTCCTGGTAGTAGGCCTCGAGCGAGCCCGGCACGGTGGCGTGGCAGACCGTCCTCACGTCGGCCTTGTCGATGCCCATTCCGAACGCATTGGTCGCGACGATCACCCGCGCCTCGCCCGACATGAACCGCTCCTGGGTGGCGGCCCGTACGCCCCGATCCAGTCCCGCGTGGTACGCCAAAACCTCCTCGCCGAGCGCGCGGCGCAGGAACCCGGCCACGTCTTCGCTCGCGCGCCGCGTGCCGGCGTAGACGATCGCGGGCAGCGCGGGGTGGGCGGGATCTGAATCACTCAACGCCGCGGCGAGCCGGCGCCGCTTGTCGACCGCAGTCCCGCACCGCACGACCGCAAAGCTCAGATTCGGGCGATCGAACCCCGTCGTCACCCGTACGGGATCGCGCAGGGCGAGCCGGCGCGCGATGTCTTCGGCCACCGCCGGCGTCGCGGTCGCGGTCAACGCCATCGTGGCCCGCGCGCCCACGCGGCGGGCGGCGTCGGCGAGGAAGAAGTAGTCGGGGCGGAAATCGTGTCCCCACTGCGAGATGCAGTGGGCCTCGTCGACCACGAACAGCCCGACCCGAATCCGGGCAATCGCCTCGGCGAACCGGGGTGAGGCGAATCGCTCGGGCGCGACGTACAGCATCCGGACTCCGCCAGCAGCCGCACGCGCCAACGCCTCGGCATTGGCAGCGCCGCCCCGCTGCGCGTTAACCAGTTCCACCTGTCCCGGCGCCACCGAGCGCAGCGCGGCCACCTGGTCCTGCATGAGCGACACGAGCGGCGAGACCACCAGGGTCAGGTCCTCGCGCATCAATGCGGGCAGCTGATAGCAGAGCGACTTTCCCGAGCCCGTCGGCATCACGACGAGCGCGTCGCGATCGGCGAGCGCGGCGCTGACCGCCTCGGCCTGGCCGGGGCGGAAATGCTCGAAACCGAACAGGCGCCGGAGCGCGTCACCGGGATCCATCGGGCGCCCGACTGTAGCGGCGAGCCCGGCGGTCACCGGGACGCGGTCAGCTGTATTTGCCCTTGCCGCTGCGCCCGGTCGTCAGCCTCTTGGACGCGGTGTGCGCATCAACGGGGGTTAGCGGTCGCTACGCCCTGATCAGCGGCACTTCGAGCGCGTACTTGCCGTTCGCGTCCTCGGTGCCCGCGAGCGGGTAGGAGCCGCTGAAGCAAGCGTCGCAATGCGAGTCGCGCGAGACCCCGACCGCCTCGTACACGCCGTCGAGCGAGAGGTAGTGGAGCGAGTCGGCGCCCAGCTCGTCGGCGATCTCCTCGACCGTCCGGCCGTGGGCGATCATCTCCTCGCGGCTGGACATGTCGATCCCGTAGTGGCAGGGGTGCTGAATCGGCGGTGCTGAGATCCGCAAGTGGATCTCCGCCGCGCCGGCGTCGCGCAGCATCTCGACAATCTGCCGGGTGGTGTTGCCGCGCACGATCGAGTCGTCGACGACAATCAGGCGCTTGCCGGCGACGACCTCGGGCAGGGGGTTGAATTTCAGCCGCAGACCGTGCTTGCGGAGTTCCTGACCGGGCTGGATGAATGTCCGGGCCACGTAGCGGTTCTTGATGAAGCCGTCGTCCTGGGGCAGCCCCGCCGCGCGGGCCAGCCCGCGGGCTGCGGGGTTGCCCGAGTCGGGCACCGGGATCACGAGGTCGGCGTCGACCGGAGCCTCGCGCCAAAGGATCTCGCCCATCCGGGCACGCGCCACCTGGAGCACGGTGCCGGCCATCTTCGAGTCCGGACGCGCGAAGTAGATGTACTCGAACACGCAGAACGCGCGCTGGTCCGCGTGCGAGACCATCCGCGTCCGCACGCCGCCCTCGGTCAGCGTGACCACCTCGCCCGGGAGCACCTCGCGCAGGTACTTGGCGCCGATCAGATCGAACGCGCACGACTCGCTGGCCACGCAGTAGGCGGCCGTCCCGCTCTCCTCGTCCTCGATCATCCCGAGCACGAGCGGGCGGACCCCGTTCGGATCACGGAACGCGACGACCGAATCCTCGGTCAGGACCACGGTCGAGAAGGCGCCCCGTAACCGCCCGAGCACGTCAGCGATGGCATCCTCGATCCGGTCGGCGGGATGCGTTGCCAGCAGCGCCGCGATGATCTCCGAGTCGGACGTCGAGCTGAACGAGAATCCTCGCTCGCGGAGCTCGGAGTGCAGGTCGACCGCGTTGATCAGGTTGCCGTTGTGCGCGAGCGCGAGCGTCCGGTGGTCGTCACGGACGATCGGCTGGGTGTTCTCCCACGCCGACGCGCCGGTGGTCGAGTAGCGGACGTGGCCGATCGCCATGTCGCCCACGAGCGAGCGGAGCTTGTGCTCGTCGAACACCTGCGCCACGAGGCCCTGGTCGCGGATCGCCATGATCCCCCCCCCTTGCGGGGCGGTCGCGATGCCGGCCGATTCCTGGCCACGGTGCTGGAGCGCGTACAGGGCGAAGTACGCGAGATTGGCGACGTCGTGTCCCGGCGCGTAGATACCGAAGACACCGCACTCGTCGCGCGGTCCATCGCGGTGGTCGTTCATGGTTGGCGCCATGCCCAGCCTGCTCCCAAGGCTAGCAGTGGTCCTAGACCCATTCCCGCAGCCCGCCGTCGCGCGCGTCGCGGAGTCCGGAAACTGGGAGTTCGAGCAGTCCCTCGATCGCCAGGGCGTCGCCGCCCACCTCGCCGATCACGACAAACGGTGCCAGCGCCTCGCGCGGTCCCGAGACGATGAATGCCCGCCCCGGCGCCTCGCCGAACGGGTCGAGCGCGTTCGGCAGCCGCACGGACGCGCCTAGACCGCCGATGACGCAGCACTCGGCCAGGGCAACCGCGACGCCGCCCTCGGCGACGTCGTGGGCGCTGTGGAATGCCCCCGACCGGACCCGCGACCGAACAGCCTGGTGCGCGATCCGGATCCGTGCCGCGTCGGCGGCCGGCAGCTCGCCGACCGGAGCGCGACCCAGCAGCTTCGAGAGCTCCGACCCGACCGCCGACGGCTCGAACGGGCCGACCAAAGCAATCGCGTCGCCCTCAAACGCGAACCCGAGCCGACCCGCCCGCGCCGCAGAAGGCAGCTTGCCGACCATCCCGACGACCGGCGTCGGGAAGATTGGACCACTCGGGGCCTCGTTATACAAAGACACGTTTCCGCCGACCACCGGCACGCCGAGCTGCTCGCAGGCGAGGGCCAGCCCCTCGACTGCTTCGACCAGTTGCCAGGCGACATGTGGCTTCTCCGGGTTGCCGAAGTTCAGGCAGTTCGTGAGCCCGAGCGGCTCGGCGCCAACGCAGGCAAGGTTGGCCGAGCACTCGTACACCGCCTCCATCGCGCCGCGGCGCGGGTCACAGGCGACGCGCCGGCCGTTGCCGTCGATCGACACCGCGATCGCCGACGAATCCGGCAGCATCAGGACCGCGGCGTCGGCTTCGTCCGGGCGGCGGATGGTCCGCGACTGCACGATCGGGTCGTACTGCTCGAACACCGGGAGTCGGGAGGCCAGATTTGGAGAGCGCAGCAAGGCAAGCAGCGTCTCGGCCGGCGACTCGTCCCCGGTGAGCAAAGCCGACGGCGCCTCGTACAACGCCCCGTCGAACGGCACCGGTTCGAGGTCGTACAGCGGACAATCGTCGACCAGGACACTGACCGGCAGGTCCGCCACGACCAAACCGCCGTCGAGCACCTGGAAGCCGTCCCCTTCGGCCACGATCCCAATCGGCGTGGCCAGTATCTCCCACCGCTCGCACACCCCGAGCACGTCGGCCACGCGCTCGGGCTCGACCACGCACAGCATCCGCTCCTGCGACTCCGAGACCATGATCTCGAACGGCTCCATCCCCGGTTCGCGTAGCGGCACACGGCCGACGTCGAGATGCACGCTGACGCCGCCCTTGCTCGCCATCTCCGACGCCGCCGAGGTGAGGCCGGCCGCGCCGAGGTCCTGCAACGACACGAGCAGCTCGTGGTCGAGCAAGTCGAGGCAGCACTCGAGCAGCTTCTTCTCGGTGAATGGGTCGCCGATCTGGACCGACGGGCGCTTGGCCTCGTCGCCCTCGCCGAGCTCTGCGCTCGCGAGCACGGACGCGCCTCCGATGCCGTCGCGACCGGTCAGGGCGCCGAGCAGGACCACCACGTTGCCAGGTCCCGCAGCCGCGCTGCGGATCAGCCGGGTGTGCGGCGCCAGCCCGAGGCACATCGCGTTCACGAGGCAGTTCTGTTCATAGCTCCCCTCGAAGTAGATCTCGCCGCCAACCGTCGGGACGCCGATCGAGTTGCCGTAGTGTCCGATCCCGGCCACGGCCTGCTCCAACAAATACCGAGACCGCTCGGACACGCCCGGATCTCCAAAACGCAGAGAGTCGAGTACCGCTATCGGCCGGGCGCCGACGGCGAACACGTCGCGGAGGATTCCGCCGACGCCGGTGGCGGCACCCTGGAACGGCTCGACCGCGCTCGGATGGTTGTGGGACTCGACCTTGAACGCGACCGCGAGCCCGGAGCCGACATCGACCACACCGGCGTTCTCGCCGGGCCCCATGAGCACATGCGCACCGTCCTTAGGCAGCCGGCGGAGCAGCCGGCGCGAGTGCTTGTAGCCGCAGTGCTCTGACCACATCAGCGACAACATCGCCAGCTCTACGTCGCCGGGCGGCCGCCCCAGCCGCTCGAGGATTCGCGCGTACTCGCCGTCGGTCAGCCCGAGCTGGCGGTGCCGCTCCTCAAGCGAGGACGTGCTGCTCGACATGCGATCGCATCGACTCGAAGATCCGCAGACCGTCGGCTGACCCGGATAACGGATCGACGGCGTGCTCGGGATGGGGCATCAGACCGAAGACATTCCGGGGCTCGCTGCACACCCCCGCGATGTCGCGCAACGACCCGTTCGGGTTGTGTCCTGGGACGTAGCGGAGCAGTACCTGCCCCGCCGCCTCCAACCGGTCCAACTCAACATCGGGCGCGTAGTAACGACCAGTGGTGTGCTTGACCGGGATCGACAGGCGCTCACCGGCCTCGCACCCTCCCGTGAACGGACCGGCGCCACGTACCACCTCGAGCTCCACCTGCCGGAAGACAAATTTCAGCGAGACGTTCGGCAGGAGAGCCCCCGGTAGCAAACCGGCCTCGCACAGAACCTGGAACCCGTTGCAGATGCCGAGCACGAGCCCGCCCTCGCGCGCGAACTCTTCGACCTCGGACATCACCGGCGCGAACCGCGCGATCGCGCCGGCCCGCAGGTAGTCGCCGTAGGAGAAGCCGCCGGGCACGATGACGGCGTCGACTCCCTGGAGGTCGTGGTCCGCGTGCCAGAGCAGCACTGCTTCGCCCACGCGCGACGCCGCCTGCAGCGCGTCGATGTCATCGCATGAGCCGGGGAAGCGGACGATCCCGAACTTCATTGCTCGATCGTGTAGTCCTCGATCAGCGGGTTCGTCAGCAACCGCTCACACATCTCGGGCAGACGCTCGGGATCGTCGACGTCAAGCTCGATCAGGCGCCCAACGTGGACGTTGCTCACACCGTCGAAGCCAAGCGCCGGCAGCGCCCGCTCGACCGCCTGGCCCTGCGGATCGAGAATCCCCGCTTTGGGCCGGACGAGGACCCGGGCCCTCATCGGGTTCGGCTGAGCCAGGCGTCGAACGGCTCGCCCGTGATGCGCTCGTACGCCTCGATGTACTTCTCGCGGGTCCGCTCGACCACGTCGTCCGGAATCGCGGGGGCCGGTGGGTTCCGGTCCCAACCGGTCGACGAGGCCCAATCGCGCACGAACTGCTTGTCGAAGCTCGGCTGCCCCCGCCCGGGCTCGTACTCGTCGGCGGGCCAGAAGCGCGAAGAGTCGGGCGTGCAGACCTCATCCCCGAGCGTCAACTCGCCGTCGGCGTCGAGCCCGAACTCGAACTTGGTGTCGGCGAGGATGATCCCGTGCTCACGGGCGTGCTCGGCCGCCGCGCTGTACACGGCGATCGAGACGTCACGCAGGCGCTCGGCCAGCGCGCGGTCCCCCGTCAGCGCCACCGTCCGCTCGAAGTCGATTGCCTCGTCGTGGCCGACCTCGGCCTTGGTCGACGGGGTGTAGATCGGTTCGGGCAGCTGGTCCGATTCGCGGAGGCCCGGTGGCAGCTCGATGCCCGAGACCGTCCCGGTCCGCTGGTAGTCCTTCCAGCCTGACCCGGTGATGTAGCCCCGGACGACGCATTCGACCGGGAGCATCTCGAGCTTTCGCACGAGCATGCCGCGGCCCCGTACCTCGGATGGCACACCGTCACTGACCGACAGCATGTGGTTGGGGACGATCCCGTCCGTCCGGTCGAACCAGAAAGCAGAAAGTCCCGTGAGCACCGCGCCCTTGTCGGGGATCGGCGTTGGATGCACGACGTCATACGTCGAGATACGGTCGGAGGCGACGATGACCAGCGTGTCGTCGCTCCCCTCGTAGATTTCGCGGACCTTGCCCGACGCGATCAGGGGCAGGTCTCCGAGGGCGCTCACTAAGCCGACTCTAGCAACGGGCCCGGCGGCCCGGAACCGCCTCCGAGCCGCGATTCCGCATCTAGCGAACTTGGCCTAGTGGACTCCGGTCAAGTCGGCCCAGCAGCCCGTGCCAAAGCTGCCCACGCCGGCGATGCCGGTGACGATCGCCTGCGCCCCACTGGGCGCCACCAGCGCAATCGTCTGCGGCGCGAACAGGGACCCGGCGGTGCCGTCTGGGGTCGGGGCGACATCAACCCCGGTATCGGTCGGGGTGTTCGCGTCGGCAAACTCCCCGTTGAGGTCGGACTGGTCCTCGCTCGAGCTCGCGTCGATCTCGCTCGAGGTCTCCGTACCGTCGTCGGTGCACGTCATCGTGACCGTGAACGGGCCGGACTTGAATAGCGTCACCGTGGTCCCGTTCGCCGAGCCGGCACTCTTCACGACGCCGTTCGTCCCGATCTGGCCCCCGCCTCCGCCTCCACCTCCGAGATAGGCACTCGGCGGCCGGCCTCCCAGCTCCTCGGCGTCCCTGGCTTTTGGCACCGTGCCGAGGGACCTCACCTTGATCTCCAGGCGGGTCAGCGTGTGTTCGCGGAGACGGTCTCCTGACAGCGACCCCTTCTTGATCAGGCTGTCGCCGTCGACGTGCTGGCTCGCGGCTACGGCGGTTCCGGTCGCCGCGACGACGAGCGCGATCACGGCGACGACTAGAGCCGCGGACGGCCTCCGGCGCAGTAGCTCCCTCATTTCCGATCCCCTTCTGTCTCGGACTTACCGGCATGAAGTCCGTGTGGGGCGGAGCCTAGTGATGGTCGGGCAGCACGGGGCTCTCGATCGGCGCTTCAATTCCGCGCCGGCCGGCCAGGACCTGGAGCACGATCGCGGTGTCGGCGATCGCGACGCCGGTGAGATGCCGGCTGCGCTGTTCGAAGTCGCGGACGATCGCCTCGAGCGCGGCTGCGTACCTGGTCTGGTCGTGGCCGGCGAGCGCGGCGATCGCCTCACCGGTCCGCACGAACGCCGAGTCAGCCGCGGCCATCCGCTCCGCCCACGCCCCCGCATCCTGATCGTCGCCGGCGATCAGCGCCGCAATCGCCCGCGCGTAGGCGGCCGTCGCGGAATCGGGGTCCGCGCCGGCGAGCGCCGAGCGAACGTACTCGGCCTGCTCGGATCCGCCGCCCGCGAGCACCGACGCTTTGAGCATGCCGACCAGCCGCCCGAAGGCACGCGCGTGCGCCGTCTCCCACGATTGCCGGTACAGCTCAGCCACCTGCCCGAACTCCAGGCGGGCCGCCTCGACGTCCCCGTCGAGCAACTCTTGCTGCGCCCTTCCCTCCCGCTCGATCGCCGCCGTCAGCAGCTCCTGATGCTTGTGCGGGGGCACCCTGCGCTCAATCGTAGGCGAACCGGGTATGTCCTCACGCGATGAAGACGCTCAACCGACGTGTGGCGCTGGTCACCGGCGCGAGTGGCGGCATTGGTCATGCGGTCGCGCGCGGCCTGGCCGCCGAGGGCGCCGCGGTGGCGCTCGGGTACGGCAGCCACGCTGAGCCCGCCGAGGAGCTGGCCGAGGAGCTCGTCGCCGCCGGCGGTCTGGCGGTGGCGATCGGCGCGGACCTCAGCCGAGCGGAGGCTCCGGATGAGCTCGTGGACGCGGTGGAGTCGGAGCTCGGGGCGGTCGAGGTGCTCATCGCCGCGGCCGGGCTCGGGCGCCGTCAGGAGCTCGAAGAGGTCTCGCTCGACGACTTCGACGAGATGCTCGCGGTCAACCTCCGTGCTCCCTTCCGCCTTGCGCAGCGCACGGTGCCGGGCATGCGCGAGCGTGGCTTCGGGCGAGTGCTGTTCTTCTCGTCGGTCGCCGCGTTCACGGGTGGTGTCGTCGGGCCGCACTACGCGGCGTCGAAGGCGGGGCTGCACGGTCTGACCCATTTCCTGGCCTCGCGCCTCGCCTCGTCCGGGGTCACGGTCAACGCGCTCGCGCCGGCGCTGATCACGGAGACCCGAATGCTTCCCGGTGATCCGGAAGAACTCCGGGCGCGGGTGCCGGTCGGCCGGCTGGGCCGCCCGGATGAGGTCGCCGACCTCGCGCTCGCGATCCTCCGCAACCCGTACATGACCAATCAGGTCGTCGGGCTCGACGGCGGGATCTACCCGCGATAGCTACGCCGGGACCGCGACGCTGATGGCGTCGAGCCGCCCGACGATCTGGTCCGCGTAGCGGACGAAGTCGTGATAGTCGAAGATCGCGTCGAGGTCAAGGCCGGCGCCGGCCGGGTCGGCGGCGAGCAGGTCGCGCATGTGCACCTTCGAGTCGAGCGCCTGCTGGGCGAGGCGCTGGACCACGCGGTAGGCATCATCGCGGATCATCCCGGACTCGACCAGCGCGAGCAGTACGCGCTGGGAGAACAGGGCGCCATGGGTGAGCTCGAGGTTCTCGCGCATCCGCTCGGCGTCGACGACCATGCCCTCGACCAGCGCCAGCACGCGGCGCTGCATGTGGTCGAGGAGCGTGGTCGAGTCGGGCAAGATGATCCGCTCGACGGACGAGTGCGAGATATCGCGCTCGTGCCAGAGCGCGACGTCCTCGAGCGCCGCGAGCGCGTTCCCGCGTAGCACCCGCGCGAGTCCGACGACCTGCTCGGACTTGATCGGGTTGCGCTTGTGGGGCATCGAGCTCGAGCCCTTCTGGCCGCGGCCGAACGGCTCTCGCACCTCGCCGACCTCGGTCCTCGCGAGGTGGCGGAGCTCGGTGGCGAACCGCTCGAGCCCCGCTCCGGCAAGCGCGATGGCGTCCAGGAGCTCGGCGTGACGGTCCCGCGGAACGATCTGCGTGGAAACGGGCTCCCGCGCGATGCCCAGCCGCGCGAGCACCCGCTCCTCGAACTCGGGCGAGGTCGCCGAGTAGGTGCCGACCGCGCCCGACAGCGCCCCGACACACGCCTGGTCGAACGCCCGCGTCAGCCGGTCCGCGTTACGCGACGCCTCGAACGCGAACCCGGCGAGCTTGATCCCGAACGTGGTCGGCTCGGCGTGGATTCCGTGCGTGCGTCCGGCGCACAGCGTGTGCGCGTGCTCGCGGGCGGCGCCGGCGAGCGCGTCGACGAGCCGGCGCGAGTCCGGGAGCACGATCTCGGCGACGCGGCGAAGCTGGAGCGCGAGTCCGGTATCGAGCACGTCGCTCGATGTCAGCCCGTGGTGGATCCAGCGCCCGGCCGGGCCCGCGGAGGCCGACAGCACGTCGACGAACGCGGCCGTGTCGTGGTCGGTGACCTTCTCGCGCTCCGCGATGGCCTCGACGGTGAACGTCGCCGCCCGGATCGCCTCGAGATCCTCCTCCGTCGGACCGGAAAGCTCCTCGCAAGCCGCCACCTCGACCTCGCGCATCGCCTCGAAGCGGGCGTGCTCAGACCACACCTCGGCCAACTCCGGTCGTGTGTAGCGGGCGATCATCATCTTCGAGAGTACGCGAGACTGCAGGCGGACCGATGACCACGAACGCCAACCACGCCGGCGACTGGCGAGCCGCGATCCGCGAGCTCGCCGCCATGGACCGTCCATCCGCCTCGGACGGCGAGCGCGTCGCCGCCGAATCGATCGCGGCGCGCCTCGAAGCGCTCGGATGGCGGGCCCAGGTCGAGGAGGAGCGCGCCCACGGCGGCTACTGGTGGCCGATCGGCCTCGTCAACGCAGCCGCCGCGGCGAGCGCGGTCCTCACCCTGCGACGCCAGTCCGCCCTCGCCCGCGGCGTCACAACCGCGATCGCGGGAATCGGGGCGGCCGCACTCTGGGACGACCTTGGCCACGGTCGCCGTTGGTTCCGTCGCGCGGCGCTCCCGCACCGCCCAACGTGGAACGTCGTGGCGGAGGTCGGGGACCCGGACGCCGAGCGCACCTTTGTGCTGATCGCCCACCACGACGCGGCCCATTCGGGGCTGATCTTTCACCCGATCTTGCCGCGAATCCCGCTCAAGCTCGCGCCGCGCCTGCATGCGCGCGCCGGACGGAGCTTCCCCCTGCTGTACGCGGTATGGATCGGCCCGGTGTTGGTGAGCGCGGGCGCCCTGACGGGTAGCCGGCGGCTGCTCCGCGCTGGCGCCACCCTCGCCGCCGGCGCCACCGCCGCGATGGCCGACATCGGGGTGCGGGCGGCCGTGCCCGGCGCCAACGACAACCTGAGCTCGGTCGGGGTGCTGGTCGGGCTCGCCGCCGCGCTACGCGAGCGCCCGGTCGAAGGAGCCCGAGTGCTGCTCGTCTCGACCGGGTCGGAAGAGTCCTTCAGCGAGGGTATGCAGGGGTTCGGCGACCGCCATTTCGACGAACTCGACCCAGAGCGCACCGAGATGGTCTGTCTCGAGTGCGTCGGCGGCCCCACGTTGATTGTCGTCGAGGGCGAGGGGATGCTTCGGATGCGCGATTACCCCGTCCACATCCGCGAGGCGCTTGCGGACGCCGCCAGGGACGCCGGCGAGCCGATCACGCGCGGACTGCGGACGACGGCCGCCACGGACGCGATCATCGCGCTGCGCGCCGGCTACTCCGTGGCCACACTCGCGTCGGTCGACGAGACCAAGCTCCCGATGAACTATCACTGGCCGAACGACACCGCCGAGAACCTGCACTGGTCGACGATCGAGAGCGCAATCGCTGTCTGCGACCGGTTCCTGCGCAACCGCGCCGCCGCGACCTGATCAGCAGCCGAGAATTCGCGCTGCGAGCACGGCGGCGTTGCGGGCGTTGTCGACGCCGACGCACGCCACGGGCACGCCCGGGGGCATCTGCGCGATCGACAGCAGCGCGTCGAGCCCGCCGGCCACCGAGGTGCGGCTGGTGAGCGGCACGCCGATCACCGGCAGGTCGGAGTGGGCCGCGACCACGCCGGGGAGGGCCGCCGACAGGCCGGCGCCGGCGATGATCACGCGCAGGCCGCGCATCCGCGCGTTGCTGGCGTAGTCGGCGACCTTTTCGGGCTCGCGATGGGCCGACATGACGCGTACCTCGCAGCGGATCCCGCGCTCGATCAGCTCCTTTTCGGCCGCCTCCATCCGCTCGAGGTCGCTCTTGGACCCCATCACGATGCCCACCAGGGGCGCGTCCACCTCGAGCTCCTCGAGCTCGGCCACGGGCTCGGCGAACGTCTCTGGCGCTGGGTGGGCCGACTCGCTCACGAACGCACGCCGGCGGACTGAACGACGCGCAGCGCGATGTCGCGCCGGAGCTGCTTGCCGTCGAACTCGATCATGTCGGCGGCAGCATATGCGGCCTCGCGGGCGGACGCGGCGTCGAGGCCGAGCCCGGTCACGTTCAGCACCCGCCCTCCGGCGGTGACAATCTGCCCGTCACGGTTAAGAGCGGTACCGGCGTGGGTCACCTGCACGTCGGGAGGCACCCGGTCGAGTCCGGTGATCACATCGCCGCTCGATGACGACGCGGGATAGCCGGCGCTCGCGAGCGCGACGGTCACGGCCATCTGCTCCGCCCAGTCGAGCTCCACCCCGGCGAGGCCGCCGGGAACGGTCGCCGCCTCGAGCAGGCTCAGCAGATCGGAGCGCAGCCGCGGCAGGATCGCCTGGGTCTCGGGGTCGCCAAAGCGGACGTTGAACTCGAGCACCCGCGGTCCGTCGGCGGTCATCATCAGGCCGGCGTAGAGCACGCCCTGGAATGGGATCCCGCGCCGGGCGAGCTCGTCCAGTACCGGCTGATGCACGGCGCGGCAGATCTCGGACGCCCGCTCGGAATCCACCGACGGGACCGGCGAGTAGGACCCCATCCCGCCGGTGTTCGGGCCGCGGTCGCCGTCGAATATCCGCTTGTAATCCTGGGCCGAGGCGAGCGGTATCGCGCGCTCGGCGTCGCACAGGGCGAGCAGCGACAGCTCCTCACCCTCGAGGTACTCCTCGACCACGACCTGCGTGGTGTCGAACCTGCGCTCGACGAGCAGCGCATGGAGCGCCTCGCGCGCGGCGGACTCGTCCTCCACGATGATCACGCCCTTCCCCGCGGCGAGACCATCCGCTTTGATGACCACGGGATATCGCTCGATGGCGGCCAGGCCGGCTTGCGCGTCCTGAACCACCTTATAAACAGCAGTTGGAACGCCGGCGGCGATCATTACCTCCTTGCAGAACGCCTTGGATCCCTCGAGCCGCGCTGCGGCGCCAGTCGGGCCGAACGTTCGGATCCCGGCGTCGGTGAGCGCGTCGGTGAGGCCGGCGACAAGCGGAGCCTCGGGGCCGATCACGACGAGATCGACGCGCTCCCGGGTCGCAGAGTCAACGATCCCGGGAATGTCCTCAGCCCCGACGTCGATCACCCGGGCGTCGCCGGCGATGCCCACGTTGCCCGGGGCACACAGCATCTCCGGCCGCCGGGGCGAGCGCGCGAGGGCGTGCACGAGCGCATGCTCGCGGCCGCCGCCGCCAACGACGAGAACCCGGGGTGCGTCAGATCGCGCCAATGAAGTCGTCGATCGGGATCGCAACCAGCGTCTCGTACTTGGCCGTTCCGCGCGAGCCGAGCTCGAGTGAGATCCGCGCCATCGTCTTCTCGTCGGGGGCCTCGACGACGTTCACGAAGTCGAACTGCCCGAGCGTCGCCCACTGTGCCTTCACGGTGGCGCCGAGCTGCTCGACCTCGCGGTTGACCTCCTTGATCCGCGACGGGTTGTTCTTGATGGTCTGGACCCCTTCGGGGCTGAGCGTCGAAAGCATGATGTAGGTCGGCACGACCGCCTCCTTATGTTGCCTGGAGGACTTGTATCTGATGTGGAGGCGGCGTGCCTGGGTGACCTGTTATGCCGCGGCCGCGGTGGCGGGCGCCTCGGCCCGCTCGAGCACCAGCTCGCCGTCGGCGGCGTCGACCCTGATGATGTCGCCGGTGCTGAACCGACCCTCGAGGATCGCCAGCGCCAGCGGATCGACGAGCCGCTTCTGGATCACGCGCTTGAGCGGACGGGCACCGTAGGTCGGGTCGTAGCCCAGATTGCCGAGCAGCGTCCGCGCGGTGTCGGTCAACTCGACCTCGATCCCGCGCTCGCGCACCCGGTTGATGAGCCGGGCCACCTGGAGGTCGACGATCTCGCCGATCTGCTCGCGGCTCAGCGAGTGGAACTCGACGATGTCGTCCAGGCGGTTGACGAACTCGGGCCTGAAGTGGGACTCGACGCCGGCCCGGCCACCCGGGATGTTCGAGGTCATGATCAACACGGTGTTCTTGAACGACACCGTCCGCCCCTGGCCGTCGGTCAGGCGACCGTCATCCATCACCTGGAGCAGGGCATTGAACACGTCCGGGTGGGCCTTCTCGATCTCGTCGAGGAGCACGACGCTGTACGGGCGCCGGCGGACCGCCTCGGTCAGCTGGCCGCCCTCGTCGTAGCCGACGTAGCCCGGGGGCGCACCCACCAGGCGCGAGACCGAGTGCTTCTCCATGTACTCGGACATGTCGATCCGGATCATCGCGTCCTGGCTGTCGAACATGAACTCGGCCAGCGCCCGCGCGAGCTCGGTCTTGCCGACACCCGTGGGGCCGATGAACAGGAAGGTGCCGATCGGCCGGTCGGGGTCCTGGAGCCCGGCGCGTGAGCGCCGGAGCGCGTTGGACACCACCTCGACGGGCTCGTCCTGGCCGATGACCCGCTGGTGGAGGCGCTCCTCCATGTGGACGAGCTTCTCGATCTCGCCCTCCATCAGGCGGGAGACCGGGATGCCGGTCCACTTGGCGACGACCTCGGCGACGTCCTCGGCGTCGACGACGTCCTTGAGGAACTTCGGCGTGTGATCGGCTGCCGCATCGTGCTCGGCCTCGGCGGCCGCCTCGAGCTGCTTCTCGAGCTCGGGGATCGTCCCGTAGCGGAGCTCAGCGGCACGACCGAGGTCGGCCTCGCGCTGGGCCCTGTCCAGGTCGATCTTGGCCTGCTCGAGCTGCTCCTGGAGGTCGGCGACGGCGCCTACGGACTCCTTCTCGCGCTGCCACTCGGCGTGCATCGCGTCGGAGCGCTCGCGCTCCTCGGCGAGTGTCCGCTCAAGCTGCTCGCGCCGCGCCACCGTGCCCGGGTCGTCGTCATCGCCCAGCGACTGGAGCTCGATCTCGAGCTGCATGATGTGCCGGTCGACCTCGTCGATCTCGGTCGGCTTGGAGTCGATCTCCATCCGGATCCGCGACGCTGCCTCGTCGACGAGGTCGATCGCCTTGTCGGGGAGGAAGCGGTCGGCGATGTAGCGGTGGCTTAGCGTTGCCGCAGCCACCAGCGCGGAGTCCTGGATGCGGACCTTGTGGTGCACCTGGTAGCGCTCCTTGAGGCCTCGCAGGATCGCGATCGTGTCCTCGACCGTCGGCTCGCCGACGTATACGGGCTGGAACCGCCGCTCGAGCGCGGGGTCCTTCTCGATGTGCTTGCGGTACTCGTCGAGGGTGGTCGCGCCGACCGCGCGAAGCTCGCCGCGCGCGAGCATCGGCTTCAGCATGTTGCCGGCGTCCATCGCGCCCTCGGCCGCGCCGGCGCCAACGATCGTGTGCAGCTCGTCGATGAACACGATGATCTGGCCCTCGGCGTCGGCGATCTCCTTGAGCACGGCCTTGAGCCGGTCCTCGAACTCGCCGCGGTACTTGGACCCGGCCACCATCGCGCTCAGGTCGAGCGCCACGAGGCGCCGGTCCTTCAACGACTCCGGCACGTCGCCAGAGACAATTCTTTGCGCCAGCCCTTCGACGATGGCCGTCTTGCCGACGCCCGGCTCGCCGATCAGGACCGGGTTGTTCTTCGTCCGTCTTGAGAGGACCTGGATGACGCGGCGGATCTCATCGTCACGGCCGATGACCGGGTCGAGCTTGCCCTGCGCTGCGGCCTCGGTCAGGTCGCGACCGAAGCGCTCGAGTGCCATGTACTTGTCCTCGGGGT
>Ga0335079_10001140_pt1 | contig 30320 bp, 30 predicted proteins | sample Lox_Sample_33_FD_206719 | JGI IMG/M metagenome (GOLD analysis project Ga0335079, IMG submission 206719) | Soil microbial communities from Loxahatchee National Wildlife Refuge, Florida, United States - Lox_Sample_3.3 | ecosystem: Environmental > Terrestrial > Soil > Wetlands | place: USA...
GCCGCTGCGAGCCGCGCCGCTGCGAGCCGCGCCGCTGCGCGCGCTCACGAACTGAAGCGGTGTCGCATGCGCCAGTAGAGGATGCAGAGCAGACCACCGAGCATGCCGCCGAGGTGGGCGAAGTGGGCGACGCTCTGCTGACGCCCGGTCACGCCGAGAACGAGCTCGAGGAGCCCATACGCCGGCACGAACAACCACGCCGGGATCGGGACGGGAATCGGTATCAGGAACAGTTTCTGGCGCGGGAAGTACCAGGCGAAGGCGAGCAGTACGCCGAACACGCCCCCGGAGGCGCCGAGCGTCGGCTCCGGCTCGGTCACGCCGCTCACGCCACCTTGCACCGCGAGCTGCGTGAGCGCCGCCGCCAGAACGCATATCAGGTAATAGAGCACGAAACGCCGCGCGCCCCAGTAACTCTCCAGCGCCCGGCCGAACATGAAGAGCGCGAACATGTTGAAGAAGATGTGCGCCAGGTTTGTCGGGTCGTGCAGGAAGGCGTAGCTGATCAGCTGCCAGGGCCGGAACAGCGGGGTGTGCAGCGGCCAGAGCGCGAACAGCCCGAGCATGAGATCGGGCGCGACCTTCTCGAGCAGGTACACCCCGACATTGATGAGGATCAGTGCCCGCGTGGCAGGCGGCATGCCCAACATGCCGCCATCTTAACGATCTCCAATCTCCCGTTGGAGAAAAACCAGATCCAGCCAGCGGTCGAACTTGTGGCCGACTTCGTGCAGCTGCCCGGCGCGGATGAAGCCGAGACGCTCGTGAAAGCGGATGGCGGCAGCGTTCTCGGCGTCAACCCCCGCGATCATCGTGTGCTTGCCGAGCGCGGCCGCCCGTGTCAGAAGGGCACGTACCAGTGCGCCGCCGGTGCCGCGCCCGCGGCCATCGGCACGCACGTGCACCGTGTGCTCGACGGTGAAGCGGTAGCCAGGCCAGGCGCGGAAATCGCCAAAGGTGGCGAACCCGGCGACGCCGCGCGCGTCGCGGGCGACGAGGACCGGATAACCCTGCGCCCTGCGCCCCTGCCACCACTTGAGCCGCTCCTCGAGCGTGACGGGCTGGCTGGAGAAGATCGCGGTGGAGCTTGCGATGACGTCGTTGTAGATCGTCACGAGCCCCGGCAGGTCCGCCTCGGTAGCATCGGTCAGCTGCGCCAGGTCGGCCGTCACCGCCGTCACCTCCCCTCAGGCTGCACGCAGCGAGTCGCGCAGGAACTCGATGAGCGGTGGGCTGTTGCTGTGCGTCACGTTGAAACGCAGCCACTGCACACAGCTCTCCACCGGCGAGAATAATGCGCCGCGCGCGAGCAGAATCGAGTGCTCGCGTGCGCGGCGTACCAGCTGATCGACCGGCGCGGCCTCCGGAACCCGGCCCCAGAGGAACATGCCCTCACCGTGGGCGGCTTCGAACTCGATGCCGGCCGATTCGAGCGCGAGACGCGCGTCGCGGCGCATGCGCGCGAGGCGGGCGCGTGTTTGCTCCACGTGCCGCTTGTAGCGACCACCGTCGAGCACCTCGGAGACGAAGCCCTCGAGGAGTGCCGAGCCGGAGAGCACCGACAGCACTTTGCGCTCGATCACCTGCGAGACGAGTGCCGCATCGGCGGCGATAAAGCCGACACGCAGCGCCGGCCCGATCAGCTTGCTGAAGCTGCCGACGTAGATCACGTGACGCAGCCCGTCGATCTGTGCCAGGCGCACGGCGGGGCCCTGGTAGAGGTCGCCGTAGACGTCGTCCTCCACCACCGCAAAGCCGTACTGCTCGGCGAGCGACACGATGCGATGGCAGTGGGCCGGATCGGCACTCGAGCCAGTGGGGTTGTGCAGCAGGGTCTGCATGAAGAATGCCCGCGGACGGTGCGCGCGGCAGGCCGCCTCGAGCGATGCCAGATCCGGGCCATCGGCGCCCCGCGGTACCGGAATCAGCCGCACGTGATGCGCGCGCAGCTGCTCGAAGAGCACGAAATACCCCGGATCCTCGACCAGCACCGCATCGCCGGGGGCGAGCAGGATGCGGGCGAGGAGGTCGAACGCCTGACTCGCCCCGTAGGTGGTCACGATGTTGGCCGCGCCGGCGGCGATGCCGTGCTGCACAAGACGTGTGGCGATCTGCTCGCGCAGCTCCGGCAAGCCCTGCGGCGGGCAGGGGAGCCAGGGCTGCGAGCGCCGTCCGCGCGCGAGCCGGGCGAGGACGCCCGAGCCCGAGATCTCCAGCACCCAGTTCTCCGGCAGGAACCCTGAGCCCGCGGCGACGACGTCCGCGGAGTTCGCCATGCAAAGTCGCGCGAGCGCGAGCGCGTCCGCTCCCGGGTCGTCGAGCGCCTCGATGGCCACGAAAGGCGCCGACAGCCGTCGCGGGGTGACGAAAAATCCGCGCCCGGCGCGCGACTCGATGACACCGCGCGCCACGAGACGGTCGTAGGCATCCACAACGGTGAACGGGCTCGCGCCGAGCTGCCGAGCGAGCTTGCGTATCGAGGGCAGCCGCGTGCCGGCGGACAGCTGCCCGTGGCGCACGAGCTGCGTCACGCGCTCGCAGATCTGATCCACGAGGGGCACGTTGGAATCGCGGGCCAGCTCGAACATGCAGCGCTCTCGCGTCTCCGGGATCGCTAACGCACCATCATGACGGCCGTTGTCACGAGCGCAAGGGCCATGGCGGCATTGAACACCATCCGCCCGCGCGGTGCGCCGATCACCCTGCGGAGCGAGCTGCCGAACAGCGCCCAGACCAGCATGCACGGCACACCGATCCCCTCCATGACGGCCGCCATGTAGCCTCCGCTCGCCAGCAGACCGAGCTCGCGCGGCAGGAAGAGCGTCGCCGCCGTCACCGTCATCACCCACGCCTTGGGGTTGAGGAACTGGAAAGCCGCGGCCTGCAGGAACGAGACGGGCCGAGCCTGTACGCCCGCGTCGCCGTCGCGCCGTCCGAGGAGCGAGTACCCGAGGTAGAGAAGGTACGCGGCGCCCACCCAGCCGAGCGCGCTCTGCAGCGCCGGCCAGCGGGTGAAGAGCGCCGCAAGGCCGGCGCATACCGCGAGCAGCTGCACCACGAATCCGCAGCCAATGCCGAGTATGTGCGGCACCGTGCGACGCAACCCGAAGCGCGCCCCCGAGGCCGTCAGCATGACGTTGTTCGGCCCGGGCGTGATCGACATCACGAAGGTATAGGTCATGAAGGGCAGCGGATTGACCATGCGGACATTCCCCGGGGAAGTGGCCGCTCAGCCTGCCCGCGCGCGGCGCCCGCAGGCAGGTACAGCGAAGGCTGCGCGCCACGCACTGTACGGACGCCGGACCGGTACGGCGGCGGTGTGCTCAGGCCCGCCAGCGCTCACCCCCCGGCCGAGCGCGCGTCATCCGCTATCATGGACCGCCATGAGCGAGGCCTTCATCTGCGATGCGGTGCGCACGCCGATCGGACGCTACGGCGGTGCTCTCGCCGCGGTGCGCACCGACGACCTGGCGGCGTTGCCGATCGCGGCGCTGCTCAGGCGCAACCGCTCGCTCGAGCCGGCCGCGGTGGAGGAGGTGCTGCTCGGCTGCGCCAACCAGGCGGGCGAGGACAACCGTAACGTGGCGCGCATGGCGGCGCTGCTCGCCGGACTGCCGGTCTCGGTGGCGGGGGCGACGATCAACCGGCTCTGCGCCTCGGGCCTCGAGGCCCTCGCCCAGGCGGCGCGCACCATCCGCGCCGGCGAAGCGCAGGTGATCGTGGCGGGTGGCGTCGAGTCCATGTCGCGCGCACCGTTCGTCATGCCGAAGGCGGACGCGCCGTACAGCCGCCAGGCCGAGCTCTACGACACCACGCTCGGCTGGCGTTTCGTCAATCCGCGGATGCAGGAGCGCTACGGCATCGACTCGATGCCGGAGACCGGGGAGAACGTCGCCGCGCAGTTCAACATCGCGCGCGCCGACCAGGACCGCTTCGCGCTGCGCAGCCAGCAGCGCACCGCGGCCGCCCAGGCGCGCGGCTTCTTCGCGCCGGAGCTCGAGCCGGTCGAGATCCCGCAGCGCCGGGGCAAGCCGCCGCTGGTGGTGGCGCGTGACGAGCATCCCCGCCCCGAAACGACGCTCGAGCAGCTTGCGGCGCTGCCGACGCCGTTCCGTACCAACGGCTCGGTCACGGCGGGCAACGCTTCCGGGATCAACGACGGCGCCTGCGCGCTGCTCATCGCCTCTGAAGACGCCGCCCGGCGGTTGAATCTCACGCCGCGTGCGCGCGTGGTTGCCGCCGCGAGTGCGGGCGTCGAGCCGCGGATCATGGGTATGGGACCGGTTCCGGCGACGCGCCGGGTACTCGAGATCGCGCACCTCACGCTCGCACAGCTGGACGTGATCGAGCTCAACGAGGCGTTCGCCAGCCAGGCGCTCGCGGTACTGCGCGAGCTCGGCCTCCCCGACGACGCGGCTCACGTCAATCCGAACGGCGGCGCCATCGCGCTCGGCCACCCGCTCGGCATGTCCGGAGCGCGCCTCGCGACCACGGCGACCTGGCAGCTCGCAGCAATGCGCGGCCGCTATGCGCTGTGCACCATGTGCGTCGGCGTCGGGCAGGGCAGCGCGCTCGTTCTCGAGCGCGTCTGAGGTAACACCGGTCGCGCGGTCGGCCTCGCGGCCGCACTAGCCGCGGTCGGGCGCTCCGGCGGCCGGCGCGACGCTCCAGGGCAGGCGATCGAGATCGAGATTGCCGCCGCTCAGCACGATCCCGATGCGCGCGCCGGCGAACTCGGGCGGCGGCGCAAGAAGTGCTGCATAGGGCACGGCGCCCGAGGGCTCGACCACGATCTTCATGACTTCCCACAACGTGCGCATCGCACGCACGATCGCCTCGTCGGGCACTGTCACAATGTCATCGACCAGCCGGCGGATCTCCGCGAAGGGCTTCTCGCCGAGTGCGCCGCGCAGCCCATCGGCGATGGTGTGAGGCGTGCCGCCCGCCACGATCCGGCCGGCGCGCAAGGAGCGCGCCGCGTCGTCGGCACCCGCGGGCTCGACTCCGATCACGCGGATGTCGGGCCTGAGCGTCTTGGCCGCTACCGCGGTGCCCGAGAGCAGCCCGCCGCCCCCCACGGGACACAGGATCACGTCGAGATCGCCAACCTGCGCGAGGAGCTCCATCGCTGCGGTCGCCTGGCCGGCCATCACCGCGAGATCGTTGTAAGGGTGGATCAGCGTTGCTCCGGTGGCCGCGACCACCTCCCGAGCGGTGCTCTCGCGCGCGGCGAGTGTCGGCGTGCACCAGGTGATCTCGGCGCCGTAGCGGCTCACGGCGGCGCGCTTCGCCTGCGGGGTGTTCTCGGGCATGACGACAAACGCCGGGATGCCGCGCAGGCGGGCCGCGCGGGCGAGCGCCGCGGCGTGATTGCCGGAGGAGTGCGTGGCGACACCGCGCTGCGCCTGCGCGTGCGGCAGCGCAAACACCGCATTGGTCGCGCCGCGGGCCTTGAAGGCACCCGCCTTCTGGAAGTTCTCGCACTTGAAATAAAGTCGCGCACCGCTTTGTGCATCGAGGGTGGTGCTGGTCATCACCGGCGTGAGGTTCACCTTGCCGGCGAGGCGCGCGCGCGCCTCCTCGATGAGCGACCAGCTCAGACCTTCCGCGGTGCTCGACATGACGGGCTCGAGCATGGGGAGCGTCGCGGGGATGGTCAAGCGACGGCGCTCGGGCAGCGTAGCGCGAAGGCGGCGCGAAGGACTCTGGGCGCTGCTTGGCGCGTGGTCAGTGCGCGGCGCGCGCCGCGACGACGCCGCCCGCGCCCGCATCGAGCCGTGCAAGCGCGGCGTTGACGTCGATCGCCCGCACCGCAGGCGGGGGCTGCTCGGCTGCGCCGAGGAGCGAGGTGATCGCGGACGGGGTGAGGCGTGTCGGCGACGCCGACATGAGGAGCGCGATCACTCCGGTCACCTCAGCGGCGGCCACCGAGCTGCCCGACTCGAAGTCGTATTCGCCTCCCGGGCGCAGGGTGAGCACGTGCTGCGCCGGGGCGAGCAGAGCGCTTCTGGGCGACTGCTCCGTGCCGCTCGCGGTGATCACTCCCGGGATCGCGGTCGGGAAGGGCGCCTCGGTGCCGGCGGCGGCTCCGACAAAAGTGATCCCGCGCCTGAGGCCCGCCTGCACGAGTGCCTCGAGCAGCGGATCGGCAGGTCCCGCGAGACTCAGATTGACGAGCGGCGCACCGGAGGCGAGCGCCGCGGCCAGCGCGCGCGCCAGCGTGAAGGTGTTGCATGCGGCGGCGTCGCTGTCCGGGGCGAGCTGCCAGCACCCGGCGAACACCTCGAGCTGTGCGAGCGGTGCGATGCCGACGATGCCGACGTGGTTGTTGGCCACCGCGGCGATCACGCCGGCCACGGCCGTGCCATGGCGGAGCGAGGTCCCCGGAGACGCCTGCGTCTCAACGAACGACTGCGCATGCGCGATGCGCCCGTGCAGGTCGGGATGATTCGCATCGACCGCGGTGTCGATGAGCGCAATGTGCACGCCCGCGCCCTGGGTGCGCTCATGAGCGCGGGCGATGCCGAGGGTAGTGAGGTTGGTCTGCAGGTCATAGAGCGGGTCGTTGTAGGGGGCTGCGTCCTTCGCGGTCGGCGTTGCGGCAGCGGTGGCGCTGGTAGCCGGCGAACTCGCAGCAGCCGGGGCCGCCGCCGCAGTCGCCGCCGCAGCAGTCGCCGCCGGAGCAGTCGCCGCCGGAGCGATCGCCGCCGGAGCAGCCGGCTCGGTCAGCGTGTGGAACTCCTGCAGCGGCTGGGCGAGTGCGACGCGCCGGTCGTGCGCGAGCGCCGCGAGCACGTCGGCGGCGGGGCGACCGTTGGTGATCTCGAACACGACGCAGTGCATCGACAGCACCTGGATCGGCCAGCTGACGACCTCGCGCAGTGCGTAGTCGCTGGCAACACGCCGCGCCTGTCGCTGGGCGCTCTGCGCGACGGTGTAGCCGCCGCCGCCGCTGTAGCGCGTGCCGGTCGATCCTGCGGACGAGGGGAGCGCCTGCGGCTGATTGGTGAAGGCGACGACGATTTGCTTCGATGCGCCGGCAGGGGAAGGTGGCGCTGCGAGCGCCGCGCCGCCTGCGAGCAACGCAAGCCACGCCGCAATCGCGCGCGCGAATGTGTACATCAGAGTCGCGGCGGCTGCCGCTCCGCTGTCGTACCGGGCGTGACCGCCACATCGGCGAGCGGCTCGACCCAGCGAACACGTGCATCAGCCCGTAGCCGGCCCGCGAGCGCTCGCATCTGCGGGCTCGCGTCCTGCGTCGACGCCTCACCGGGCACGCTCTCCACCGGAGCAACGCCGAAGATCCCGGTCGCGTCGGGACCCTCGACCACGCGGGCGCCCGCCTCACGCAGGAGCTTCCCGGCATCACCGACCGACAGCGACGGCACGAAGGCGATGTGCAGCACGTGTGGTGCGCGGGCCGTGACGGCGGTATGCGTCGCGTAAAGCGGTTGCGTCCAGCGGTAGGCGGTGAGCGCAAATATGCCGCAGAAGAGCATCAGGATAAAGCTGGCCGCCCACGCAAGCCCCGGTGGCCGCCACGCAGCGGCCACCGCAGAGCGCAACGGGATCGCTGCAGCAGGTCGTGGTGGCGTGTGACGGCGCGCAGAGCGGCCGCTGCGGCCGTCGATACGGTCCATCAGCTTGCGCAAGGAGGGGCCCGGCGCGTAGGTGACCCGCTCAGGCTCGGTGAGCGCCTGACACATCAGACGCTGCTGCACGAGCTCGCGCGCACACGATCCGCACTCACGCACATGCCCTTCGAGCCGCACGCGCTCGATGCCCGACAGCCGCCCGTTGGCGAGCCACGGCAGCAGCAGCCACGATTCATCGTGAGCCAATGCATCCACCATCATGACCCCCTCAGCGTTCCTGCGCGGTCGCGCCGCCGTGCGTCGCAGCCCCGGTGCCTGCATTCATGGAGCTCGGAGTCGCCAGCTGCGGCAGGAGCCGCTGCAGCTTGGCCCGCGCATGAAACAAGCGTGTCTTCACGGTATTGACCGGGCAGCCCATGATGGTCGCGATCTCTTCGCAGGAATGTCCCAGCTCGTAACATAATTCCACCGCCATACGCTGCTCCATCGGCAGCTGCGCAAGCGCCTGAGTGAGCCAGTCACGCAGCTCTTCCGTGCTCTGTGGCCCCTCGCTGGTAAGTGGCGGCAGCTCACCCTCGAGGTTCTTCTCCGCCAGCCGCGCGGAGGCGCGGAACGCGTTTCTGGCCTTGCGGTAGGCAATCCCCAGGATCCAGGTCGAGGGCTGTGAGTCGCCCCGAAAGCTGCGCGCCTTGCGCCACACCACCCAGAAGGTGTCGTTGATGACTTCCTCGGCGACGTCGTAACGTCGGGTGAGGCGTGTCAGGAAGCGCGCCATGCGGCGGTGATAGAGGTTGTAGAGCTCCTCGAACGCCTTGCGATCGCCCTCGCCGATGCGCGCAATCAGCTCGACTTCGTGCGCCGTGCCGGATGAGCCGCGAACGCCGAGCTCGGTCATACCGTGGTCACTGTTGATGTCCGCCTTCACTCGCGATCGCCCTTATCGCGGTAGGTGTGCCGCGCTGCCGCTCAGGTTCAACGAGCCCTTACTATCCACCCCGCTCGGCGGGGGGTCAAAAGCGCCAGGAGAGCGTTCCGGCGAAGCGGTCGTTCGCAACCGGATAGGGCGTGAGCTGCTCCGCGCGATCCTGCGTGAGGAAGTAGCCGACGTCGAGCCGCCAGCGACGGTACTCGTAGGCGAGCCCCACGTTGCCGTACGCGTAGTGGTTGGCGACGGCGAACCCGGAGCCGGTGCCGGTTGCGTAGTAGTAGCCGGCGCTCCCGGTGAGGAACAGTCCGCCGACAATGAGCCACTGACCGGTGGTCTCCGCTACCCACGCGGTGGTCCGCCCGAGGCGCGTCTCGTACCAGTACTGCACCGCGTTCGGGATCACGGTGATCGAGAACGACCAGCTGTCGAGGTAGGTCAACGCTGCGCTGATCTCCTGGTAGTCGTTCGAGAATGGCTGCTCGCCGCCGACGTAATAACGCGCACGTGCGCTGAGGCTCGCGCCCCAGGCGTTGCTCAGGTTGAAACGGTGCCCGAGGTAGAGCTCGACGTCGTAGTTGGCGTAGGGATCCAAGTCGTGGTCGCGGGTCGAGGCCCAGACCCCCGCGAAGGTGCCATCGGTGTCGGCGTGCACGTCGAACTGACCGGCGCCGTGACCGCCGCTTTCGGAGAGGCCCCGGTAGATGAAGTCCGTCGTGTACGCGAGGCTGCCGCCGAAGGTGAAATCGCTGCCAAATCCACCGGCGTAGCCCTGCCGTGCAGCGATGAGGAGCAGCAGGCAGGGCAGCACCGATCGCGTCGGCGACGGTCTAAGAGGGCGCCAGTGGCTCACGATTCGTTGACATTATCCTTTGCGTGGCCGCCAGCCGCTCGCGGGCAGGACTTACGCCTTCCCTTATGCCCGCCATAGCAAAGGACCTATACACGCCGGGGCCGCCATGCCCGACGTATACTGTCAGGATGGAGACACTAATGCCGTCCGAAACCGCACTCGTACGGCGCATCGTCGCCGAACACAGGGAACGCCCTGGCCCGCTACTGGAAGTGTTGCATGGCATCCAGGCGGCCATCGGCTTCATCCCGCCCGGCGCCATTCCCGTGGTCGCACAGGAGCTGAACCTCTCACGCGCCGAGGTGCACGGCGTCGTCACCTTTTATCACTACTTTCGGACCTCGCGCCCCGGCGCTCATACCGTGAGCCTGTGCCAGGCGGAGGCCTGCCAGTCGATGGGCGCGGAGGGCCTCGCCGCACACGCCCGCCAGCGGCTCGGGATCGATTTCCACGAGACTACGGCCGACGGTAAGTTCTCGCTCGAGCCGGTGTATTGCCTCGGCAACTGCGCCTGCTCGCCGGCCGCGATGATCGACGGGCAGCTGCACGGTCGATTGACGGCGGATGCGTTCGATGCGCTGATCGAGGAGACGGCGTCGGCATGAGCGCGACCGTCTACGTCCCGGGGGACGCGGGGGCGCTGTCCATCGGCGCCGGCGCGGTCGCCGCCAGCATCGCAGCCGAAGCCTCCCGTCGGGGCCTGGCACTCGATCTCGTACGCAACGGCTCGCGCGGCGCCTACTGGCTCGAGCCGCTCGTCGAGGTAGTGACGCCGGCCGGGCGCAGCGCCTACGGGCCGGTGCGCCCCGCCGACGTACCCTCGCTCTTCGCAGCCGATTTCCTTACCGGCGCTGCCCATCCGCTCTCGCTCGGCCTCACCGATTCGATCCCCTGGCTCAAAGGCCAGCAGCGGCTGACCTTCGAGCGCGTCGGTATCGTCGACCCGACGAGCGTTGCCGATTATGTGAAGCACGGGGGCTACCAGGGGCTCACCAAGGCACTGTCACTCGCGCCGGCCGACGTCGTGCAGGCCATCACGACCTCCGGGCTGCGCGGCCGCGGCGGCGCCGCCTTCCCCACCGGGATCAAGTGGAAGACGGTGCTCGATCAGACCGCGACGCCGAAGTACGTGACCTGCAACGCCGATGAGGGCGACTCGGGTACCTTCTCCGACCGCATGCTGATGGAGGGCGATCCCTTTGCCCTCATCGAGGGCATGACCATCGCCGGCGTCGCCGTCGGTGCCACGGCCGGCTTCATCTACCTGCGCGCCGAATACCCGCACGCGCTCGCCGCGCTGCGGACCGCGATCGCGGCCGCCTACCAGGCGCACTATCTGGGTGCAGACGTCGCCGGCAGCGGCAAGCGCTTCGATCTGGAGGTGCGTGTCGGGGCGGGGGCCTACATCTGCGGCGAGGAGACCTCGATGCTCGAGAGTCTCGAGGGGAGGCGCGGGGAAGTCCGCGTGCGCCCGCCGCTGCCCGCGATCAAGGGCCTGTTCGGCCAGCCCACGATCGTCAACAACGTCGTGACGCTCGCGAGCGTGCCGTGGATCCTCGCGCACGGCGCCGAGGCGTATGCCAACTTCGGCATGGGCAAATCGCGTGGCACGCTGCCGATACAGCTCGCCGGGAACATCCGCCGCGGCGGCCTGGTCGAGCGGGCGTTCGGCCTCACGCTGCGCGAGCTCCTCTACGACTACGGCGGCGGCAGCGCCAGCGGCAAGCCGATCCGCGCGGTGCAGGTCGGGGGCCCGCTCGGCGCCTACATCCCGCCCTCGCAGTTCGATACCGCGGTCGACTACGAGGCGCTCGCCGCGATCGGCGCGCTGCTCGGGCACGGCGGCATCGTGGTGTTCGACGACACGGTTGACATGGTGCGCATGGCGCGCTATGCGATGGAATTCTGCGCGATCGAGTCCTGCGGCAAGTGCACCCCGTGCCGCATCGGCTCTACGCGGGGCGTCGAAGTGATCGACCGCATCATTGCGGGCGTCGACGCCGAGCACAACGTGCAGCTCCTCGAGGAGTTGTGCGAGCTCATGGTGCAGGGGTCGTTGTGCGGGCTGGGTGGCATGGCGCCCTTTCCGGTGCAGAGTGCCCTGAAACACTTCAGGGAAGATTTTCGCGCGCGCCACTGAGCGCGCCAGCGAGGCAGATCGATGTACGCGATAGATTACGAAGACTGCGGAACTCCCCAGCCGGTGAATGGCGCGGCGAGCGTGACGCTCGAGATCGACGGCCGCGCGGTGACCGTGCCGGAGGGCACCTCCGTGATGCGCGCCGCGGCGCTCGCCGGGGTCAAGGTGCCGAAGCTGTGTGCCACCGACACGCTCAAGGCATTCGGCTCGTGCCGGCTGTGCCTGGTCGAGATCGAAGGCCGCAAGGGCTACCCGGCCTCCTGCACGACTACCGTCGCCGCCGGCATGAAGATCCGCACCCAGTCGCCGAAGCTCATGCAGCTGCGCCGCGGCGTGATCGACCTGTACGTGTCCGATCACCCGCTCGAGTGCGAGAGTTGCCCGGCGCACGGACACTGCGAGCTCGAGGACATGGCGGCCGCGGTCGGGGTCACTGCGACTTCCTACGCACCCGGTGCCATGCACCGCCCCGTGGCCAAGGACGAGAGCAATCCGTACTTCGCGTTCGATCCGACCCTGTGCATCGTGTGCTCGCGCTGCGTACGCGCCTGCGACGAGGTGCAAGGGACCTTTGCGCTCACCATCCAGGGGCGCGGCTTCGACTCCAAGGTCGCGGCGAGCCAGGACGATTCCTTCCTCGAATCCGAGTGCGTCTCGTGCGGCGCGTGCGTCGAGTCCTGTCCGACCGGTGCGCTCACCGAGAAGTCGATCATCGCACTCGGGCAGCCCGAGCGCGCCGTGACCACCACCTGTGCCTACTGCGGCGTCGGCTGCGGCTTCAAGGCGGAGGTGCAGGGTGAGGACGCCGACACCGAGGTGGTGCGCATGGCGCCCGATCGCGCCGGGAAAGCCAACCACGGTCACGCCTGCGTCAAGGGACGCTTCGCCTGGGGGTATGCCACGCATACCGACCGGGTGCTGAAGCCCATGATCCGCAAGACGCTGCGCGACGAATGGCGCGAGGTCTCCTGGGAGGAGGCGATCTCTTACGCCGCGAGCGAGCTCAAGCGGATCCAGGCGAAGTACGGCCGCGACTCGATCGGCGGTATCACGTCCTCGCGCTGCACCAACGAGGAGACCTTCCTGGTGCAGAAGCTGGTGCGCGCCGCCTTCGGCAACAACAACGTCGATACCTGCGCGCGCGTCTGCCACTCGCCGACGGGCTACGGCCTCAAGAACACCATCGGCGAGTCCGCCGGTACCCAGGCGTTCGACTCGGTGATGAAGTGCGACACGATCCTGATCATCGGCGCCAATCCCACCGACGGGCACCCGGTGTTCGCCTCGCAGTTGAAGCGCCGCCTGCGCCAGGGAGCGAAGCTCATCATCGCCGATCCGCGCGAGACCGGGCTCGTGCGCTCGCCGCACATCGAGGCGGACGAGCACCTGCAGTTAAAGCCCGGCACGAACGTCGCGCTCCTGAATGCGCTCGCGCACGTGGTCGTCACCGAAGGGCTCACCAGGGAAGACTATGTGGCGCAGCGCTGCGAGGCGGATTCCTACACCAAGTGGAAGGCCTTCGTGGCCGAGGCGCGCAATTCACCGGAAGCCTCCGAAAGCATCACCGGTGTGCCCCCCGAGCGTGTGCGCCACGCCGCCCGGCTCTACGCGAAGGCCGGCAATGCCGCCATTTATTACGGCCTCGGCGTCACCGAGCACAGCCAGGGGTCGACGGCGGTCATCGGCATCGCCAATCTCGCCATGGCGACCGGCAACCTCGGGCGCGAGGGCGTCGGCGTGCAGCCGCTACGGGGTCAGAACAACGTCCAGGGCTCGTGCGACATGGGCTCCTTCCCGCACGAGTTCAGTGCCTACCGCCACGTGTCCGATCCGGTGGTGCGCAAGTCGTTCGAGGACGACTGGGGCGTGAGGCTGCAGGCCGAGCCTGGGCTGCGTATCCCCAACATGTTCGAGGCGGCGCTCGATGGCACCTTCAAGGCGATGTACGTGCAGGGCGAGGACTTCGTGCAGTCCGATCCCAACTCGCACCACGTCAACGCCGCCATGGCATCGCTCGAGTGCTGCATCGTGCAGGACCTCTTCCTCAACGAGACCGCGAAGTTCGCGCACGTGTTCCTGCCGGGCTCCTCGTTCCTCGAGAAGGACGGCACCTTCACCAATGCGGAGCGGCGTACCTCGCTGGTGCGCAAGATCATGCAGCCGCTCGCCGGCTACCAGGACTGGGAGATCACCTGTCTCCTCTCCAATGCCCTCGGCTATCCGATGCACTACGACCACGCGAGCGAGATCATGGCGGAGATCGCCCGCCTCACGCCGACCTTCGCCGGCATGACCTTCGAGAAGATCGCGCGGCTCGGCAGCATCCAGTGGCCGTGCAACGACGCGGCGCCCGAAGGTACGCCGACCATGCACATCGGGCAGTTCGTGCGCGGCAAGGGCAAGTTCTGGCCGACCGAGTACGTGCCGACCAGCGAGCGCTCGTCGAGCCGCTTCCCGCTGATCCTCACCACCGGGCGCATCCTCACGCAGTACAACGTCGGGGCGCAGACCCGCCGTACCGGCAACGTCGTCTGGCACACCGAGGACGTGCTCGAGATCCACCCGCACGACGCCGAGGTGCGCGGCATCAGCGACGGGGACTGGGTGGGACTCACCAGCCGCGCCGGCGAGACGGTGCTGCGCGCCAAGGTATCCGAGAAGATCGCTCCGGGCGTGGTGTACACCACGTTCCACTTCCCCGAGACCAACGCCAACGTGGTGACGACCGAGAACTCCGACTGGGCGACCAACTGTCCGGAGTACAAGGTGACCGCCGTCGAGGTGGTGCTCGTCAACCAGAAGGAAGCCTGGCAGAAGCGCGCCGAGGCCGAGCGGTCGCTGCCGCGTCCGCAGCGCAAACGCAGCAAGGATCGCGCGCCCGCCTGAGCAACCCAACCTCATCGCGGCCTGCGCCAATGATCGCGGCGGAGCCACCGCCTGCCGCAGCCGGCGTGCAGCCTGGCGCACAGCCTGTGGCGAACGTGGCCGCGGAAGTTGCCGTCGAGCGCTGGAAGCGCGGCACGCTCGAGCACACCGCGGACCTCGTGGCGGAGGAGATGCCGGTGGCGCTCGTCTATCACGACGTGCCGCACGTCGTGATGCTCGCGACTCCCGCGGATCTCGAGGACTATGCCATCGGCTTCACCCTGAGTGAGGGACTCGTGGCGCGGCCCGAGGAGATCCGTGGCGTCGAGGTGGTGCAGGGTGAGCATTCGGCGGACGTGAAGATCACCGTCGCCTGGGAGCGCTTCACCCAGCTCCTGCAGCGGCGGCGCAACCTCGCCGGTCGCACCGGCTGCGGGCTGTGCGGCGCGGAGACCGCCGCCGACGCCATTCGCGAGTGCCCAGCGGTTGCGCCGGGCGTCACGGTGACGGTGACGGAGCTGCACGCCGCGATCGCCGAGCTCGGGGCACGCCAGCCCATCAACGCCCGTACCGGCAGCGTTCACGCGGCGGCCTGGGTGGTGCCCGGGAGCGGCATCCAGCTAGTGCGCGAGGACGTCGGCCGCCACAACGCGCTCGACAAGACGATCGGGGCGCTGTCGCGGGCGCAGGCTGACTTTGCCGCCGGCTACATGCTGATCACGAGTCGCGCGAGCTACGAGATGGTGCAGAAATGCGCCACAGTCGGTATCGCGCTCCTCGTCGCGCTATCGGCGCCGACGGCCTTCGCGGTGCGCCTGGCCGAGCGCTGCGGGCTCACCCTGGTCGCGTTCGCGCGCGCCGACCAGCACGTCGTGTACGCGCATCCACACCGGCTCCGGTAAATGGGCGAGGCCTCATGAACATCGATCTGCTCATCAAGATGGCGAACGAGATCAGCGATTTCTTCGCCGGCACGACGGATGCCGACGCTGCCGCGCGCGACGTCGCCACTCACCTCAAGCGCTACTGGGAGCCGCGCATGCGCGCGCAGATGCTGAAGTACTACGAGGAGCGGCAAGGGGCGGGACTGTCGGACATCGCCAAGGCCGCCGTCGCGCTGCTCGATGCCGCAAGCAAGGCCGCGGCCGCGGCACCACCCGGGGCAGCGCCGTCCCCGGCCGCGCCGGTCAAGGGCGCGGGAGCATGAGCTCCGGAGCGCCGCTTGCCCGACGTGCGCTGATCTGTGGCTCCCTCGCCTTCGACACCATCATGGTGTTCGGCGACCGCTTCGCCAATCACATACTGCCCGACAAGATTCACATCCTGAACGTGTCGTTCCTCGTGCCGCAGATGCGGCGCGAGTTTGGCGGCTGTGCCGGCAACATCGCCTATAACCTCAAGCTCCTCGGCGACACCGGCGTGCCGATGGCCACCGTAGGCCGGGATTTCGCGCCGTACCGGGAGTGGCTCGCGCACTCCGGCGTCCCCACCGATCACGTGCGTGTGATCGACGGCGAGCTCACCGCCCAGGCTTTCATCACCACCGATCTCGACGACAATCAGATCACCGCGTTCCATCCCGGCGCCATGCAGCACGCGCACGCCAACCGCGTGAGCGACGCGCTCGACATCGCCATCGGCATCGTGGCGCCCGACGGGCGCGACGGCATGATCGAGCATGCCGCGCAGTTTGCCGCCGCCGGCATCCCCTTCGTCTTCGACCCGGGGCAGGGGTTGCCGATGTTCGGCCCGGCGGAGCTCAAGCGCTTCATCTCCCAGGCGCGCTGGGTGGCGCTCAACGACTACGAGTGGCAGCTCGTGCAGCAGAAGTCCGGCTGGGGTGTGAGCGAGCTCACGGCACGCGTCGAGGCGCTCATCGTCACGCGCGGCGCGGCCGGCTCGACGATCTATACCCGCGGCGAGGAGCTCACCGTCCCCGCCGCGCCGGCGCGCGCGGTGATCGACCCGACGGGCTGCGGCGATGCCTACCGCGCGGGGCTCCTGCACGGGCTGCTGCACGGTCTCGACTGGCTCGAGACCGGCCGTATCGCCTCCCTCATGGGGGCGATCAAGATCGAGTCACGCGGCACGCAGAATCACAGCTTCACGCGCGAGGAGTTCGCGGCGCGGCTCAAGAGCGGCGGGTCCTGAATATGTCGCGATCCGGGGCCACGCCGGCCGGCACCGGCGCGCAGCTTTTGATCGCCGTCCAGCAGCGGCGGGATGACCTGGGTTAAACTGATAATCTCCCTACCTCGAGGCGTGCGCGGGCAAGAACCCATGTCGAATGACTATCTTTTTACCTCCGAGTCGGTCTCCGAAGGCCATCCGGACAAGGTCGCGGATCAGATCTCGGACGCCGTGCTGGACGCGATCCTCAGGGAGGACGCCCGCGGGCGCGTCGCCTGCGAGACACTGGTCAAGACCGGGGTCGTGATCGTCGCGGGCGAGGTCACGACGAGCGCCTGGGTGGACGTCGAGGCGCTGGTGCGCAAGACGGTGCTCGACATCGGCTACGACTCCTCCGAGATGGGCTTCGATGGGGCAAGCTGCGGCGTGCTCAACATCATCGGCAAGCAGTCCTCCGACATCGCCCAGGGCGTCGACCGCAGGGACGAGCGCAAGCAGGGCGCGGGCGACCAGGGCCTCATGTTCGGCTACGCGACCAACGAGACCGACGTGCTGATGCCTGCGCCGATCACGATCGCTCACCGCCTCGTCAAGCGCCAGGCGCAGGTGCGCAAGGCCGGCAAGCTTGCGTGGCTGCGCCCCGACGCGAAGAGCCAGGTGACGCTGCGCTACGAGGATCACGAGCCCGTCGGGATCGAGGCGGTGGTGCTCTCGACGCAGCACAGCCCCGAGGTGTCGACCAAGGTGCTGCGCGAGGCGGTGATGGAGGAGATCTTAAAGCCCGTGCTGCCGCAGAAATGGCTCGACAAGCGTACCAAGTACCACATCAATCCCACCGGGCGCTTCGTCATCGGCGGCCCGGTCGGCGACTGCGGCCTCACCGGGCGCAAGATCATCGTCGACACCTACGGCGGCTATGCGCGCCACGGCGGCGGCGCCTTCTCGGGCAAGGACCCGTCCAAGGTGGATCGCTCCGCTGCCTATGCCGCGCGTTACGTTGCCAAGAACATCGTGGCGGCGGGACTCGCCGAGCGCTGCGAGGTGCAGGTGTCGTACGCGATCGGCGTCGCCGAGCCCACCTCCATCATGGTGGAGACGTTCGGCACCAGTCGCCTCTCGCGCGAGCACCTGACCCAAATCGTGCGCAAGCACTTCGACCTGACGCCCTACGGGCTGCGGGAGATGCTCGACCTGCTGCGGCCGATCTACCAGAAGACCGCCGCGTACGGGCACTTCGGCCGCACCGAGGCGGAGTTCACCTGGGAGCGTACCGATCTCGCCGAGAGGCTGGCCGCCGAGGCCAAGGGGATACGCGCGGCGTGAACTGAGAACCCACCGGCAGCCATAGCGGCTGCAGCGACGGCTGCTGAGGAGCGTTGCGACGGGTACAGGCCCGCCAGGCTCAGCGGACGTCGGAACATCGACACGGCGCTCACTGCTGTTAGGAGCACAACGCATGAACGCCACACTGAAATCACAGGCCGCCGCGCGCGAGGATTACAGGGTCGCCGACCTCTCGCTGGCCGACTTCGGACGCAAGGAAATCGCCATCGCCGAGACCGAGATGCCCGGTCTCATGGCGATCCGCGAGGAGTATGCCGCCACGCAGCCGCTGCGCGGCGCGCGCATCTGCGGGTCGCTCCACATGACCATCCAAACCGCGGTGCTCATCGAGACACTGCAGGCGCTCGGCGCGCAAGTGCGCTGGGCCTCCTGCAACATCTTCTCGACGCAGGACCATGCGGCCGCGGCGATCGCCGCGCGCGGCACGGCGGTGTTCGCCTGGAAGGGCGAGTCGCTCGCGGACTACTGGGATTACACCCACCGCATCTTCGACTGGCCGGACGGGGCCTATGCGAACATGATCCTCGACGACGGCGGCGATGCGACGCTGCTGATGCACCTCGGCGTGCGCGCCGAGAGCGACGCCTCGGTGACCGCCAAGCCGACCAACGACGAGGAGACGGCGCTGTTCGCCGCGATCCGCGCGCGCCTCAAGAGTGATCCCAAGTGGTACTCGACGCGCATCCGCCACATCCGCGGCGTCACGGAGGAGACCACGACCGGCGTCAAGCGGCTCTACCAGATGGCGAAGGAGGGGCGGCTCGCCTTCCCCGCCATCAACGTCAACGACTCGGTGACCAAGAGCAAGTTCGACAACCTCTACGGCTGCCGCGAGTCGCTCGTGGATGCAGTCAAGCGCGCGACCGACGTCATGGTGGCCGGCAAGATCGCCGTGGTGTGCGGCTACGGGGATGTCGGCAAGGGCTGCGCCCAGGCGCTGCGGGCACTGTCGGCGCAGGTGTGGGTCACCGAGATCGACCCGATCTGCGCGCTGCAGGCGGCCATGGAGGGCTACCGCGTGGTCACCATGGACTACGCCGCCGACAAGGCCGATATCTTCGTGAGCGCCACCGGCAACTACCACGTGATCACGCACGCGCACATGGTGCGCATGAAGCACAACGCCATCGTGTGCAACATCGGCCACTTCGACAGCGAGATCGACGTGGCGAGCCTCAAGCAATACGCCTGGGAGAACATCAAGCCGCAGGTCGATCACGTCATCCTGCCCGATGGCCGGCGGCTGATCCTGCTGGCGGAAGGGCGGCTGGTGAATCTCGGCTGCGGCACCGGGCATCCGAGCTACGTGATGAGCTCGAGCTTCGCCAACCAGGTGATCGCACAGGTGGAGCTCTTCACGCAGACCGACAAGTACCCGATCGGGGTGTACGTGCTGCCGAAGCTACTCGACGAGAAGGTCGCGCGGCTGCAGCTGAAGAAGCTCAACGTCGAGCTCACCGCCCTCACCGACGCCCAGGCGCGCTACGTCGGCGTCGACAAGTCGGGGCCGTTCAAGCCGGACCACTACCGGTACTGAGGATGAGCGCCCGATCAATCGACGGCGGAGCCGCCGCCGCACATGCGGCGCCGGCGTCAGCGGCAGCGCCACGCGCACACGGCGGCGCGCTGCTCCTCGATGGCAAGGTGGTCGCGGCGAAGGTACGCGCCGAGGTGGCGCTGCGTGCCGCGGCCTTCGCCGCGCGGCACGGCCGGCGTCCCGGGCTCGCGGTGATGCAGGTGGGACAGGACCCGGCCTCGAGCGTCTACGTACGCAACAAGCGCCGCTCCTCGGTCGAGGCCGGTATCGAGTCCTTCGCCTACGACCTGCCGTCGACGGCGAGGGAGGAGGAGATCCTCGCCCGGGTCGCAGCGCTCAACCACGATGAGCGCGTCGATGGGATCCTGGTGCAGCTGCCGCTGCCGAAGGGCGTCAATGCCGATCGCATCATGGACAGCGTCGATCCGGCCAAGGACGTCGATGGCTTCCATCCGCTCAACACGGGACTGCTGGCGCAGAAGCGCCCGCGGCTGCGCCCCTGCACGCCATTCGGCGTCATCCGCCTCGCGCAGGAATACGGCATCGCGCTCACCGGGAAGAGTGCGACCGTCGTCGGGGCCTCCAACATCGTCGGCCGGCCGATGGCGCTCGAGCTGCTGCTCGCACGCGCCACCGTCACCGTGTGCCACACGGGAACACGGGACCTGCGCGCCGAGGTCGAGCGGGCGGAGGTTCTGGTCGTGGCCGTCGGCAAGGCAGGCTTCGTCCCCGGGGAGTGGGTGCGCCCGGGGGCAGCGGTGTTCGACGTCGGCATCAACCGCGCGGCCGACGGGCGGCTCGTGGGGGACGTCGTGTTCGAGAGTGCCGCCGCGCGTGCCGCCTGGATCACGCCGGTCCCCGGGGGCCTGGGTCCCATGACGATCGCGATGCTGCTCTCGAATACCGTCGACGCCGCGAACCTGCGGGTCGACGGCCGCCGCTGAGGGCCGCTGCAGGCTGCAGGCTTCCGAGTCTGCTGGAAAGCCGCCACCGGGAAGGGAATAAAATCCCCGCGCGGCGAGTCTTCTCAACGTGGGTCACCGTGACGGCGCGCCGTGCGAGGCTGCCTGTTGGGTTCGTCCGTGGATGACAAACGCGCTCGCTTCGAGGCGCAGGTGATGCCGCACCTGGACGCCGCGTACCGCTTTGCGCGCTGGCTGGGGCGCTCCTCGACCGATGCGGAGGATGTGGTGCAGGAGGCGCTCCTGCGCGCGTTCCGTGCCTTCGACACACTGCACGGGACGGATGTGAAGGCGTGGCTGCTCGCGATCGTGCGCAACTGCCAGGCGACGGCGCTCAAGCAGCAGCTGCGACGCGCCGCCGAGGCGCTGCCCGCCGAGGAGGAGGAGCCGCTGGGCGCCGCTGCCAGCGCCGCGACGCCCGATCCGGAGAGCGCCGCGCTCGCTGCGGACGACCGGCGCACGCTCGATCGGTTGATCGCAGCGCTGCCCGAGGAGCATCGCGAGGTGTTGTTGCTGCGGGAAGTCGAGGACCTGAGCTATCGCGAGATCGCCGCCGTAACCGCGATCCCGATCGGCACCGTCATGTCGCGCCTTGCGCGCGCGCGGGCGGCGCTCAAGATGAGCTGGCAGCAGCTCGAGGGAGAGGGCCGTGCAGTGCGCTGAGAGCCTTCGCGTCCAGGCCTACTTCGACGGCGAGGTCGACGCGCTCGCCGCGGCCGAGATCGAGCGCCATGCCGGGCACTGCGGCGAATGCCGCGCGCTGCTTCAGGATCTCGAGCGCACGCGCGCGCGCATCCGCCGCGACCTCGACCCTGGCGGGGCACCGGCGGAGCTGCGTGCGCGCATCGCTCGCGCACTCGCTGAGGAGGCGCGTGTCGCGTCGCGTGCGCCGCCGCAGGCGAGGCCGCCGCGCTTCCGCGGCAGCGCGCTGCCCGTGTGGCGCACGCGGGCCTTCTGGCAGGGCGCCTGCGGCGGCCTCGGCGCCGCCGTCGCCGCCGCCCTCGCGTTCCTGTTCCTTTCCGCGGTGCCATCCGCGGCGCTCGAGGAGGAGCTCACCCGTGCCCACGTTCGCTCGCTGATGCCCGGGCATCTCACCGACGTCGTCTCGACCGATCGGCACACGGTGAAGCCATGGTTTGCCGGAAACGCCGACGTCTCCCCGGTGGTCGCCGACTTCAGCGCGGAAGGCTATCGGCTCGTCGGCGGCCGCGCGGACTACCTCGATCGACAGCGGGCCGCGGTGCTCGTCTACCAACACGGTGCGCACCTCATCAACGTGTTTGTCTGGGCGGGTGGGCGCCACACGTTCCCGGAGCGCACCACCCGTGCCGGCTATCACCTCGCCTTCTGGAGGGTGGGCGACCTCGAGTACTGCGCGGTGTCCGATGCCGGCTGGGACGAGCTCGCAGGCCTCGCGCGTCTGTTGCGTGACCTCGGGGTTCGCGACCAGCCGGAATAAAACGCTCTCGCCGTAAGTCTTCTCCTGCGAACACTTTGTGTCGAAGGAGAAGTGACATGGCGGAAGCAGTCCCGGTCGAATCGCGTCGGCGTGCGTTGCGGTGTCTGGCCTTCGGCGGCGTGGGGACGCTGTTTTCCATGGCCGGCGGTGTCTTTACCCCGATCGGCCTCGCCGCGCCCGCCGCCGGGGGCGAGCGCGGCGGCCGCCTCGGCAAGCCGCTCTTCGTGCAGATCAGCGACACGCACATCGGCTTCAACAAGGACGCGAATCCCGACGTCAACGGAACGCTCGCGCGCAGCATCGATCTCGTCAACGGCTTGGCCGAGCAACCCGCGCTCATCATCCATACCGGGGACATCACGCATCTGTCGAAGCCGGCGGAATTCGACCTGGCGCAGCAGCTCTTTGCACGGTTGCGCACCACGGAGCTGCACACCGTCCCCGGCGAGCACGACACCAGCGATGCCACGGTGACGGAATACTTCAACCGCTTCGGTAAGCCCTCCGCCAACCGCGGCTACTACAGCTTCGATCACGCCGGCGTGCACTTCGTGGCGCTGGTCAACGTGTTGCAATTCAAGCCCGGTGGCCTGGGCAGCCTCGGCAGCGAGCAGCTCGCCTGGCTCGAGAGCGATCTCAAAGGCCGTTCCGCCAGTACGCCCATCGTCGTCTTTGCCCACATGCCACTGTGGACCATCTACGAGCCGTGGGGCTGGGGGACCGGCGACGCGCCGCAGTTGCTCGCGCTATTGCGCCGCTTCGGCTCGGTCACCGTGCTCAACGGCCACATCCATCAGATCGTGCAGAAGGTCGAGGGCAACATGACCTTCCATACCGCGCGCTCGACCGCCTACCCACAGCCGATCGCGGGCACGGCGGAGGGCCCCGGGCCCCTCAAGGTCCCCGCCGAGCAGCTGCCCACCATGCTCGGCATCACGAGCGTCGCGGTAGTGACCCATCCACGCTCGCTGGCGCTGAGCGACACCACCATCGCCTGAGGGCACGAACATGGCAACGACTCGACTCCTGGCGGTGTGTGCCACGCTTCTGGCGCTCCTTTCGACCACGCAGCCCCACGCTGCGAGTGCGCAGGCGACCGACACGACGGTGGTCGTGGCCCACGAGTTCATGTTCGCGCCCACCGCGCTGACGGTGAAGGTCGGCTCGACCGTCACCTGGACAAATAAGGACGAGGAGCCACACACGATCGTCAGCGACACGGGGCTGTTTCGTTCCGCGGCCATCGACACCAACGAGAGCTTCTCGTTCCGCTTCGACAAGCCGGGCACCTACCACTACGCGTGCTCGATCCACCCGCGCATGGTTGGAACGATCATCGTTCAATAGTTCCCCGCCGGTCCCCTGACACCACCGTTGTCGGCGAACGCCGACGGCGGGGCACTTAACCAACTGTTTGTTGTTGGGCTGCAGCAGCGGACGCAGGCGCGGGCTTTGCATGCCGTGACCGCTGCTTGCAGTTACAAGTTGGTGTCGTCTCTTGCGGCCGCGGCCCTCGCGGCAACACACCGCTGCTGACTGACTAGCCGAACGGCTACAGTCGGGTCAGCGCCCCATTTCCAACATGTAACGGCTCGAAACCGCACAAGCAGACCGCCATTTATCGGTGTATGATCCGCCGTCCGGATCTTTGTTGGGTGAAATTGGCGGAGTAAGAATGATGGCACGACGTCCACCGAACGACGGCGCCTCCTGGAGCGCCCGCGAACTGGCGACGCTCAGGGCGCTCGCGAAGTCAGGAACCCCGACCGGACAGGTCGCCAAGAAGCTTGGGCGGACCGCGGCTGCGGTCCAGCAGAAGGCTATGCGGGCCGGAATCTCCTTCCGCGCGGCGAAGCGGTCCGGGGCGCGGCGCAAGAAATAACCGGCCTCTGCCGTCCCGGGCGCGATTACTGCGATGTCCGCGGGTGCTGCCGCTCACCGGCGCACCGGCGCGCCCCGCAGCCTGACATGCTGACAACAGCGCCGCCGCCGGCGGGCGGCGCTCGCGTCGCTGCGGCAGCATGCGCAAACTCCTCCGACTGACGGGAGTACCGCTGGCGCTGCTGCTCGCCTCCTGCGACGTGCAGGTGCGCGATACGACGCCCGCGGAATTTCCCGCCAACCACGACATCGGCCTCTACGAGGTGTCGGCAACCGTCAGCCGCGATCCGCTGGTGACGCCCGGCTCGGTACTGGTGTTTGCGCTCGGCGGCAAGCAGCGTATCGAGCTCAGCCCGAGCGGCGACGGCTCGCACTGGCACGGGTTCTACTCGGTGCGTTGTCAGAGCAGCTTCCCGCTGCAGCTGCTGGTCGGCTGGAAGCAGCTCTTCGAGCTGAACCAGAAGCTGCAGCCCCCTGAGCCGCGGCAGATCAGGCTGATCGAGCCGCCACCGCCACGCACGGCGCGCCTCGACAGCACGGGGCCCCAACCCAAGGGCGGCTGGCAGGGCGCGGTGCACTACCGCTTCGTCACCGTGCCGACGGTCGACATCACTGCCGCGCACATCGAGCCTCTCGGAACGAGCCCCGAGGAGATCGCGGCGGCACGCGCGATCTCGGTGCTGACGCCGCTGCCGCTCACGGCACGTTGCGGCGATCTCGTCGACCTGCGCCTGGCGTCGGCGACCGCGCGAGCCCGCGGTACACTCGTCATCGACACGGACCATCCCGCCCTGCGCGAGTGGAAGACCCAGGTGGAGTTCGTACCCAAATGACTCACGGAGGCGGGTGTTGGCGGGGCTCGAGGTTTACCGCAGCGCTTGCGCTCGTGGTCCTTGCACCGACGCTCGTGATCGCGAGCGCGACCAGCGAAGCGGGCACGGTCCCCGCGCCCGAGCTCACGGCGAAGATCGGCATCATCGGGGCAGGACACATGGGAGGCACGCTTGCGGCCCTCTGGGTGCAGGCGGGCCACGAGGTGTTCCTCTCCTCACGTCATCCCGACAGGCTCAAGCCGCTCGCGGCCTCGCTCGGGCCCAAGGCCCATGTCGGGACGCCGCGCGAGGCGGCGCTCTTTGGTCCGGTGGTGCTTATCGCCGTCCCTTACGGCGCTCTGCCGCAGATCGGCCGGGACCTCAAGTCCGAGCTCGCCGGCAAGATCGTGCTCGATGCCGGCAATCCCTACCCGGAGCGCGACGGAGAGATGGCGGTGGCGGCGCGCAACCAGGGCACCGGTGTTGCCTCAGCGGAATTTCTGCCGGGCGTGCGTCTGGTGCGCGCGTTCAATGCCATCAACTGGGGCGATCTGCGCAGTGAGGCGCACCGCAAGGGCGAGCCCATCGCGATTCCGCTCGCGGGCGATGACGCAGACGCGCTCGCGGTCGCCCAGCAGCTCGTCATCGATGCCGGGTTCGCCCCCGTCGTGGTCGGCCCGCTGTCGCGGGCGCGCGAGTTCGACGTCGGCACGAGCGTCTATACGCGGCTGCTGACGGCGCCGCAGTTGCGCGCGGCGCTCGGCCTTCACCAGGCACCTTGAGCTGCGCGCCGCACCGCTCGCTCAGGCGGGCGGCGCTGGCAGCCGATCGACCTGCGGAATGCGCTCATCGAAACACGCCCAGCTCGGCGCACTTAAAGACCGAGCACTCGTGGGCTTGCTTGGATACCGCCAAAGCGCCCACACAGCTACCCTTGGAAGGAGGGCTCTCTGCTGGAAGGCACACTCACAATGCCTGCACGATTCTTTGGTCTGGTGGCGGTACTGGTCTCCTTTGCGGCACTTGGACAGCCGTCGATCGCCCCGCAGACTGTCGAGATTCCTAGCGGCGCGCTTCACCTCAAAGCTTACCTGTGGGTACCTCCCGGCCCCGGACGATTCCCGGCGGTTCTGTTTAACCACGGTCGCAGTGACAGTGCGCAATGCCATTGGCGCGAAGGAAACTTGACGCTTGTCGCGGCCGCCCAAGCTATCGGTCCCGTTTTTGTCCGGCACGGCTACGTTTTTCTCTTTCCGTTTCGACGTGGTGAGGGCCCGTCTGCCAATCAAGGGGATTTCATCGGTGATCTCCTTGAGCGCGAGGAGAGCACCGCGGGCATCGAGGCCAAGAAGCATCTGCAGTTGATCCTTCTACGTACGGATCAGTTGGAGGACGGCTTGGCGAGCTTAGCGTTTCTGAAGAGGGTTCCGAAGGTGGATCATCGACGAATCGCGCTGATTGGGCATTCCTTCGGCGGGCAGCTAACCCTCTTGGAGGCCGCACGCGATCACACCGTGCGGGTTGCGGTCACCTTCGGCGCCGCGGCCGCCTCGTGGAGCGGCTCGGAAGAGACACGCACCAGTCTGCTCGGAGCGGCTGACAGGGTCACCGTCCCCTTGCTGCTGATTCACACTGCCAACGACTACTCGGTGGCTCCGGGCCAGGCGATAGCGGCTGAGCTCGCAAGGTTGTCGAAGCCGTACGCACTGAAGATTTACCCGCCGGTCGGCAAGTCTTCAAGTGAAGGACACAATTTTCTGTATTCAAACGTCTCACTCTGGGAAACAGACCTGTTTCAGTTTATTGGGGAGAAGATGCGACGGTGAGGCCAGTTGCTGGCTCAGGGCACCCCGGGGCGGGATGCGCCCCGAGCCAGCCCAGTGACTCGAGCTCCGGCGCGTTCTCAAGAGGGTTACGCGGCAGCATAGCGCGACAGGGGAGCGCACCGGAGTGACGAGCTCAAATCCGCGCGTGCTTAAAAAATTTGCCCTGGCAGACTAATGTGGGCCGCTCGGGAGCGCGTTCAAACCGGTGCGATGGTGAGTATCCTGCCCGGGCACTGAACGGTGGGTGAATCACCGCGAGGGTGGAGCGTCCTGCCTCACGAGCGAAGCAGGGGTGGCTGCCTCGCAAGCGCAGCGGCGCGTACGCACCGCCTCGCTTGAGCGCGAGGCGTTCCGCGGGAACGGGTGTCAGCTGCGTAGCCGCGCGCGCAGCCGCTCGATCTCATCCTGCCGCAGTCCGATCTGCGCGAGGTAGGCGCGCACGCCGCCCGAGCGCTCGAGAAACGCGAGCATGTTGTAAGCACCCTCCTCGGGACAGCGCAGCGCATCGAGGACACGCTGGGGCTCGGCATCGGCATAACGCCTGAGGTAGCCCTCGCGCAGGTTCTCCGAGCTCGCGGAGTAGTCGTGCGCGATCGCCTCGGGGGTGGCGTCGGCAAGTGCCAGCAACAGCGCCGCGATGAGACCGGTGCGGTCCTTGCCGGCGACGCAGTGAAAGAGCAGCGGCTCGGGAGGGGCTGCGGCGATGAAGCTGAGTACGTGATGCAGCTCGTGGCGCACGTGCTCGAGCACGGCGCATTTCCACAGCTCCTTGGCCGCATCGCGGCTGCGCAGCCGCCACTCGTCCTCGGTGTGTGTCAAAAGCGAGATGCGCGTGTAGCGCACCGCAGGCAGCGCGGCCGGAAGCGGGCTCGGATGACGCGTGGCTTCCTCCGGCCAGCGCAGATCGAGGACGGTGCGCACGCCGTAATCGGCGAGCGCCGCGAGTCCCGCGGCGTTCAGCTGTGACAGGTCGTCGGCGCGCAGCAGCGATCGCCAGCGGGTGTGCGCGCCATCGGTGGTGGGATAGCCGCCCAGGTCGCGAGCGTTCAGCAGGTCTGGAAACTCAAGCGCTCGGCTCTGCTCCTGCACCAATTCTCAACCTTCTAGGCTTGGCGCACGCGCTGCTGGCTCAGGGCGACACCCGCGAGAATCAGTGCCCCGGCGAGCGCCATGGTGATGGTCAGCGGCTCACCGAGCAGCAGCCAGGCCCAGATCACGCCGAACAACGGTATCAGGTACGTGACGGTGGCCGTGCGCGGCGCGCCGATGCGCGCGATCAGGCCGTAATAGAAGACGAAGGCGATCCCGGTGCAGAGCACCCCGAGGAGCACCGCGCTCAGCCACGAGGCGGCGGCGAGCGGATGCTGCGGCCAGGTGTAGATCGCCAGCGGCGCGAGCAGCACCGCCCCCGCGCCGAGGTTGGCAGCCGCGACCGCCGCCGCCGGGTAGCCGGTAAGGTGGTGGCGCACCAGGTTGATGCCGAAGCCGTAGCAGAGCGAGGCGGCCGTGCCGGCGAGCGCCGCGCTGCCGACGCTCGCGCCGGCGATCTTGCCGCTCGCGAGTATGGTGACGCCGACGAAGCCGGCAATCAGCCCGACCACACGCCGCGTACCGATCTGCTCACCATAAAGGAGAAAGGCGACGAGCGCGGCGAACATGACGGTCATCGCGTTGGTGATGGCGCCGATGCCGGCCGGCGCCCGCTCGGCACCCCAGGCGAAGAGCACGAACGGCAGCACCGAGTTGACGAGCGCGATGCCGGCGATCTTGAGCCACAGGGTCCGCGTGAACTGCGCGCGGGCGCGCCACAGGAAGGGCAGCAGCGCGAGTGCCCCGAGCGCGAGACGCACTTCGACCAGCGGGATGAAGCCGAAGTCGCCCGCCGCCACGCGCATGAAGAGGAACGAGCCTCCCCACACGGCACCGAGCAGCGTGAGCTCGATCGGGGTTCGCCAGGGCGATACCGTGGCGCCTCCTGCGACCACGGGCGACAGCCGCGCGGCGCTCGCGAGGGGGCTTGCGGCATTGGTGATTTCGGGTTGCGACATGAGGTCAGTCGAGCGGCTGGCAACGGGTGCGGTAACGATCGCAGAGCGGGCTGCGGGGAGCCACCCGTTGCTTGCTGTGGTCGACGAGCCTCACCCGAGCGCCTGCCGGAAGTCCTCGAGCAGATCCTCGGTAGCTTCGATTCCGACCGAAAGCCGCAACAGCCCCTCGCTGATCCCGAGCCGCTCGCGATCGGCGCGCGAGAGTCCGGCGTGCGAGGTGCTCGCCGGGCGCGTCAGGAGCGTGTGCACGCCCCCGAGGCTCGGCGCCACCGTGGGAATGCGCACGCGCTGCGCAAACTCCTCGGCGCGGCTCGCCGGACCGTCGAGCTCGAAGCTCAGGAGCCCACCGAAGCCCGCGAACAATCGCCGGGCGCGCGCGTGCTGCGGATGCGACTCGAGTCCCGCGTAGTTGACGCGCGCCACCGCCGGATGTGCCTCGAGGAACTGCGCGATCTCGAGCGTGCTGTCATTCTGATAGCGCACGCGCAGCGCGAGTGTCTTGAGCCCGCGCTTGAGCAGGAACGCGGCATGCGGGTCGAGGCAGCCGCCGAGGTGGTTGGCCCGATGACGGATGCGCTCGATCGTCGCGGCCGTGCCGGCGACGGCCCCGGCCACGATGTCGGAATGACCGTTCAGGTACTTGGTGGCGCTATGGACCGCCAGGTCGAAGCCCACCTCGAGGGGACGGAAGTTGATCGGCGTGGCAAGCGTGTTGTCGATGATGGAGACGAGTCCATGGGCGCGCGCAAACCGCGCCACACCCTCGAGATCGCCGACCTCGAGGAGCGGGTTGGTCATCGTCTCGACGTAAATGGCGCGCGTCGTGGGTCGCAGCCGCGCCTCCCAGGAGTCAGGCCGCTGCGCATCGATGAAGTCGGCGCTGATGCCGAGCTTCGGCAGCTCACCGGTGATGAGGTCGTGCGTGCCGCCGTAGAGGCAGCTCTGCGCCAGGAGGTGATCGCCGGAGGACAACACGGCGAGCAGCGTCGTCGAGATCGCCGCCATGCCGCTCGCGCTCACCAGCGCGGCTTCGGCCCTCTCGAGCACCGCGATCTTCTCGTGCAGCGCGATCTGGCTCGGCGTGTTGTTGGTACGCAGGTAGCGCAGGTCGTGGTAGCTGGCTTCGCCCTGGGATTCGTAGGTGGCCGACTGGAAGATCGGCATCTCCACGGCGCCGGCAATGCGCGGCAGCGGCTCGCCGGCATGTACCAGCTGCGTCTCGATATGCGTGTAGGGAGCGGTCATGGCATGCCCCGAAGTGTGATTGTCACGCGAATACGCTACCGTGTCCGTATGCCATTATGGAGAGATGCGCACCGCCCGCGAGGTGCCTACTGTGTCGCGAGTCGGCCAGTACAGCCTCGCGAGGGATGGCGGCGGTGCCGCCCGCGGCGCGGGCGCGAATAATGCGTCCGACCGAGCGCTTCTCGAGCCGCGTCGAGAGCTACGTCCGCTTCCGCCCGAGCTATCCGCAGGCGGCGATCGAGCTTCTCGCCACGTGCTGCGGGCTCAGCGCGGCGGCCGTGGTGGCCGACATCGGCTCGGGCACCGGCATCCTGACCGAGCAGCTCCTCGCGACCGGCGCGCAGGTCTGCGCCGTCGAGCCGAACGACGCCATGCGCGCGGCGGCGGAGGCGCACCTCGGCGGCCACTCCCGTTTCGTAAGCGTCAAAGGCACGGCGGAGGCGACCACGCTGGCGGCTGCGAGCGTCGACCTCCTCGTGGCCGGGCAGGCGTTTCACTGGTTCGACGTGCCGCGCGCGCGCACCGAGGCGCTGCGCATCGTGAGGCCCGGCGGCTTCGGCGCGTTGCTGTGGAACGAGCGGCCGGTCGAGGCCGATGCATTCCTCGCCGATCTCGAGCGCGTACTGCTCGAGTACGCCGCGGAATACGCCAAGATCACCGCCAGCCGGGCCAACGAGGCGAGCATGCGGGCGTTCTTC
>Ga0335079_10001141_pt1 | contig 30305 bp, 28 predicted proteins | sample Lox_Sample_33_FD_206719 | JGI IMG/M metagenome (GOLD analysis project Ga0335079, IMG submission 206719) | Soil microbial communities from Loxahatchee National Wildlife Refuge, Florida, United States - Lox_Sample_3.3 | ecosystem: Environmental > Terrestrial > Soil > Wetlands | place: USA...
GAACGTGGGACCGTACGACCCGCAAGTGAACTCAGACGCCTTCGCCGCACTGTTCAACAAGATCGGGCCGGCCGTCTTTGTTACTCACTCGCAAGGGGGCGGACTCGGGTGGATGACCGCACTCAAGACCGGCAATGTGCGAGCGATCGTATCGTATGAGCCGGGTAGTGGCTTCCTGTTTCCGGACGGTGAAGTTCCCGAAACGCTGCCTAGTTCCGGCGGGCCGCTCGCGGCAATCGGCGTCCCCATGTCCGAGTTCACCAAACTGACCAAGATCCCCATCATCATTTTCTACGGCGACTTCATTCCCGAAAAACCAAGCGACAATCCCGGTCAGGACGGTTGGCGAGTTCGGCTGGAGATGGCCAGAAAGTGGCGCGACACGGTCAACCGGCATGGTGGAGACGTGGCCGTCATCCATCTGCCGGAGGTCGGGATTCGTGGAAATACCCATTTCCCGTTCTCCGACTTGAACAACAGACAGGTGGCCGACCTGATGTCGAAGTTCCTGTCGGATAAGAAGCTTGATTGAAGGGAGACGACAAAATGACAGGCACACGTTTAATGATTGGCGCCGCCCTGCTGGGCTTGGCGGCGATGGTGAGCGGAAACGCCGCGCAGCCACCTGTGGTGCGAGTGGACGGCGGCGAGGTGCAGGGCGCGGTTGACGACGGCGTTGTGTCCTTCAAAGGCATCCCCTTCGCGGCACCTCCAGTAGGCGACCTGCGGTGGCGGCCGCCTCAGCCGCTTGTGCCGTGGACCGGTGTGCGCCAGGCGGTGGAATTCGGGGCGGACTGCATGCAGGGACGGTTCGGTCCGGCTCCGGCACCTGGTGCTCCTGCGGTGCGGATGCCGTCGGAAGATTGTCTGTACGTGAACGTCTGGCGTCCCGCGAGCGCAGCGTCCGGGGCGAAGCTGCCCGTGATGGTCTGGATCTATGGAGGCGGGTTCGTGGGAGGATCGAGTTCTTCGCCCAACACCTCGGGGGTCGAGTTCGCCAAACACGGCGTTGTCCTGGTCGCTGCCAATTACCGCTTGGGACGCTTCGGGTTCTTCGCCTTCCCCGCGTTGAGCCGCGAGCGCCCTGACGAGACCAAGGGCAACTACGCGTACATGGACCAGATCGCGGCCCTGCAGTGGGTCAAGCGTAACATCGCCGCGTTCGGCGGTGATCCGAACAACGTCACTATTTTTGGATTCTCCGCGGGCGGTGTCTCGGTGCACAGCCTCCTGGCTTCGCCAATGGCGCGCGGCCTCTTCCATAAGGCGATCGCCGAGTCTGGCGGTTCGCGTGACAGCGTGCTCACCGCGCGGCCGATGAACAAGGACGGCGTCGATCCGAACTATCCGGTATCCGCTGAGACGATCGGAATGGAATTCGCGCGTTCGGTCGGGATCGAGGGCACAGATCAGGCTGCGCTCGTCAAGCTGCGCGGGCTCAGCTCTGAAGAGGTCCTTCGCGGCGCGCCGGCCCAGCCGGGAGCTCCGGGCCAACGGCCTCCCTCCTATGAAACGACGCCAATTCTCGACGGCAAGCTGATCATGGAGACGGCTGAGACTGCCTACAAGGCACGCCACCAGCCACGTGTTCCGCTCATGCTTGGAAGCAACAGCGCAGATACTGCGGGCAACCGGATCAGGGCGACCACCAAGGAGCAGCTGTGGGCTCGGTTCGGCCAGTGGAGCGCCCAGGCGAAGGAGGCCTACGATCCCGACGGATCGACAGAATTGGCCACGCTGATATCGAGGGCAAACGACGACTTCGGCCAGGCCGAGCCGGCCCGCTTCGCTGCCAATGCCTTCGCGGCAAACGGCTCACCCGTCTATCGCTACCGGTTCTCCTACGTTCAAACTGCGATGCGGGAACGAATGCGGACAGGTGCTCCACATGGCGGCGAAATCGCGTTCGTTTTCGGCACCTTGGGTACCGGAGGCTTCGGCCCGCCCATCCCACCGACGGACCAGGATCAGGCGGTCTCCCGCATGGCGCAAAGGTATTGGGTCAACTTCGCCAAGACCGGCGACCCGAATGGCGCGGACCTGCCGGCGTGGCCGCGTCACGATCCTCGCAAGGACCTGATCTTCGAGTTCCGTCCCGATGGTACTGCCGGTGCGGTCCCGGATGTCCGGAAAGCGCGGCTTGACGTGATGCAATTGGCCACCGATTCGGGAAAACGGGCCGACTTCTGAGACCCAGTGATTGCGGCAGCACGGCCACGGCGGAAGGACCGACATGGGCGTGCTGTCCCGCGGGTCGCCGAACGTCTATCCTGACAGGGTCATCCTCGCTGAGATTCTCTGGGCGTCAAACTGTTCTCGGCTCGGATCGTCGCCACGGCGCAAGCCCTCTCATGCCGTGAAATCAAGGGATTGCCGTGAGTGCGCCTTGGCTCTCCAGAGACGCCCAGGCTTGATGCGGTCTGAGAATACTCGTCTGGTGATTATTTCGAGTTGTGCCAACTACCTCGACTTTGCCCCACGGAGCCAAACCCCTTCATCCCCAAATAAAACGTGATACCGCCGTAAACCTGCTCCAGAGTCAGGGTCGGATAATGGGAACGGATCGCTTCCGGAAGTTCGCCATGCTGGAATTCGCGGACGAGGTGGGCCAACGGCACACGACTCCCGGTGAGGTAAAGACTTCCATCCCGGCGCTCGACGAATTCTCTATTCATGGCCAACCCACCTTCAGTCTATCGTACGCGCGGCCAACTCGCTGAGCGGCTGGTGGTATCCAACGGCGGTGGCACCGATGACCGGGAAACGGAGTTTTGAACAGGGTCCGGCTCAGGCAACCAGTGCCATCTTGCGGAAACCCGCCCTTTTTGGCGGGATTGGCTCGACGTATTTTCAATAGCTTACGGCGGGCGGCTGTTAACCAACTGGTCAGCCATGTGGCAGCGCTTCAAGGTTACCGGCACGATGATGGGCGGCGCCAACCGCAGGCTACATCCTGCTCTACTCTAACCCATAGGAAAACCGGGAGAATGGCGCGACGAAACGTCGATTACTTCTGCGGCACCGCTGCGGCACCGGCCGGACCCTCATCATCGTTCCAATGGTCCAGCAGATCCTTAATTCTGAGTCTTGAGGTCCTTGGTAATCGGGTATCGCTCGACGTTGTTGAGAATCTCCTGCTTGGATATTCCCTTCGCGAGCAGACCCCGGACTGTCGCTTCGAAGATCTTCCGGAATCCGAACTTCGCTAGTCCAGCTGAAATGAGTCCGCACGCCATGAGCACGCAGACACCCCCGGCCATGCCGCCGGGGCCGCCCAGAGCGGCCAATGCGCTCGTAATTGCTGCAGCGCCTGCCCAGCCGGTGGCCGCCATGGCTACCAGCAATATTAAGCCCGGCACCCCCATGCCTACCAGCATGGAAGCCAATCGGTCCAAGGCGCCCGCGGCTCCGTGTTACTGGCATGCACGGCGTACTCGGTGAAGCCGCAACGCGAGGGCTCAGTGATCTCAGTACCGCCATAGACAGGCTCCCGAAGACAACTTCCGATATTCGCCTTCGTTGTTGAAGGCCATCCTGGACCGGTTTGGCTCGAAAGAACAGTGAACCGGTACCGGACGCCGCGCCCCGTTCACGCCAACTTCTCACAATCTGCAATCCGCATCCCTCGCCTCCCCAATCTCTTGCAGCCCTCGGGCTATGCCAGCCTTCCATACACCCCGTCTCTGTGTGCCACCATTGGCTCGGGAGGAGGAACTACACATGCCGGAGCCCATCCTGACGAGCTTGAACCACGGCGGCCCACAAACTCTGTGTTACCAAACGAACCCAATTAGCCCTTTGGCTGCAACAAATCTCTTCCACGAGAAACCCAGTGGAAACCCAGGATATAACCCAATTGACCCATCGAAGCGCCCTTTCAGTCGCCTCGCGCCGGGTGAATTGGGATATCGTATTCTGCGAGGTGTATGCAGCCATGAGTGAGACGAAGGATGCCACGTCGCGCCGCGCGTTCCTGAAGGAAAGCGGCCGCATTGCCGGGGTTTCCACCTTGGCCGGGATAACCCTGCCGTACGTACATGCGGCGGAAGACAACACGATTCAACTCGCGCTCGTCGGGTGCGGCGGCCGCGGCACGGGAGCGGCGGAAAACGCGCTGGGCATCAAGAACGGACCCGTCAAGCTGGTCGCCATGGCCGATGTGTTTCCCCAGAAGCTCAGCGACAGCCACGGCCGCCTGCGGGGAAAATTTGCCTCGCAGATGGACGTGCCCATGGAGCGGCAGTTCATCGGCTTCGACGGTTTCCGAAGCGCGATGGATTGTCTCAAGCCCGGCGATGTCGCCATCCTGGCAACGCCCCCCGCGTTTCGCTGGGTGCAGTTCCGCTACGCCATCGACAAGGGGCTGAACGTTTTCATGGAGAAGCCGGTCACCGTCGACGGGCCCACCACGCGGCGCATGATCGACCTCGCCGAAGAGGCGGGGAAGAAGAACCTGAAGGTCGGAGTCGGGTTGATGATCCGGCACTGCCGGGCCCGCCAGGAGCTGCTCAGCCGGATCCGCGACGGGCAGATCGGCGACATCGTCGCCATGCGCGGCTATCGCATGGGGGCCGGCGGCGGCACGGCGCCGGTGAAGCCGGAGGGAATTACGGAGCTGATGCACCAGATCCGGCTGTTCCACGCATTTCTCTGGGCCAGCGGCGGCGTCTTCAGCGACTACTATATCCACCAGATCGACGAGCTTTCCTGGATGAAGGGCGCTTGGCCCGTGGAAGCCATGGCGATCGGCGGACGGCACTATCGCGGCAACTCGGTGGACCAGAATTTCGACGTCTACTCGGTGCAATACACCTATCCCGACGGCACGCGGCTGTTCTTCGACGGGCGCAACATGCCGGGCGTGCACAACGAGTTTGCCAGCTACATTCACGGGTCGAAAGGTTCGGCCGTGGTCTCGACCAACGCGCACACGCCCGGGCACACGCGCATCTACAACGGGCAGAGCATTCCGCGCTGGCAGAACGGGCAGAAGGAACCGGCGCCGGAAAACCTGGTGTGGGCCTACCCGCAGCCCGAGCGCTCTCCCTACGACTGGGAGTGGGACGACCTGATCGCGGCGATCCGGGACGACAAACCGTACAACGAAGTCAAGCGCGGAGCCGAGGCCAGCCTGGTGGCGTCCATGGGCCGCTTCGCCGCCCACACCGGACAACTCGTCACGTTCGACCAGATGATGAATCACGACCACGAGTTCGCTCCGGAGGTCGACAAGCTGACCTTGGACGGACCCTCGCCGCTGCGTGCAGGTCCGGATGGCAAGTATCCCGTCCCCGAGCCGGGGATCAAGAAGACGCGCGAGTACTGACAGTCCAATGTGGTATGCTGTGGCTGTATGATCCTCCAGCATAAGCTGGATCCTAATGGCGGCGTGCCTTTGTATAGGCAACTGTATGAGCAGATTGCGGGACAGATCCGGACGGGACAGCTTGCGCGAGGCGAACGCATACCAGCCACTCGCGAATTGGCTGGTCTGCTTGGACTGAACCGGACTACGGTTTCGGCTGCCTACGAGCTGCTCGAAAGCGAAGGGCTCATCGCCGGACAGATCGGACGCGGGAGCTTTGTCACCGGACAAAGCGCGGCCACTTCGGGGATGGATTGGACGGCCATACTGGAGCGCGGCGATTCGCCGATCTGGGCGCCGGGGGGTAGCGGACGGGACGGAATCAGCTTCGCGGTGTCACGGCCCTCGCGGGACCTTTTTCCGCTGGACGAGTTCCGGGCAAGCTGCGCCACGGTGCTGGCGCGGCACGACCTCGCGGACATCCTTCAGCTCGGCTCGCCCGCCGGGTACGAGCCGCTGCGCCGGTACCTGCTGGATGACGCGCGGCGGGCGCAAGTGGCCGGGCCGGGCGACGACCTCCTCGTGACCAACGGGTGCCAGCAGGCGCTCGACCTGATCGGACGCGTGCTGTTGCGGCCAGGCGATCGCGTCGCGGTGGAAGACCCGCTGTATCCGGGATTGAAGAGCCTGCTGACCGGAATGGGCGTGGAACTGTGCGGCATTCCGGCGGCGATGTCCGGAATGGATCCGGCGCAGCTCGAGCGGGCCATGGAGCGGGAGAAGCCGCGGCTCATCGTGGTCACCTCGAATTTTCAGAATCCCACCGGTGTGACGGTGCCGCTGGCGGCGCGGCGTACGCTGCTGGAGACCGCGCGGCGGTGGGGGGTGCCGCTGATCGAAAACGACGCCTACGGCGAGCTGCGCTATTCGGGCGATCCGCTGCCGGCGCTGAAGCAGCTCGATGAGAGCGGGGGCACGGTTCTTCTGCGCAGCTTCTCGAAGGTCAGCTTCCCCGGCCTGCGCGTCGGCTGGGCGCTGGGACCGAAGCCGCTGATCGACCGTCTGCGGCATGCGAAAGAAGCGGCCGACCTGCACACCGACCAGCTTTCGCAGGCGGTGCTTTTGGAGTTTGCAGAATCGGGACGGCTGGCCGAGCACCGGGCGCGCGTGCTGCGCGCGGGAGCCGAGCGGCTGGCGGCGACCCTGGCCGCGTGTCGGGAACATCTACCGCCCGGGACGCGTTGGACGCAGCCGGAAGGCGGCATGAACGTGTGGGTCCGGCTACCCGAGCCCCTGGATGCGGGCGAGTTGCTGGCGCGGGTGCAGCGTGAAGGCGTCAGCTATCTGCCCGGCCGGTATTTCGCGGTGTCGCGGCTCGAGCCGGGCGCGCTGCGGTTGAGTTTTGCGGGGCTGGAGCCGGAGCAGATCCGGACCGGGCTCGCGATTTTAGGCAAGGTTACGAAGACGGAACTGGAGGGCGCGGCGCGGAACTTGGAGCCGTCGCCGGCGGTCGTTTAGCTTTCAGCTATTAGCCAGAAGAGGAGAACCGACAATGTTTGAGTTTGCGAACGAATTCTGGACAGTCAACGTCGGCCACGCGGAAATGCTCAAGGGCGGCGTCATCATGGACGTCACCACTGCTGAGCAGGCAAAGATCGCGGAGGATGCGGGGGCGGCGGCGGTCATGGCACTGGAGCGCGTGCCGGCGGACATCCGCAAGGAAGGCGGCGTGGCACGCATGGCCAATATCTCCATCATCGAGGAGATCATGCATACGGTCACGATTCCGGTGATGGCCAAGGCGCGCATCGGGCACTTCATGGAGGCTCAGGTGCTCGAGGCGTTGGGCGTGGATTACATCGACGAGAGCGAAGTGCTCACGCCGGCGGATGAAGAGCACCACATCGACAAAAGCGCATTCAAGGTGCCATTCGTGTGCGGTGCGCGCAACCTGGGCGAGGCGCTGCGGCGCATCGCGGAAGGCGCGACCATGATCCGCACCAAGGGCGAGGCGGGAAGCGGCAACATCGTCGAGGCGGTGCGGCACATCCGCACCATCGTCAAAGAGATGAAACAGCTCACCGTGCTCGGCAAGGAAGAGCTGGTGCACGAGTCCAAGAACCTGGGAGCGCCGCTGGAGCTGGTCAAGTGGGTCGCGGAGCATGGCAAACTGCCGGTACCGAACTTCTCGGCAGGCGGGATTGCGACGCCGGCCGATGCCGCGCTCGTGATGCAGCTTGGCGCGGAGGCCGTGTTCGTCGGGTCGGGGATCTTCAAATCGTCCGATCCGCAGGCCCGCGCCGAGGCAATCGTCAAAGCCGCGAAAAACTACAACAATCCGGCGAAGCTGCTGGAGGCGAGCCGCGACCTGGGCGCCGCTATGCCGGGACTGGATGTGAGCAAGCTGCCGGAAGCCGAACTCCTCCAGACGCGAGGTTGGTAGATGAAGAGAGTCGGAGTGCTTTCGCTGCAAGGGGACTTCGCAGCGCACGGCGCGGCGCTGGAACGCGCCGGGGCGGAGCCGGTGTACGTGCGCGAGCGGGAACAGCTCGATGACATCGATGGGCTGATCCTCCCCGGCGGCGAAAGCACGACCATGCTGAAGCTGATGCGGTACGAAGGGCTGTTCGAGCCGGTGGCGGACTTCGGGCGCCGGAAGCCGGTGTTCGGCACGTGCGCGGGCGCGATCCTGATGGCCAAAGAAGTGAGCAATCCAGAACAGGAGAGCTTCGGGCTGGTGGACGTGGCGATCGAGCGCAATGCCTACGGGCGGCAGATCGACAGCCGGGTGGCCAAACTGGACCCGGCGGCGGAGTTTCAGCAGCGGACCTCGCCCGGCAAGCTGGAGGCCGTGTTCATTCGCGCGCCGATCATCCGGCACATCAACGGAGGCGTGAAGGTGTTGGCCGAGTACGAGGGCGACCCGGTACTGATCGAGCAGGGCCGCCACCTGGTGGCGACGTTTCACCCGGAACTGACGAGCGACCCGCGCGTGCACGCTCTGTTCCTGGAGAAACTGTGATCGCCGACAAGAAACGGGTGCTGTTTGTGTGCATCGGCAATGCCTGCCGCAGCCAGATGGCGGAAGGGTTCGCGACCGCGTACGGCTCGGACGTGATGGTGGCCGCGAGCGCGGGACTGGCCCCGGCGGGAGCAGTGCATCCCGTGACGGTGCGCGCCATGGCGGAGAAAAACATCGATATCGAGGACCATTTTCCGAAGGCGCTGCGCCATCTGTCACGGGCGGAGTTCGATCTCGTGGTCAACATGAGCGGTAGCTACCTGCCGAACCTGCCGGCGGACTGCCTGATCGATTGGGACATCGCCGATCCGGTTTACATGGACTACGAAGACCACTGCGAGGTCCGCGACGAAATCGAGCGGCGCGTGATGGGCCTGATTCTGGAACTGCGCCGGGGTCCGGGCCCAAGGCTTCGCGGCCAGGGATCGGGGCGGCTCGATCTGTAGCGCGGCCCGCCTACGCGGCGCTGCCCGGGTAAAGGTGCGGCACCTCGATTCCCATGCGCCATTCGCCACGGTCAGGTAAGCAGTGGCGCACGTGGCCGGCGGCCGTCATACCGCAACCCCCGAGGTCCAGGTGCACCAGGGCGGAGAGAGGCAGAGGCCTGGTGGAACGGATCGCCACTCCGTGTTCGGAGATGTCGATGCCTCGCGCCACGACATAAGTCATCTGCCGGCGCCGCCCGATCCAGCCGATACGCACCGCCGAGGACATCGGGAAGCGCGGAAACTTTCGGGCGTCCACGGTTGAAGCTTGCGGCGTTGCGCGGGGCAACGCCATTGCGACGACGGCTGAGCGCGGCGAAGACATACTCCCCTTTTGTACTCGAACCGCCTGCGGCCTGCCAGAGCAATCGGGGTCACATGCGTACCGCTAACGGTCTGCGGTACCCCCGGAGGAATATATGAACTTTGGTTAACTCGGTTCTACGACAGTCCTGATGCGATCTAGTATCATGAGTTTGTAATGACCCAGCGGGAATCCATGGTCGCCCCGCCGGTGCCGTTCTCGCCCGATCTCCACCGCAAGCTGGCAGAACTGGAAGCCGCCGTCGGTACGGCGATCCGCGGCAAACAGGACGTGATCCGCCTTTCAATCGTGTGCCTGCTGGCCAAGGGCCACCTGCTGATCGAAGACGTGCCAGGGGTAGGGAAGACGACGCTGGCGCAGTCGCTGGCGCGATCGGTTTCGTGCCGCTTTCATCGACTGCAATTCACCAGCGACATGCTGCCCAGCGACGTGCTGGGTGTGACCATCTACAACGCGCACGCCGAGGCCTTCGAGTTCAAGCCCGGCCCGATCTTCACCAATTTTCTGCTGGCCGACGAAATCAACCGCACCACGCCCAAGACGCAGTCGGCGCTCTTGGAGGCGATGAACGAGAGCCAGGTGACGCTGGACGGGCGGTCGCACTCGCTGCCGCGTCCCTTTATGGTGATCGCCACGCAGAATCCGGTGGAGCACCACGGAACTTATCCGCTGCCGGAGTCGCAGCTCGACCGCTTCCTGATGCGGCTGCGCGTGGGCTACCCGGACCTGGCCAGCGAGCGGCAGATCCTCCGCAATTGCGAGGGCTCCGCGGCGCCCCCGAACAGCGGCCTGGTGGCGGAGGACGTGGTCCGGTTGCAGGACGCGGTGCACGGGGTCACGGTGGAAGACGCGTTGGTGGATTACATGCTGGCCATCGTGGAGAAGACGCGCGCACACGAATCGCTGGCGCTCGGCGTGAGCCCGCGCGGCAGCCAGGCGCTATACCGGGCGGTGCAGGCCCTGGCCCTGGTAGAGGGCCGCGACTACGCCATTCCCGACGACGTGAAGCGGCTGGCGGTCCCGCTATTCGCCCATCGCGTGGTGATCAACACGCGCACCACGCTGGTCCAGCGGCGTGCGGAAGTGGGTGAACGCATCATCGAAGAGATCCTCAGCCAGGTGGAAGTTCCCCTGTAGCTCTAATATGAAAACAGCCATTATCGGTCTGCCCATGACGGGCAAGACGTCCCTGTTCACGATCCTGACCGGGGTCCATCACGACACGGTCGTCGGCTCGACCGCTGCGCGCACCGGCGTAGCCAAGGTACCCGACGCGCGCGTGGAAGCCCTGGGAGAGTTCTTCCAGCCGTCCAAGGTGACCCATGCCACGGTCGAGTACGTGGACATGCCGTCGATTTCCAAGGAGAGCCTGCGCGATCCGGCCAGCATGGCCAGCCTGCGCAACGTGGACGCGTTCGCGCACGTGGTGCGGCTCTTCGCCGACGAGACGGTGCCGCACGAGAAGGGGTCGGTGGACCCGATGCGCGACGTCGATGACCTGGAGACGGAGCTTATCCTCAGCGACCTGGTGGTCGTGGAGAAGCGCCTGGAGCGGCTCGAGAAGGACCGCAAGAAGATCAAAAATCCCGAGCTGGACCGGGAATTCGAGCTGCTGGTGAAATGCAAGGCCACGCTGGAGGCGGACCGGCCGCTGCGCCAACTGGAGATCGATGCGGAGGACGAGAAGCGAATCCGCGGGTTCCAGTTTCTGTCCCAGAAGCCGATGCTGTATGTGCTCAACCTTGGAGAGGAAGAGGCATCGCGTCTCCACGAACGTGAGCAGGAGTATCGCAACGGTCCGCTGGCGGGGCGGGCGCAGACGGCGGTGGCGGCGGTATGCGGGAAGATCGAAGCGGAGCTGGCCGAACTTCCGCCCGCCGAGCAGAAGGACTACCTTGCCAGTTACGGCTTGACCGAGAGCGGACTGGAGCGCCTGATCACGGCCACTTACTCGCTGCTGGGGCTGATGAGCTTTCTTACCGCGGGCGAGGATGAGTGCCGCGCGTGGACCGTGCCGGTGGACAGCACCGCGGTAAAGGCGGCGGGCGCAATCCATTCCGATTTCGAGAAGAAGTTCATCCGCGCGGAGGTCGTGAACTGGAAGACGCTGATCGACCTCGGCGGCTACGCTGGCGCCAGGGACAAAGGCAAACTGCGGCTGGAAGGCAAAGAATACATCGTCAAAGACGGCGACGTGCTGGTGATCCGGCACTCATAAGACTCTCTCTGCCACCAGACCCATTACCGCCCAGATGGCGCACAGCAGCGGAAACCAATCGCCGTAGCGCGTATAGATGGTTTGATCCGCGATGTAGCTGAAGCCGGTGTAGGAGGTCGCGCGGACATACTTGGGAAGTGTGCCGCGGAGGCGGCCGGCCGAGTCGATGGTGGCAGTGATGCCGTCGTTGGTGGCGCGCAGCAGCCAGCGGTGGTTTTCGGCGGCCCGCATGCGGACCATGCTCAGGTGCTGCTCGCGGGCGGCGGAGTGGCCGAACCAGCCGTCGTTGGAGATGTTGACGAGCAGCTCGGCGCCCCCGGCCGCGAATTTGCGCACGTAGGCGGGAAACACGCTTTCGTAGCAGATAAACGTGCCGAGCGTGTGCCCGCGTATCGGCGAGACGACGGCTCGCTTTCCCGGTATGAAATCGCCGACCTCGGTCGAGATTTTCTTGGCAAGCGCGCCGAAGGGCCAGGGCACAAATTCGCCGAAAGGGACCAGGTTGACCTTGTCGTAGCGGCTGACTGCCACGGCATCGGGAGATACCAGGACAGCCGAGTTCAGCGGAGCGCCACCGGGAGTGAACGCCACGATTCCTGCCAGGACGTAGGCGCTGGTGGTGCGGGCCAGGCCGTTGATGTAGCCCCGGAATACATCGTCGTCGAAGTAATAGAAGGGCGCGGGCACCTCGGGCCAGACGATCAGGGAGGGAGGCTGCCGCGGCTCGGCTAGCGCGGCTTTGAGTGAGAGCACGAGCAGGTCGCGCTTGGCGCGATCGACGGACTGCGGGGTCCAGTCCTCGCTTTCCGAGATGTTCGACTGGACCAGCAGCGCGGTGTCGGCGCCGCGCCCCGCGGGCGGCAGAGGCGGCAGCAGCCCGAGCAATAGAACGGGAGCCATCCACAGCAGTTGGATGCGGGGCCTCCGCAGGCAGACCAGGGCCAGCGAGACTGCCATCGTCATGAAAAGGAACGAAAGCCCGTAAACGCCGGTATGCGGCGCGAGGCGCATCGGCAGCGCCATGTCTATCCCCGCGTTGCCGAGCGCCAGCCAGGCGAAGCCGAGCGAGCCGTGGGTGACCTCGATCGCCACCCACAGCGCTGCGACCGCCGGGACCGCCCACCAGCGTCTCATCAAAGGACCCGCCAACAGCGCGAAAGCTCCGAGGTGGACCGCCTTAGCCAGACAGAACAGCAGGAAAAGCGCCCAGCCCGCGGCCTGCCCGACGCCGCCGTGGACCGCGAGCACGAACTGGATCCAATCACAGACGCCGAACCAGTAGACCACGCCCGTGCCCCAGCCGAGCAGAAAGCGCCGCTTCCACGCCGGCTCGCGCGCCACCGCTACCAGCAGCGGCGTCAACGCCACGGGCGCGAACCAGGTGATCGAAAAATCAGGGAACGTCAGGATGAGCAGCGCCGCCGAGGCGAGGGCCAGAACCCAATTCAGCACGCCGCGCGCTGCGCTTCCTCGCTGACCAGGTCCGCCATGTAGGAGCTGCGCACCAGGGGTCCGCTGAACACCATCTTGAAACCGAGCGCGAGGCCGAAATCGCGATAGGCGGCGAAGCGGTCCGGCTCGATGAACTCGGCCACGGCCAGATTGCGGCGCGTGGGCTGAAGATATTGGCCGATGGTGGCCACGTCGACACCGGCCCCGCGGAGATCGCGTAACAGGGCGTGGACTTCGCCGGCGGTCTCGCCCAGCCCGACCATGAAGCCCGACTTGACCAGCGCGTCCGCCGGAGCGCTGCGCCGGGCGAAGGAGAGCACGGCGAGCGATTGCCAGTAGTCCGCCTGCGGACGCACCCGGGCGTAGAGGCGCGGCACAGTTTCCATGTTGTGATTGAAGACGTGCGGGCCCGCGTCGAGCACGCGGGCAACGGCGTCGAGATCGCCGCAAAAATCCGGGGTGAGCACTTCGACGCGCGCCGCGGGAAGCGTGTGCCGGACTTCGCGAACGGTCGCCGCGAAGTGATGGGAGCCGCCGTCGGGGAGGTCGTCGCGGTTGACGCTGGTGATCACCACGTACTTCAGTTTGAGGCCGAGCGCCATACGGGCGACGTTGGCCGGCTCATTGGGATCGAGTGCGGCCGAGTGTTTGTGCACATTGAGCTTCTGCACGCTGCAGAAGCCGCAGCCGCGCGTGCAGCGGTCGCCGAGGATCATGAAGGTGGCGGCGCCGCGGTGGAAGCACTCGTGGATATTGGGGCAGCGCGCCTCTTCGCATACGGTATGAAGGTTGAGTTGGCGCAGGCCGCTCTTGAGTTGATTCAGCGAGGCGAAATGGGTGCGGCTCTTGCGTGCCCATTCGGGAAGGCGAGGCCGGCGGGCTTCAAGCTGGATCAGCGGACTATTCACGCTTGAACCGCACCGGGTGCATGCCGGCATTTTCGAGGTCGGTCTTGGCACGCCCCAAGGTTGCGGTATCCGGGTAAGGACCGATGAGCACGCGCGTGAGACTGTTGGGGCCCGGAGTGAGAACTACGGGGAAGCCTTTGTCTTTGAGCGTCTGCCGGACTGCATCCGCGTCGGTTTGCCCAACCGCCATTACCTGCCAGAAGGAGCCCGGAGGAAGGTCGGAGCCGGCCAGCGGACCTGCGGGGGCCGCGGGCGCCGGGGGTTCGGCAGGCGGCTGCGCATCCCGTGCCGGCTGGGTAGTGGGCTGTGGGGCGGCATCCGGCGGGTTCTGCGGGGCGGCCGGCGCTGCCGCCGTCTGAGTCACGGGCGCCGGAGCCGGGGAGAGGGGCTGCGGCCGGTCGGCCGCGCTGGGCGCCGGCACGCTCTGCGGCGGAGTATCGGAAGCCCTCGCCGACCGTTGCGTGTTCTGCCCGACCACGTAGCCCATCGCGAAGGAGACCGCAAACAGCAGGACGACGATGAAAAAAGCGCTCAACAATTGGCGGTTACCCACCACCAGTTCAAACTCGCCGGTTTCGTTGTTCTTCATGGACTAGGGAGTATCCTTAGAGGCTTTCTCGACGATGCGGCTCAATCCTGCAATTATATCGACTGGCAGCGGGAAAACGATGGTGGTGTTCTTCTCCGTGCCGATTTCGACCAGCGTTTGCAGATAACGTAGCTGGATAGCGGCGGGCTCCTGCTGAATCACGTGGGCCGCCATGCTCAGCTTCTCGGCGGCGGTGTATTCGCCTTCGGCGTGGATGATCTTGGCGCGGCGCTCGCGCTCCGCCTCGGCCTGGCGCGCGATGGCGCGAATCATCTGCTCGGCCAGGTCCACCTGCTTCACTTCGACCATAGTGACCTTCACGCCCCAGGGCGCGGTGTGCTGGTCAAGTATGGATTGCAGGCGGACGTTCAGCTTTTCGCGCTGGCTGAGGAGTTCGTCGAGCTCGACTTCACCGAGCACGCTGCGCAGCGTGGTTTGCGCCAGTTGCGAGGTGGCATAGAGGAAATTGGAGACCTCGATGACCGCCAGGCTCGGGTCGATCACCCGGAAGTAGATCACAGCGTTCACCTTGACCGTGACGTTGTCGCGCGTGACCACGTCCTGCGCCGGGACTTCGAGCGTGTCGATGCGCAGCGAGACGCGTACCATGCGGTCGAAGGGAGCGAAGACGAAAATCAGGCCGGGGCCTTTCGGATGAGGCAGCGAACGGCCCAGCCGAAAGATGACGCCGCGCTCGTACTCGCGCAGAATCTTGATCGAATTCAACAGCCAGATGCCGACGATGATGATGAAAATCAGCAGCACGGGACTATAGCCAGCGACATCGTTCATTGCAACCTCCACAAAGAACCCTCATGCGGTTGGTTCCACAGTTAGTTTCAATCGCTCGATCGACACGACACGAATCGGGGTGCCGGCGGGCACCGGGACCGGCGCCTCCGCATCCCAGTACTCTCCCCGGACGAAGACCTTCCCGGAAGGGGCCAGCTCCGTCACTGCGTTGCCTACCTGCCCCACCATTCCCTCGCGTCCGGTCTCGACCTTGTTGCGGCGGGCACGCACGGCGATAGTCAGAAGGAAAATGGTGATCGCCGAGAAGGGGAGCGCCAGCGCGATGGCCGTGCTCCAGTGAATGCGCAACTCCGGCGCGGGACTGTCGATCAGCATGACCGCGCCGAGGATGAGCGCCACCGCTCCGCCGACGCCCAGAATTCCGTGGGATGCGATCTTGACTTCGAGCAGGAAGAGCGCGAACGCCAGCAGGATCAGGGCCGCGCCCAGCCAGTTGATGGGCAGCACGGATAACGCCGAAAGCCCGAGCAGCGCCAGAATCGCGCCCGCGACTCCGGGGAGAATCAGCCCCGGGGAAGAGAACTCAACGTAGATCCCCAACGCCCCGATCACCAGCAGGATCAGCGCAATATTAGGATCGGCGATGCCGGCGATGATGCGCTCGCGCAGAGTGAGTTGATAGTTCTCGATCTCGCCGCCGGCGGTGTGAAGCGTGACCGTGCTGCCATCCAGACGCGTCACCGTGCGTCCATCTAGGTCGGCAAGAAGCTGGCGCTCATTGGGCGCGATGAGTTCGATCAGTTTCTGATCGAGCGCCTCGCGTTCGGTGAAGGACTTGCTTTCGCGTACCGCGGTTTCGGCGAGCTGACTGTTACGGCCGCGCTTGGAGCAGATGCTCCGGAGGTAGGCGGCCGCGTCGTTTTCCACCTTCTGCTTCATGACCGGGTCCATCTCGGTGCCGAGGAGCACGGGATGCGCAGCGCCGGTCGCTGTTCCGGGAGCCATGGCGGCGACGTCGCCGGCTTCGAGGAGGAAAAAGCCGGCGGATGCGGCGCGTCCGCCGCTGGGCGCCACGTAAGTGACCACCGGAACCGGCGAGGCGATCATTTTCTCGATGGTGGCGCGCATGGCATCCATCAAGCCGCCGGGTGTGTTCAGTCGGACGAGGACGAGAGACGCGCTCTCAGCCTTGGCTTGTGCGATCGCGCCGCCGACGATATCGGCTGTGATGGGGTGCACCATCCCGTCCACGTCCACCGCGATGACTTTCGGGGCCGCGGAAACTGCCTGCGCCACCAGCGCAATCGCAAACGGGACAACAGCGCGAACTTGCAACCTACACTCACTATACTATGCGGACAGACTATGCGGACAAGGCGGTCCCCAAACTCCGTAACCTGAACAATCGCGACAGCCTTGGGCGGGCAAACGCAAAACGATCGTCCGCCTCACGTTCCGCATCGGATGATACAGAAGATAGAAACTTTTGATGCGTGAGCCGCGCTGCATCGGGTAAAATAAATAGCAAAGATTCCCATCTTCAGAGAGCGACTGAGAAATGCCTAGAAAGACTGCAACCGACAAACCGATCGTAGTGTCCGCGGGCGGAGCCGCCGCCGTGCCGGCTCGCCGGAAACCCGCCGCCAAGCGTGCGACTCGCAGCCTGGAGACTACCGCGGTCGCCGAAGCGATTGCGGAGCCCTCCGCAGAGGCAATCGCGAAACTGGCCTACTCTTATTGGGAAGCCCGCGGCTGTCAGGGCGGCTCGCCGGAAGAAGACTGGCTGCGCGCCGAACAGGAAATCCGCGCGGCCAACCAATAGACGTCAACCTTATTTGTATTTTCGCAGCACAGCCAGTAGGCGTCCCTGGATCTGTACTTCCCTGCCCGGAACGATGATCGGTTTTAGCGCGGCATTCGCCGGCTGCAGGCGAACTGTGTCTCCAGGCTCGCGGTAGAAACGTTTCAATGTGGTTTCCGTCCCGGAGACCAGTGCGACTACGATGTCTCCATCCTGCGCCTGGCTCACGCGTTCCAGCAGAATCAGGTCGCCGTCGCAGATGTGATCGTCGATCATGGAGTTGCCACGGACTTCGAGGGCGAAAGTATTGCCGTCGCCGGCGAAGTCCGCGAAGTTGAGTGCTTCGCGCTGCTCGATGGCTTCCACCGGTGCGCCGGCGGCAATCCGCCCGAGCAGGGGAATTTCCGCAATCACCGGCTTGGCGCGGCGCTGCTCCTGCAGGTACTTCGGGGCCAGCTCGAGCGAACGGCTCTGGTTGAATCCGCGCTTCAGGTAACTCTTCGCCTCCAACACCGAGATATGCTTATGGACCGTGGCCAGTGAGGCCAGTTCCAGCCCGCGCGCGATCTCTTCGTAACTGGGGCAATATCCATGCTCATCCAGGAAATTCGCGATGAAATCCAGCACCTGCTTCTGCCGTTTTGTCAGGGCCATGTAAAGTTCCTTTGCTTGCCTTATTCTGGGCGAATAAAAAGTGAAAAGCAAGCGGAAAAAAGACAAAGATCCTGGCGCGGGGTCCTAAAGCGTTCCGGGCGGTCCACCGATAGGTTTTCTGTGGAGTGCGGCGGATGATCTCGATTCAATCCTCTCTAACCGAACTGGAGCGCAGTCACCAGGCGCGGCGCAGCGTTCTGGAGTGCTACGCCGCCGCGGTGAACAACGTGGCTCACTATGCCATGGAACTGGATGAGCAGGTCACCCGGCAATACCGCAGTCATCTGTCGGTGCTGGCGGAAGAAATCCTGACCGGTCATCCGGAGTCGCTGGCGAACAGCCGGGCTACGTTGCGAGGGTTACTGCGGGATTTCCGCGACCGCAGTGCCGCGTACGTAGCCAATCTACGCGACGAGTTGGCGGGCACGGCCCGGGCTCTCGAGGAGATTCTGGATTCGCTGAACCAAAACGAGGGCGATCACGAAAGCCGCCTGCGTTCGGCGCTGGTAGCCTTGCGTTCGGTGACGGCGGCGGATCCATCGAGCACGCTCGCCGCGACCGTAGCCAGGGCGGCGGACTCGATCGAGCAGAGCGTCGAAGACCTGCGCAAGCAGCATCAGCTCAGTGTGACGCAGTTCATGACCGAGATTCGCATGCTCCACAAACGGATCGATACGCTGGAGGCTGCCGCCAGCCTGGATCAACTGACTCAATTGGCCAATCGCGGTGAAATGACCGAGCGCATTCGCCTGTCCGCCGCGGGCGATTACAGCCTGCTTCTACTGAGCGTCCGAGGGCTCCTGCGGGCCGAGGTGCAGTTCGGCAAGGAGGTCAGCGAAGAATTGGCCGCGGCCTTCGCGAAACGCTTGCGGAATAGCCTGACAGGCGACAGCGAGGCTTCGCGCTGGGCTGCCGAGGAATTCGTGGTTAAGGCCGCCATCAAGAAATCCGACGCGATGGCCTTGGGAAAGTGGATCAACGAGAATCTTTCCGGGCAGTACGTATGTCTGAAAGCAGGTAAGGCGGTCCGTCCCACCCTACAGGTAACCGTTGGAGTCGTGGACACCACTGCCGATGAGGCCCCGGAGCACGTGCTGCGGCGACTGGACCTCTTCTTCGGAGGACGGCACTGACGGGTGCTACACCGCCCGTGGAAGGCGTTGGCGCCGTGTAGTCCACTCGTCGCTGGTGAAAACGCGCGGACCGACCTGGATCATCCGGGGCAGCAGCACGAACAGCGCAGATGGGGTCCAGTCTTTACCGTCCCTAGTCTTGAAGCCGCGGCGATTGAGCTCGTCTGCTATCTGGGAAAGGGGGCAGTCCTCGACAATCATGTCGAGGGCGGTGATGATGATCTGGCGCTCGAAGGGGCTTTCGACGAGGCCCGAGCAATCGTCGGCCACTTTGAGGCCATAGGGGATTTCTTCCACAAGGCGCTCGTTTGGGGCGATGGGTGTGGCAGCGGCCTCGCGCTCCCACTCCAGGGCCACGAGCTTCCAGCCGCCGTCGGCCCGTTCAACGAGGTGTTCGAGCGTGGGCAGTCCGCTGACGGCTTCGCGGATACGTTCGGTTTTGGCCACCGGGAACCTCCTGCGGAGGAGGCTTGAGCACGCTGGATGCCGCGGGGCGGACGATCATTTTGTGCCGTCCGCCCAACCCGCGAAGCGGGAAATTCTAGTCCAGATGTCCAGTCGTGGGACTTCGGTGTGCGGCTCCGGTCAGGCCTTGACCGGCTTGTCGGAAGCTTTCCAGTGCTGGGCGTCCCAATAGAGCGTCCTGCCTTCGCGGTAGCTTTGGGCGGCGAGGTTAATCACCACTACAGCTTTGGCGCCGGTCTCGACATCCAGGTGCGGCTTCTCCCGGGTGCGCATGCTGCTCAGGAAGTTGTCGATGTGCGCCTCCATCATGTCCTTCTGGTCGATGGGGATCTGGTAGTCTTTCAGGCCGAACTTCTTCTCGTAGGCCTCGCCGCCGATAGCGACGGTCTTGGCGTTTTCGCCGCGGCCCATTCGCCGCACCTGCGGCTTCACGGTGATGTAGGGGACGTTGCGCTCGAACTGGCCGTGCTCCACCATGATGATGGTGCCTTCGTGGCCGCGGATCATACCTGGGATGTGGGTGTCGTTGGCCATTGACGAGCTGAGTACCAGCGAGTGGCCCTTGGCATATTCCGCCAGCAAGTGGAACGTGTCCGGCACTTCGCGGTCGGGCCGGCCGTCGGGCAGCTTCTTGAATATGTAGATTCCGCCGGTAGCCATGACCTTAGTGGGGAATTGCGGCTCGTCCCAGCAGATATTGAGCGGGGCGATCACGTGATAGAACAGGTCGCTGGCAATTCCGAGCGAGTAGTCCCAGTATTTGCGGAAACGGAAGAAGCGGTCGGCATCCCAGGGGCGCTTGGGCGCTAGCTTGAACTGCGAGCCGAGCCACATGTTCCAGTCGATGAAATCGTCGCCCTTGCCGTCGGGGCCGGCGTTGGCGTCGATGGGCCAGTTCCACTCGCCCTCGACGCTGTTGCGGTGGTAAGACCCCTGGCTTTCGATCATCTGGCCGATCGCGCCGTCGGCGATGGCTTTCTTGGCCTTCCACCAGATGTCCGCCGAAGTGGTCTGCGAACCGACCTGGAGGATGCGCTTGGTTTCCTTCACCGTGGCCACCAGCTGACGCGCTTCTTCGTTGGTGTGGACCATCGGCTTTTCGAGGTAGACGTCTTTACCGTGGTCCATGGCGTCCATGGCCATCTTGGCGTGCCAGTGGTCGGGGGTGGCGACCACCACGGCATCGATGTCGCTCTGGTTGAGGAGCTCGCGGTAGTCCAGGTAGCCTTTGACGTTGTGCTGTGCCGCGGCTTCCTTCTTGCGCTTTTCGTAGACGTCACATACGGCGACGATCTGGCAGGCGTTATTCTTCTTGCCGAATTCCGCGAAGGCTTCGGCATCGTAACGGCCCCTGCCGCCGCAGCCGATAACGCCGATATTGATGCGGTCGTTGGCGCCAATCACGCGGCCGGAGGACTTCCCGGTCGATTTAGCCAGCGCGCTTCGGGCACCCAGCGAGATGCTGGTAGCGCCGACAGTCTTCAGAAAATTTCTGCGAGATTCGTTTGTGGACATGAAAGCTCCGTACCACTACTAAACCTCCATTTCGCCCGGTTTGCAAGCGGCAACGCGACGGACATGGAGCCCTGTCCCCTGCTACAGTGTCACCAGGAGGGAAGGGATGCCCCGAAGTACGCGACGCGATTTTCTAGCGGCCACGATGGGTGCGGCCGCGTACGCCCGGTTTGCGGGGGCCCAGGGCAAGAAGCGGCTGGCGACCGACTGGGTGACGCTGGGCAAGACAAATGTCAAGGTGACGCGGCTGGCCTTCGGCACCGGAACCTATGGTGGCCGGGTCCAGCGCGAACTGGGCCAGGAGCAGTTCACGCGCCTGGTCCGCTACGCGTACGATCGCGGCATCCGCTTCTTCGAGACTGCCGATACGTACGGGGGAATGCACGAGATGCTGGGCAACGCCCTCAAAGGCATCCCGCGGGATAGCTATGCCTTGATGACCAAGTACCGGACGCCCAACTCCGGTAATCCCCTGCCCCGCATCGACCTTTTCCGGCAGCAGTTACAGACGGACTACTTCGATATTCTGCTGCTGCACTGCGTCCGGCCGCCGACCTGGGATACCGATTATCGCGAGTTGCAGGACGGCTTTTCGGAGGCCAAGCAGCGCAAGATCGTCCTGAGCCATGGGGCCAGCGTGCACGGCCTGCCGGCGCTGCGCCGGTTCCCCGGCAACCAGTGGCTGGATATCGCCATGATCCGCATGAACCACAACGGAACCCGGATGGATGTCGACAACGCCATCGAGCCTCGCGGCGAGGTGAAGGGTGTCGTGGACGAAGTAGTGGCCCATTCCCGGAAGGTGCACGAGCAGGGCATGGGAGTGATCAGCATGAAGCTGGTGGGAGAAGGCCGGTTCACCAGTCCCGAAGACCGCGAGGCCGCCCTCAAGTTCACCATGAACCTGGGGTGCGTGGACGCGGTCACCATCGGTTTCAAAAACAGCGCAGAAATCGATGAAGCGATCGAGCGGATGAACCGCGTCATGACCGCGTGAGTGCCGCGGGCGAGTCTCTTGTCGTTCCGCGCGCTGGAGGTCACGGACTTGGTAGGCGCGGCAGGACTCGAACCTGCGACCCTCAGCTTAGAAGGCTGATGCTCTATCCGACTGAGCTACGCGCCCGCCTGCACTCAAGTTTAACGCAGGCAGGCGGTTCGCCTCCACGGAACGCTGTGGCCGCGCGTCAATGTACAAGGTGAGGCGAGCGCTCAGTCTTGCGGTTCTTTGCTGCTCGGCGGCTTCCGCGCAGGGTGCGCTCAGAATGCGCGATGCGCTGGAATGGAGCATCGCGCAACGCGGGCGGATGGCGCAGATGACCAACCCGGTGGTCCGCGTGCACGGGACGGCGAGCCTGGCCGCGGCGGTGTGCGCTGAGGACCGCATTCAGGCGTCCGGTCTGTACCGCGAGGCAATTGCCGGTCTGCACAACCTGCCGTCTGGCGCATTCGGGGAAAAGGGCACTACGGTCTTGCCGGCGGCGAGCTTCACCGGACTCTGGAAGTACGTGGTCCCGGCGGCGCTGAAGTGCGATCCCAATCTGGCGGACGCGGCAGTAAACCAGCGATCCCGGGAGCGAATGGCGGCGGAACGGTACGGCGCGAACGCCACGTTGAACCGGGCATGGGACCTGATCGACCCTTCGCAAGCCTTGGACAAAGACGACAACAGCGACCGCGCGGCGCAGGTGGCGAACGCCGCGCTCGACGCCGGGGATCCGAATAACTTCGACATCGACCTGCTGCGCCGGTTTCTGCTGCAATTGAACGAGAAGGCGCCGGATCTGGCCGACGACTTGTTTCTCCGGGCGCTGGAGTTCGTGAGGTCGGCGGAGGTGCCCGATCCGGACGGCGTGCAGCAGCTCGCGAAGTTCCTCTTTACCTCCGTTTCGGAGAGCAGCGGCAGCTTCCAGGTAGAGGGGGCGACGGTCGAGATTCTGACCAGGACCAGGACCGGCGCCAATCCCGACAATATCGAGGCGATAATCGACGCCACGCTGCGGCTACTGGCTGTGCCGGCCGTGGTGAACCGCAATCCCGTAGCCGCGTATTCGCTGGTCTGGCAGTTATTGCCGCAAGCCCGCGACCTGGTGCCGGAAAGGGTGGACGCGCTGGAGAACGCAGGCGCCGATCTCGAAGGCTCGTACCCGGGCCTCACCGCGCAGATCCGGTCGCAGCTCGGTTCGCCTGAGAGCCCCGACCCGGAGAGCAGCGATGCGGCGCGCGACTACTGGCTCGCGGGCCAGATCCAGAGCGCGCTCGCCGCCCGGCAGGTCGAAGCGGCACGAGACCTCCTGCCCCGGGTGAGCGATGCGGCGGTGCGCGGGCAACTATCCGTTCTGATCGCATTTGGAGATGCGGTGCGCGCGATCGAGACGCGCAGCGACCAGGCGATGGTGCTGGCCAACCTGCTGCGCGGCGGGATCAAGCGCAGCCTGCTCTATGCCAGTGTCGCTGCGACCACAAGCCAGCTCGACCTGGCGCTCCAGGTAATGCCCCTGGCCACGCGGGATATCGCGCCCCTCCCGGCAGAACAGCGCATCCGGCTGTTGGCAGCTCTGTCTGCGGCGCTGGTGCGGAGCGATACGCAGTCGGCGATGACCACGCTCGATCTGCTGGTGAGGGCCTACAACGATGCCTACGTAAATCCGAGGCGCGGGAAGTTCGACCCGCGCGCTTCTCGTGCGTTGAACGATAGTCCGCTGATCTTGGCCGGACCCCGCGGGTTGTACGAAGCCGTGCAGACCAGGGGTGGGCGGCGCAACTTTCCCTTGAAGGCGCCGGGCGTGACGGCGTTCACTATCGGCGGATTCCTGGCGGCGGCGAGTTCCGTGGATCCGGCGCGGCTGGAGGCGGCGATTCTCGGGCTGCGCGACGAGAACACGCGCGCAGGAGCCCTGGTGCGGCTCGCCGAGACGCGGATTCGCGGCGCGCGCGGGCGTTAGAACCAGCGGCTCATAATCACTTTCTGTTCGGTGTAGAACGCGACGGCGTCTTTGCCGTGGGCGTGCAGGTCGCCGAAGAAGCTGTTTTTCCAGCCGGCAAAGGGGAAGAACGCCATGGGCGCCGCGACGCCGACGTTCACCCCGACCATCCCGACCTCGCACCGCGAGCTGTACTCGCGGGCCGATTTGCCGTTGGTGGTAAAGATCGCCGTGGCATTGCCGAAGGGAGAGCGGTTGACCAGCGCGATGGCGTCTTCCAGCGTCTTCACGCGGATCACACTCAAGACGGGCCCGAAGATCTCCTCTTTGGCGATGGTCATCTCCGGCGTGACGTTGTCGAAGATGGTGGGGCCCAGGAAGAAGCCGCCGGAGGCTTTGCGCTCGCGGCCATCGACCAGCGCCGTGGCGCCTTCGGCCACACCCTTCTCGACGTAGTCTTCGACGCGCTTGCAGTGGTCGCTGGTGACCAGCGGACCCATTTCGACGCCGGGCTGGCTTCCATCGCCCACCGCGAGTTCTTTCGTGCGCTTGACCAGCAGGTCCAGGAGCGGGCCGGCGGCATCGCCGACAGGGACGAGCACGCTGCCGGCGAGGCAGCGCTCGCCCGCCGCGCCGAACGCGCTGCCGATGATGGCCTCGACCGTCTTCGGCATGTCGGCATCGGCCATCACGATCAGGTGATTCTTTGCGCCGCCCAAGGCCTGCACGCGCTTGCCCTGCGCGGCGGCGGTGGTGTAGATGTATTTGGCCACCGGAGTCGAGCCTACGAAGCTTACGGCCTTGACCAGCGGATGATGCAGCAGGGCATCCACAGCGCCCTTGTCTCCATGTACCAGGCTGATCACGCCGGCGGGCAGGCCGGAATCGTGCAGCAGTTCGATCACGCGCGTGGGCGTGAGAGGGACCTTCTCGCTGGGTTTGAGGACGAAGGTGTTGCCGCAGGCGATGGCGAACGGGTACATCCACATCGGCACCATGGCGGGGAAATTGAACGGAGTGATGCCGGCGCAGACGCCGATCGGCTGGCGGATGGTTTTGCAGTCGATGCCGGCCGCGACGTCGTTGAGCGAATCGCCCATCATGAGGCTGGGCATTCCGCATGCGACCTCCACCATCTGAATCATGCGCCGCACTTCGGCCTTTGCGTCGTCGGCCGTCTTGCCGTTCTCCCGGGTGAGGACGGCGGCGACCTCGGTGGCGTATTTCTCCAGCAGGGTCTTGAAGCGGTAGAGCGGCTGCACGCGGTCGACCACGGGCACGTCGCGCCACTTGAGGAAAGCCTCGTGGGCGGCCCGAACGGCGCGGTCTGCGTCTTCCACCGTGGCGTAAGGGACTTCGGCCATCACCTGGCCGGTGGCGGGATTGGTGACGCTGCCGGCTTTTCGGCCCGGTGCGGATTCCCACGCCCCGTTGATGTAGTAGGAGACAATTTGGGTGGTTTCGCTCGCGGTCATGGCATTTTCTCTCCGATTCGCCCATCGTACAGCAGGCACGGGAGCCGCGCCAAGCCTTCCTGCCTCGACGATTTCGGCGTAGTTTATTCCGCTCTCAGCGCCGTCATGGGGTCGGTATGGGCGGCTCGGCGCGCGGGAATGTAGGAAGCGATGCCTGCCACGGCAATGGCGGCGAGCGCGACGAGAGCCAAGGTGAGGGGATCGGCCGCGCTCACGTGGTATAGCAGCGTCGCCAGGATGCGGCCAAGCATCAGCGCTCCTGCGATCCCGAGGGCGGTTCCGGCGGCGGCCAGCTTGACTGCCTGGCCCATCACGTGGCCCGTCAGGTTTCGCGGCCTGGCGCCGAGCGCCACTCGCAGGCCGAACTCCTGCGTGCGCCGACTGACGGAGTAGGCAATCACGCCGTAGATGCCGACCGCCGCCAGCGTCACGGCGAGCAAACCGAACAGGCCCACAAGGAAGAGTCCGAATCGCGGTGTGGAGAATGCGGCGCCCGCGACGTCGTCCATCAGACGGATGTCGGCGACAGCGAGATTGAAATCGAGCTGGTGAACGGCATCCCGGATCAGGGCGGCCAGGCGCGCCGGGTCGCCCTCGGCGCGCACCGCCAGCGACACACCGGCAAATCCCCAGGGCATCTGTAGAATGGGCCACCAGAAGGCGGGCTGGGCAGACTGGCTGTTGGGATGGTCTTTGATGTCGCCCACGACGCCCACCACGGTGAACCAATCCTTCTCCTGCGGGTGGTCGTCGAAGGAGATCCGGCCGCCAATGGCGTCGTCGGCGCCCCAGATGTCGCGAGCCATGGCGCGGTTGATGACCAGGACACGCCGGGAATCCTGGTTGTCGTGAGCGTCGAAGAATCGGCCGCGGACCAGCGGCACTCCGAGCGCCTGAAAATAGCCGGCGTCGGCGGCGTGATAGCGCGCATGGAACTCGCGATGGGGCGGGGGCTGGCGGCCTTCGACCGTCAAGCCCCCGAGATTCTCGTCGTAGCCGGTCCATGGAAGATCGGTGCCGATGCCGGCGATCTGTACCCCGGGGATGGCATTGAGGCCGGCACCCAGGCGATCGAAGAACCGGATGATATCGGCGCGCTTCTTGTACGTCTGCTCGGGAGGCGAGATGGCGGCGGTGACCACGTGCTGCGGCCGGAACCCCGGATCGGTGCGCAGCAGGTTCACGAAACTGCGCAGCAGGAGCCCCGCGCCGATCAGCAACATGCAGGCGAGGCCGACCTCGCTGACCACCAGGGCATTGCGCAGAACCTGCTGCCGCGGGCCGGAAGTGGAGCCGCGGCCGCCATCGCGCAGTCCCTGGTGCAAATCCGTGCGCCCCGCCTGAAAGGCGGGAGCGAGGCCGAATAGGATTCCGGTGGCCAGGGCGATTACCAGAGTGAATGCAAACACGCCCGCATTGACGTGGATGGATTCGACTCGCGGGAAATTGGCGGGCAGCAGCGACCGGAGCGCCGCCACACCGCCGATTGCAACGAACAGCCCCAGGCCGCCGCCGGCCACGGAGATGAGGAGGCTCTCGGCCAGCATCTGCCGGACGAGGCGCGAGCGGCCGGCGCCGAGCGCGGCGCGAACCGCGAACTCGCGCTGGCGGGCGGTGGCGCGGGAAAGCAGGAGATTGGCGGCGTTGGCGCACGCGATCAATAGGACGAGCCCTACCGCGCCCAGCAGCACCAGCAGCAGCGGCCGGCTGGAGCCGACCATCTCCTGGTACAGGGGCACGAGCCAGGGGTGCCAGCCTTCCATGGCGCTGGGATGCTCGCGGGCCAACTGCGCAGTCATAGCATCCAGATCGTCCTGTGCCTGGGCGAGCGTGATGCCATCGTTGAGCCGCGCGATAGCCTCGACATAGTGCGAGCCGCGGTTTCGGCCGTCGCCTTCGTAGGTGAAGGGCGTCCAGACGTCGACGGTGTCGCCATCGGCAACCGAATGATAGTCATTTCCCGGGTGCGGCACGGTGGGAGGCATGACGCCGATGACGGTGAACGGCTCGGCATCGAGGATGATTTTTCGACCGACGATGCCGGAGTCGGCGGCGAACCGGCCTCGCCAAAGGCCGTCGCTCAAGATGACGACGTTGCCATTGCGGGGAAGCTCATCGTTGGTGGTGAACTCGCGGCCGCGCGCCGGCGCGGCGCCGAGAATGCGAAAGTAGCCTGCGGTGATGCGGAACCCGGCGAGCCGCTGGGGTTCGCCTGCTCCGGAAAGCTGACGGTCCGTGCGGGTCAGGCCGGCGAAACCGGCGAAGGCGCGGTTCCGGGCACGCATATCGCGCAGATCGAACGGATTCATCGGGAATTTGCGAAAGCTTGCGCTGCGGAAAAAGATGCGCACGATGCGGTCGGCATGCGGATAGGGGAGCGGGCGCAGGAGCACGCCATCAATCACGCTGAAGATGGCGCTGTTGGCGCCGATGCTCAAGGCCATCGTGAGCACGATCACCGCGGCGAATCCCGGGCTACGCGCCAGATTGCGGACGGCGTATTGCAGATCGCGCAACAGGTTGTCCATTATAGTCCCTCGGCGGGCGGCATTACCCAAGACGTTTGTAAACCCGAAACGGTTAGGCGGCTATTTCCCGATCAGAACGCCAACCGCGGCAGGCGCCACATCCAGACGTTCGATGCGATGGCTGAGCGCGAATGGGCGGCCGATGGCGGCGTCGGGGTAGAGAGGCAAGAGGATATTCTGAATCAGGAAGTCGAGTGTGCCCCCGTCGATGGTGACCCCGGAGATCTCGACCCGTTGCACATCGACGGTGGCTGACCCGCCGGATGAGCGGATTTGTACCGTCACGCTGACCGGGCGTTCGCCTTCCAAGAGCTTGGACATGAGCCATCCGGGAGGCTGTCCCTGCGCCCGGCGGACCTTGGCGAAATCGATCAGCGCGGACCCGGTGGCGACTCCCGCCGACGGCACCTGAACGTGCGGATTGCGGACGCCGTCGGGCGCCTCATGGGCTACCCATGCGTCGAGCTCGGGATAGGTCAGATTGACCCGGGCGCCGGGTCGCAGGCGGTCGGCTTCGATCAGGTCGAACTTCCGCTTGGCCGCAAGGTAGCTGTCGTACGCCGGTGCCGCAGCCGCCAGGAAAAAGAGGATCGGAATTGCCCACTTTCGGCGCATGACAACAACATAGACGTTTTTGATGTCCGGAGAGTTGCTGTTTGTCGGGGAATACGCCAGTTCGGGGTGGTTGGATAGGGGGAAGCCGCGCAGGGTGTGGTTTTCCGCGCGGGGCAAAGTGCGCAGACCAACGAAAGAATACCCCGCCATTGCGGGCATAAGCCTGCCTATATTCATGGACTTTGCCGGGTGGTCTAATCCGTGCATGGACGTAATCGGGAGTTTCGTATGCTGGTATCCGCTTTGATCGGGTTCGCGGCGCTCGTGGTCCTCGTAGTGATTTTGCGATGGGGCAGGGCATGGTGGACCTGGCGTGGTGACCGCGTAGTCACCTGTCCGGAAAACCATCAACACGCCGGGGTGAAGGTGGATGCGCTACACGCCGCATCCGGCCTGCGGCTGGCTACGTGTTCCCGCTGGCCCGAGAAGGCCGGGTGCGGGCAGGAATGTCTCCGCGACATCGCGGCTGCCCCGGCGGATTGCCTGGTACGCAATATCGCCGCCAAGTGGTACGAAGGAAAATCCTGCGCGTCTTGCGGCAGGCCGATCGGCCGGTTCGAGTGGGGGCCAAACCAGCCCGCTCTCGTTTCGGCCGATAAGACAAGTGTGGAGTGGAAGCAGGTTCCAGCCGAGCATCTGTATGAAACGCTGGAGGCCGCCGTGCCGGTCTGCTTCGCCTGTCACATGGCGAACACGCTGGTTCGTGAACATCCGGAGATCGCGATCGAGCGCAACCGCCGCCCAAGTCTCTAAATGCGAATACCCGAGGTCCCTGTTGAAACTCGTCCTGTTCTGCCTGGCGCTTGGCGTTATTCCGGCTGCAGGTGATCCCAAGGGGGCAACGTCAGCCCCTATCGTACTGTATATCCAGTTCCAGCAAGGCCCGCCAGAAGGAGTGTTGGATGCCCTCCAGGAGGAAGTGGAGGCCATCATGGCGCCGATCGGACTCCGCTTCGAATGGCGCGACCTGAACAACGTTCACGGCACCGAAGTGTCTACCGAACTCGCGGTAATCACCGTGAGAGGCCGCTGCGATGTCGCCGGTCTGATCAATCGAAGCAAGGTCGAGGGCGCGCTGGGATTTACTCACATGAGCGACGGCCAGATACTGCCGTTCACGGAAGTGAATTGCGACCGCGTCCGCAATTTCGTCCAGGGAGATTTGCTCACGTTCAGCGCCGACGATCGCGAGGCGGCATATGGCAGGGCACTGGGCAGAGTGCTGGCGCACGAACTGTATCACGTCTTCGCCAATACCACCCGGCACGGATCGGGAGTCGCCAAGGAGAGCTACTCCGTTCGCGACCTGCTCTGCGACGACTTTCAATTCCAGCACCGGGAATCCGTGCTGCTGCGGACCACTCGCCCGCACACCACTGCAGATGAAGCCGGCACACAGCCGCAGTAGCACCGCTCACTGCTTGATGATGGTGCCGTCCGCTTTGCGAATCTCGCCCCATCCGCCGTTGAGGGAATCGTTGTTGCGGTAGGGCGATTTCTTAGCTTCCTCTTCGTTGACTTCGATGCCCCACCCCGGTGATTCGTTGGCGTAAAAGTAGCCGTTCTTCATCACCGGGCAGCCGCTGAAGATCTCCTGGGTGCGGGCGTTGAAAGCCGTGTATTCCTGGATGCCGAAGTTGTAGCACGCCAGATCCAGAGCCACGTTGGCGGCGTGCCCGATCGGTGACACGTCGCCGGGACCGTGCCAGGCGGTGCGCACTCCGTAGAGCTCGGCAAAGGCCGCCACTTTGCGCATCGGCGTCAGGCCGCCGGCCGCGGAGACATGCATGCGGATGAAGTCGATCAGGCGCTCGGCGACCAGCGGCCGCCATTCGTGCGGGCTCGTGAACAACTCGCCCATGGCCAGCGGCGTCGCGCAGTTTTGGCGAATCTGGCGGAAGTAGGCGATGTCTTCCGGGGAAAGCGAGTCTTCCAGGAAGAACAGGCGGAGATGTTCGGCTTCCTTGGCGAACTGCACTGCGAGGTTCGGCGGATAGCGTTCGTGCATGTCGTGGAGCAGCTCGATTTCATCGCCCAACTCCTTGCGGGCTGCTTCCAGCACCTTGAGCTGCCGCCGCAAGGAAACGACGGGTTCGAATACCGGGCCCGAGTGCAGCCCCTGGACGGATTCTCCGCCGCGA